>Ga0075163_10009101_pt1 | contig 13058 bp, 15 predicted proteins | sample JI1023141ADNA_FD_71478 | JGI IMG/M metagenome (GOLD analysis project Ga0075163, IMG submission 71478) | Wastewater effluent complex algal communities from Wisconsin, to seasonally profile nutrient transformation and Carbon sequestration -... | ecosystem: Engineered > WWTP > Effluent > Algae...
GAGAGCGCGGTGGGCCCGGCCTTGCCGTCCCAGCAGCCGTCGCCGAGGTCACGCACCCAAACCTGGAGCACCTTCATCGCGTTGACGGCCGAGCCGAAGGCGCCGGCGTCGCCGCCCCCGAGCGCGGAGGCGTGCCAGGCCGTGCGTGAGAGCGCGAGCAGGAGTAGGCCGTAGCGGTCCGCGTCGTCGAGCGTGTCGATCTGCGAGGGGACGGCGGGGACGATCGTGGTGAGGCCGGTGACGCCGGTGTGGCGCTCGAGCGCGGCGACGGCGGTGGCCCACTTGGCGGCGACGTCGGCGCCGCCCTGGTTGGCGCCCTGGAGGTAGATCGTGTAGGCGACGGCGAGCGTCGTCGCGGGGCTGACGACGAGGCCGGCGATCGTGTCGCCGTCGGTGTAAGCCGGCAGCACGACGCTGAGCTTCTCGGTGGCGGCGAGCGAGACGACGGTCGCGGGCTGCGCGTCCTCGGCGTAGGTGCCGGCGCCGCCGACCTCCAGCAAGAGGTCGCCCTGGGTGCCCTCGGGGAGCTGCACGTTCGTGAAGTTGCCAGCGGGGTCGGTGGTGCCGGTGGCGACGATGGCGCCGGCGGCGGCGTTGGTGAAGGTGCGGACGGTGACGGGCGCGCTGGCGAGCGCGGCCTTGATCGCGACGCCGGAGATGGCGCCGCCGGTGAGCTGGTTGATCGAGACCTCGCGGGTGTCGCTCGAGGGGTTGGTGTCGCGGTCGGTGGCGTGGGCCTCGAGGGTGAGCGTCCCCTCGGCGAGCGTCGGCGTGAGCGGCAGCGCGCCGATGAAGCGCTCGGGGGCCGGATCGGTGTCGGTGATCGGCGTGTGGATCTGGCCGACGACGTGGTCGACGCCGAGCGTGGCGACGCCGAGCGGATCGGCGGCGGTGACGTCGATCATGATCGTGCCGGTGGTGAAGACCTGGCCGGCGGCGGGCGTAGCCCAGGTGATGACGGGCCCGAGCGTGTCGTTGTCCTCGGGCGGCTCGGGGCCGAAGAGCTGATCGTCGGTGTTGTTGGTAAGCGCGGTGGCCCAGGTGAGGACGTCCTCGGCGCGGAGGCCGGTGCGGTTGGCGGGCGTACCGAGCCAGGCGACGGCGGCGTTGGCGAGGCGGCCGCGCAGGCTCGAGGTGTGGATCGAGCAGCTCGCGTAGCAGCCCGGCCCTTCGGCGGTGCAGCCGGTCGGCAGCTGGCACGCCGGGCCGACGCTCAACACCTCGGTGCCGTTGCCGTCGAACCGGGCCTCGGCGCTGGCGGCGTCCTTGACGAGTTGATCGAGCAGCGCGCGGGTGTTGATGGCCTGGACGGAGACGGCCTGGTCGACGGCGGCCGTGTGCGCGTACTCGCCGAGGCCGCGGAGCACGAGCGCGACGCGGGCGGGCTCGTCGAAGGCGGTGGCGGCGTCGACGGACTTGGGCGCGACGGTGACGGGGTCGGCGTCGAGGTGCGTACGGAGGAGCGCGTGCGCGTGGGTCACGGCCGCGACGAGGTCGGCGTCCTGGCCGGCAGTGGCGCGGGCAGTGCCGAGCGCGACGATCAGATCGGAGGCGGGGTTGAGGTGGATGGTGCGCTGCTGCTGCGGCTGGAGGTCGAGCAGCGGCGCGCGCAGCACCGAGCCGGCGGGGAGCGTGAGCGCGGCGCCCTGCTCGGTGGTGTGGCCGCCGGTGGCGGTGACGAGCATGATGCCGAAGTACTTGCCCGACTGGCACGCGTACGCGCCGGCGGCATCGGTGGTGGTGCGACAGACCTCGGCGCCGACGATCCCCCCGTCCCACCGGTTGACCGTGACGACCGCGCCCTCGACGGGCTCGGCGAGGAAGACGGTGCCGCTGATCAGGCCGTTGCCGTCGACCCCGCCGCCGTCGTCGGAGCACGTGAGCGAGGTCAGGGCCAGCGCGAGGAGCGCGACGCGGGGCAGCGCGGAGCGAGGCTTCGACATGGGGACCTTGGTGCGGGTGGGCATGGGCGTGAGCCCCTAACGCCAGTAGAAGTAGTAGGCGGCGTGGGCGGTGACGTCGAAGGAGCGCCAGCTGTCACCGACGCCGGGGACCGACGTGGAGGCACCGGCGGCGGCGCCGACGATGAGGCGGCGGTTCCAGCGGTAGTCGAGGCCGACGGTGGCGGCGCCGACGAGGTTGGCGGTGATCTGGGCCGGCTGGCCGGATGCGTCGCCGTCGAACTCCGTGCCGTTGTAGGTGACGACGGGGCTGGCGCGGCGGGTGGCCTGCGCGCCGACGGCGATCCGGACGGTCGGGATCCACTGGACGCCGAGGCGGAACGTGATGCCGGCGTCGAGGCGGGCGAGTTGACTGGCGAGCGTGTACGGCGCCATCACCGGGGTACCGCCCTGGAGCGAGAAGGTGCCCTGGTCGAACGCCGCGGTGCCATAGCCGAGCGTGAGCTGGGTGTCGTACTGGAAGCTGTTGCGGGTGGCGCGGCTGGCGCGCAGCGCGAATCCGCCCCAGCCGCCGCTGCCGCTGTGGCCGTGGTCGCCGAGCGCGAGCGCGCCCCCGACGACGTGGGCGTGGAACGAGGTCTCGCGGCGGTCGGCGTGGGCCGCGCCCCCGGTCGCGGTGAGGGTGCCGAGGGCGACCGCCGCGCTGCGGGCGCGTAGGCGCCGTGGGGGGACGCGAAGGTTGGGGGAACGGTCGGAGGTCATACGCCTGGCTCAGGACGGGGATCGACCGCCCCGCGCCCGGGTTGCCGATTTTCTTCGGCCGTCGTTCGGCGTGAGCGGTCGGACAGTTCGCGCGGATGGCCGCCGAGGAGGCCATTCGACAGTGCTTCTCGGCTCGGGTCAAGCGTCTGATCGGTAGGCCAAATCGCAGTTCCTGTCGGAGTAGAACCAGGTACCTCATTCACGGATCAGATCGGTGATCAAGGGGGCGCAATGTCGCGGCGGCAAGAACCGAAACCGTGTTGCACGAACATCTGTTCAGTATTTCATTTAAGTTCAACAACTTGCGATACGTGTCCCGTGTGGGAAGTCACTGATGTCGCCCCCGAGGGGCAACATGATCGGGCAACGCATTGCGTCATCGGTTGCATGTCGGGACTTGCGCGCAGCACCGTGCGAAGGTCGGCGAGTGCGAACCCCACCGCCTCGCTCACGGGCTCCTGTGCGAGATCGGATGGCATCACCCCAGAAGGGTGAATTGGCAAAGGCATGGCGTACCGAGACGCTCCTCCCGCTGGATGCCCCAGGGATGCGGCTTGCGGCGCCTGGCCCACTGGTTGGGCTGAGGGTGGTCGGTGCCGAGGTCGAGCTGGCGCTGTCGCCGGGGTCACGGGCGTTCACGCTGGGCGCGTCGAGCGCGTGCGATCTGGTGATTCCGCGGGCCGTGTCGCAAAAGGTGTCCGGGCTGCACGCGACGCTCGGGCGGCTCGCGGACGGGCGGGTGGTGGTCGCCGACCAGCAGTCGAAGAACGGGTGCTTCCCGGCGGTCGGGGCGCCGCGGACGGCGGCGTTCGAGATCACGGCTGGGCAGCGGTTCGTGATCGGCGACGTCGAACTGCTGGCGGTGGACGAGCACCTGCAGGCGCTGCGGCGGCCGGCGGCGTGGACGCTCGGGCTGACCGCGCCCGCGGCGGTCGACGCGGCGCTCGAGGTGATCGCGCACGGGTTGCCGCTGGCGCTGGTCGGCCCGTCCGGCACCGACGCGCTTGGGCTGGCGCGGCAGATCCACGCGACGAGCGCGCACCGGCAGCACTTCTGCCTGGAGCTGGTGCAGGCGGGCACGGTGCCGGCGCTCGATCACGCGGTCGGAGGGACGGTGATCGTCGACCTCGACCGGGTGGGGCGGGTGTCGAAGCGGCTCGTCGAGGCGCTGCTGGAGCGGGGGGCGGGGCCGCGGCGGGGCCTGCGGGCCATCTTCCTGGCGACGCGCGCGCGGCAGCTGGCGGGGGCGCTCGACGTGTACGCGACGGAGGTGGAGCAGCTCGTGGTGCCGGCGCTGGCGGCGCGCGGCGGCGACGTGCCGGCGCTCTTGGCGCACGTGTGGCTGCACGAACTCGGCAGCCGGCGGCGGGTCGAGGAGCTGGGGCCCGCAGCGGTGGCGGCGCTGACGACGGCGCCGTGGCCGCGGAACCTCGACAGCCTGCGCGAATCGGCCCCGCGCCTCCTGGCGCTGGTCGAGCACGGGACGATCCGCGCGGCGGCGGCGGCGCTGGGGTTGACGCGGCAGGCGCTGGCGAGCGCGCTCGGCCGGCTCGGCGTGATCGGGCCGTAGCCGCCACTGCTGGACCGAGCCGGGCGGCGACGAACCACGAAGACGCACAGGACCAGGCCACAAGGAGCAGGCGAGGATGAGCTGGACGACGATGATGGTGGAGGCGGGCGCCGTGGCGACGGGGGCGGCGGGCGCGGCCGAGCGGGCGCCACGTGCGCAGGGCGGCCACGCGCGGGGTGGCGCGATCACGTGCCGTGAGTGGGGACGCCGATGGTGAACCAACCGATGGCTGCGGGGGCGGCGCGGCTCGCGCTGCTCGAGACTGGGCTGACGCAGGTGATGGAGCTGCTCGCGTACGTCGAGGGCTTCGCGCTGGTGGTCGGCAGCCTGGGGCTCGGGCTGCATCCGCCGCGCATCGTCGGGCACGTGGGCGACCTCGTGCTCACCGGGAGGCGGCCGTGGGCGCCGCACCGTGCGACGTTCCCGGCGCACCTGCGCGCGGTCGCGCACGAGGTGCTGGTCGAGCGGCTGCGGCTCGAGACCGCGACGCGGACGCCGCCGGGGCGATCTCCCGAGGAGGCGCGGATGGCAGTGGCGCAGGTCGGCGGGGTCGCGGGGGTGGCGACGCTCGCGCACGCGGCCGGCGAGCTGATGACGTTCGTCCGCTCCGACGACGCGGCGATGGTGACTGCGGCGGTCGTCGTTTGCGACGTGTTGCGCGCGGACCTCGAGCGCTGCGCGCGCAGCGAGGCGGGTGCCGAGACCGCGCCGATCTCGGCCGAGCACCCACGGTGACAGCGTCCGCGAGCGCCCGCAATATGGGCGTCATGGATGCGGAGCTGGAGGCGCGATGGCGGCGGTTCGCGGCCGAGGTCGTGAGCGCGGTGGCGGGGGTGGGCGGCGGGCCGCCTGAGCTGCTCATCCTGCCAACCGCGATGGTCGTGGCGGGGCAGGGCGAGCAGGTGCGGCAGCTCGGCGCCGCGATCGTCGAGCTCGTCTCGCGGCGGGCGCAGCTCCTCGTGCTCTCGTCGACAGCATCGCCGACCCCTGCGCGCGAGTCGCTGGCGACGACGATCGCGGCGCTGGTGGTCGCTGGCGTCGAGGTGGGGCCGGAGCTCGCCCGGTTGTGCGCGGCGTGGCGGCGCGCGCCGAGGCCGGCCGCCCGCGAACCGCGGCCGCGCCGGCGCGTCGCGGCGATCGCCGTCCGGGGACCGGCGGCGCGGTCGGTCGACCTCCCCGGCGAACCGGCCGGTGACGCCGACGCATCGCCGGCGCCGTTGCCTGCGCCGGGTGGGGAGGACCGCAACGCCGACGCGCTGGCGGGGCAGGCGTCCGTGGGGCAGGTCGTCGCGCCACCGAGGCGGTCGCGGGCGACGGACGACGCGTTGTTGGCACGCCTGCGCGCCCATCCGCGCGGCACGACGGTGCCCAAGTCGTTCGCGATCCTGCTGTGGCGACGGTTCGGGTCGCTGCCGGCAGCGTACGCGGCGGCCGGCGTGGCGCCGCCCGAGCGCCGGGTCACGAGCGATGTGCTGCTCGCGCGCCTGCGCGCCTGTGATCGCCAGCAGCCAGTCCCGCGCGCGTTGGCGTCGGCGCTGCGCGACCGGTTCGGTTCCCAAGCCGCGGCCTTCGCCGCGGCTGGCCTCGAACGAGTGCCGCGGGGGCGTGGGGCGGCGTCGCTGCTCGCGGAGCTGCGCGCGCCCCCTGACGAGACGCGGCTGCCCGCCGCGCTCGCGAGCGCGCTCGTGCGCCGGTTCGGGTCGGTGTCGGCCGCGCGCATCGCGGCTGGCGTCGAAGGTCCGCCCCCAGAGCTCCTGCCGTCGCCGGCGCTGTTGGCGCGGCTGCGCGCACACGACGCGATCGGTACGATCCCGCCGGCCTTGGCCACCGAACTCGAGCGCCGGTTCGGTTCGCTCGCGGCCGCGCGTGGCGTCGCGGCGCGCCCGGCGCGGGCCCGCAAGCGCACTCGCGCCGGCTGATTCAGCGCAAGACGATCCGATCGACCGCGACCTTGCCGCCGCCGCCGGGCTCGGCGACGACCAGCGTCAGTCGCTTGCCGACCAGATCGGCGGCGCGGCGGACGACGACGACGCCCTTGCCGTGGCCACCAGGGCGCACGACGCCGATGACGCCGGCGCCGGCGGTCTCGGCGGCGTCGCTGGTGAAGCGGACGACGCCGGCGGTGTCGCGCGTACCGTCGAGCATGGCGACGGTGGCGACCCGGTACGGCGCCTTGTTGCGGTTCTCGATGTCGAACGTCACGAAGGCGTCGTCGCCGAGGAACAGCACGTCCTTGGTCTCGACCACGACGTTGGCGTCGTTGCGCTCGATCGCGTCGAGCTTGCGCAGGTCGCGGCGTTGCAGGATGCGCGCGGCGATCAACCCGTCGGCCAGCTTCGGCAGCTCGGCGTCCATCTGCTGCTGCATCGCGGCGACCTTGGCCTCGAGTTCTGCGGTGCGCGCCTTGACCTTCTCGGCGATCCGCCGCTCCAGTTCGGCCTCGACGTCGGCGCGCTTGAAGGTCACCTGGGTCATCGCGGCGTCCCGGGACTGCGACACGCGGAGGACGACCGAGACCTTGATCGACGCCGTCGCGAGCGCGAGGTTCGCGGGCTTGGCGTCCGGCTTGAGCGGGCGGATGGCGACCGACGTCGCGCCGATCGGCTTGACCTCATAGCTGGTGGTGTCGGACCCCAGCGCCTTCTCGAGCTTGTCGGGGAGGTACAGGATCGTCACGAAGTCCGGGTGGACCAGCACCTCGTAGGACCCGCCCTCGTCGACCAGGATGGTCTTGGCCTGGCCCGAGTCCTGCGCCACCGCGGGCCCCGCGCCGAGGGCGAGCGCGATGATGATGGAGGCGGCGAGGGCGGCGTGGCGCCCGCGTAGTGCGTGCATGGCGGTACTCCCTGTCGGAATGCTGCGGGTATCGACCACGTCAGCGCCTGGTTGCGCGCTTTCAGTGTCGGGCGATCGCTACGGGCCGGGGATGGGGATCTCTTTGATCGAACTCGAGCCGGTGCCCGTGCCCGTGCCGCTGCCGTGGCCACCGCGGCTGCGCGGCCGCGCATCGGTCGGCGCGCCGGCGTCGACGACCTCGACCGCATCGACGGGCGCGGCGGCGTCAGCGAGCGCCGCGGGGCCAGGGCCCGCGCCCGCGTCGACGGCAGGCGGCGCGGCGTCGATCGTCACGCCGGCCGCCGAAGGGGGTGTCGGCGACCCGCCGCCTGCGGCTGCACCGCCGCCGCCGAGCGCGACGATCAGCACCACGACGACGGCGACCGCGCCGAGGAGCCCGGCGGCGATCAGGCCGGTGCGTCCGCGCGCCGGTGCACTCGCCGCCGACGGCGGTGGTGGCGTCAACGCGGGCACATAGCCGGCGACCGTCGGCGCCGGCCCGGCGGTGTGGGTCGGGGCCTGCATCGCTGCGGCCTGCTCGGGAGTCCAGCGCTGCGGCAGTTCGTTGCCTTGCGGCGTCCCGAAGCCGCGCGCGCGCTGGCCGGTCCGCACCGGCGCCTTGTGCGGGAAGCGCGCGATGAGCAACCCCTCGAGCTCGCGACGCCCGTCGCGCGGTGCGTGCTGGCAGTGGAGGAGCGCGTCGACCGCCTCCTCGGCGGTCTGGAACCGATGCGCGGGGTCCTTGGCGAGCAGCTTGAGCGTGATCGCCTCGAGGTCCGGTGGCACGTCGGGCACGACCTGGGTCGGCGGGACCACGTTCGAGAACAGCACCCGCGCCAGCGTCTCGGCGGTGGTGCCGCTGGCGAACAGGTACTGGCCGGTCAGCATCTGCCAGAGCATCACGCCGACCGCGAACAGATCGCTGCGGCCATCGAGCGCGCCGCCGTTGATCTGCTCCGGGCTCATGTAGGCCGGCTTGCCCTTGATGGTGACCGACGCCGACGCGGCGGTCGCGGCGCGCGCCTTGGCGATGCCGAAGTCGCTGACCTTCACGGCGCCCGACCACGACACCAGCACGTTGTGCGGTGAGATGTCCCGGTGCACCAGGCCGCGGATGCCGTCGGCGCCCGCCGGCAGGTCGTGTGCGTAGCCGAGGCCGCGCAGCACCTCGCAGATGGTGTAGATGACGATCGAGAATGGCAGGCGGCCCGACTCGATGATGCCGTCGAGGTCCTTGCCCTCGACCAGCTCCATGACGAGGTAGAGGCGGCCCTCGTGGTCGCGATCGAAGTCGAGGACCGACACGATGTTGGCGTGCTGCATGCGCGCCGACAGCTTCGCCTCGCTGATGAACATGTCCGCGAAGGCCGGGTTGCGCGACGCATCGGGCAGCACGCGCTTGATCGCGATCGGGCGCTCGAAGCCTTCGGCGCCGACGGTGTGACCGCGGAACACCTCGGCCATGCCGCCCATCCCGAGTGGCGCGTCGAGGACGTACTTGCCGAGGCGGACGGGCGCGGCAGCTTGCGTGGAAGCGCCCGGATTTCCGATCTGCGTCGACACCAGCGGTCACGATACGCCCGTTGGTGATGAAACGGAAGGTCGCCGCGGCAGTGGTCCGACGGATCCGCTCGACTAGACGTCGCTCAGCCCCGCAGCGCGTCGCGGTAGGCGCGGATCGCGGCCGAGGCGGTGGGGGCGTCGAGGAAGCTGGCGAGCTGGGCCAGGCGGAGGCCGGGCAGTACCACGCTGTCGGTCGCGGTGACGTAGCCGTCGGGGCCGAGCACGTACGGCGCCAACGCGCCGCGCCGCCAGATCCAGACCTCGCGCACGCCGAGCGCGCGGTACGTGTCGAGCTTGCGCGTGGCGCCCGAGGTGCGCACGACCTCGATCGCCAGGTCGGGGCAGGTCGCCGTCGCGCGGTCGGTCCCGAACAGGTAGCACTCGTCGGGCTCGATCGCGCGCCGCGCCGGCTTGTTCTCGAGCGTCCATCCGCCCACCGCCTCGAACTCGATCCCGGCCTCGAGGCAATACACCTCGACCAGGTGGCCGATTCGAGACTTCATCCCCTCGTGATCCCGCGATGGCGTCATGATCTCCAACCGTCCCTCGGCGAAGTGCAGTCGCGGCGCGCCGCGGTCACCGCGGATCGCGAGGATCCGCCGGTAGTCGGCCCAGCTCACGTCCGACAACGTCACCACCTGATCCTCGGTCGAGGCCTCGACCTCCACCGCATCTGGCTCGACTGCGAGCGCCGCACCCATCGCACGAGGATAGCCGAGCCCGCCGGCGGAGGCCACCGCACCGTTCGTCCCGCCGCCCGCCGCGCCTCAGCGGCAGCCGCGCGGCGCGACGTTGAGCGCGACGTCGGCCTCGACGTTGCCCGGCGGATCGTAGAGGCAGACCCAGCCGTCGCGATCGCCGCAGCTGATCGGCGCGCAGCCGACGGCGAGCGAGTCTTTCCACACCAGCTGCGTGAAGCGCTGGGTGCGCGGGTCGAGGCGCGGGGTCGGGAAGTCGACGCGCTCCTCCTCGCGGGCCCACGGCGCGACCGCGGCGAGCGGCGTCAGCGTGCCCGCGGCGGCCAGGGTCAGGTTCTCACCCGGCTGTGGCGCGGTGATCGTCGCGTCGCAGCCGCGATCGCGCACCGCGCGGGCGCGCGCCATCGCGCGCAGCTCGAGCTCGGGCGACCACACCAGCGGCGCCGCGCAGTGCTCGGCGCGGATCGCGTTCTGCGCGGTGAGGATCGCCGGCGCCTTGGGCTTGTGCCGGGTCGCGACGTAGTCGCCGTCGGGCTTCACCAGGTCGCCTTCGATCGTGTCGTCCTCGAAGTCGATCGCGGTGGCGGTCATCCGCGCCGCCGCCACCGGCGCGGGCGGTGGCGCCGCGGCCGGGCGCGCCGCGCCGCCAGGGCAGCCGGTGAGGCACGCCGTCGCGATCAGGCACGCACCGAGTGAGCTCGCGCGCATGTGGCGATCATGCCACCACCGCGGCGTGGCGGGTGTGCGGCCGCCGGTCGCGCGTCAGCGGCAGCCGCGCGGCGCGACGTTGAGCGCGAAGTCGCCCTCGACGTTGCCGGGCGGGTCGTAGTTGCAGACCCAGGTGTCCTGGCCGCCGCAGGTGGCGACGCCGCAGCCCACCGCCAGCGTGTCCTTCCACACCACCTGCGTGAAGTGGCCGGTCTGCATCCCGAACGCGGCGCGCCGGTAATCGTACTGCTCCTCCTCGCCGGCCCACATCGCGACCACCGCGTCGGCGTCGAGCGCGCCGCTGGTGCCGGCGGCGAGGTTCTCGCCGTGCGGGCTCGGCGAGTGGCGGAACGCGCAGCCGCTGGCGGCGAGCTGGTTGGCCCACGCGGTGGCCTCGGCGGCGAGCTCGTCGGACCAGGCCAGCGGCTCGGCGCAGTGCTCGGCGCGCACGCGGTTGTGCGCGATCAGGATCGGCGGCTCGGGGCGGGCGCGCGCGCGCTTGCCGCCCATCCGGCCCTCCTCGAGCCGCAGCGCGTCGTCGACGTCCTCCTCCTCCGCCTCGGCCTCGGCGCCCTCGTCGGCGCCCTCGGAGCGCAGCGTGGTCGCGGCCTCGACGTGGGCCGGCGGCGGGCTGGCCGGCGAGCGACAGCCGGCCGCTGCGCCGAGGAGCGCGAGCGCGCCGATGCGCCTGACGCCCCTCACTTGCACCCGCGCGGCGCGACGTTGAGCGCGAAGTCGCCCTCGACGTTGCCGGGCGGATCGTAGTTGCAGACCCAGGTGTCCTTGCCGCCGCAGGTGGCGACGCCGCAGCCGATCGCCAGCGTGTCCTTCCACACCACCTGCGTGAAGTGGCCGGTCTTCATGCTGAACATCGCCCGCTTGTAGTCGTACTTCTCCTCCTCGCGGGCCCACATCGCGACCACCGCGTCGGCGTCGAGCGCGCCGCTGGTGCCGGCGGCGAGGTTCTCGCCGTGCTCGCTGCGCGAGTGCTGGAACGCGCAGCCGTTGGCGGCGAGCTGGTTGGCCCAGGCGGTGGCCTCGGCGGCGAGCTCCTCGGACCAGGTCAACGGCGGCGCGCAGTGCTCGGCCCGCACCAGGTTGTGCGCGATGACGATCGGCGGGGGCGGCGGCTCGTCGCCCGCCGACTTGTCGACCCAGTCGAGCGCGCGCTCCTCGGCCATCGCGAGGGCCATCGGCGGCGGGGGCGGGGGCGCGGGTGCGGGCGCCGGCGCCGATTCGGCGTTCTTGACCGGCGTCTTGGCGGGCGCCGGGCACGCCGCGAGCAAGACCAGGAGCCCCAGGCTGGTTCGCATCGATCCCAGCATGACACGGCGGCCCCGCGCTCGTCACGGCCGCCGGTCGTGGCGTAGAGTCGCGCGCGATGAGCGACCTCGCCGCCCGCTTCGCCGACGCCCAGGCCCGCATCAAGCCGGTCACCGGCCTCGGCAACGACGTCATGCTGGCCATGTACGCGCTGTTCAAGCAGGCCACCGTCGGCGACGTCAGCGGCGCGCGCCCGGGCATGCTCGACCTCCGCGGCCGCGCCAAGTACGACGCGTGGGCCGGCAAGCGCGGCATGTCCAAGGACGACGCGATGACCGCGTACGTCGCGCTGGTCGACCGCCACGCCCGCTAGCCGAGCCGGGGACCCGCCGGACGGGCGCGGCTCCCAGCCGCCCGGGCCGGTGCTATCGTCGACCGGTGAACCTCGTCGACGAGCTGCATGCGATCGCGCGGGTGCTCGGCGAGGCGGGCGTCGCCTACGCGGTGTGCGGCGGCGTCGCGGTGACGATGCACGGCGCGACGCGGTCGACGCGCGACCTCGACCTCGTGGTGGCGCCGGGCGATATCGCGCGCGTGCTCGAGCTCGTGCGGCCGCTGGGCTACGCGTTCGCGGCGCTGCCGATGACGTTCGACGCCGGGACGCCACGCGAGCGCCACGTCCAGCGGGTCAGCAAGATCGCCGGGGGCGCCCACCTGCTGCTCGATCTGATCGCCGCCGACGGTCAGCTCGCGGACGCGCTCGCCGACCGGGAGGTCGTGGCGCTCTCCGAGGGGCCGGTCGCCGTGGTGTCGCGGCAGACGCTGGTCCGGATGAAGCGGCTGGCCGGTCGGGCCCAGGACCTCGCCGACCTCGAGCGCCTGGAGTCCGGCGATGAGCCTTGAGCCGGCCCGGGTCGCGGCGCGGCTGGCCGAGCTGGGCCGCCTCGTCGTCCCCGAGACCATCGCCGAGGGGCAGGCGCGGCTGGCGCGCGAACGCCCGGTCGTCGCGCGGTCGCTGGCCGAAACCGCGGCGCGCGGGCTGGCCGAGCTGCGCGCGCTGTGCGCGCTGACCGAGCACCTGCACGCGCCGCGGCGGTGAGCGGCGGGGCTGAGGATCTCGCGTTTCGGGTGGGGGCCCCACGTTTTGTGGGGGAGGGTTTTTGCGAAGAACCCTCTCTATGCCTCAGCGGCTGTGGTGGAGCAGCACGCCGGCGACGCCGACGAAGCCGACGATGATGCCGATCAGCGAGCCGAAGATGCGATCGCGGATCGCCGGGTCGGCGCGATCGCCGGCCAGCGCCTTCTTCAGCCGGTAGCTGTCGATGCCGATCCAGTAGGTGGCGACGCCGCCGGTGAGCAGCGAGATGAACCACCAGTAGGTGTCGTGGGACACGAGCTCGTTGTTCACGACGCAGCCTCCAGCGCGGCACCGCCAGCCGCGCGCGGCGCGGCGCCCGGGATGGGGTCGAACGCCAGCCGCTTGGCGTCGTGGATCATCACGACGATCATCAGCGCGGCGAACACCCAGTAGAAGTACGCGGTCTCGTAGCGCGCGGTGCCGAAGCCGCCGAGGTACGCGGCGTAGGCCACCAGCCGCTCCATCGCGTGGCTCTGGTAGTTGGTGGTGCGGCCGGCGCGCTTGGCGTAGACCGCGCGCAGCGCCATGTTGACCGCGCCGAGCACGACGATGATCACCACCGGCGGCCACGGCACCCAGCCGTAGGCGGTGACCACCACCATCGCGAAGCCGTAGCACAG
>Ga0075163_10009102_pt1 | contig 13058 bp, 7 predicted proteins | sample JI1023141ADNA_FD_71478 | JGI IMG/M metagenome (GOLD analysis project Ga0075163, IMG submission 71478) | Wastewater effluent complex algal communities from Wisconsin, to seasonally profile nutrient transformation and Carbon sequestration -... | ecosystem: Engineered > WWTP > Effluent > Algae...
TCGAGCGCAAGGCGAGCAAGGCGACCATCCTCACCGCCTACCTCGACCTGGTGTTCCTCGGCCGCAACGCCTACGGCCTGGTCGCCGGCGCCGACGCCTACTTCGGCAAGCCGGTCGCCGCGCTCGACGTCGCCGAGGCCGCGTTCCTGGCCGGGATGATCCAGGCGCCCAGCCGGCTCGACCCCGACCGCGCGCGCGCCGCCGCCATCGCCCGCCGCGACGAGGTCCTCGACCGCATGGCCCGCGCCGGCCTGATCGACGCCGCGACCCACGCCGCCGCCCGCGCCGAGCCGCTGGTCCTCGGCCGCCGGGCCACCATCGCCGGCACCCGCGCGCCCTGGTACACCGAGCACGTCCGGCGCGAGCTGGCCGTGGCCTGGGCCGAGCCGGTCGCCGACGGCGGCCTGGTGATCGAGACCGCCGCCCTGCCCGGCCTCGCCCGCACCGTCGAGGACGAGGTGGTCCGCGGCGGCGACCGCCTGGCCCAGGACGGCGTCGCGCCCGAGGGCGCGGCGGTGATCTGGGATCATCGCACCGGCTACGTCGAGGCGATGGTCGGCGGCCGGCGCTGGGCCGACAGCCAGTTCGATCGCCTGACCCAGGCCTGCCGCCAGCCGGGCTCGGCCTGGAAGCCGGTGCTGTACGGCGCCGCGCTGGTCGACGGCGCGATCACCGCCGGCACCCCGCTGCGCGACGCGCCGATCGCCGACTACGACGAGGTCACCGGCGTCCACTGGAAGCCGCGCTCGGGCGACCGGTTCCGCGGCGTCGCCCTCGCCGCCGACGCGCTGGCGGCGTCGCTCAACGCGCCGGCCATCGACGTCCTCGATCGGGTCGGGCCGGCGCCGGTGATCGCCCTCGCCCGTCGCCTCGGCATCACCACCCCGATCACCGGGCTGCAGCCGATGGCGCTCGGCGCGTCGTGCGTCAAGCCGATCGAGCTGGCCCGGGCCTACGCGATCGTCGCCCGCCGCGGCTGGGACGTGCTGCCCAGGACCATCGTCCGCGTCCGCCACGGCGACGACGTGCTGATCGACGACGCCGCGCCCGAGGATCCGTGGCTCGACCCCGGCCGCCGCCTCGATCGCCTGGCCGCGGTCGCCGGCCTCGATCCGGCCGAGCGGGTCGGCGCCCCCGGCGGCGCGCTGATCGAGGAGCCGCGCGCGTTCATCCTCGACGACATGCTGACCGGCGTCATCCAGCGCGGCACCGCCACCGCCGCCCGCGCCCTGGGCCGGCCGGCGGCGGGCAAGACCGGCACCACCAACGACAGCACCGACGTCTGGTTCGTCGGCTTCACCGCCCGGGTCGTGGCCGCGGTCTGGTTCGGGCACGACCAGCCCAGCCGCGCGCTGCCCCGCGGCGCCGACGGCGCCCACGCCGCGCTGCCGACCTGGATGCACCTGGTCCGTTCCGCCGAGGGCACGCGGCCGCCGGGCGCGGTGCCCGGGCCCGCCCCGCGCGGCGTCGAGCGGGTCCGCATCGATCGCGAGACCGGCCTGCGCGCCGCTCCCGGCGCCGGCGGCGGCGTCGATCTCTGGTTCATCGACGGCACCGCGCCGGCCGAGCGCGCCGACGCCCCGGCCCCGGCCGGCGTCGACCACGCCCGCACCGCCCGCGAATTCTGAGCTACCCGCGCTCGTGGGCCAGCAGGCGGATGACGTTGTCGCCGAGGACGCGATCGATCGCGCCGGCCGCCACCGGCAGCCGCTCGACCCAGCCGCGGATCGCGCCGTAGTCGTAGGCGCCGTCACCGGCGTGGAAGCCGTAGGGCGCGTCGGTGCCGTACAGCACCCGGTCGGTGCCGACCGCCGCCACCGCGTCGCGGGCCAGCCGCTCGTCGAGGTACGGGCTCGACACGTCGAGCCACAGCCGGCGGTCGTCGCGGATCGCGCCCCAGATCCGGTCGAGGTGCGGCATGCCGGCGTGGGCGAAGATCAGCTTCAGGCGCGGGCAGGCGTCGGCCAGCACCTGCCAGCGGCCGCGCTCGCCGAAGCCGAGGTGAATCAGGATCGGCAGCCCGAGCTCCTCGCAGCGGCGGCCGATCGGCAGCGCGTCGGCGATCGGCCAGCCGTGCCAGTGCGGGTGGAGCTTGACCCCGACGAAGCCGGGGACGTGGCGCCAGCGCTCGAGCTCGGCCAGCCCGACCCCGGCCCGCGGGTTGAGGAAGATCCAGCCCAGGAACCGGTCGGGGTGGGCGGCCAGGACCGCGGCCACCCCGGCGTTGTCGGGCCGCGGGTAGATGGCGTGGACCTTGCCGGCCAGCCGCAGGTCGCCCTCGTCGGTGATGACGGCCTCGTTGATCACCCGAGCCAGGCCGTGGCAGGGCGAGCGCAACAGCCAGCGCGCGACCGCGATCAGCGCCGCCGGCGTCTCCGGCAGCGGATCGTTCATCGCCGGGATCAGCACCACCCGGTCGACCCGGTGGGCGTCGAGCCGGCCGATCATCGCCGCCACGTCGAGCATGCGCGGCTCGAGGTGGGCGTGCGCGTCGATGACCGCCACCGCCCAAGCCTACACCGACACGCCGCCGACGACACCACCGGACGTCGTACCCGATCGACGACCGCCGCCGCCGTTGACCATCGCCGCAGACCGCAGGCAGACTGCACGTCATGGCGCGCCTGTACCGGGTCGACACGGACAAGACCCTCGGGACGATCAACGAGAAGCAGCTCCAGTTCCTCGTCGACATGCTCGAGGAAGAGGACTCCGACGACCAGGAGTACTTCATCGATCAGGACACGCTGGAGCTGTTCTCCGACAACGACTGCGACCCCGAGCTCCTCGCGATGCTCGAGGGCGCGCTCGAGGACGGCGAGGACGGGGTCGACATCGCCTGGGAGTAGGCGCGGGAGTGGCCGCGGCCGACCCCGGTTCGTGACTGCGATTCCCGTCGCCGGCCCCCAACGACGGGCTGGCAACGCTGGCCGGATTTCGGCTACTCTCGGGCCAGCGTCGCGGGTCTCCGGGGTGGGGTACTGGGTACCGGAAATGCTCGGGGGCACCGGCGCGGGAGAGTTAGCCCATGCGCCTGCGTATCCTTGCCTCGCTCACCATCCTGATCGCCGCCTGTGGCGGTGATCCCGTGGTCCCGGTCGACGCGACCCCGGACGCCGATCAGACCGACGCGCTCGACCTGGCCGCGCCGGACACGATGATCACGATGAGCCCGGCGTTGCTCACCAACACCCGGCCGGCGCGGTTCGAGTTCACCGCCAGCGAGGCGGCGACGTTCCGCTGCCGGATCGACGGCGGCGCGCCGACCGACTGCTCGTCGCCGCAGATGATCAACGGCCTGGTCGACGGCAACCACGCCTTCGAGGTCCGCGCGATCGACACCTCGAACAACGAGGATCCGAGCCCGGCCACCTTCGCCTGGCGCATCGACACCGAGGCGCCCGAGACCGTCCTTACCGTCGTGCCGCCGCAGATCGACAACAGCACCACGACGGCGATCGAGTTCGAGGCGCCCGGCGAGGTCGGCGCGACCTTCGAGTGCGGCCTCGACGGCGCGGTGTTCGCCGCCTGCACGTCGCCCTACACCGCGATGGACCTGCTCGACGGCAACCACGTCTTCCGGGTCCGGGCCAAGGACGCGGCTGGCAACTTCGACCAGTCCGCCGCCCTCCACAACTGGGAGGTCGACAGCGTCAGCCCCGACACCGTCATCGACACGGGGCCGGCCGGCGTGGTCGGCGCGACCACCGCGACCTTCACCTTCTCGTCGCCGGGCGCCGGCGCCGGCGCCACCTTCGCCTGCCACCTCGACAACGCGCCGTTCGGCCCCTGCCTCTCGCCCCGCACCTTCGTCGGCCTCGCCGACGGCGCCCACACCTTCGAGGTCCGGGTCACCGACGTGCTCGGCAACACCGACCCGAGCCCGGCCCGCCGGCAGTGGTCGATCGACTCGACCGGCCCGGTCACCAGCATCACGGTCCGGCCGGACAACCCGTCGTCGGACCTGACCCCGACCTTCGAGTTCACCGCCAACGAGCCGTCGACGTTCGAGTGCCAGATCGACGGCCAGGTCCCCTACGCCCCGTGCGCGTCGCCGTACACCGCGCCCGCGGTCGCCGCCGGCACCCGCTTCTTCCGCATCCGCGCCACCGACGCCATCAACAACCGCGGCGCCGAGGCGACCTACGAGTGGGTCATCGACGCGGCCGGCCCGGTCACGACCATCACCGGCGGTCCCGACGGGCCGGTGGCCTCCACCACCGCCACGTTCAACTGGAACACCACCGAGCCGGCGACGTTCTGCTACCGCTTCACCGGCGACGCCGCCGACACCTGCACCGCGGCGCTGGCCGGCTCCGGCACCGTGACCCGCCCCGGCCTGATGCAGGGCGCCCAGACCTTCACGGTCACCGCCACCGACGGCCTCGGCAACGTCGGCGCGCCCGCGGTCCGCAACTTCTCGGTCGACACCATCGGCCCGGCGGTGATGATCACGGTCGGCCCGAGCAACACGGTCGCGACGGTGAGCAACCCGTTCACCTTCACCAGCCCGGAGCCGGCGACGTTCTGCCACAAGGTCGACACCCTCGGCGAGGTCTGCACCGCGACCCCGGCGCTGACCAGCTCGGTCACGATCAACGCCCCCGACGGCGCCCACACTCTCGACGTCGTGGCCCGCGACGCGCTCGGCAACCGCACCGCGGTGCCGGCGACCCGGGCGTGGACGGTCGACACCCAGCGGCCGGCGACCACGATCATGACCGGCCCGGTCCAGGGCAGCACGCTCGACACCGGCGACGCGACGGTCGACCTGACCTCGTCCGAGCCGTCGACGATCTGCTGGCGGATCAACGGCGGCGCCGAGACCTGCTCGGCGGCCGGCGCGGCCGCGTTCACCGCGACGCTGACCGGCCAGGCCGACGGCGTCATCAACTTCACCGCCCGGGCCTCGGACGCCATCGGCTTCGGCCCGACGGTGAGCCGGACCTGGACCGTCGACACCGTTCGGCCGACGGTGATGATCACCGGCGGCCCGGCGATGGGCGCGACGGTCGGCCAGGCCGACACCACGTTCGCCATCACCTCGTCGGAGCCCGCGACCATCTGCTGGCAGTTCAACGCCCTGCCGCAGCAGTGCTCGGCGGCCGGCGTGGTCACCTTCAGCCCGGGCGCGGCCGCCCTGCCCCAGGGCGTCAACACCTTCGCGGTGTTCGCCCGTGACCTGATCGGCGACGGCGCCACGGTCAACCGGAGCTGGACCATCGACAGCGTCCGGCCGACGATGACGATCACCGCCGGCCCCGGCGCCGGCACCACCACCGCCAGCAACATCGCCACCTTCACGGTGACGTCGAGCGAGGCGGCCACCATCTGCTGGCGGTTCGGCGGCGGCGCCGAGGCCTGCTCGGCCGCCGGCGTGATGATGGTCGACGCCATCTCGCCCGCGCTGCCCGACGGCGGCGCCCTGTTCGAGGCCTACGGCCGCGACAGCGTCGGCACCGGCGTCTCGATCCAGCGGACCTGGACGATCGACACCGCCCGCCCGACCATCGCGATCACCGCCGGCCCGGCCGCCGCGTCGTTCGTCGGCTCCAACAGCGCGTCGTTCAGCCTGATCGCGTCCGAGCGGTCGACGATCTGCTGGCAGTTCAACGCCGGCGCCGCGGTCTGCACCGCGCCCGGCCAGACCAACGCGGTCGCGACCGCGACCGGCCTGCCCGAGGGCGCGACCACGTTCTCGGTCACCGGCGCCGACGCGGTCGGGGTCGGCGCCGCCACCGTCCGCAACTGGACCGTCGACACCGTGCGGCCGGTGGTCTCGATCACCGCCGGCCCCAACGAGGGCCAGCGGATCAACGCCGTCGCCAGCACCGTGTCGGTGTCGGCGACCGAGTCGTCGACCATCTGCTACCGCCTCGACGGCGCCGCCGAGCAGTGCAGCGCGGCCGGCGTCGCCTCGTTCGACATCATGCTGGCTGGCCTGACCCAGGGCGATCACACGCTGGCGATCTACGCCCGCGACGCGGTCGGCGTCGGCCCGACCCTGACCCGCAACTTCATCGTCGACTCGATCCGGCCGACCGTGACCATCACCGCCGGCCCGGGCGAGGGCTCGACGGTGAGCTCGACCACCGCCAACTTCTCCATCGCCTCGTCGGAGGCGTCGACCATCTGCTGGAAGTTCAACGGCGGCGCCGAGACCTGCTCGGGCGCCGGCGCGCTGACGGCCTCGGCGTCGGCGGTCGGCCTACCCCAGGGCGCCACCACGTTGGAGGTCCGCGCCTCCGACTCGGTCGGCACCGGCGCGACCGTGACCCGCAACTGGACGGTCGACACCACCCGCCCGACGGTCACCATCACCGCCGGCCCGGCCCAGGGCTCGATCAGCGGCGCCAACAACTCGTCGTTCACCGTCACCGCGACCGAGCCGTCGACGATCTGCTGGCGGTTCAACACCGGCGGCCAGACCTGCTCGGCGCCGGCCCAGATGTCGGTGACGTTCCAGAGCGGCCCGCTGCCCCAGGGCAGCAACGTGATCGCGGTCGAGGGCCGCGACGGGTTCGGCCCCGGCACCTCGGTGGTCCGGACCTGGACCATCGACACCATCCGGCCGACGGTGTCGATCACCGCCGGCCCGGCGGCCGGCGCGCTGCTCGACAGCAACGCGGCCAGCTTCACCCTCCACGCGTCGGAGCCGTCGATGGTGTGCTGGCGCTTCAACGCCGGCGCCGAGGTCTGCTCGCCGCCCGGCCGGGTCGACGTCACCGCCGCCACCACCGGCCTGCCCCAGGGCCTCAACACCATCACCTTCCACGCCGAGGACGGCGTCGGCGCCGGCCCCAACGGCACCCGGTCGTGGACGGTCGACACCCTGCCGCCGGTGATCACGATCAGCGCGCCGCCGGCCCAGGGCGCGACGATCAACTCGACGACCGCCAACTTCGCCATCACCACCAACGAGCCGGCCACGATCTGCTGGAAGCTCGACGGCGGCGCCGAGACCTGTTCGGCGGCCCACGCGATGTCGATCAACGCCAACCTGGCGCTGCTGGCGGCCGGCAACCACGCCCTCGTGGTCAGCGCGGTCGACGACGTCGCCAACCCGTCGACGCTGACCCGCAACTGGTCGATCGACCTGTTGCCGCCGCTGATCACGATCAGCGCGCCGCCGGCCCAGAACGCGTCGACCAACGCGACCACCGCCAGCTTCACCCTGTCGACCAACGAGCCGGCGACCATCTGCTGGACCCTCGACGCGATGGGCCCGGCGACCTGCTCGGCGCCCGACGTGCTGAGCTTCTCCGCCAACCTCAACGGCCTCACGGTCGGCGCCCACGCGCTGGTGGTCACCGCCGTCGATGTCGCGACCAACCAGGCCAGCACGACCCGCAACTGGACGGTCGACAACTCGGCCCCGGTGGTGACGATCAGCGCGCCGCCGGCCCAGAACGCCTTCACCAACTCGGTCACCGCCGCGTTCACCATCTCGTCGTCGAAGCCGGCGACGATCTGCTGGGCCCTCGACGGCGGCGCCCAGACCTGCTCGGCCGCCGGCCAGAACTCGTTCGTCGCCAACCTGGCGGCGCTGACCGCCGGGGCCCACGCGCTGGTCGCGGTCGCGACCGACAACGCGACCAACCAGGGCACCCTGACCCGCAACTGGACGGTCGACCTGACCGCGCCGGTGGTGACCATCGGCGCACCGCCGGCCCAGAACGCGGCGACCAACGCGACCACCGCCAACTTCGCCCTGACCACCAACGAGCCGTCGACGATCTGCTGGGTGCTCGATGGCGGCGCCCAGACCTGCTCGGCCGCCGGCCAGGTGGCGTTCGGCACCGGCAACCTCAACGGGCTCGCGGTCGGGCCCCACGCGCTGGTGGTGACCGGCACCGACACCGCGGGCAACCCGACCAACGTCACCCGCAACTGGACGATCGACACCACCGCGCCGACCATCACGTTCAGCACCCCGCCGGCCGAGGGTGCGGCGGTGCTGCAGTCGTCCAACCCGAACATCACGATCACCACCAACGAGCCGGCGACGATCTGCTGGAAGCTCGACGGCGGCGCGCAGACCTGCTCGGCCCCGGGCGTGATGTCGTTCGCCACCGGTCCGCTGGCCGGGCTGTCGGTCGCCGCCCACGCGGTGGTCGCGACCGCGACCGACCCGGCGACCAACCTGACCACCGCCACCCGCAACTTCTCGATCGCGGCCGGCAAGATGTCGGCGCCCGACGCCGACTCGCCGGCCGCCGCCTGGCCGCTGCCGTTCTACGACGGCGTGGTCAGCGCCTGGGTCCGCGACCCGGGCCAGGGCGCCGGCGACGTGCTGTCGTTCGCGACCGCCACCGGCACCTGCACCCTGCGGGGCGCGTGGTCGATGGTCGCCCTCGACTGCGAGGCGGGCGGGGTGGCGCTGCCGCCGGCCTACGGCTTCCTCGGCTCGATGGCGAAGTCCGACGGCGGCTGGCACTTCGTCACGGTCGCGTTCGAGGGTGACCGGGTCGAGCTGTGGATCGACGACCAGCTCGTCGACACCACGTCGGGCCCGGCCATGACCGGCCGCGGCATCGTGATGGGCGCGGCGACCAGCTCGTACGAGCTGGCCGAGATCACCGTCGACCGGCTCTGATCGGGCCGGCGGCGGGCGGCGGGGGCGGCGAGGGAGGAACGGGCGGCCTCGAGCGAGGCCGCCTCAGCCTCGCCATGTCCTTGATTTTCACCAAGTAACCGAAATCGTTCACGATTGTACGGTGGCGATCGCGCCGGCGATTACTTGACTGGGCGCGCCATTCGGCAACACTGCGGCCGTGAACAACGGCCCGTCAGTCGTCCGCCGCGAGGTCTCGCTGAGCACGTTCGTGCTCGCGCTGGCCGCGCTCTCGCTCGCGCTCACCGCCTACGTCGCCGGCTGACCGAGCAGGTCAGGCGCGACGCGCTGGGCGATCCACTCGCCCTCCGGCACCGGTGTGCCCAGGGCGGCGACCCGCGGGTCGGCCAGCACGTAGATCCACGACCAGGTCGTCCCGGCCAGGTGGTCGACCTGGACCAGCACGCGGTCGTAGTCGTCGCCCTCCCAGGCGTCGAGGACCGGCAGCGCCGCGGTCAGGTCGCGCAGCCAGAGCAGCTCGCCCATGACGATGCCGCCGGTCGCCTCGAGCACGACGCCGGGGTAGCCGCTGGAGAAGGCGTACATCGAGCCGCGGACGGTGGCCGGTGACCACTCCCGCACGTACGGCTCGACCAGCCCGCGGGCGGTCTGGCCGGTACGGAGCGATCCGTAGACGAAGAGCCGGTCGACCAACCCCACCGGTCGGGTCGCGGCCTCGAGCGAGTGTCGCACGTCGCGCATCCTATCCAGACAATCGACCGACTGACGGGTAACTCGAGGGTAAGGGGCCGTGCACATCCGGGCGTCGTTGAAGACGAATCCCGGGCCGTCGGAGCCCGAGCCCGAACCCGAACCCGGGCTCAGCGGGCCAGGGCGAGGCCGAGGCCGAGGCCGAGGCCGAGGCGGCTGTCGCGGACGCCGTCGACGATGGCGGTGGCGCCGAGGTCGACGGTGAGGGCGAGGGGGGCGCGGGTCGGCCACAGGTAGATCGTCGCGCCCGCCCCGACCGCCGGCGCGGTCGGCCAGGCCACGCCGGCCTCGGCGCGGACCACGAGCTCCAGGCGCGGCCGGGCGGCGGCCGCGCGGTAGCTGACACCGATCGTGGCCAGACCGGCGTCGGCCAGCGGGTCGACGGTGACCAGGTGGACCGCGGCCCGCAGGCCCAGGCGCCGGGTCAGGTAGCCGGTGACCGCGACGCCAGCGCGCTGCCGGGGCTTGCCGCCGGTCACCAGCAGCTCGCCGCCGACCTCGATGGCGCCGCGCGGATCAGCGACGGCGGGCGCGGCCAGCGACCCGGCCAGGGCCACGGCGAGGGTCACCCCGACGCCGGTCACGCGACGTCGATCCGGCCGCGCGCCCCCGGCCGTCACGCGACGTCGCTTCGGCCGCGCGCCCCCGGCGGTCACGCGACGTCGATCCGGCCCCGCGAGCGCACCGTGACGCCGGCGCCGAGCTCGTGCGGGGCGACCACCGCGATGCCGGGCAGCTCGGGATCGAGCACCGCCTTGAGATGCCGGCGGACGTCGCCCGAGGCCAGCACCACGCCGCGCTCGCCGACCTGGGCCCGCACCGCCGCCACCACGTCGCGGGCCAGCCCCGGCTCGAGGGCGACGATCGCCCCGCCGTCGCGGGCCACCACCGCGCCGCGCACCGCGTCCTCGATCATCGGGTCGACCGTCCAGGCGTCGACCGTGCCGCGCGGCGCGACCGCGCCCGAGATCGCGCGGCCGAGGTGGGCGCGGGCGTGCTCGGCCAGCGCGCCCGGATCGCGCGGCGCGGTCGCCGGCGTCAGCGCCAGCGCCTCGAGCACCGCGGCCAGGTCGCGGATCGACACCCCCTCGCCGACCAGCCGGCGCAGGACCTCGACCAGGCCGGGCAAGGCGACCACCCGGGGGACCACGTCGCGCACCAGCCCGGCGTGGCTGACCCCGAGCTCGTCGAGCTGGGCGCCGACCGCCGCCGAGCGGATCAGCGCGGCGGCGTGGCTGGCCAGGGCCTGGTCGATCGGCGCCGCCAGCCCGTCGGCGGTGGCCGCCGCCGGGGTCAGCCACGCGACCGCGACGCCCCACAGCCGCAGCTCGACCTCGCCGGCCTGGACCGCCGGATCGACCCGCAGCCGCAGCGCCGGCGCCCGGACCCCGAGCCGATCGTGCAGCCGGTCGCGCGCGCCAGCCAGCATCGCCGCCAGCCCGCCGTCGCCGCGCAGCCGCGCCGCCAGCTCGACCCCGACCGCCAGCTCGACCCCGTCGTCCGCGGCCGGGGTCGGCGCGCCGATCGCCTCGGCCAGCAGCGTGCTCTCGGCCTCGCCGGCCGGCCGCCGCCAGGCCAGCCAGCCGACCCCGCCGGCCGCCGCCGCCAGCACCAGGAACGGCACCGCCGGCAGCCCCGGCACCAGCCCGAGCAGCGCCAGCAGGCCGGCGGCGGTGAAGAACGCCCGCGGCTGGGCCCCGAGCTGCCGGACGATGTCGTCGCCGACCGCGCGCTCGCCGTCGGCCGACGCCACCCGGGTCACCACCAGCGCCGCCGCCAGCGCCACCAGCAGCGCCGGCACCTGCACCACCAGGCCGTCGCCGATCGCCTGGATGGCGTAGATCGACGCCGCGTCGCGCGCGCTCAGCCCGCGCTCGCCCATGCCGATCAGCATGCCGCCGGCCAGGTTGACGACGACGATCAGGATGGCGGCGATGACGTCGCCCTTGACGAACTTCATCGCGCCGTCGAGGGCGCCGTAGAGCTGCGACTGGCTCTCGAGCGCGGCCCGGCGCCGGCCAGCCTCGGCGGCGTCGATCGCCCCGGCCTTGAGGTCGCCGTCGATGGCGAGCTGCTTGCCGGGTAGGCCGTCGAGCGCGAAGCGGGCCGCGACCTCGGCCACCCGCTCGGCGCCGCGCGCCACCACCAGGTACTGGACGATGGTGATCACCGCGAACACCACCAGGCCGACGATCAGGTCGCCGCGGGCGACGAACGCCCCGAACGCCCGCACCACCTCGCCGCCGTCGCCCTCGGCGAGGATGCGGCGGGTGGTCGAGACGTTGAGCCCGAGCCGGAACAGCGTCGCCAGCAGGACCAGCGTCGGCAGCGTGGTCAGCCGGGCCGGGCTGGCCGCGTACACCGCCGACAGCAGGATCACCACCGCCGACGTCAGGCTGACCGCCAGCAGGACGTCGACCGCGGCCCGCGGCAACGGCACCAGCATCATCCCGACCACCGCGACCACGACGATCGCCAGCGCGACGTCGCCCCAGCCCCGGCGCGGTTGCTTCATGGCGCCGATCTTCGCCCGCCGATGTGACATCCGCAAACCCCCGATCGCGCCGTCGCCTACGCCTCTTCCAGCTCGCTCGGGTCGAGCTCGAGCACGTCGTCCTCGACCACGTCGCGCGGCCCGCCGAGGTGGCGGACCAGCGACAGGTGGACCTGGCTGCGGATCAGCCGCAGCACGCTGTCGAGCTCCTTGGGCGAGACGTTGAGCCGGCTCTTGAGCGCGCCGAGGGTGGCCAGCACCAGCGTCTCCTTGGCCTTCTCCAGCCAGCGGAACGCGGTCACCCGGTGGACCCGGTAGATCGCGCCGATCTCGTCGATGTTGAGGCCGTCGATGTGGTGGTAGCGGAGCAGGGTCTGCTCGCGCGGCCCGAGCTGGGCCATCGCGTCGGCGAACGCGGCCCGGAACTCGGCGGCGTAGGTCCGCTTCATGTACTCGATCTCGGGATCGTCGCCCGGCATCGCGTGCTGGGCGATGAGCTGATCGTCGTCGGTCAGGACCTCGTGCTTGCCCTTGCGCAGGTCGTTGAGGCAGGTCCGGACCGCCACGCTGCGGACCCAGCGGCGGAGGTCGCCGCGGCCGGCGTACTCGGCGATCTTGCCCGGGCCGCCATCGCCGACGAACAGCCGCTGGCGGACGAGCTGCTTGACGTCGTTGCTGCGCGGCGGGCCGATCCGCATCCGGGCCAGCGCGATGTCGACCTCGCGGATGTAGTGGCGATCGAACGCGGCCAGCGCGGCGCGATCGCCGGCGGCGCAGGCGCAGGCCAGGTAGAGGTCGGCCGGCCGCAGCGTGGCCAGCGCGCCGGCGACGTCGCCGTCACCGTCGAGGCGGGCGGCGATGAACGCGACCAGCGCGATCGGCTCGACCGCGACCTCGGGCCACGCCGCCCGGCCCTCGGCGACCAGCTCGAGCAGGCGGCGGGCCAGATCGGGCACGGTCGAGAGGTTCGCCCGCAGCGCCGGAGGCGCCGCGTCGAGGAACGGCTGGACGAGCGCGGACGCCTCCACGTGCGACGGATGACGCCACATCGCGCCCGCCGGCGCAATGGCCCTACGGGTCGCGGCTCGTCGCTCGGCGTCGAGCCGCGGCTCGGGACGCGCGGGACGGCCAGGGGTCGACGAGGCGCGTGCTACGATCGCCAGCGATGAGCGAGGTCCAGCGCCGGCCACGCAAGCAGGGCGCCGAGCACTTCCTCAAGCTGGTGCGCGACCTGCCCGA
>Ga0075163_10009103_pt1 | contig 13056 bp, 14 predicted proteins | sample JI1023141ADNA_FD_71478 | JGI IMG/M metagenome (GOLD analysis project Ga0075163, IMG submission 71478) | Wastewater effluent complex algal communities from Wisconsin, to seasonally profile nutrient transformation and Carbon sequestration -... | ecosystem: Engineered > WWTP > Effluent > Algae...
GTCGGGTCAACCTGGGCGTGACTTGGCGATATCAACACTTCGCAGCGACTTGCCAGATTCTCTCGACAAATGACATCGCGTGCCCAGTCGTAGTCTGCACGTGAGCAGATGACGAACTTGACTTGATCGTTTGCGCCAAGCGCCGCCAGATTCGCCCAAAGGTTTCGTGACACCTCGCCAGAACCCGGCGTCTTCAAATCCATCACGCGATGTACCCGCGCGTCGACTGGCGCAATGTCCAGTGCGCCAGATGTTTCCAGCGAGACTTCGTATCCCGCGTCGCATAGCGCACCAAGCAAGGGAAGGCAGCGCTTCTGCGCCAAAGGCTCTCCCCCGGTCACGCAGACATGACGAACGCCATGACTGGCGACTTCGCTCAAGATCGCGTCGATGCTCCACCAATCACCGCCATGAAAGGCGTAGGCAGTATCACAATAGCCACAGCGCAAAGGGCAACCGGTCAAGCGCACGAAGACGGTTGGCCAGCCCACAGTTCGGGATTCGCCCTGCAAGGAGCAGAAGATTTCCGTCAGGCGAAGGCGATCAGCGGTATCAGACATGGCGACAGACATCGCGCTGGCCGCAGGGTCTGCGGCCACCTCGATCAACTACGACTTTCCAGCCGAAGCGCGCGCAAGCGGCCTTGGGCCAAGCGCGCAACCGTCGTGTCCGGATACTGCTGGATCACGCGGTTGAGGGTGGCTTCCGCTTCAGCCCATTGACGCAACTCATACTGACAATAGCCCAGCTTCAGCAACGCATCCGGGGCCTTGGTACTGTTCGGGAATCGCTGCAGAAGTTGGTTGAAGCTATCCAGTGCGATTTCGTAGTTCTGCGTCACGTAGTAGGACTCGCCAAGCCAATAGTGCGCATTGGGCGTGTAATCACCCTCCGGGAACTGGCGCAAGAAACTCTGAAACTGGCGCGCAGCTTCTGCGTATCGACCTTCTTTCAGCTCGTTGAACGCACCGTCATAGGCGCGTCGCTCGTCTTCTGGCGAGGCAGGTGCTTCCGCGACCTGAGGCTCGATGTCCGATCCAATGCCTGATGTGCCCGCTTCGGCATCCAACGGGGCGCGAATTTCAGGCTCTTGCATCACAGGTGAATCGGGGCTACCGACGGGCGTTCCGTCAATACGGCCCAGCGGCACGTCCTCGGCGGCCATCGGCGCGTCCTGATCGACGGGCGTTTCGCCACCGGTCGGCACGGAGGGCGAACCACTCTCGATGCGTGCCAGTCGCGCGTCCAGATCAATGTACTGATCACGATTGCGCTTCTGTAGCGATTCGATCTCGAAAGCCTGTTGCTCAATCATCCCGCGCAGCGTGGCAACTTCCGCCTGCAGTTCACTGACCTGATTGAGTTGTTGAATATTGGCTTGGGCATCGTTGCCCGCAGCCTGCTGTTGTTCCAGTCGGGCGACACGGTCAGCCAGACTCAGGCGGGACCCTTGGGCGAAGGCTGGAACAGCAACGGCGACCCAGAGGGCCGCCGTTGCCAGAACGCCTGCAATAGCAGTGTTCGTTCGCATCACTTCGCGGTGTACACGATCTCGACGCGACGGTTCTGCGACCAGCAGGACTCGCTGCTGTCGGCGCAGGTCGGACGCTCTTCACCGTAGGACACGACGCTGACCTGGCTGGCGGAACCGCCATTGGCCAACAACGCACCCGACACCGCATTGCCACGACGCTCACCCAGACCGAGGTTGTACTCGCGGGTACCGCGCTCGTCAGCATTGCCTTCCAAGGTCATCTGTGCCGACGGACGGTCGGTCAGATACTTGGCATGGCAGGCCAGGATGGCGGCAAATTCCGGCTTGATTTCGGTCTGGTCGAAATCGAAATACACAACGCGCTTGATCAGGCAGGGATCGGTGTCCAGATCGGACGGATCGTACTTGCCATCGTCAACCGGCGCCGTGTTGGTCACAGCCGGGGTTTCAGCCGGCGCTTCCGGCTTGACAGTTTCTTTCTTCGAGCAGGCAGCCAGTGCAGCACAGCAGGCAACAGCCAGGAGGATACGATTGGTGTTCATTGGAGCAAAGTCCTTGAGGAAGGTTGAGGGCACAGCTTGAAAACGATAATCAGGCAACGTGGATGAGCCCATCCTGGCGGATACGTCAGACGAAGCCTTTCCAGGCTCTTGCCGACTACGCAACCACATCACTGCGATTGCGCCCCACCGGAACCGATACAGGTTCCCTTCGATACGTGCCACATCCGATGTAGCACGCTCGGGGACCGGTCAGTCCCACACAATCAACGCTGGACATCAGTCCGGCGTTGCCGATAGGGCGACCAGGCGGGCTCCCGGACGTCGCCATCGGCGATAACCAACCGCTGACGCACACGTGCATCAGCGGACACGGCGAACAGGACGCCACGCCTACCCTCGCGGGCGGCATACAGCAACATGCTGCCGTTTGGAGCGAAGCTGGGCGATTCGTCCAGATTTCCGGTCGATACCAGATTCTGCTGGCCGGGCCCGCCCATACTGCGATCCAGAACCGCAATACGATAAACATTTCCTTGCCCTTGCGCCATAGCAAGCTTCTTGCCATCGCAACAAGCGGTTGCTCGCGCATTGTAATCACCGAGGAAAGTCACCCGCTTGGCATCGCCGCCCGTGGCCGAAACCTCGTAAATTTGCGGCTTTCCCGCGCGATCAGAGGTGAAATAAAGGGTGTTGGCATCACGCCAAGTAGGCTCCGTATCAATACCCCAGTGACGCGTCACCTGCGTCAGAGACTTGCTGGCAAGGTCCATGACGTAGATTTCCGGGTTCCCGGTGCGCGACAGTGTCAGTGCCATGCGACTGCCATCCGGCGAGAACGAAGGCGCGCCATTGATTCCCCGGAAACTGGCCACCAACTCACGTGCGCCACTGGCAATTTCTTGGATGTAGATCGACGAATTCCCGCGTTCGAAGCTGACATAAGCTAGGCGCTTGCTGTCGGGACTCCATGCAGGTGACAACAGCGGCTCTCTGGAACGAACGACAGTTTTCGGGTTGAAGCCATCCGAGTCAGCGACCATCAAGGCGTAGTTCATGTCGCGACCGAGGCCACTGGCGGTGATGTAGGCGATTCGGGTCCAGAACGCGCCGCGAACGCCCAGAATTTTCTCGTACACCTCGTCAGCGATCTGATGCGAGACATCGCGCATCCCGCCCGCACGACCCGAGAACGCCATGCGCAGCATCGGCTCCTGCTTCGCCACATCGAGCAACTCAAACTCGACGCGATAACCACCATCGGTGTTGTCCAACACGCGACCGATCAGCAGAAAGTCCTGCTTAAGCAGTCGCCAGGTGGCGAAATTAACGTCAGCCTGGCGAATCGGCTTCTCAATCACATCCTGCTCGGCCAGTGCGCGAAACGAGCCGGAACGATTGAGGTCGGCGCGAATCACAGCGGAGATGTCCGTCTCGGGTGAAGCACTGACGCCCAAGTACTCGAAGGGCACCACGGCGATCGGCAGCGCGGCGGCATTGCCATTGACGATATCGATTTGCAGACCCTGCGCGTGAGCAGGCAAATTCGTAAACACGGCATACAGAACTGAAAGCAGGATGAGCAATCGTTTCATGGGGCTCAATTACCGTCGTAGGTGAAGTTGAAGACAATCTCTCGCTGAAACACACTCTCGAAGCCTTGATAGGGCAACGGTTGCGCTTTCAACACCGCAGCCTCGATCGAGCGCCGCGTCAGCGGATCAGCATTACATGGCGAAATGACGCTAGCCTGAATCACTTCTCCACCGATGATCTGAACGATCTTCAGCGAACAACGAATCCCTGCTTGCGCCGTCTCAGGCCGCGACCAGTTAGCCATTACGAGTTGTTGGATGGCGACTTTGTAGCGACCCAGCAAACTCTCATCGACGCCACGGTTCCCAATCTCCTGCACCGGCCGGGTTTCCCGCGTGTCCACCCGCTGCGCGGGCGGATTCTGGCTGGCGCGACGATCCGCCAGTTGCTGCAGCGCTTCCTGCTCGCGCTTGCGCTTCTTTTCGGCCTCTTCGCGCTGGCGACGGATGTCCTCCAGTTGTTTCTGGCGTTCTTCTTCCTGTTGGCGCAAGCGCTGCATACGTTCAGCTTCTTCCTGCTTTTTCTGCTCGTCGAGCAGAATCTGCTCCTGACGCCGACGTTCCTTTTGCTCTTGTTCTGCCTTTTCGCGCTCGGCAAGCGCCGCACGCGCCGCCTTTTCGCGGTCGACGGTGTCGGGTTGTGCCACGGGCGTCTGTGGTTTCGGCTGTGGCGCTTCGTTCGCGGTCTGCGGGCTGGGGGACGGTTTCGGTTGCGGTGCGGGCGCGGTTTCGCGCTCTTCCGGCTTCGGTTGCGCGGGGCGTTCGACCGGCTTGGGCGCTGGCTTCTGCGACGGCTTCGCACCCGATGGCGGCGGCGCGCTCATCAACATGGCTTCGATGGGCTCGCCACGGATCGACAGCACTTCGGGCTGGGTATGCCACAGCGCACCGACGAACAGCAGGCCGAACAGCGCTAGGTGCAGGCCGATTGCCAGCAGTAGTGATACCCATTTGTCTTGGGAGGTTTCCATCCTGGAATCAGTCTTCCGCCGGTTTGCTCATCAATCCAACCCGTGACACGCCAGCTTCCTGCAGTAACACCATGCCCTGATAGACGGTGCCGTAGTCGGTTCGCGTATCACCCGCGATCAATACCTGCACGTCCGGGTTCTGGCGCACGAAGGCACTGACTTTGGCGACCAAGGTTTCGGCTTCCAGCTCCTCGCTGGAAGCCTTCTGCAAAGTCAGGAAATAGCGCCCATCCGAGCTGACCTCAACCACGATCGGATCCTTCTGGGTCTCGACTGGTTTGGCGTTGGATTGCGGCAACTCAATATCGACACCCAGATTGAGCAACGGCGCAGTGACCATGAAAATAATCAGCAGCACGAGCATCACGTCGATGTAGGGAACGACGTTGATTTCGGCCTTCAGCTTGCGTTTTTTTCGACTGCGAGCAGACATGCGTCAGATTTCCTGCCGATTTGGGGCGACGATGCACAGGTCAACCATCGACATGCGACTGCCGTTGCAGGATGGATGACAGTTCTTCGGCAAAGGTCTCGTAGCGCACATTGATGCGTTCGACCTTGGTGGCGTAGCGGTTGTAAGCCCATACCGCCGGAATCGCGGCGAACAAGCCCATCGCAGTGGCGATCAGCGCCTCGGAAATGCCTGGAGCCACTGTTGCGATGGTGGCTTCCTTCATGTTGGCCAAGCCCTGGAACGAAATCATGATGCCCCAGACCGTGCCAAACAGACCGACGTAAGGGCTGATCGAACCCACGTTGGCGAGAAATTCCAGATTATGTTCCAAGCCATCAATCTCGCGAGCGAGTGCAGTACGCATGGCACGCTGCGCGCCCTCAAGCTGGGTGCGGTTATCCATGCCGCGCTTCTGCCGCATCCGCGCAAACTCGCGGAAACCGGACTCGAAGATCGCCTCAAGGCCATTGCGCTGCGACTGTCCATTGATCTCGCGGAACAGTGCGCTCATGTCGGCGCCGCTCCAGAAGCGCTCCTCGAAATCGTCAGCCCCCTTGGCTGCGCGATCCAACACGCGCTTCTTGCGCAGGATGATCACCCAGGACGAGATCGAGGCAAGCACCAACAGTGCCATCACTGCCTGAACTGGCAGGCTAGCCTCCAGAATCAGCTGTAGCAGGTTCAAACCGTTGCCATCACTCATTGACACATCACTCCGAAATACAGATCAAAGGCAGCAGTCCAGCAGGAATCGCCTGCGGACGAAATGTGCGTGCATCGACACAGGCCACGCGAATCACACCACTCACCAGCACACCTGCTGCGTCGCGAACCTCTTGACGAAAACACAGACTGGCACGTTTGCGCTCCGTGACCGTGCAGCACACCTCCAGCAGATCGTCCAAACGTGCGGCGCGTCGAAAATCGATCTGCGCAGCGCACAGGACAAACATCACACCTTGTTGCTCACGCAATTCAGCCTGCTGCACACCGACCGCTCGAAGCCACTCGCTGCGCGCACGCTCCATGAAGCGCAAGTAGCCCGTGTGGTAGACCACGCCACCCGCATCGGTATCTTCCCAGTAAACCCGCACCGGCCAAGTGAATTGGCGGTAAATGTCCGCATCGGTCACAACTGGGGATCCTCAAACAGATCGGGCGAGGAGGGCCGCTGCGGCTTCAAACCCAGCATGCGCCAGGTCTTGTTACTGGCCATGCGACCGCGCGCGGTGCGAACGAGATAGCCCTGTTGGATCAGGTAGGGCTCGATCACGTCTTCGATGGTGCCGCGGTCTTCGCTGATGGCGGCAGCCAGCGACTCCACCCCAACCGGACCACCATCAAAGTTCTCGACCAGCGTGCGCAGCAGACGGCGATCCAGGTCATCAAAGCCCTCGCTGTCGACCTTCACCATCGCCATCGCCTGCTGAGCCACCGGCAGGGTGATGACGCCATCCGCACGCACTTGCGCGTAATCCCGTGCACGACGCAACAAACGATTGGCGATGCGCGGCGTCCCGCGTGAGCGGCGGGCTATTTCTGCTGCGCCTTCCGGCGCACATTGGATGCTCAATATGCGCGCCGAGCGCCGCACAATGTCGGTGAGCTCTTCGGCCGAGTAGAACTCCAGCCGCTGCACGATACCGAAGCGATCACGCAACGGACTGGTCAACAATCCCGCACGGGTGGTCGCGCCGATCAAGGTGAAGGGCGGCAGATCGAGCTTAATTGAACGCGCTGATGGCCCTTCGCCAATCATGATGTCGATCTGGTAATCCTCCATCGCCGGGTAGAGGATTTCCTCGACCACGGGCGAAAGCCGATGAATCTCATCGACAAACAGCACATCGTGCGGCTGCAGGTTGGTCAGCAGCGCGGCAAGATCGCCTGCACGTTCGATCACCGGACCCGAGGTCTGACGCAGGTTGACGCCCAATTCATTGGCGATCACATGAGAGAGCGTCGTCTTGCCAAGGCCTGGCGGCCCGAAGATCAACACATGATCCATCGCCTCGCCACGTCGCTTGGCCGCCTCGATATAGATTTTCATCTGCTCGCGCACGGGTTGCTGGCCGAGATAATCATCCAGCACACGGGGACGGATAGTCGCCTCCAGACGGGCTTCGTCCAGCGACTCCTCAGGCGATACGATGCGGTTTTCGGACATGGGATGTGCTGAGCCGGATGCAGGGAGGACGTGCGCCATCCTTGCTGCGCAGTCTACGGTCTCGGCGCTGGCATTGCAGCCCTGCGACGCAGATCACTGGCGCAATGCAGATTGCAGTGACTTGCGGATCAATTGTTCGGCGCTGTCACCCTCAGCTTTGACCTTCTCGACCATGCGTTGCGCCTCGACGGGCTTGTAGCCCAGCTGCTGCAGCGCGACCAAGGCTTCCGAAACGGGATCGGTGGCAACCGCGCCGCTCAAGCTCAAAGTCGCGTTCGGCAAGCCTGCACCCAAGGCGCTGGCACGGTCACGCAACTCCACCACCATGCGCTCGGCGGTTTTCTTGCCAATGCCGGGAATCCGACACAGCGCGGTGACATCACCGCCCTGCACCAAGCGACTGAAGTCGTCCACGCTGACCCCCGACAGGATGGCCAATGCGATCTTGGCGCCTATGCCAGTCACTTTTTGCACTTCGCGGAACAGACGACGCTCGGATTCCTTGAGGAAGCCGTACAAATTCACCGCATCTTCTTTTTGCGCATAGTGCGTGAACAAGCTGACTTCACGCCCCAACTCCGGAAGGTCGTAAAAGGTGCTCATCGGTGCGTCCAACTCATAGCCGACACCATGCACATCGACCACCAGTTGGGGTGGCGCTTTATGAATCAGGATGCCGCGTAGTCGTCCAATCATGTCTTGCTCCTGTGCAATGCGCTCAGCGTCCGCCGCGCCGGCGAATCAGGGCAGAGGCTGCCACGCCGGTGCGTTGCGCCAGCGTGCGGGTATGCGCGTGCGTGATCGCTACGGCCAGCGCGTCCGCGGCGTCAGCCTGCAATTTTTTCTCAATGCCGAGCAACATGCTCGTCATGTATTGCACTTGGGTCTTGTCGGCCGCACCGCGCCCGACCACCGCACCTTTGATCTGCATCGGCGAATACTCATGCACCGGCAAGTCGCGTGATACGACAGCGCAAATCGCCGCGCCGCGAGCTTGGCCGAGCTTGAGCGCAGAGTCCGGGTTCTTCGCCAGGAACACACGCTCGATCGCGACTTCTTCGGGTTGGTACCGATCGATCAATGCCCATAGACCATCGAGCAGCGCTTTGAGTCGTTTTGGAAAATCGTCTTCGCCCCCGATGTGCAATGCCGTGTGATGCACGTGCACACAGCGACCAATCGCGTCCGCATCGACAATGCCAATACCAGTCCTCACCGATCCCGGATCAATGCCCAGAATCCGCGTACCTTGCCGCGCGGCGATAACACCTGTCGTAACACCGCTCACGCCGCGTCCAGCGAGCGCAGCGCGGCAGGCACTTCGCTCGGCGCTGCGATCACCCGCAAGCGCGCATGCGCGTGGTCGACCGCATGTTCATTTTCCAAGGCCCAAGTCACGTGATAGGGCATGTGCACACCCGCACCCCCCAGCGCCAATACCGGCTCGATATCTGAGCGCAGCGAGTTGCCAACCATCACGAAACGCTCAGGCCGCACGTGGCACTCGCGCAAGACGCGCGCATAAGCCGCTTGATCTTTTTCGGACACGATCTCGATGCGCGGAAACACGCTCTGCAACCCGGAAACAGCGATCTTGCTTTCCTGATGAAACAAATCGCCCTTGGTGATCAACAGCAATGGCGCCAATGTTGCAGCCGCATCAAGCGCTTCCGCAATGCCCGGCAGTAGCTCGATGGGATGCGTCAACACGTCCTTGCCCAACTGCACCAGACGATGCACATCCGCACCGCTGATGCGCTCGTCAGTCAGGGCGATGGCAGTTTCGATCATCGACAGGCACATGCCTTTGGCACCGTAGCCGAACAATTTGATGTTGCGCCGCTCGACCTCCAACAGGTGCTCATGCGCCCGCATATCGCTCAAGTCGACGTAGTGCCCAACGATTCGCTCGAACTCGGCGTGGGCGCGCCGGAAATACACCTCGCTGTGCCATAGGGTGTCATCGGCGTCGAAGCCGATCAGGTCAAAGGTCGACATGCAGGTTCCATCAGAGGCCGCGCCGGATGCGCTGGGCAAGCGTGGCTATTCTCACCTTTACACGGGCTCTGTTGCCACATGACATTCCACAACGTCACGGCCAAGCGCCGACGATTCAAGATGGGCACTGGCATACTGCTACCTCCTCGTTTCCCCGGGTCTGCCGTGATTTCCCCCGCCGAATTCAATGCTCTCACCGCTGAAGGCTATACGCGCATCCCACTGGTGCGCGAACTACTGTCCGACCTCGACACACCACTGTCGGTGTATCTCAAGCTGGCGGACGGCCCCAACGCCTACCTCTTTGAATCGGTGCAGGGCGGCGAAACCTGGGCGCGCTATTCGATTATCGGCCTGCCCGCCAAACGGGTATTCACCTTGCGTGGACACCAACTCAGTATCGAAGACTGCGGCGAAGTGTCATCCACCCGCGAAGTCGCCGATCCGATTGCCGAAATCGACGCCCTGCGCGCCAGTTTCCGGGTTCCAAAACTTGAGGGACTACCCGCCTTCACCGGCGGTCTGGTCGGCTATTTCGGCTTTGAGACCATCGGCTGGATCGAGCCGCGCTTTGCCCGCGTCGACAAGCCCGACATGCTCGGCACGCCCGACGCGCTGCTGATGCTGAGCGAAGAAGTTGCCGTGTTCGACAACCTGCACGGCAAACTGTACTTGGTGGTGCACGTGGACCCCACGCAACCGCAGGCCTACGCGCGCGGTGTGCGACGCCTCGATGAGCTCACCCATCGCCTGCGCCACACCGGACGCAGTTATCCGGAGGTGCTTGATCCCTCGGTCGTCAACGAAGCCGACTTCGTTTCCGGCTTTACCAAGGACGGATTTCTCGCCGCGGTCGCGCGCTGCAAGGAGTACATCCGTGCAGGTGACATCTTTCAGGTGGTGCTGTCGCAGCGCATGTCGATCCCGTTCCGCGCTCGTCCGGTTGACGTCTACCGCGCGCTGCGCGCTCTGAACCCATCGCCCTACATGTACTTCATCGACCTCGGCGGCACCCAAATCGTCGGCTCATCGCCAGAGATCCTGGTGCGTCTGGAAGCCGGTCGCATCACTCTGCGTCCGATTGCCGGTACGCGCCCGCGCGGCGCCACAGTGGACGAAGATCAGGCGCTGGAAGCCGAACTGCTGGCCGACCCCAAAGAACGCGCCGAACACCTGATGCTGATCGACCTTGGCCGCAACGATGTCGGTCGCGTCGCGCGCACCGGCAGTGTCAGCGTGCCGGACCGTTTTGTCGTCGAGCGGTATTCGCATGTCATGCACATCGTCAGCCAAGTGGAAGGCGAACTCGCCGATGGACTGAGTTTCGGCGATGTTCTGCGCGCCACGTTCCCGGCAGGCACGGTCAGCGGCGCGCCGAAGATTCGCGCCCTCGAAGTCATCCAGGAACTGGAACCGGTCAAACGCAACATTTATTCCGGTGCCGTTGGCTATCTGGGCTGGCACGGCGATGCGGACACCGCCATCGCCATCCGCACTGCCGTCATTCAGGACGGCCGTCTGCATGTGCAAGCCGGCGCGGGCATCGTGTTCGACTCCGACCCCGAACTGGAATGGCAGGAAACCCTCAACAAAGGCCGCGCCCTGTTCCGCGCCGTGGCCCGCGCGGCAGGCGGCTTGTGAGCTTTCTATTGTCGCGCGAAACGCATTGCTTCCGGAGTTTCTCATGCTGCTGATGATCGACAACTACGACAGCTTCACCTACAACCTCGTGCAGTATTTCGGCGAGTTGGGTCAGGCAGTCAAAGTCATTCGCAACGACGAGTTGAGCGTGACACAAATCGCTGCGCTCAAACCAGAGCGCATCGTGATTTCGCCGGGGCCATGTACACCGAACGAAGCGGGCGTGTCGCTAGATGTGCTCGCTAGGCTGGGTGATCAGGTACCCATCCTCGGTGTGTGCCTTGGCCATCAAAGTATCGGCCAAGCGTTTGGCGGCAAAGTCATCCGCGCCAGCCGCATCATGCATGGCAAAACGTCGCCGGTGTTTCACCACGGCAGCGGCGTTTTCGCCGAATTACCCAGTCCGTTTGAAGCCACCCGTTATCACTCACTGGTGGTCGAACAATCCAGCCTGCCGGACTGTCTTGAGGTCACTGCCTGGACACAGAATGTCGATGGCAGCCGGGAGGAAATCATGGGCCTGCGGCATCGCACACTGCCGGTGCAGGGCGTGCAGTTCCACCCCGAGTCCATCCTCACCGAGCATGGTCACGCCATGCTGCAGAACTTTCTTCAAGGCTGACGCATGAGCACGCGCGAAATCCACATCACGCCACAACAGGCCCTGCAACGGACGATCGAGCATCGTGAGATTTTTCACGACGAAATGATCTCGCTGATGCGCCAGATCATGCGCGGCGAGGTGTCTCAGGTGATGACCGCCGCCATTCTCACCGGCCTGCGCGTGAAGAAAGAAACCATCGGCGAGATCGCCGGTGCCGCGATGGTCATGCGCGAATTGGCCGCTAAAGTGGACGTTGCGCCACACCCGCACTTTGTTGACATTGTTGGCACCGGCGGTGATGGCGCGCACAGCTTCAACATCTCGACGGCATCGATGTTCGTGGTGGCCGCTGCGGGTGGGCGCGTGGCAAAGCATGGAAACCGCAGCGTGTCGTCCAAGTCGGGCAGTGCCGATGTGCTCGAAGCGTTGGGCGCCGCCATCGATCTGCAACCCGCGCAAGTCGCCTCCTGTATCGAACAGCTCGGACTGGGCTTCATGTTTGCGCCAATTCACCATCCAGCGATGAAAAATGTGGCGCCGGTAAGGCGCGAGATGGGCGTGCGGACGATTTTCAACATCCTTGGCCCACTGACCAATCCGGCCGACGCACCCAACATTTTGATGGGCGTTTTCCATCCCGACCTCGTCGGCATCCAAGTGCGCGCTCTGCAGCGCTTGGGCGCCCAGCATGCACTGGTGGTCTATGGCCGAGACAGCATGGACGAGATCACCTTGGGTGCCGCCACACTGGTCGGCGAGTTGAAGGACGGCATCGTGCGCGAGTACGAGATCGAACCCGAAGATTTCGGCTTGAGTATGGCCTCGTCGCGGAATTTGCAGGTCGGCAATGCCGATGAATCGCGAGCGCGGGTCATGGAGGTTTTGGCCAACGAGCCAGGTGTGGCGCGTGACATCGTTGCCTTGAATGCCGGCGCCGCGTTGTATGCCGCGAATGTGGCGGACTCGATCGCGGGTGGCATGCGCCTCGCATCCGACGCACTGGCCAATGGCTCGGCAATGCAAAAGCTGCTGGACTTCGTTCGCTTGACCCAGCAACTGCGCGGTAAGACATGAAACGACCGCCTCGCCTAAGCAACGTCGACTTGTCGCCACGCGCTGATCACGGCAACCTTGCAACGCCTCAACCGACGACGAATTTGCCTCATGCCTGACATCCTAAATCGCATCCTGACGCGCAAGCGCGAAGAAGTCGCTGAACGCGCCGAAACGCGCTCTCTTTCCGATCTGGAGCGCGCCGCAAAGTCCGCTCCGGCGGCGCGCGGCTTCCATGCCCACATGGTCAAGCGCATCAAAGATGGCGAGGCCGCGGTCATTGCGGAGATCAAGAAGGCCAGTCCGAGCAAGGGGGTGATTCGCCCCGATTTCTCGCCCGCCGACATTGCGCGAAGCTATCAACGCGGCGGCGCAACCTGTCTCTCGGTGCTCACCGATGTGGACTTTTTCCACGGCTGCGATGATTACCTGATCGAAGCCCGTGACGCCTGCAAACTGCCGGTGCTGCGCAAAGATTTCACTATCGATCCGTATCAGGTATTCGAAGCGCGCGCACTGGGTGCCGACTGCATTCTGTTGATCGTTGCAGCGCTGGAAGACGCTGCCTTGCGCGAGCT
>Ga0075163_10009104_pt1 | contig 13055 bp, 8 predicted proteins | sample JI1023141ADNA_FD_71478 | JGI IMG/M metagenome (GOLD analysis project Ga0075163, IMG submission 71478) | Wastewater effluent complex algal communities from Wisconsin, to seasonally profile nutrient transformation and Carbon sequestration -... | ecosystem: Engineered > WWTP > Effluent > Algae...
TACACATGATTGAAGAGGGTTTCTTTGACAACCGTATCAGTCATGATATCATCGATCAATATTTATCAGATCCTTCGTTGCAAAACATTGATGCCCTCATCTTAGCCTGTACGCATTATCCGCTTATTAAGGCTGAGATTAGTGCATATTATCATGAACGTGTGGCCGTATTGGATTCGTCAGAAGCGGTAGCCACTTCTTTATTGAACTATCTCGAAGAAGAACAGTTGAGGAATACAGCACCCAATCCTCAACATCAATTCCTGGTGTCTGATTATACCGAGTCCTTTGAGGCGAGTACCAGGTTATTTTTTGGGGAAGTAGTTCACCTCGAGAAACATCGCTTGTGGGAGTAAGGAGGAGGCAAGTTGAATTTTTAATTCAAAATCTTGAATCTTCCCTTCTCTAACCTATCTTTATCAAATTTCATTTTAGCTTGAGTTTCTTCTTTTACCTGCCGGTTCTTCTTCTCTATGTGGTCTTCGCCATTTATGCCGAACGTAAGGTGTCTGCGTTCATGCAGGATCGCCTCGGACCCATGGAAACAGGACCGTATGGATTGTTGCAAACTGTTGCCGACTTAGTAAAGCTTATACAAAAGGAAGATATTGTGCCCAGCGCTGCGCAGCGCTTGCTTTTTTTGTTATCACCGTTGCTTGCCTTTGCTGCAGTGTTTGCAGGATTTAGTGTTGTGCCGGTGGGCGAATCATGGCAGGGAGCGGCCATTCATTCAGGAGTTTTTTTTCTCTTGGCCATTGTGTCGCTCGATGTGATTGCTCTCGTAATGGCGGGTTGGAGTTCAAACAACAAATACAGTACTATTGGTGCTTTTCGTGCGGCTGCTCAACTCCTTTCTTACGAAGTGCCTCTAGGGCTGACTGTATTAACGGTTTGCATTTACGCTGGAACACTTGATCTGTATCAAATATCGCTGCAACAAGGTGTTGTCATTGATGGCGATAACCATGTGTTGGGCATCAAAGCCTTAGGAGAGGTGGCTTCGTGGGGTGGTTTTTTTTCCTGGAATGTGATGCGCATGCCGGTCTTATTTTTTGTATGGATCATCTTTTTTATAGCCTCTTTAGCAGAATGCAATCGGGCGCCTTTCGATTTACCTGAAGCAGAATCAGAGTTAGTGGCTGGTATCCAAACAGAGTATTCAGGCTTTCGGTGGGCAACCATCATGTTGGCAGAGTATGCGATGATGTTGCTCGTTAGCATAATTGGTGCTATTTTGTTCTTTGGTAGCTGGTATTCCCCTTTGCCTAACATTGGTCCTGTTACACTGGCAGATTGGACAAATGGATCAAAGGGTACCTGGTCAGCCACCGCGTGGGGTGCCTTTTGGTTAATAGGAAAGGCCCTGTCTTTCGTAGTAATTCAAATGTGGGTACGATGGACTTTCCCTCGCTTGCGAATTAATCAGTTAATGAGTGTTTGTTGGAAATACTTAACACCCTTTGCCTTGTTCTTTTTACTTGTTACGGCTGTATGGAAACTTTTACTCGCTTGAGGTATTTTTTGATTTTTGTTTGCATAGTTACTGCGTTGCCAACTCAGGCGCAGGAGTCTCGGATTGATAGTCTGGAGACTACCTTGCAACGAACCATGAATGATTCGCTTCGGATCAATCTCCTTGTTGATCTTTCTGTTGAATATCAATCCGTTGATTTTGACAAAAGCGTAAGCTATGCTCAAAAGGCAGTTGACCTGGCAGAGCAATTAAAAAACAAATGGTCTCTGAAGCTCGCCTACAGCAACATGGGCATTACGCAAGTTATATTAGGAGACTACACAACGGCTTTACGTTACAGCACACAGTTTTTACAACTTAACATTGAGTTGGGGGATAGTGTGGAAATGTCTTCTGCTTATAACATGATAGGCGATCATTATTATGATCTGGGTGAATACGATGAAGCTTATTATTATTTTACACAGAGCTATCGAATTGCCAATCGCAAGGCAGATAAGATAAAAATGGCTGTAGCCCTTCATAATGTTGGGCGTGTTTTTAAAGTATTGGGCCAGCATGATCGCGCTAAGGCACACCTGGAACTTTCCAGGAAAATGAGTGCTGAAGAAGGCGATATTTTGGGTGAACCCTATTCGTTGGATGAATTGGGTGATTTATTAATGCGTCAGGGCAAATACGACTCTGCTCTCATTTTCCTGAAAGAATCTTTGATCACCCTTCGAATAGTACAAGATCCTATCTTAAGACCAAGGGCTTATGCTCGAATTGCCAGCACTTATTTGCGTAAAGGAGAATTTGACTCGGCCTTCCTCTATTACGATTCTGCCCTACAGGAATATAACAAAACCAAAAATAAACTAGGGGTTGCTGAGGTCGAGTTAGGAAAAGGCCAAATCTATTCGCAACAAGACAAATTCCTGGAAGCCAAATCTGCGTTTGAGAGGAGCCTTGCGAGTGCCCAGCAATTGAATGCCAGAACTCTTGAAATACGTTGCTACAATAATCTCTCACGCTTGTGGGAGAAGAAGGGAGACTTTAGAAAATCACTGGAATATTACAAGTCATTTAAACTGCTGGAGGATACACTCTTTAGTCAGGAGATGAACGAGAAATTGTTCAGAGATCAGATGCGTTTTGAGACAGAATCAAAGGATACGCAGATTGCTCAACTAAGCCGATTGGAAGCCTTACAAAAAAGTGAAATCAAGAAGCAGGAATTTATCCGCAATATTTTTGTAGTAGTAGCTGCGTTGGGAGGCATCTTATTGTTAACGATTTACCGCAGTGGCCAACGCAGAATAAAAATAAATAGATTATTACTTGAGCATCAGGAAGAAATGGAAAAACGAAGTGCTGAGTTGGAGCAGCTGAATCAGGTAAAAGACAAATTCTTCTCGATCATCTCACACGACTTACGTTCTCCCATTAATGCCCTGGCCGGTTTGCTGGACTTATTGGATCGCGGTGCCATACGGCCTGAAGATATGGATAAGAATGTGCATGAGCTGAAAGCTCGTTTTAATCATGCTCGCACACTTCTCAACAACCTGCTGGATTGGACATTGTTACAAATGGATAAACTCAGTTTAAATCCTGCTAAAATTGATATGCAAAAGGTAGGTGCTGAGAACATTCAGATGCTGGGTACTGTACAGGAAAAGAAAATCGAAATTAAAAATGATATCGCTGAGGGCACGATCGCTTTTGCAGATTCCAATACAATCAACTTGGTGATTCGCAATCTCATAACGAATGCTATCAAGTTTACCAACGAGGGAGGGCACATAACCCTTTTCGCTGAAGATGAGGGTAATTTCTGGAGCATTTGTGTGCAGGATGATGGTGTGGGTATGAAGCCCGAAGTACTCAAGATGTTGTTTGATAAAACATCTCCCTACAGCACCAGAGGTACTGCCAATGAAAAAGGAACAGGCCTCGGCCTGATTCTGTGCAAAGAGTTTGTAGAAAAGAATGGAGGAACTATTTCAGTGAAAAGTGAAGAAGGAAAAGGAAGCACATTCTCTTTCACGGTTCCGAAAGGATAATGTTGAACATTCTACAAAAAAAATAGCCACAGGAAACTGTGGCTATTTTTTTGAGATGCTAAGATGAATCAGTTTTACTTATACACTACACCGTCTTTCATCACAAAACTTACGCTCTCCATCGTTTTGATGTTCTTCAACGGGTTTTCATCAGTCGCTACAATATCAGCAAGCTTTCCTATTTCAATGGTTCCGATTTTATCAGCCATACCCAGAATGCTCGCATTCACACTGGTGGCGGCTTTGATGGCTTCCATAGCAGGCATACCTGCTTCCACCATGTAGGTAAACTCTTTCCCATTTTCACCGTGAGGGTACACCCCTGCATCCGTACCAAAGGCAATCTTAACTCCGGCCTTGTAGGATTTGGCAAAGGTTTCCTTTATCTGAGAACCGATGGCCAGTGCTTTCGGTACTACCAGCGGATGGTAGTAGCCCATCACCTTTGCCTGTTGGGCAGCAAACATACCGGCTGAGATGGTGGGTACGTGATAGGTGCCCTTCTCTTTCATCAAGGCCATAATTTCATCGGTCATTAAGGTGCCATGTTCAATGGTGGTGATACCTGCCAACACTGCGCGCTTCATGCCCTCTGCTCCATGCGCGTGTGCTGCGGTGTGCATGCCGTAATCTTTGGCTGTTTCAACAATTGCTTTCAGCTCTTCGTCTGTAAACTGAGGCCCTGATCCATCTTTTGCAAGGCTCAAGACGCCACCTGTGGCGGTTATCTTAATCATATCTGATCCGTCTTTATACCGTTGGCGCACGGCTTGCCTTGCTTCTTCGGGTGAATTGATAACGCCTTCCTTTGGACCGGGGTCACCCATCAAATCTTTGCGATAGCCATTGGTTGGGTCGGCATGACCACCTGTAGTAGCAATGGATTTACCGGCCGTTATAATGCGCGGCCCGATCACTAAACCGGCAGCTACCGCGTTGCGCAACGAAATGTTGACGCCAGAACCGCCCAAGTCGCGCACCGTAGTAAAGCCTGCCATCAATGTTTTCTTTGCATAAACGGTAGAGCGAAAGGCCAGGTCGGCTTCATTGGAGGTGAAACGCTGAAGGGCCTGGTCTTTGCTGGTTTCGCCTTCCAGGTGCACATGCATATCAATCAATCCGGGCATGACGGTCTTTTTGCTCAGGTCAATCAGTTTATCCGAAGAGCCTGGTTTTGTGAATCCCTTTTCAATACCTACAATTTTATTACCCTCAACAACAAGGGTAACCTGAGTTTGCACATCATTCGATTTTCCATCAATGAGTGATCCGCAATGAAGATATGTTTTTTGTGCCTGAGTAGTGAACAGCGTGAAGACGGCTAAAGCGGAGAGTAAAAATCTTTTCATGGTTATCGCTTTGGTAAGATTTGAATTATGATTGATGGAGGTATTTTTCGGTAAGTTTTTGCAAGGCAGCCATTTCATTTTCTTCCATAGCGGCAGCGCGAACATGCAGCATCAAGTCGAACATCACTTCTTCGCTATACCCTAGCTTGGCAGCAATTTTTGAGCAAAAAAGTATTTCTTCTTTGTACATGCGCTCATCAATCTTCATCAACTGTACCAGACTAAAGATGTAATTGAATTTTTGATCGCTACTCAGATCAGTAGGTACAATCAAGTCATGGCGTTGATCGAATAAGGGGTCTATTTTGGATTTTTCTACATTATTGGCCAGTCCAATATTGCGTATGTAAGAACGTTCACGCTCTGCCACCTCTCCGTCAATGCGGGCTAAATTGATCAGGAGTTTTATTTGGGCTAATAAAGGCATAGATTTTGGGATAGGTAATTCACCTCAACCTAAGAAGTAAATAAGAAATAACCAATACCTTTAAGGTGAATGAACTTTTTAGCTCACTTGTATTTGTCGGGTTCTGATCCGGATGTGATGACCGGAAATTTTATTGGTGACTTTGTAAAGGGTCGTTCGTGGGGAGAGCTCTACCCCATGGAGGTGGTAAGAGGTATTGAGTTGCACAGAAGCATTGATGCTTTTACCGACTCACATGCGGTGGTGAGCCAAAGTAAGAAACGCCTGTTTCCAATCTACAGGCATTATGCAGGTGTGATCATTGATATTTACTACGATCATTTTTTAGCACGCAGTTGGCAGGACTATCATCCTGATTTGCTTCCTGACTATGCAGAACAGTGTTATGAAATTTTGAAATCACGCCCCTACGCACTACCTGATCAGGTTCAGTTTCTGTTACCGCACATGATGCGCGGTAACTGGCTGGTGAACTACGGAACCCTCGAGGGGATTCATCGTGCCTTGAGCGGAATGGCACGAAGAGCCAGCTTTGTATCGAAAATGGAAGAGTCTATATGGGATTTAGAAGAAAACTACGAAGCCTTTAAAACTGAGTTTAACACCTTCTTCCCTGAATTAAAAGAACATGCAGACGCGATACGGAAACAGTATTAAGTTCTATAAAAAAAGCAGGTTTACCGATTTCGATAAACCTGCTTTGTAGGATGATGTGTAAAGCTTTTGTTATTTGATCTCCAGGCTCACCTCACTGGTTTCAGCTCCGTTGGTGAATTTTAATTTGTATTTGCCTTTGCTGGCATATTTCAACACAGGTTCGCTTGCCGGTGTTTTTGATTTGCCTTTTACGACTGGTGTTGCTTCCTGTACTTTTAGATCCCATCGGAAGTGATTGAATCCCTGAGCTCCGGAGGTAGTCACCTTACGCACCAGTGTATTCTTCTCATCAAAGATCTCTACGCTAACAGCACCAGTCGCCTTCCCAACATAGTATTGAACCCTTGTGGTTGGTTCATTTATCTTGTCCCAGGCAAAAGCCTGTTGTCCCCAACGCCCGCTGTGACGAACCGAGGCGGGAGCAAAAGCAACAATTCCTTTTGCGCTAGCACCTTCTTTGAGTTGTTGCAAAGGTTTTACATCTGCGATGTAAACACTGCGACCGTGTGTTCCAACAATCAATTCGTTTTCTCTTGGGTGTACCATCATGTCGTATGAAGCAACATTGAGCAAGGCATTAAAGAAATGCCAGCTCTTTCCTTTGTCCAGGCTCACGTAGGTTCCATTATCTAAACCGCAATACAATAAGTCTGCGTTGACAGGGTCTTGTATAATTACGTTCGCAGCTGACTCAGGTAAATTGCCTTTTACAGAAGTCCAGGTTTTTCCATAATCGTTACTCATAAAAAGATACGTTTTAAACTCATCGCTGCGATAGCCATTCAGCGAAACAAAAACAGTTCCTTCTTCGTGCGAAGAAGGCGTTACAGAACTCACCCAACGATTGTCGGGCAGTCCTGCTGTAATGTTTTCCCATGAACCACCTCCGTTTTTACTGATCCAAAGATTCCCATCGTCAGAACCCGCATAGAGTAATCCGAATTTTAAAGGTGACTCTGCAAAAGAGGAGATGGTAGAGATAGGTACGTTGCCTTGCTTAAGATTTTTTGTTAAGTCAGGGCTAATGGTTTCGAAACTCTCTCCTTTGTTCAGACTGCGGTGTACAAACTGAGATGCCATGTAGACAATGTCTGCATTGTGTTTGCTGAGGAGAAGAGGAGTGCGCCAGTTCCAACGAAAGGGGGCTTCATTAATATTATGGGCAGGTGTAATGCGTTTGGTTTTTCCGTTGTTTAATTGGAAGTAGTTACCAAATTGAAAGCCTGTGTAAACTAGTTTACTGTTGCGAGGGTCAGGAGCTACATACATACCATCTCCACCAAAAATGGGTTCCCAATGAGGTGTTTCATTAGGGATGGATTTGCTCGAGCCCTTCAATACTCCGTTGTCTTGTAATCCTCCATAGACATTGTACGGAGTTTCCATGTCTACATTCACGGTATAAAATTGTCCTACTGACATATTGTTAATGTGGATCCAGTTCGCGCCTTCATCATAACTCTGATACAAGCCACCATCATTTCCCAAGAGTACATGCTGAGGATCCGTTGGATTTACCCACACCGCATGATGATCTACGTGAATATCGCGCACGCCACTGAGTGTATCTAAACGATGCCAGGTAACACCACCATCTTTACTTTTTAACATAGGCACACCGTAGATGTAGATCACGTCAGGATTAGAAGGTGTCACTTTTATTTCAGCGAAGTAGTAACCATAGGTATAGAACACACCGTCCAGATCATAACTATTCATTTTTTTCCAGGTGTTTCCAAAGTCATCTGAACGGTACACTTCCGCTCCAATGATTTTGGTGTTGAATAAATTGGCATTGGCGTCTGTTCCAAAATACTCGGTAATTGCTTTGGGTGTGTATTTATCGGTTTGAATCTCTTTTTTCACTAAGGCAGCTGTGTATTTTTCCGGGAAGCCATTGTCTTTCAGAAAAGCATCAAGTTTTTTATCATCCAGTTTTAAGAAGACTTCTTTTGTCATGGTCTTAAACTCTTCCAGTTTCAAGGCACCCTCATCTTTAGTGGCTGGCTTTGCTTTGGTGTCAGGTACTTCCCCCTGGTTGTCATGAATCGCGTAAAGAACATTGGGTTTTGAAAAGCAGATATCCAGACCGATGCGCCCTACCTGCTTACCCTGAGGAAAACCTGCTGTGGATTTACTCCAGGTTTCGCCTCCATCTTCTGAACGATAAATGGAAGAGCCCTCACCATTCCCTTTAAAATGGGAAGCTTTCCGAGAACGATCCCACGAAGCAGCCCATAGTTGTTTTGGATTTTGAGGATTGATAACCATATCAATAATCCCAACACTGTCACTTACAAAAAGTGTTTTCTTCCAGGTGTTACCGCCATCGGTGGATTTGTAAACACCTCTGTCGGTATTATTTGAATAGAGTGCCCCAAGCGAAGCAACGTAGACGATGTTGTCATCAGTAGGGTCCAGTACAATGCGGCTGATGTGTTGTGTATTGGTTAAGCCCAGGTGTTTCCAGCTTTTTCCGCCATCGGTAGTTTTATATACGCCAGAACCTGCATAACTGGAACGGCTGCTATTCTTTTCTCCGGTGCCAACGTAGAGGGTATTTGTATTTTGCTGCGAAAGAATAAAGTCACCGATGCCCAAGGCATCATGATTATCAAAAATGGGTTCGAAGGTGATGCCATTATTCACGGTCTTGAAAATCCCTCCGGATGCGTACCCAACGTAAAACTCTTTCGTGCTTTTTAGGTTTACGTCCATATCTACAATGCGGCCTCCTTGAATGGTGGGGCCAATGTTGCGGGCGGGATAATTTTTCAGCAACGAGCTTTCTGCCATTTTTTTCCTTTGCTGATAGGAAGCGGTAATGTCGGCCTCCGTGGAGGGTTGTGCCATCAACCAAAGTGGCAGACAACTAAGTAGTAAAAGAAATGCCTTCTTCATGTTAAATTATTTTTACTAAAAATAGGGAATTCTTAGCTTGCTGAAATAACAAGTCTGTTCCATTATTTAAACGGTAGGAAATACGAGTATGCAGAACGATCCGGAATTGAGCGGTAAATATTTAGGAACAATTTCACAGGATTTTGTGAAAGTGGCAGATACACTGCGAGAAGCCTCTTACCAGATACGCAAAAGTGGTTTTGACTACCCGATTTTCCCGATCTGCCAGGAAGCACAGCCCATCGGTCAGAAGTTGATAGATCGAAACATTTTAGGACTACAATGGACGTACTACGCTTCTTTTCTTGATGAATTTCTTCAACGTGGATTGGTGGAGGAGGAAAAAAAGGATAACTTTTATAAGGCCTACAAGGACCCAGATGAATTCTGTTGTTTGTTTGTCATCGATAAGGAGTTTACCAATTTTGTTTTCATACCGTATCCGGAGGATTAAATCATGAAAAGAAGTATTGTTCTTCTTTCGTTAATACTCGTTGTCACCTTTGCTAGGGGGCAGGAGGCACCCTCCTTACCAAAACGAATCTATATTGATCATCACTCCATTCCGGGTGTAATTCGATCTACTTATGTGGCGAGTATTGTGCAGGATGAATATGGGCTGCTGTGGTTCGGTTCTAGTAGTGGTTTGTATCGATTTGATGGAAATCACTTTACAGGGTATCCATATGTATCCCCTGAGGGAGTAAACCTCGATAATCGCCAAATTATTTCTCTTTTGTGGGATAGTGTCGCCCATCGGTTGCTGATTGGTACACGCATGTCAGGCCTGCTTCAATTCGATTATGAAAGCAATAAGATTTCCTTAATCACAGAGAAAGAGCCCACGGTGAATTCGTTGGCTCAAACGGCCGATGGCAGACTTTGGACGGCTACACCGAATGGTCTTTTTGAAATTATTGGGAAGGACTATCGCATGATTGGAAATGCTGTTGATTTCAGAAGCCCATCAACAGTAATGGCAGATGGTAAGAACCTGCTGGTAGCCGCTGTCCGACAAGTCTTGGTATTTAGCGGGGGTGAGCAAATCAGAACATTTCCTTTAGAAGAAGAAGGACGCAGTTTCCCCATCACCACACGCGTCACGGCCATGTTACTCGATAAAAAAGGGCAGCTGTGGATGGGGACAGAAAATGAGGGAGTAGTGGTGTACGATTATAAAACCGGTCATTTTATTAAATCATTTACACCAGACCAACGTCCTTTTTTCAGCAGAATAAATGCGATTCATCAGGATGAAGATGGGGTTATCTGGATCCTTACTAAAGCTGAAGGCATTGCCCTTGTCGATCCTGAGACGAATGCTATGCGAAATATGCGCCAGGATATTTATGAACAAAATACACTGAGCGCAAATGATTGCTACTCCATTCTGGAAGATCAAACCGGAGTGCTATGGATCGGCACAAGTGGAGATATTAATTTCTATGATCGTGAACAACGGAAGTTCAAGCATTATTCCTATGTGCCTAATAAACCCAATACCCTAAGCGACAACATGGTGAGGAGTGTGTATGAGGGGCCGGATGGTAAGTTGTGGGTGGGTACGGATGGTGGCTTCATTAACTTTATTGATTTGAACTCGGGCACGATCCAACATCTCCCAGTTATGGGGAAAGACTTGCCTAAAGCAGAATCTGTAATTCCATTTTGCTATGTTCCGTTAGACGGAGAAAGAATGCTGATAGGTACCACCATTGGTTTGTTGGAATTTACTATGTCCTCTAAACAGTTCAGGTATTTTCAACCCACACTTAAGCACATAAAAGATAAACGTGTTCGGCAGTTGATCATAAAGGATCAAAAGCTGTATGGTATTTATCAGGGTGTTTTTTTTGAGTTCGACCTGGTTACCCAACATTTTCAAACGTACATACCTCCTAAAAGAACCTTGACGACTGTGATTTATATTGATCCTCAGGATCGTTTTTGGGTGGGATCCAATGGAGTTATCTCCTTATTCGACAGAGCAACTCGCAAAATGGTGCATACCCCACTCCCAAGAGATAGTGCTAATTACATGTTGCTCAGCATTGAGCAGGTGAAAGATCGGATCCTTATTTCAACTATGAACAATGGGATTTTTGAAATGAAGGTTGAAGGAGATAAGACTGAAATCAGTAGAAATATCACAGTTCGAGACGGACTGCCTGACAATACGGTGTATGCTACCCTAAGTGATGAATTCGGCAACATTTGGATGCCTACAAACCGGGGACTAGCCCGCCTGGATCCCAATGGGAGGTTCACCACCTATCAGGTGAATGAGGGCTTGCAGGGCGAGGAATTTAATCGATTGGCCCAAGTAAAATTGCGCAATGGTCAATTAGTGATGGGGGGAATTAACGGGATTAATGTTATTGATCCGATTAAAGCAATTACTAAAACAGGTCTTGCTCGACCACTCATTTTTTCAATTTCTACACGGAAGGGCAATGAGTTGACAGAAACAGAAACACCTGTCATGATGAAAGAGCAGGTCGACTTGGCAAGTGAGGAAACATCTTTTGCTGTTCAGTTTGGTGTGAATGATTACCGCAAGCCTGTTCGGTTTACAGCTAAGTACAAGCTGGAAGGATTGGAAGATTCCTGGATAACCTCGCCAGCCTTTAACAGGATAAATTATTCTCAGCTTCGTCCAGGGTTATACACCTTCAGGTTAGTAGTTACAAACCCTGCCGGTGAACAATTAGAAAACAGTTTACACATTTACATTCATCCTCCCTTCTGGATGACGTGGTGGTTTCGCCTTCTGCTCTCTGTGATGATTATTACTGCCGCGATTCTTGGCTTTCGTATTCGGGTAAGCAGAGAGAAAAAAGATAAGGAGAAATTGGAAGAGCTACTTCGGATAAGGACACAAGAAATAGAGGAGTCACGAGAACAACTGGCAAATCTTAACGAGAGAAAAGATTTAATTTTTTCTATTCTTTCTCACGATCTCCGATCACCGCTTACAACGCTCAAAGGTTTTCTGGGTTTGCTGATTGAAGATGGGGCCATGTTTAGTAAGGAAGAAATTAAAAAACATGCGGAGATGATTCGGGCTTCGGTGGCCAACTCCCTCGACTTGATTGATAACACCTTATTTTGGTCTTTGTCTCAAATGGAGGGCTTACAGGTAAATCCTGTTCGGATAGGAGTAACTGATTTAGTGAAGAAGATTACAGGATTATATCACTTGGCCATTACCCGCAAGGGAATAAAACTACAGGTGACGGTTGAGTCCGGGTTGCAGGTGCTGGCCGATGAGAACATGCTTTATGTCATTCTACGCAACCTCGTCTCCAACGCCATTAAGTTTACACCGGATGGTAAAAGTATTTCTATCAATGCGTATAGCAAAGGAAATCGTGTTTACCTTGAAGTAAAAGACGAAGGTGTTGGGATGAATCAGGAGTACATAGCAAAGCTTTTAACAGATGTTCATCCCACAATTAAGAAAGGCACTTCCAATGAAAAAGGTACGGGCCTGGGGCTTTTGTTGTGCAGGCAATTTGCAGAAGCAATTCAAGGTACATTAACAATCGAGAGCGAAGAGGGTAGAGGATCAACCTTCATCCTCACCATACCCAGTGTTTAGTGAACACTTAGGGCATTTCCCTACGGGGTAAAATGATTCCAACCTTGTGCTTTCAGCGGTACGACTGTGCCTTGCTTACTCACCATTATTTTTTCTGCAGGTCTGTCGTTGGTGTAGCCGATCATGTGAATGTCAGCATGCTTTTTGATTTTTTCGTAATCCGCTTGTGCGATGGTGAAAAGTAGTTCATAGTCTTCACCACCGTTTAGCGCACAGGTAATAGGGTCTAATTTGAATTCCAGCGCAGCGTCATAGGTTTGATGATCAAGCGGAATTTTATCTTCAAAAATGTGAATGCCGACATTGGATTGTTTACTGATGTGGAAGAGTTCAGACGCAAGGCCATCTGAAATATCAATCATAGAAGTGGGAATAACACCTGCTTCCGCCAAATCAGAAACAATGTCGGTGCGTGCTTCTGCTTTCAACAAACGCCCCACCATGTATTCATACTTTTCCAACTGAGGTTGCATTTCAGGGTTCGTGATGTACACTTCTTTTTCACGCTCCAGCACTTGCAGTCCTAAAAAGGCTCCGCCTAAATCACCGGTTACGCAAATGATATCGCTGGGCTTAGCACCACTTCTGTAAACTATTT
>Ga0075163_10009105_pt1 | contig 13055 bp, 12 predicted proteins | sample JI1023141ADNA_FD_71478 | JGI IMG/M metagenome (GOLD analysis project Ga0075163, IMG submission 71478) | Wastewater effluent complex algal communities from Wisconsin, to seasonally profile nutrient transformation and Carbon sequestration -... | ecosystem: Engineered > WWTP > Effluent > Algae...
CAGCTGAAGGAAGAGGCCGCGCTGAACACCGCCATTCTGGAGAACCTCAAAAAGGTGAAGGTCGATGGGTGAGTGGAAGGAAAAGAGCCTTGGTGATGTATGCAACATCATACCTGGATATGCCTTCAAGAGCGGGGAGTTTCTTGAAGAAGGCGTTCCTGTGGTGAAGATCAAAGACATCACGCCGCCAGTGGTCGACTTCACGGCGAATCAATGCGTAGATGCAGCCGTCACCTCAAACCCTAAACTGAACAAGTACAAGGTCGGCAAGGATGACTTCGTCGCGGCGATGACTGGCGCGACTATCGGAAAGGTTGGGCGAGTTCGGACAAACGTCACTGCTTACATCAACCAGCGCGTTGCCAAGTTTGAACCTCTGACGACCGTTGACAGAGAGTTCGTCTACTACCAACTCTTGACGAATGACTTTCAAGAGTTCATCACTAGCAATGTGGACAGCCACAGTGCACAAGAGAACATCAGCGGAACAAGTATTGGTCGATTCCCAATTCTAATCCCAGAGGTAGGCGAACAACGCGCGATCGCCTCCGTGCTGAGCAGCTTGGATGCGAAGATCGACCTGCTGCACCGGCAGAACAAAACACTGGAGGCCCTGGCCGAAACGCTGTTCAGGCAGTGGTTCGTGGAGCTAAACGGACCAAGCGATGCAGGGGGTGATTGGGAAAGTACTGTGCTCGGCAAGGCGGTGAGTGTATTGGAAGCCGGCCGACGTCCGCCTGGTGGCGTCAGTGCTTACACGAGTGGGGTGCCAAGTATTGGAGCCGAGAGTATAGTAGGCCTAGGCCATTTCGACTACAACAAGACAAAGTATGTACCTCGTGAGTACTATGACAGAATGCAACGCGGCATAGTCAAGGACATGGACGTCTTGCTGTACAAGGACGGTGGCAGGCCCGGTGAGTTTGAACCGCATGTAACCATGGTGGGTCACGGATTCCCGTTCACTGAATGTTGCATCAACGAGCATGTCTTCCGGATACGGACAGATGGGGTGTTGCCCCAGTCCTTTCTGTACTTCTGGCTATCGTCTGATGCCATAATGGATGAGATGCGCAACAGCGGTACGGGCGCAGCAATACCAGGGCTGAACGCTTCTGCGGTCCGTGATCTAACCCTTGAGGTACCACCACAGACACTCATGAAGCAATTCGCTGACTTGGCCGATCCGATGGTGACACGCATTCTGGCCAACTGTAAAGAAGCTCGCACGCTTAGCAAACTGCGCGACACGCTGCTGCCGAAGTTGATGAGCGGGGAGGTGAGGGTGGAGATGCCGCTTAGCGCTATTGTCGTGTAGGTTATGAAGCGATACACCCCGAAGCGTCGCAGACACCTTGCCGGGAGGTCGCGCTATCAACTGAAGCGCAGGAGCAGCCATTATGTGGAACGGAGGCAGCATCGGCTAGAAGCCTTCATTAACGGACGCCAAGCCGAATACCAAGAGAAAGAGCGAAAGCACAGCGCGCCATTCGTTGAACATGTTCCTCCGGCGAACTTCAGCTTGATAGACAATCCGCATGAAGTCCTGGCATATTTCAACCGCGGGGAAGAACTGTTCAGGAAGAAGAACCAGGTCACCTTTGATATTGCGCATGTTACTTCATTTACACCGGATACTATCGCCCTCATGGTCGCGAGTCTTCACACAGAGGAGTACACCCACGGTTATGGATACCGGGGTAATGAACCAGAGAACACAGAACTAGCAAAGCTCTTTGAGATTTCAGGGTTCTACAAGTTTGTACGCTCACATCATAAATCGACTGATTCGGATGGGACCTTGTTGCACAAGGAACGTGACCATAAAGTGAATCCCGACTTTGCTGTGGAGGCTTCACTCATTGGAGTGCAGAACAGTTTCGGTAATTCGGCCCCTTTTGAGCCGTTGTATGAAATTCTTATCGAGTGCATGTCGAACTCGAATAATCATGCTGACCCCAAGAACCCCGGTTCGTGCTACTGGTGGCTGTTCGTATACAGTAATCCTGATACACGGATAACTAGCTACTCCTTCGTAGACCTTGGTGTTGGTATTTTCGGAAGCATGCGTGCGAGGGGAATCCTTCAACTTATTGCCAAAGCAACAGGATTATCACGAGATATCTCCTTCGCAGATGACTTGCTAGAAGGGAAGCTTCATTCACGTATGGAAGTAGATCGCGATATACGGGGCAAGGGAATACCTCAAATAGTCAGTACCGCAGGGATGAACGAGTTCAAGAGATTCAACCTGATCACAAACGATGTATTCTTTGATCTGAAGACTGGCGCAAGGGAAGAGCTTGCATCACCTATGGCCGGAACGTTCCTCTACTGGGAGTTGGGTCCTACTAATAACGCTGAACATGGAGACCAAGGAGACGATCACTATAGCTAAGGATTTCAGCAATCGCCTAGGAGCGAGGTATCGAAAGGATGGACCGTATAGCGGTCAGCAATTCCTAGAAGACTTCTTGCTGCCTGCATTTGAGCGCGCAGTAGTTGGTGGCCACTGTTTGCTAGTAGACTTGGACGGCGCATGGGGGTATCCGTCCTCATTTGTGTCGGGCTCCTTCGGTAAGCTCTCACTAGAGAAGGGACCAGCGCTCGTGGAAAAGCATCTGAGATTCAAGTCGGACGAGAACAACATGCGCTTGGAACGGGTGCGTAAGGAAATCGCTAATCCCAAAGTGAAATGACCACATCCAAGAAAGTACTTTGGGCCATCACTCTTTTAGTTGCCGTCATTGTCGGTGGCGTTGTCGGTCACCTATGGAATGACATACCATTGATCAGATGGAACCCAGAGCTGAAGATTTACGAAGTGTTCAACTTGATCTTGGTCTTCTGCATCGGCGTCTTTGTCCCCTTCTTCATTAAGAGATGGATTGAGGATAGCCGTTCGGTCAAGTCATGTCTGATCGATGAACTCAGAAGCGCCATGCGGATATCAGATGAGATACGCGTGGTCATTGATCGTTGCCAAGCGAGTAGCTCGATCGTCCAGACTGACAAGGACCAGATCAGTTACCTGTTCCATCGTTCGGAGCAGATGATCGATTCATTTGATGCTCAAATGAAGGAGTCCTTTCCGCATGCGATGAGCACTACGGTAAGAGACGTAAAAGACGCGCACCATGCCTATCAGAACATGCTCACTGGCGGAGAGTTAATGACTGGTGGGTTCACGACTGTCTCAGGTGACTTCAGACGGGGCCATGAAACGGCCTGTGCCAGCTATCAAACGAAGTTGAAGGTGGCTATCCAAAAGGTACACAGGTTCTAATCGTACGTATTAAGCTTAGCGACCAAACACAAGCCAAATGAAAGCCAAAGGCACCAGTTTACAATGGTATTGAACCAGACCCAAACAAGAAAATGGAAGAACCATTCAAACCATTGAGCCTAAGTATCCGCGAACTATTCGGCAACGCGGATTCGCTGTACAAGATCCCCGTGTACCAGCGGCCCTACAAGTGGGAGGATGAGCAGGTGGACAAGTTGTGGGATGACCTCTTCGAGGCCTTTGAAAGCGATGAGCAGAACTACTTCCTCGGTTCGATCATCACGGCGAAGCCGCGTGATGACGAGAGGTCAGCATATGTGGATGTTGTCGATGGTCAGCAACGACTCACCACGATGATGATCCTATTTTGTGTGATCCGTGATCTCTACCCGGCCATTAACAAAGGCCGGAGTGACGAGAATCCCTTCGCTGTGGATATAGACACCATCGAATCCTCGATCTCCCTGTTCGGGAAGTCGAAGCGTTTGAAGCTGGTCACCCACCACCAGCATCAATCGGACTTCGACGAACTGATCCTAGAAGGCGACACGAACAAATTGAAGAAGCCCTTCAAATACCTCGTGCGGTCGGATGAAGAGCCGAAATACAAGTTCATGAACACTGCCATCCTTTTCCGGGAGAAGCTTGAGGATCTGGGAGCAGCGCGCGCGGAGGAGTTCGTCAACTTTCTGTTCAACCAAGTGAAGATCATACGGATCGACTGCAAGAACCGGGAATTCGCGATCAAGTTGTTCCAAGTCCTGAATGACCGGGGGATGGACCTGACCGCTGCGGACCTGATCAAGAGCTTCTTGTTGGAGAAGCTGTACGAGAAGTACAAGGGTGATGAGGCGAACGCCAAATTGAAGGAAGGCCAGTTCATTGCCGATTGGCGCGAGATGGAGCAGACCATCAAGAAGTCGGACCTGAACCTGAACGAACTGTTCATTCTATACGAGTATTACATCCTGGCGCAGAATCCCAAGAAGTCCCTCTACGACGAGTTGCAGGATGCCTTCAAGGATCAGGATCCGAACAAAGTGATCGGCGATATCAAAAAGTTCGCGGAGACCTACATGTCGAAGATCCACGATGCCCAGGATCGCGTGATCTACTCGTTCTGGTATATCCGTTGGACGATGTATTGGAAGAGCATTCTGCTCACGGCGCTACACACGGATTACAAGGACTTCAACGAACTTGCGACGAAGCTTCGCCGGTTCTACTACCTCTATTGGGTCGCGGGCAAGACCCTTTCGCAGATCAAACAGACCTCGTTCAACCTGATCAAATGGATCAAGGAAGGCAGGCCGGTCGCAGATATCGCGAAGGACTTGGATGATAAGCTGGTGCAGGATAGAATCCTCGACCTTGCCACGAGCAACCTGATCTCAGAGCAAGTTGCAACAGAAGCATGGTGTAAGCCGCTCTTGCTTTTGCTGGAATACGAGGTCACGGATGACAGTAAGTTGGCGTTCATCGAGTTGAGCAAGCAACTGCACTTGGAGCATGTGTTGCCGGTGAAGTATCAGAAGTTCGAAGAGTGGGGCCACATTACTAAGGAGACCGGCCGCAAGTGGTTGAACAGCATCGGGAACTTGACGTTGTTGAGTGGGACCAAGAACATTGAGGCAAGCAACAACCCCTTCGTTGTGAAGGTGGAGGTCTACCGAGGGTGGGGCAAATACAAGAACAAGAAGGACGGTATAACGGCCTTCTTGATCACCCAACAGATCCTGAACGACTACGAGCAAGCTACCTATGATGGCTTGTGGGATCAGCGTGCGCTGGAAGCCCGCTGGAAGTGGTTCTTTACAGAGATCGGGGCATTGATGGAAGTTGATCTTGCCGAGGTATCAGAGAAGCATCAGCCACAGCTTGTATGACCCGCCTTACCGAGGACCATATCGAAGCCTTCGCCCTTGAGCGCCTGGAAGCCATGCGCTACAGCTACGCGCACGGCCCTACCATTGCGCACGATGGCGAGCACCCCGAGCGCGATAGCTACGAGCAGGTGGTGCTGGTGGGCCGCTTGGAGCAAGCGGTGCGCCGCATCAATCCCAAGGTGCCCGCCCTGGCCTTGGAGCAGGCCGTGAAGGAAGTGCTGCGCATTGCCGGTCCGGTGATGCTGGCCAACAACGAGGCCTTCCACCGCATGCTCACCGAAGGCGTGAAGGTGAGCTACCAGCAGGATGGCAACACGCGTGGTGATCTGGTGTGGTTGGTGGATTTCGCCGACCCCACCAACAATGACCTGCTGGCTGTGAACCAATACACGGTGGTGGAGAACAACCGCAACAAACGGCCGGATGTGCTCCTCTTTGTGAACGGCCTGCCGCTGGTGCTGGTGGAACTGAAGAACGCCGCCGATGAGAAGGCGACCATCAAGAGCGCCTACAAGCAGGTGCAGACCTACAAGGAGACCATCCCCAGCCTGTTCACCTACAACGGTTTCGTGGTGATCAGCGATGGCCTGGAGGCCCGCGCAGGCACGGTGAGTTCGGACCTGAGCCGCTTCATGAGCTGGAAGACCGCCGATGGCAAGGTGGAGGCCTCGCACCTGGTGGGCCAGTTGGAAACGCTGATCACCGGCATGCTGGATCCCACCACACTGCTGGACCTGCTGCGCCACTTCATCGTGTTCGAGCGCAGCCGCAAGGAAGATCCGGTCACGGGCGTTACCACCATCAGCACCGTGAAGAAGTTGGCGGCCTACCACCAATACTACGCGGTGAACCGCGCGGTGGTGAGTACGATACGCGCTACCGGTCGGGACAAGGCATACGCGAAGGAGGCGCCGCTATCGATGGCAGCCGAAGCGCCCGAGAGCTACGGCGTAGTCGGCGTAAGCCAACAACCCAGCGGCGACCGGAAGGGCGGTGTGGTGTGGCACACGCAAGGCAGCGGCAAGAGCCTGAGCATGGTGTTCTACACCGGCAAGATCGTATTGGCGTTGGACAACCCCACGGTGGTCGTCATCACCGACCGCAACGACCTGGACGACCAGCTCTTCGACACCTTCGCCAGCAGCACACAGTTGTTGCGGCAGGAACCGCAACAGGTGGAAAGTCGCGAACACCTGAAGGAGTTGTTGCGCGTGGCCAGTGGTGGGGTGGTCTTCAGCACCATCCAGAAATTCCAGCCCGAAGAAGGCAACGTGTACGAGCAGCTATCGGCCCGCGACAACATCGTGGTGATCGCCGACGAAGCACACCGCACGCAATACGGGTTCAAGGCACGCACGGCGGATGTGAAGGACGAAGCGGGCGAAGTGATCGGCAACAAGATCGTGTACGGCTTCGCCAAGTACTTGCGCGATGCGCTGCCGAACGCCACCTACCTCGGCTTCACCGGCACGCCCATCGAAAGCACCGATGTGAACACGCCCAAGGTCTTTGGCAATTACATCGACGTGTACGACATCGCGCAAGCCGTGGAGGATGGCGCCACCGTGCGCATCTACTACGAGAGCCGCCTGGCCAAGGTGAACCTCACCGACGAAGGCAAGGAGCTGATCGAACAACTGGACAGCGACCTCGCAGAAGGCGACCTCACCGACACGCAGAAGGCCAAGGCCAAGTGGACCAAGTTGGAAGCGCTGATCGGTAGCAAGGGCCGGGTGAAGAACGTGGCGCAGGACATCGTGGCGCATTTCGAGGCGCGGCAGGAAGTCTTCACCGGCAAGGCCATGGTGGTGACCATGAGCCGCCGGATCGCTGCGGACCTGTATGCGGAGATCATCGCGCTGCGTCCGGATTGGCACAGCGACGAACTCGGCAAAGGCAAGGTGAAAGTGGTGATGACCGCCGCCAGCAGCGATGGCCCGAAGATGTCCAAGCACCACACCACCAAGGAGCAGCGCCGCGTGCTCGCCGACCGGATGAAGAACCCGGAGGATGAGTTGCAACTCGTGATCGTGCGCGACATGTGGTTGACGGGTTTCGATGCGCCCAGCATGCACACGCTCTACATCGACAAGCCGATGAAGGGCCATAACCTGATGCAGGCCATCGCCCGCGTGAACCGCGTGTTCAAGGACAAGCCCGGCGGCCTGGTGGTGGATTACCTCGGCATCGCCGCCGACCTGAAGAAGGCCTTGTCGTTCTACAGTGATGCAGGCGGCAAGGGCGATCCCACCATCATGCAGGAGCAGGCCGTGGAACTGATGCTGGAGAAACTGGAAGTGGTCTCTGACATGTTCGCAGGCTATGCCTACGAGGACTACTTCCAAGCCGACACGGCCCGCAAGCTCTCCATGATACTGGAGGCCGAGGACCACATCCTAGGGCTGGACCATGGCAAGAGCCGGTACATCAAGGAGGTGACCGCGCTAGGCCAAGCCTTCGCCATCGCGGTGCCGCACGACCAAGCGATGGATGTGAAGGACGAGGTGTCCTTCTTCCAAGCCGTGAAAGCGCGCCTCTCGAAATTCGACGTCACCGGACAGGGCCGAAGCGACGAGGAGATCGAGACCACCATCCGGCAGGTGATCGACAAGGCGCTGGTATCGGAAACGGTGATCGACGTGTACGACGCGGCCGGCATCAAGAAGCCGGACATCTCGGTGCTCAGCGAAGAGTTCATGCTGGAGCTGAAGGACATGAAGCACAAAAACGTGTCCATCGAAGTGCTTAAGAAGATCCTGAACGACGAGATCCGTACGCGCTCCAGGACGAACATCGTGAAGTCGCGTTCCTTGAAGGAAATGCTGGAGGACTCCATCAAACGCTACCACAACAAGATCATCACCGCCGCGGAAGTGATCAAGGAGCTGATCGACATCGGCAAGGAGATCAAGCACTCGGACAAGGAGGCCAGCGACATGGGCCTTTCGGATTTTGAGTACGCTTTCTACACCGCAGTAGCCGACAACGACAGCGCCAAGGAGTTGATGCAACAGGACAAGCTGCGCGAACTCGCCGTGGTCCTCACCGAACGCGTGCGCCAGAACGCCAGCATCGATTGGACGATCAAGGAAAGTGTGAAGGCCAAGTTGAAGGTGATCGTGAAGAGGACCTTGCGGCACTTCGGCTATCCACCGGATATGCAGAAGCTGGCTACCGAATTGGTGTTGAAGCAAGCGGAGATGTTGGCGCGGGAGTTCAGTGCGGAGTAATTTATTTAAAGTGGCAAACTTTTATCTCCCGCAGGGTCTTCCGCCTCGGCGACCCTGCGGCACCTCGGCCAAACTGATGGCCAAAAAGCCAACAGGCCTGAACCCGCCCAATACCTGAGCCAAAAACCAAGAGGCCTGCCCCCGGCCGCCAACAACGCCAACAGGCCGAATACGCCTGAGGCCTTAAGCCAACCAAAGTCCTGCGGCAAAATGCCAAGAGCCACTCCGCAAAAGCCAACAAGCCGCCGAACCAGAAGCAACTCCAATACCCTCGCCAATGATACCTTGCGCGTGGGCAAAAGCGCCCGCACCAACCGCAACTACGCATGTCCGCCCCAGCCCTTGATCGGACCTTTCTCTTCCGCATCGTGCATTGGGAGTGCTTGCCTGATGTGCTGGTCCGTGGCTTCTATCCCAAACGGCATCCCGGGTTCCAAATACCTAAGCTACGGATAGGTGATATGGAGTTGGCGGATAAACGGGAAAGCTGGGCGCTGCGCACTCCGGGTGCAGGCACCATCGGTGAACATGTTGCATTCTATTTCGCTGGGCATAGCCCCATGCTATACAAGATCAAGACTGGCTATGGAGTGCCGCAGGTGGATCAACGTGACATCGTGTACATCTGTCTGAAACTGCGGGATGTTGTTGGCTTGGGTCATCCTTATCTTTATACCGATGGGCAGGCCAATACAATGCGGACAGCAGAATACACCGACCTTAGTAATCTGGTCAAGTTGGACTGGATAGCAGTACGTTCCTTGTATTGGAGGGATGATGAATCGGACCGGGACCGTGAACGGAAGAAGCAGGCGGAGTTCTTGTTGAAGGGGCCGGTGCCGGTTTCCAGCTTCAAAGCGATTTATGTGTTTGATGAGGAGCGGCGCAAGGAAATTTCCGCACTTTTGGCGGAACGGGGAATGAGCATGGAAGTACGTGTGGACAACGAACATAATCTCTACTACGGATGATCACATACCGCACAGGGGACATGCTGGCCGCAGGCACCCAAGCCTTAGTGAACACGGTGAACACCGTGGGCGTTATGGGCAAGGGCATCGCCTTGCAGTTCGCGGAACGGTACAAGGAGAATTTGCGCGTCTACAAGGCGGCCTGCAAGAGCGGCGAACTAATGACAGGCACCGTGCTTGTGGTACGTGACCACGACCTGCACGGTGAGCGCATCATCGTGAATTTTCCGACCAAAATGGATTGGAAACACAAGTCCAAGTTCGAATACATCGAAACCGGTCTGGTCGCCTTGGTACAGGCCATCAAAGAGCATGGCATCCACAGCATTGCGCTCCCGCCCTTGGGTTGTGGCAACGGTGGCTTGGATTGGGAAGAGGTGAAGCCGTTGATCGAACGACACCTCGGAGGGCTTGATCTGGAAGTGGTGGTCTACGAACCCTCGGCCCATGTGCGCGATCTGTTGCGAAAGGAACCCGTGCAGGCGGCAAAGCTCACGCCTGCGCGGTCCATACTGCTGTCGGCTTTATTTCAATATGAGCGGACGGGAGCATCGTCGAATCTTTTCGTGGCGAACAAGCTCGCCTACTTCCTTCAACGGCTCGGCGACAAGAGCCTTAGGTTGAAGTTCGAGGCAGCATCATACGGTCCTTACACGGGTGCTGTGGGCCACATGCTCTACCATGTAAACGGCGCCTTCCTTCGCGGATTGGAGCAGAAAGCAGCGAAGCCGTTTGAGCATTTCCTGCTGAACTATGACCGCCGGGCGGAATTGGAAAAGAGCCTGACAGCGGACCAGTGGCTGCGCTTGGCTGCGTTGGAAGCCTTAATCAACGGCTTTCATGCGACCTCGGACTTGGAACTGCTTTCCTCTGTTGCATTCATCCTGGAGCATCAACCCAATGCCGACGTTTCTGAAGTGATCGGAGCGATGAACAAATGGTCTGACCGCAAGGGCGCTTTAGCTGAACCTGAAAAAGTAGCTGAAGCCATTGGGCATTTGCATGCCTATGAAGGAGCAGGTCGTCTTTTCTGAGCGTTGTTCTCATATTGTTGATCTCTGTAACTGAATCCTATTTAGGTCTTTTGCTTCCCTGGATACCCGCATGCCCCTCCCCACCTTCTCCCAAAACTCCATCAAAGGCCGCGTTGCCGAAACCATCATCCAAGAGCTCTTCTTGGCGCATGAGTTCAACGTGTTCCACTACGGCATGGAGCGCAGCATTCCTGGCATCGCGCAGTTAACGCGCAAGACCTTCGGTGCGGTGAAACAACAGATCCGCAGCATGCCGGACTTTGTGGTACAAGATCCGCGCAACAACAAGCTGCATTTCGTGGAAGTGAAGTACCGCGCCAGCGGCACCTTCAGCATCGACGACATCAAGGGCGAATACCCTTGGCCGCATGCCTTCTTCATCGTGGTGAGCAAGAAGCACATCAAGTGTTTGACCTATAAACAGCTCGCGGCGGGTAAGGTTATTTCCCCCGAGTGCAACAACCTGCTTATCGTCCGTAAAGACCTGGATCTCGACCGAAAGCTGATCGTGGATTTCGGGCAGATCGCGCAGCAGTTTTTTACGGGTGTGTGAGCCTTGCGCTTATCCAAAAAGGTCATCACGGCAATGTTTTAGCCCCGTATTCCCCGGTTCTCCCGAACTTCGGGCCCGGTACTTGCAATACCCCCCCTCAAAACCCCTCCACATGCTCCGCATCCCCCTCGCCCTGTTCACTGTTGCCACCTCGTTCAGCCTCTTCGCCCAGGAGAAGGCCCCCATGGCCGAACTGGCCGGCCCGTTGTGGACCGTTATCGGCAGCGGCACCGCGATGGGGGAGTGCAAGCCCGGTGATGCCATCTACACGTTCAAGGCGGAGCCTGCGCAGGTGGTGGTAAAGGAATGCGAAGGCCGCACGTACAAGACACGCACCGAGGCGGTAACCACTTGGAGCGCGGGCGGCAAGAGCGGCATCGCCTTCGGCGGCGCGCGCTATGAGGTGAAGAGCCTGCCGGCCAGTGCACCGGCCTGCAAGGGCAATTCCCCCTGCATGCGCCTGGCCACCGTGCCCGATGGCAAGACGGACGCCACGCGTACCATCTACCTGGCCCACTGATGGAAGAAACGCCACCGAAAAAAACCACCGACTACTCCAAGGCGGTGGCTCCGCTGCTGACGGTGCTGGGCATCTCGGTGGGGGCTTGGCAGTTCACCAGCCAGATGAGCCACGAGAGCAAGATGGAGTTCAGCCGCAGCATGTACACCAAGAAGCTGCAGGCCTACGAGCAGGTGGGCAAGGCGGTGGGCGACCTGCTGGTGGTGCCGCACGACGAGCAGTTGTGGATCAGTGACGGCGACACGCTGGCCTTCGACAGCTGCCTGGAGCGTTTCCGCACCTGCTACTGGGGCGTGCTGCCGCTGGTGGAGGACAGCACCGTGGAAACGGCGATGATCCAGTTCAAGGACATGGCGCGTTTCTACCGCCGCGGCGAGAACGACTACCACGACCTAGCGCGCGAAGGCATGAGCCTGATGAACGCGTGCAACAAGTCGCTGGAGAACCATTGGAGCAAGCCGAAGAAGGGGGATTAGGAGCGGGGCGCCTACTTCCTGCCGGCATCGCGGACCTGCTCCGTGCGGAGCAAAGGAGCCGGTGAAGCGAGCTTGCATCGGCGCCTGCGGCGTAAGGTTATTCCGCAGATCTCACAGATCGCGCAAATGAATGCAGGGCGCGCGGCAAGGACTTATGCCAGCTGTGGATAAAAGTCGGGGGCTTTGGATTTCGGGAGGGCCTGCGGCCAGAACCGCCTTCCACACCGGCACGGAACCCACCTACCCACTAAGGGGGATATTGGCCCATTCACGCACAACCGCCCCGGAGAGCGATCTACCTTCAGCATCAGATCCATCAAAACCCCACCCGAACATGAAGACCAAACAGATCCTTCCACTCGTGCTTGTCGCTTGCCTTTTCGCCTCCACGGCGTTCGCTCAAGACGACGATAAATTCACCCCGGGCAACGTGGTGTTGATGTCCATGATCCGCACGGACGCCAACATGCAGGACGACTACCTGAAGCAGCTCAGCACCTACTACGTACCGATGATGACCAAGGCCAAGGAGCAAGGGCTCATCCTCGATTTCAAACTGCTCACGGGCGCCAGCGCCAACGAAGATGACTTCGACGTGATGCTGATGGTGGAGTACAAGAACCTGGGGTCGTTGGATCCCGATCCCGCGCGGAAGGCCAAGTGGGAAGCCATCCGGAAGGAGTTGGACACCGCGATGGGCGGCGAGGAAAAGTCCAAGGAGATGGTTAAGAACTACGAGAACATCCGCGACATGAAGGGCAATAAGATGATGCGGGTACAAATTCCAAAGTAGGCGTTGTGATCGGCATGGTCACTATGAAGGAGGCCGCCGAAGGGCGGCTTTCCTTTTTCACGCGGACCTGCTCCGTGCGGGGCAAGGGAGCAAGCGCAGCGACCCCGCTTCGGCGCCCGCTGCCAGCGGCGGATCAGTTACCTTTCCTGCTCGCCCGCATCCCAACGCCATGCTTCGAACCCTTCCGCTGCTTTTGCTCACAGGCCAGTTGCTCGCTTGCGCCGGTCCCGGCCGCCCACCCGTATTGGAAACGGCGTTGCCCGCCGCCCAGGCCGACACCTGCGATGGCCCGGACGTTGACATCCA
>Ga0075163_10009106_pt1 | contig 13054 bp, 9 predicted proteins | sample JI1023141ADNA_FD_71478 | JGI IMG/M metagenome (GOLD analysis project Ga0075163, IMG submission 71478) | Wastewater effluent complex algal communities from Wisconsin, to seasonally profile nutrient transformation and Carbon sequestration -... | ecosystem: Engineered > WWTP > Effluent > Algae...
AAGCAGGCAATATGGTGGATCTCGATAATGATCCCACAAAGCTGATTGAGATTGTGGAAATTGGAAAACAATTATTAATGACACGAGGGACGTTAACTACCTTTTCTATCGCAAACGATGTTGCAAAATATTTTGCGATTGTTCCAGCATTATTTATTACTTCTATTCCAGCATTGCAGGCACTAAACATTATGCATTTATCATCACCTGCAAGTGCCATTCTTTCGGCTGTAATCTTCAATGCTATCATTATTCCTTTACTTATTCCTCTTGCTTTGAAAGGAGTTGCTTACAAGCCAATTGGAGCAAGCGCCCTACTTCAGCGCAACTTGTTGATTTACGGAGGAGGAGGAGTTATTGTGCCGTTTATTGGAATTAAGTTGATTGATATGTTGGTGTCGATGTTTGTTTGAGTCGTGAGGAGTGAGGAGTGAGAAGTGAAATGTGAGAAGTGAAATGTGAAAAGTGAAAAGTGAGAAGTGAAATGTGAAAAGCGAAATGTGAAATGTAAAAAGTAAGAAGTAAGAAGTGAAATGTGCGAAGTGGTGTTTCTTTACTGATCGGAATTACAACCTCTCATTATTGAAAAATATCTCTAGCTCTTATATCCAATGCTCTTCATTAATCCATAAATGAGTTTACCAATGAAATTTAATTCAAATATCAAATCCTTACATTCAGAACTACTAATATATCCAAGATCATTGCTTAATAAAATTAACGTATCTAGTTCACTTAAAGATCCCATTGCAATACTTAAAAAATGTATGAACTCCTTCCTTGATTTTCTTCCTGCTCCTTCTGCAATGTTAACCGGAACAGATACTGCTGCTCTCCTTATCTGTGAAGTAAGACCAAAACGCTCCTCTTTGGGGAAGTTGGATGTTATTAAATACAACTTCTTCACCAAAGAAAAACTTTTCTTCCATGCCTCCAGTTTCTGATGCGGTTTCATAGTGATTAGATTAGACTACAAAATTAGATACTAAAAATAAAATAGAAAAGAATTAATATATTAAAACGAATAAGCAGCGTTAAACGGATTTAATTATGTGTGGTGTGTAAACGTGAATTGTGAAAGGTGAAAGGTGAAAAATGAAAAGTGAAAGGTGAAATGATATTATTAGTAGTACTTAATTTTACTAAAATGTTTGAAATATCTACTAATCCCAATATACTCCTAAATACTAATTAGAACTCACAGACAACATATACTACTTACGTCTCACCATCTACTTCTTACTAAAAACTAATTACCTCTTACTTAAAACTTATTACTTCTCACTAATAACTACTTATCTCTATCTTAAAACTTCTAACTTCTCACTAATAACTACTTACCTCTTACTAGTTACTTCTTACTAAAAACCTCTTACTTCTTACTAAAAACCTCTTACTTCTCATTATTAACTACTTATCTCTTAATAATTACCTCTTACTAAAAACTTCTTACTTCTCACTATTAACTACTTACCTCTTACTAAAAACTAAACACTGAAATGAAAGCAAATATATTCCCTGCAATAAAACTAACATTCTTTTTCCTGGTACTTCTCGTTGGCTTCTATACATTGCTTACGTGGGGTGCTGCATTAACTTTTGCGCCAAATAAAGGTAAAGGTGAAACAATAAATTACGTGAACTCTGATGGAGCTTTACGATATGGCTTTGAAAACATTGGGCAATCTTTTACAGAGGATAAATATTTCTGGTCACGACCATCTGCCGTAGGATATAATGCCGCAGGTTCAGGAGCTAGTAATAAAGGTCCCACTAATGAAGAATATCTTTCAACTGTTCTAGCCCGAATTGATACCTTTATGAGACATAACCCTGGTGTAAAAAAATCTAACATACCAGTTGAATTGGTAACTGCATCTGGAAGTGGATTAGATCCTCATATTTCACCAAAGGCTGCATTGATTCAGGCAGCGCGAATTGCCCGTGATAGAAATATTTCTGAAGATAAAATTATTGCGTTGATAAATGCAAATACTGAAGAGCCGTTGTTCGGACTTTTTGGACCATCAAAAATCAATGTACTAAAGTTAAATATTGCATTGAATAGTCTTAAATAAAAATCAATTAATAAAATAATATATACGCAACATGAAAAATATTACCAAAATCGTTTTTGCAATTTCATTCATATGTTCACAAATTACTTGCTTACCTAACATTCAGGCACAACAAAAGGGTGAACCATTTGATGATATAGATGCAACATGGCAAAACGGTAACGACAGAAGAGATTCCTCCGTTTTCAAGAATATGAAATACTTTACGCCAAGTGTATTGATGGATGTAAATTATACTTATTCGTTTAATGAACCCATCGATAATACAGTTGTTGGTTCAACTGCACTAGCACGCAACAATGAAGTACAGCTTCAAGCACTACATTTCGGTGGTGATTTTAATTATGAAGGTGCACGCGCCCGGCTTATGACACAGTTCGGCATGCGTTCCATTGTAATTCCACGTAATGATTACAGTGTATATCGAGGACAGTATCAACTTGCGAATGTGTATCGTTATTTAAGTGAAGCTTATGCTGGTTATCATTTCAAAAAATGGTATGGCATTAATGTAGATGCTGGAATGTTTATGTCATACATCGGACTAAACTCTTATTATCAGCCGGAAAACTGGGAGTATCAGGCATCATTTACCTCTGATAACACTCCGTGGTTTTTTAATGGGATGCGGATACAGGTTTTTCCAACGAAGCATTTTAAAATTGAAGGCTGGTTAATAAACGGATGGCAGAGTTATGGTAAGTTTAATAAAATGCCTGGTGTTGGTGGTAATTTAACCTGGATGCCGAATAGTAATATTAAAATGCTAACTAATAATTATTATGGTACAGATGCAGGAGGTTTATCAAACAGAAAAAGATTTCATTCTGATAACAGTATTTTAATTCGATATTATAACAGACCTCAATCACGTGGGGTAAGCCGCATGGCATGTTCGATAACTGGTGATATTGGTTATGAGAAAGGAGATGGTGTAAATGGTTTTAAAGATTCAAATACTGATGGTCCTGCACAGTATTTTACCAGCTATATGTTTTATAATCGTGTATGGTTTGCAAAAAATAAAATTGCATGGACAGTAGGTGGTGGTTGGATGAGTAACCCGGGACGTTATCTAGTTTTATATCCAACTGGTCAGGCAAGTCCATTACCAAATCCTGCAAATCCCACATCTTCAGAAGGAGCGTATCCATTCAGTGCCAATCCCGGCGATTCCTTTAAAGGGTGGGATTGCTCCACCAATATTGACTGGATGCCGAATCAGAGTATAACAGTGCGCGCAGAATTTGTTCATCGCAAATCCAGTGTTCCGTACTTTGCTGGTGAAGGTGGAGTAACTTCACCATCAGGTTATCAATGGACTCCTCTTACACCGGAATGGCGACCTAATCTGGTAGATACAGAGGACAGAATTGTATTAGCACTTCTCTTCAGAATATAAATAGTTCGGATTAAATATAAATGACAGAATAATTTCAGTGGTTGAATCGGTAAATAAAGAACACAATGCTGAGCATTTCCTCGAATTGATCCGAAAATCAAGACGAGGTAAGTTCAAAATATATATTGGCATGAGTGCTGGTGTAGGTAAAACCTATCGTATGTTGCAGGAAGCGCATAAACTTTTGAAAAATGGTATTGACATTAAAATTGGATATATAGAACCACATCAACGCAGCGAAACACTGGAATTGGTAAACGGATTGCCATTGATTGCAAGAAGGAAATTATTCTATAAAGGGAAAGAGCTTGAGGAAATGGATGTTCAAGCTATCATCAATATGCATCCAGAGGTAGTAATTGTGGATGAATTGGCGCATACTAACATTGAAGGAAGCAAGAATGAAAAAAGATGGCAGGACGTAATTGATATTCTGAACGCAGGTATCAATGTAATTAGTGCTGTTAATATCCAGCATATAGAAAGTCTGAATGAGGAAGTACAAATAATCACAGGCATTGATGTAAAGGAACGAATTCCTGATAAAGTACTTGCATTAGCTGATGAAGTAGTAAATATTGATCTTACTGCAGATGAACTTATCTCACGATTAAAAGAAGGAAAAATTTATCAGGCGGAAAAAATAGAAGCCGCCCTTAATAATTTTTTTAAACCGGAACATATATTGCAACTTCGTGAGCTGGCATTAAAAGAAGTAGCATCACAAGTAGAGCGTAAGATAGAAACAGAGCTTCCCCAAAATGTAATTTTACGTCATGAAAAATTTCTGGCTTGCATAGGGAGTAATAACGATACATCAAAAATGATAATCAGGAAAACAGCGAGACTTGCGTCGTACTACCATTCAAAATGGTACGTGCTCTATGTGCAAACTGAAAAGGAAAGTCCTGATAAAATTGCTCTGGGTACTCAGCGACATCTGATAAATAACTTTAAACTTGCATCAGAATTGGGTGCAGAAGTTATTAAAATACAAAATAATAATGTAGCCCGAACAATTTATGAGGTAGCAGAACAAAAGCAAATTACTACCATTTGTATAGGGAAACCCCATTTCAATCTGACTCAAATTATCATGGCCACCAACATATTTAATCAACTTCTTAAAAAAATCTCTTCTTCCAATACAGATATTATTATACTTTCATAAAATGAAACTAAAAATAAAATCGAAATTAATTCTTGGTTTAGCTTCACTTTTTATAGTTATAGTTTTGATGGAATTGGTAAGTTTATATTCTATCAACCGGTTGGCTGATGAATCGAAAGCCATATTAAAAGCCAACTATGAAAGCTTAATGTTTTCCAGAGAAATGCTAATGGCATTAGACGGAATAAATCAGGGAGATAGTGGAAGCTGGCTGAAATTCGAGCAGAGTCTTCAATCACAGGAAAAAAATATCACAGAAAAAGGAGAACTGGAAACCACAAAAAGCATTAAAGAAAAATTTGTATTGTTGAAGGCTTCTGACAAAGAAAAAATTCTCTCTATCCGAAACGATCTGTATCACATACTAGAATTGAACATGAATGCCATTGTAAGAAAAAACGATGAGGCACAACATACCGCCGATAAGTCGAAAATATATCTGGCGATTATTGGTGCATTTAGTTTTATGGCCTCTTTTATTCTTTTGCTGAACTTTCCTGGTTATATTGCTAATCCCATTAAAGAACTTAATGAAGGTATTAAAGCTATATCCAATAAGAACTATTCACAACGTATTAGCCTGAAAAAAGGAGATGAGTTTTCTGAACTTGCGGAATCATTTAACCTCATGGCTGAGCGGTTGGATGATTTCGAAAACAGCAACCTGGCAAAAATTCTTTTTGAGAAAAAACGAATTGAAACCATTATAAATAATATGAGTGATCCCATTGTTGGATTAGATGAACAACATAATGTTTTATTCGTTAACACCTCTGCGTTAAGGATATTCGAACTTTCAGAAAACGAACTTATTGGCAAGCCAGCAGCAGAAGCAGCAAAGAAGAATGACCTGCTACATACGTTACTGAATTCAAATCCAACTGTCTTACCATTGAAAATTTACGACAACAATAAAGAATGTTATTTCACCAAAGAAATATGGCAGATTCAAAATGAGGATAAATCAATTGGTGAAGTTATTCTTTTGAAAAACATTACACAATATAAAGAACTGGATCTCGCTAAAACAAATTTTATAGCAACTGTTTCTCATGAATTAAAAACACCATTGGCATCCATAAAAGTAAGTTTAAAATTATTGAATGATGATAGAATTGGTGTACTTAATGAAGAGCAGCATAAATTAGTAGACCATATTAAAGATGATACACAGCGTCTACTAAAAATAACTGCCGAGTTACTTGATCTAACACAGGTTGAATCTGGTAATATACAACTTCAGAAAGAAAAGGTAGATCCGAAATCTATTGTTCAATATGCATTCAATGCCCTCAAAGTACAGGCTGAACAAAAAAAAATCAATATGTCTGTTTCTTTTGATGAGAATCTGCCATCTGTAAGTTGCGATATGGAAAAAACAGCCTGGGTGCTTGTGAACTTTTTATCAAATGCGATTCGATATACTCCTGAAAATGGAACCATTCAGATCTATACTATATATAAAGATAATGAAGTGGTGTTCTCTGTGAAAGACTCCGGTAAAGGGATTGATCAAAAACATAAGGATAGAATATTTGAGAAATTTTATCAAGTACCAAATACAGAAACAGGAAAAACGGGTACAGGTCTCGGTCTGGCCATCAGCAAAGAATTTATCACTGCACAAGGAGGAAAGATTTGGATGGAGAGTGCGCCAGATGAAGGATGCACTTTTTCATTCTCCTTAACTGCATAAAGAACTATTGTGTTTTTTATCACAACTGATATTTATAGAGTTCTGCAACGGTGATATAATATTCCTTTTCTGTTTCGAGATAATTATCAATTGCAGTAAAGAAAAAGGATGCTTCCATGAAATATTCAATGGCAGAGAATTGCCCTGCTGTTAGCGCCTTATTCAATAGTTTATAGTCTCTTAAGTCAGGTAAAGAAGTCTCATACTCATTCAAAATAATTTTAAGGTTGCTGTACTTTTCATAGATATGTTTTATATGAAAATAATGTTCATTCACATGTGCTTGTAAAGTATAGTCAGCAAAAAGTTCTGCTGCTTTACGTTGCCTTACGATATTTTTATTCTCCCATAGGGGCAGCGTCAATCCGGTATGTACACCATTATAATTTTGACCAATGATACCCTGATAGTGAAATCCCAATTCCAGTTTTGGAAAAGCGAGTGCTTTGCTTACTTCTATCTGTTTCCTTGCATTTGATTTTTCCTGCTCCAGATCTTTGCGAAGCGGATCGTTGCTTTCATATTCACTTTCCAGTTGTTCGAAAGGAGGAATTAAAGGCAGTACAGGATAAACCGTATCCAGCAATGAAATAAGATTACCGCCATTGAGTTCTGTTAGTTTTAAATTGCGCTGATTAATTAATGAAGCGTTTTCCTGATACTCCTTTTTAATCTCAATGAGTTGCAATTTGGCTTTGTTAACATCGAGAATATTGCCCTCTCCTTTTTCCAGTTTTAACTGAAATCCTCTAAGCAATACTTCCAGAACAGATTTTCTTTCAATTAGCTGATTCCGTATTTTATTCAAATAAACCAATTCAATACAAGTCATCTTTGCTTCCAGAAGGATATCTTGTCGTGCAGCATTTAACTTATGCTCCGCCTGAGCAATCTTTCCTTTTGCCAGTTGATTTCTCTTTGTATAAACCGTTGGAAAATCGAAAGACTGTGAAATAGTTAAATCAGTTTGATTGCCTGCATTTGCCGGACTACCTTTCAGATAATCATACTCCACAACAGGATTATCCGGATTCAATCCCGTTTTATACTGCAACTTTTCTGCTTCCCAATACTGTACTTCGGCAATAATAGATTTATTATTTGTTTTAATAGCAGCAAGTACATTATCAATATTCGATTGTGCTGTTGCCTTCATTGCAAAAACAAGTAAGAGCAGCAACATGATTGTGTTTCTCATTTTGTTTCAGATTTAATATTGGATATAAAATAAACTATCGGAACAATAAATATATTAAGCAGTGTTGAAGTAAGTAGTCCACCCAAAATCACTTTTGCCATTGGACTTTGAATTTCATTTCCCGGGAGATCACCAGCTATTGCTAATGGAATGAGTGCTAATCCTGCAGTAAGTGCAGTCATTAAAATCGGACTTAACCGATCCTTTGAACCTGTAATAACAGTATCATACAAACTCATTCCTTCCTCCTGTAATGTTTTATAATGAGATACAAGAAGAATTCCATTCCTGGTAGCAACTCCAAATAAGGTGATAAAACCGATGATAGAAGGAATGCTCATAATACCGCTTGTTAACCAGATGCTAAAAATTCCTCCAATTAAAGCGAGAGGCAGATTTAATAAAATAATTCCGGCCATCTTAGTGCTTTTAAATTCCTGATAGAGCAACAGGAAAATAATCAGTAATGAAAGCAATGAGGAAAGTAATAACGTTTTAGATGCTTCAGCTTCTGATTCAAACTGACCGCCATATTCAATATGATATCCTTCCGGCAAATTAATTTTAGATGCCACTACTTTTTGTATCTCCTCCACTGCGCTTTTCTGGTCACGTCCTGCCACATTTACACTTACTACAGTTTTGCGTTGAACATTCTCCCGATTGATCGTATTTGGACCTGTTGTACTGATTACATCTGCAACATAATATAAAGGAATAACGGAATGTGTATTACTAATATCAGATGCTGAATGATTAAGGAATGGTTCATTATGAATATCAATAAGTGTATTTCTGATATTCTCAATATTCCCTCTGTTAGCGTCATTAAAACGAAGAATCAAATCAAACGTTTTATTCCCCTCATAAATTTCACTTACCTTTTCTCCTGCAAAAGCTATATCAATAAAATCATTAAACTCTCCAATTGTAATTCCATAATGATTTAATATATCACGTTTTGCTTTAATTTGAATTTGCGGAATTTCAATCTGAGGCTCCACACTTAAATCAACTAATCCATCGATATGTTCTATTTCGCTTTTAATTTTATTTGATAATGTAAATAGCTGATTCAAATCATTGCCAAATATTTTAATAGCAATGTTAGCTCTTGTACCGGAAAGCATATGATCTATCCGGTGAGAAATAGGTTGCCCAATAGTAATATTTGCGCCGGTAACTCCTGATAATTTTTTACGTATTTCTTCCAGAAATTCTTCCCTGCTCCTGTCTTTTAACACGAAAGGAGCATCAATTTCAGAGGCATTCACACCTTGTGCATGTTCATCCAGTTCAGCACGACCCGTTCTTCTGGTTGTAGTATGTATTTCAGAAACGGAAAGCAGTGCCTTCTCTACTTCATTTCCTATTTTATTACTTTCTTCCAATGATATTCCGGGAAGTGAAACAGCACTAATTACCAATGACCCTTCATTAAATTCCGGAAGAAAACTTCTCCCCAGATTACTCATTACAAAAAGTGAAAGAAGAAATAGCAGAAAAGAAACACCTATCAATTTGCGCTTGCCTTTCATTGCTTTGATCAGAAGTCGGGAATATAATTTTTGTAAGCGCTCCACCAGCCAGCTTTCCTTATGCTGACGTTGTAACATTTTTTCATCAGCAAGCAAATAGCTTCCAAGAACGGGTGTTAATGTAATACTTACAATTAAAGATGCAAAAAGAGAAACGATAAATGCAATACCAAGCGGTGCCAGTAATTTTCCTTCCATACCTGATAAAAAGAAGAGTGGAACAAATGCAACTATGATGATAAATGTTGCATTAATAATGGAAGTTCGTATTTCAACAGAGGCATCAAAAATTACTTTTAATTTATTAATTCTTTCCGCTTCCGGCCGGTTTGAATTTTGTTTCAGTCTCTTAAATACATTCTCCACATCAATGATTGCATCATCTACTAATGCACCAATTGCAATGGCCATTCCTCCCAGACTCATAGTATTAATTGTAAATCCAAGCCATTTCAAAGTGAGGATAGCAACAATAAGTGAAATCGGTATTGCCAAAAGCGAAATCACGGTCGCTCTCCAGTTCATCAGAAACAAAAACAAAATAATAATTACAAAAATGGAACCTTCGAGCAAGGTCTTATTGATATTACTTATTGAAGCATTAATAAAATCAGCTTGCCGGAATATTCTAGTATTAATATGAATATCCGGAGATAAACTTTTTTGCATATCAGCAAGTGCTGCATCAATTTTGTCAGTGAGTTCAAGTGTATTGGTGGAAGGCTGTTTCATAACAGTCATTATTACAGCAGGCTTTCCTTTCAGAGATCCATCACCTATTTTTTGAGCTGCTCCGATTTTAATTTCTGCAACATCTTCAATCTTCACAGGGTTACCATTCAGTATTTTTATAACTGATTTGCCCAACTCCCTTAAATCATTTGTTCTACCAATTCCCTTTATTATATATTCATTACCATACTCACTCATGAAGCCACCAGAAGAGTTTCCATTAGATTGCTTACAGGCCTCCAACAACTCCGACATCGATACATTGAAATAATTCATTTGCTGAGGGGAAGCCAGAATCTGATACTGTTTAAATTCTCCACCAATAACAACTACTTGTGCTACTCCACCAGTAGCTAATAATCGTGGGCGAATATTAAAATCAGCAATTGCACGTAAATTGATCGGAGAAGTACTATCTGCTGTAAGACTAATTAACATAATTTCTCCCATGATAGAACTCTGTGGTGCCATAGTTGGATTTCCAACACCTGAAGGAAATTTATCGGAAACAGAAGATACCTTTTCATTTACAATCTGACGTGCTTTAAAAATATCCGTATTCCACTCAAACTCTACCCATACAATTGAAATTCCTGCTGATGATGAACTTCGCACTCTACGTACATTTGTTGCACCATTCACAGAAGTTTCAATTGGAAATGTAACCAGTTTTTCCACCTCTTCTGGTGCCATTCCATGCGCTTCCGTTAACACCACAACAGTAGGTGCAGTTAAATCAGGGAATACGTCCACTTCCATTTTAGAAGCAACATAACTGCCAAATACGATCAGTAAAACACTGGCAACAATTATCAGCAGACGATTGTTGAGTGAGAACTTTATTATTTTATTCAACATGAGATTAGGCTTTTAGTGTTCATGTCCATGTGCAGGTAATGTACCTGATGCAACCGACAATTTAATCTGATAGGCTCCTTTTGTAACAACCCTTTCTCCTTCTGATACACCGGAAAGCAACTGCACATTTAATCCATCATTTGCACCCAGCTTTACTTCACGCTTTTGAAAACTTTCGCCTGCTGTTTGTACATATACGAAAAAATTCCCCTGCTCTTCAATTAAAGAAGTTGCAGGTACCACTAATGCATCAGGAATGGGTTTTGACTTTAAATAAATCTCCACAACAGAACCAGGAATGAGATCACCTGCATTATCTATTTGAAATGTTAACGGAATAAAAGGAGAATTTGCAGAAGCACTTTTGCCAAACGACAGCACTTTGCCATTCATCTGTTGTGTGTTGTACACTTTTTCATTCTCGGCAGTACGAAAATTTGCAGAAGTTATTGATGCCAGTTTATCAAAATATTTTTGCGATACGTTAGCTTGTAAAATGAGATTTTTGTTTTTTGAAATAGTTGCCAATGGCATTCCTGCCTCAACATACTGACCATCGCTTACCAGAATGTTCTTGATATATCCATTCATTCCAGCATTCACGTTTTGACCTGATGATGAATGATTTTTATTTAAAGTATTGAACCTGTTCTGTGCATTTTCAAAATCCAGTTTTGTCTGCAGAACATCCTTACCGGAAACAATTTTATCTTTTGCCAGTTCATTCATTCGTTCATAATCTGCTTTTGCTTTCTCATAATTAAACTTCGCCTCCTTATAATCTGCATCAATATTACCAACAGCCAAATCGCCTCCGGTAACTGTAAACAAATGTGTGCTGGCTGTTACAGATGCGCCTGCAATTGTTTTAATATCTGAAAACAGAGCAATACCATTTGCTTTAGCAGTAATAATTCTTTCATCTCCTGGTGCCGATAGAATTTGTCCATTTGTTTTAATTACATCATTAAACACACTTTTGGTTACCCGACTATTTGCAAATGCCACCTTCCATGCCTGCTCCTTCAGATAGCTAATGTCGCCTCCTTCACCTTCTTCTTCGTGATGAGATGATAATACTGCTTCTGGATTAGCAAATACCGTTACACTATCAATTACAATTTCATCTGTAAACTTATTGGTACTAATCTTGAATATCAGTTTGGCAACACCAGAAGTTGAAGGTGTTAACTTCAAACGAAAAATTCCAGGAACTTCAGGAGCCGTAGCTTTTATCTCATCGCGCTTCCCATTAACCTCCGCTATTAAAGTAATAGTGCCTTCTGTAAACGGTTTGAATTCTTCTCCCAGTTCTGTGAAGTGCGCTGCAAACCGGCATTCCGTGCCTGCAATTAACGGTTTAAACTCTACAAATAATTCCGTTTTATCAGTGTAAATTGTGTAGGCCAATGCCTCCATCTCCTGTTCTGTTGAAGTTTGTTCATGTGAATGATTTTCAGAAGAACAAGAAAATAACAGGAATGAAATTACACTCAATTGAAAGAGTATTCTTTTCATTATATAATATGTTTTTGTGGTTAAAATAGGGAACAGTATGCATCAGCATGGAGCATACAGCACTTACTTCATTTTTCAGAAGTAACTTAACAAAAAGGAGGGGCTTTATTTCCGAATGAAAATTCGTGTGGAGAAATATAAACTAATGGCTCCGGCGGAAACGATATTTCAAAATGACGAATAATAATTCTGTCCAATGCAAAACTATCTGCAAGGATGGCAATAATTGGTGATGCAGCGTTTATAGCTTGATGTTGAACTGTAACTGTAAATCCATCCGTTGCATGAACAAAATGCGAAAGGAGGTGACTTAAATCCTTTTCAGCATGTTGATGGTGGTCATTATGATGCTCCGTTAATTCATGTCCGCTTTCATGATGATGATGCGGGACAATATTATGTCCCAGAAATAAAATATAAGCAACTGCAAGAAAGAATGTAGCCGTTTGTTTCCTAAGCATTGGTTGCTAAATTAAAGAAAACTTCTTCAACATCAATACTTTTTCCAGCTTATTTCTAAATTATATAGCGTTTATATAAAGTAAAATGAATACGATGTTAGTCCTTTAACAACCGCACAAATAAGGAGCGGCGGTCAGTTCTCGCCTGCAGGAAATAGATGCCTTCACCTAACTCCGAAAGATCAATGGAATTATCCGGATTCTCCAGTAGATGTACTATTCTACCGGAAGCATCACAAATTCTTACCTGCTCAAGCCGCTCGCCATCTAGAATCCCTAATTGTATTTTATTATGAAACGGATTCGGCCATGCATTTCCAGGCTCTAAAACATACTCACCAATAGTATTGACCGGTACAAAATACATAGCGGTGTATAGGGTATCCATTTGGGCATTCGACT
>Ga0075163_10009108_pt1 | contig 13054 bp, 13 predicted proteins | sample JI1023141ADNA_FD_71478 | JGI IMG/M metagenome (GOLD analysis project Ga0075163, IMG submission 71478) | Wastewater effluent complex algal communities from Wisconsin, to seasonally profile nutrient transformation and Carbon sequestration -... | ecosystem: Engineered > WWTP > Effluent > Algae...
CAATACAAAACAGCCCTGGAAGGGAAAGATTAAATGGCAACGGTTGAAAACCCCACAGGAACCGGATCCCGAAGAACGGATCACTGCCCGGAAAATCAGCCACTACTCCAGATGCAGGGATCAACAGAAAAACTAGACCAGAAGCCCGCCATAACCTTGTATTTGCCTCATATTATTCTGATTATAACTGCCTTTCAATTGCTGATGAGTCCCTCCTATGCTGCCAAATCAGATGAATTTAAAAAGGGTCTGTTTGTGTTGAATGGCGATACCCTACCATATCGCATTTTGTTTCCGGCCCATTATGATCCGGCCAGGCGGTATCCGTTGGTGTTGGTTTTGCACGGATCTGGCGAAAGAGGATCGGACAACGAAAAGCAGCTTACGCATGGTAGTTCGCTCTTTTTGGCAGATAGCAACCGAACCGATTATCCGGCTATTGTTGTATTTCCCCAATGCAGAAAAGGGGGATACTGGAGCAATGTTTATATCGAAAACGATACCGGAAAGGGAAAAAAAAGAATTTTCCATTTCAAACCCGACAGCCTGCCCACCCGGGAAATGGCCATGCTGATGGCCTTTGCAGATTGGCTGCCCGGTGCCTATAAAATCAGAAAAAAAGAATCCTATGTCGTAGGCCTTTCAATGGGTGGCATGGGCACGCTCGAAATCATCCGGCGCCTGCCCGGCCGTTTTAAACGGGCCATTGCCATTTGTGGTGGGGCCCACCCGGCAGCTGCCGCCGGAATGAAAAAAACTAAAATATGGCTCACCCACGGGCTCAAAGACAATATTGTGCCAGCCGAATTCAGCATCAGAATGGCCGAAGCGCTGAAACAGCAAAAGGTAAAAGTGGAGCTCACCCTATTTCCGGAAGCCAACCACAATGCCTGGGATCCGACATTTCAGTTGCCAAATCTGTTGCCCTGGTTGTTTGGAAAAACAACCCTAATCCATTGACTTCGCTGTACTTTGATAATAATATAAGAAGTTGCTGGCAATCTCCGCATAAAGGTTTCTGTACTTGCACAGAACATGAATCTTCATTTGCAGGTCCGAAAAAAAAAGAATCTTATAGAGCAAAAACTCAGAAATAACCAAATAAAGTGCTATTAAGTCGGAAAGATAAGCCAGGACGGTGAATGCAGCATTACCGTGTTCATATTTACACTCCAATTTTCATCAATCAAACCAGGAATGAAACGTTTCCATTTATGCATTATCTGCATGATATTAGCTTCGGGTGCATATGCAAATCAAAAAACCTTACAATGGTCTAACTACGGAGTTCAGACTTTAGTGCAGGCAAAACCAAACTATTACTCCAGGTCAATAGCAGGGCACCATTGTACATTGACATCAACGGTCGGTCTTACATCTACAATTTATGAAAGCCAGAAGTCGGTAACAAGCCTATCTGAAAAACTTGAAAACGAAGAAAGGATTAGTATAGGAATAGGCCTTGGGTTGGATCATGGTGGCGTAGGCGTAAATCTTTGTGCCTATCCCCAACGAAATATCGGAATATTCTTAGGCGCTGGCTACGCATCTATCGGTCCGGGGTATAATGGAGGACTCAAATTCAGGCTATCTTCCAACAAGTTAACGCCCTATCTATCAGTATTGTATGGCTATAATGCAGTGGTCTCGGTCACTAATATATCACGTCTGAATAAAATGTACTATGGATTTACCTTTGGCCTCGGTTGTGATATCAGGCGTAAACCTGAAAGAAAGGGCTATTTTAGCCTGGGCCTTCTTATTCCAATTAGAGACAAAAAGGTAAAACAATACATGGATTTTCTTGAAAGAAAATATGGCGTAGATTTCAAAGGTGGACTCTTACCATTCGGGATTTCTGTAGGATACCGGTTTATTATTACCTAATAGAACCGTCCCGATACTTCAATCATCAAAAAAGATCGATATATCGCTAACCGATAAACAAATCTACTCTATAAAAAATACTTGGTAATGTCGGCATTCCGGTAAAGCGATGAAACAACCTGTACGGCACGACAAGGCTAACCTGTGGTAAAATCGAATTTCGTTTCTGGCAGAATTTATGTGGCACACAAATTGGTAAAACCTGAAACAAATTTGGCTACCTATCCAGTTGAAAACCGACATTACCAACCGCACCGACATTGAACTACTGATCAATGCCTTCTATACCAAGGTGATAGCCGATCCACTCATTGGCCATTTTTTTACAAAAGTGGTAGAAATGGATTGGGAAAAGCACATTCCGATTATGTGCACCTTCTGGGAAAATGCCCTTTTCTACAGCGGAGGCTATACCGGCGATATGATGGGCCTGCACCGGGCCGTGCACCAGAAATCTACCATGACAGCTGCCCATTTTGAGCGCTGGACCACCATTTTTTGCCAAACCGTAGACGAACTTTTTGAGGGCGAAAATGCAGAACGTGCCAAGCAGCGGGCCTTGGGTATGGCTACCATGTTGCAGATAAAAATACCGGTTGGGTAGCCTACCCATACATTTCCGAAATTCTTGTATACGCCCGAAAGAAAGCCGAAGTGGGATCTTTTTAACCGTTTGCCACCAACTCAGAGTTTCTGCCGTTTCCTACACCAAACCCAAATACCGGTCGGCAATAACCTCAAAGTGCCAGCGTTGGTGACCTGCTAGGATAAACCCAATGGCATGCACGGAGTACTCGCCACGAAAACCCATGCCTGTGCTGGCCAGCATGGCCTCATCAAAACTACGAAACAGCTGGATACTGGCTTTTCGCAAAGCCAATGCTTCTTCCACCAAATCTTCTATCGGGCGGGTATCGGCCCGGGCATTGGCCGCATACAGATCTTCGTTGTAAGATTTTACTTCTTTTTCGCCACGGGCAAAAGCCAGGGCCCGGTAGCTAAAAATACGTTCAGTATCAATGAGATGTTGCAATATGTCTGGTATGGTCCATTTGCCGGGGGCATAGATCTGGTGGCCATGCCGCTTCCAGGCTTCTATGGGTGCCTGTTCCAGTTCGGAAAGGCTGATGTCGAGTGCTTCCAGTAGGTGAACATCATCTGTTTTCTGAATGTAGCGGTCAAAGTAGACCGGGAGTTCGATTTCGCTTCTTTTCATATGCTGCACTGTAAAAATTATTGATCCGGTTGAGACCAGAAGTAGTAATTGCTATTCTCATTGGGCATAAAGCCCGTACTGACATAGAGCTGGTTACCTATTACATTTGATTTTGCTGTTTCCAACAGTATCCCACAGGCACCAGTAGCAGAAGCCAATTCTTTTGCTCTTAAGATCAGAGCTTTCGAAATTCTTTGCCCCCTGCTGGTTTCTTCCACGAAAAGGTCGTTCAGTAACCATAATGGCCGCAGTTGTACCGACGAAAACAAGGGATACAGCTGTACAAAACCTACAAGGGAATTTTGTGCGTTCTCAGCCACAAAAATCTCAGAATCAGCTTTTTGAAGTCGGAAATCAAGAAACCGGGTTGCCGCATCAATATCCCATGGCTGGCCATAAAATACCCTATATTGGTTAAACAAGAGGCTAAGCCCGTTCAGATCATGCCATGTGGCCTTTCGTACCATTATCATATATCTGCATCGAGGTTGCAACCCAGGTATTGTTCAATTGCCTCCGGATCATCGGGCTTCTTCAACACACAGTTTACCCAGGCATTGCGTTCGAACCATAAAACGGCCATTTCCCACACACAACTGACTATGCCTCTGTCGGAAATGAGTAGAAATTGGTCTGGCTTTTCGGATGTGGCGAAGAAGCAAAAAAGCTGGAGCATATTCTCATCGGCCCACCAACTGATGATAGCAAAGAGTCCTTCTCTTCCCTCATGAATGATGAGCGTGGCAACCTTATAATGTGGAAGATGCGTAAGCGATGCCTTTTGGAACCATAGGGCAATGTGCTCCCGTGCCTTTGCAATGGCATGATCTGGTACAAATTCGTTTTTGTAAGAAATGCTGTATAGCTTTATTCGCCATGCATCGCATTTCTCAATACCCAAAAAACGAACGGGCCTTGGTTCATAAAGTGTTAATGCACTCATACGCTTCTACCTTTTGTTTTGTTTTTCTGCAAGTTGACTTTCGAAAGCATGCACGGCCTGCATTGCATTTGTGTCGTGTTGAAATGCAGCCTTAAGCTCCCCGAAAATGGCAAGTCCTTTGGCATTGCCCAGTGTACTGATGAGCAAAACCTGATAAAAAATATCTTCAATCTGCCCTGCTTCCATCGCCTGGTTGAAGCGTTGCAGGAGTAGTTCAATGGCCCTGTCGGTGGTTCCAAGAGCAGACAGAGTTTGCACGGCTACAAAAGGAAAATCCCATGTATTGCCCAGGAACCAACGTGGCGAATGCAGATCGGCAAGTGCTTCGATGGCAATATTTTCTGCCCGCTTATCACCCAATTGCGCCAGGCCTGCCAGGCAGTGCATTAGGCTCTGTCCTTTCCACGAGGGTCGCTGTTTCAAATTTACCAGTGCCTCATATGCACCAGGACCTTTTGTTTTGCCCAAAGCCAAAGCAGCAGCGCTTACTACCCGGTCGCTGGTATCGCCAAAGCACGACATGTACATTTCTGCATAGGAAGGATCGGCGGATTGGCCTAAGCTGGTGATAGCGGCCGCCCTCACCCAGGATTTGTCGTTTCTAACCAACGAAATCAACAGACCTTTGTAATCATCTTCAAACGGAAATGTTTGTAAGGTGCGGAGTTGGCTTAGTGCATTCAAACGAAGGCGCCAGTAGGCATTGCTGCGTACTACCTTTTTAAGTGCATCTACAATTTCTGCTTTAGTCTCTGGCCTGGCGAAAGAATCCTGTGCGATATCTATAAGTTTGGCCATTGCAGAGCTACGGTTGGCTGCATTTTGGCAATGTAAAAAAATGCTCATCCACTCCTGCCAGCCTTTTGCCATAGTGAATTCACAAAACCAGGTATTGCCAAGGTCTACAACCACACGGTTTGGACGTTTTTTCTGTAAAAATGTAAACTGGTTTTCCTTTTTAGGTTGTATCCAGATCCGTTCGGTTACACCATCAATTTCCACTTCCATATGCCCCCTGAAAAATAAAGTTTCTGGGTACTTGCCGGAAGAGTCGGTATGATGCGCCTGCTTGATATTGAGCACATATTGGCCGCTTTCGACATAAAAACTATCCGTAACCATAAATTGGGGGTGGTTGGCATGGTAGATCCATTGGTCGAAGAACCAATCCATGTTCCTGCCAGAAACTTGTTGTATGGTTTTCTGAAACTGCTTTGTAGATACCGGCCGGTGTGCATTTTCCCTGATAAAACTACGGATCGCTGCTGCGCAAACCGAATCGCCAAGTTCCATTTGCAACATTCTCAATACCAGGGCACCTTTATACTTTGCATAACCATCGGTAACAAAACTTTCTGGTTCTGAAACATGGTGGGGAACTATGGCATGGCGAACGCCGTTGTTCCAATTGCCCAGGACATTGCCCCTTTCCCAGGGTTGGTACCATAGATAATACTCATCTGTACCATTCTTTTCTGCTGTGTAAAGACCTTCAAAATATTGAGCCATCCCTTTGGCCAGCCAAATATCTTCCACATTTTCAGGTATTAATATGTTTCCGAACCATTGGCTGGCAAGTGCATTGAAGGCAACACCATCCCAGAGGTACCTGAAATCCTGATGCGTTCCATAATCGTCTGCAAGATTATCTGAAACAATACCCAACATATGCGGCCCTGTAAGTCCGGGAAAGGGATAGTCCTGAACGAGAACCTGGCTATAGTGGGAAAACGGGTATTTATAACCTGTCAGACTTTCCAGAAACCGGAGCATATCGGGGAATAATATTGTGCTTGCCTTTGCCGCTTCCACCTCATCGGGATAGCAATATGTATGTATATCTGTTCCGTTTTTGTGCTGAACAAGATCGGTATACTGGCCTGCCACAAAAGCAGTTAGAAAAATAAAATGTGGACTATTTGCCTTGTAAGTAAAGGTAATGGTACCATCTGCATTAGGGGTTTTGGTTTCTAATTCGCCATTCGAAACAAAACTATAACCCGCATCTACAACACCCGAAACCTCGCTGGTGGCCATATCCATAGGATCTGTATTACAGGGGAGCCAACAGGAAGTACCCAATATTTCGCTGTGCGACCAAAGCTGCTTTCGACGGATCGGGTTGGTGGCAGATGGCCGCATAAACCGTATTCCCTTTCCAAAACTTCCGCCAATTGCATTGGGATCGGATTGATTATGGTGTCGGGTTTCGTAAAATATGGTAATTCTGAGTTGATGGCCAGCTTTATATCCTTTACCCAGATCCAGATGAAGCAAATGGTTTATGGAATCGGTTTCAAACGCAATCTTTTTTCCACCAGCCAGGGTAACCCCATAAACTTTGAGTGCCTGCGCAGCCAACCTGACGGTTTGCGTGGAGTGCAAAAGCTGGGCCCAAATTTCTACCCTTCCCGAAGCTCTCCTTTTTTCCCAATCAAACCGAAGGCTGGCTTTAAAATGGCTTATGTCGATGTCTGCCTGCCTAAGCTTTGGAGGACTGGCCTGTGCAGCGTAGTCCTGGCAAAGCCATACAAGCAAACTTGCGATGGTAAATAATTTTGCAAACATGGTAGACCAAAAGTACCGGTACAATAAAGCACGCACCGGCCGGAATCTGGACATTTTCAGCCAAGCCCTTTCAGGAGTCTACCTACTTGTCTTTCGCTTCCAAGCCCCACTGCAGCAGCCATTTGTGCCTTATTCGTTGCCGGATTCAGCATAAGTGTTTTCAATTTTTCGAGCCTGATGGCATGAATAAACTGGTTTACGGTTAGGCCAATTTCCTTTTTAAAAACCCGGGTAAAATTCCGTTCGCTCATGTGGGCAATTTCTGCAAGGTCTGTGAGGGTAAATGCACTTGCCAGATTACTTATGATGAAATCCTGCACCTTATGAATACCGGAATGAATGTGATTGCGATACTGAAAGTATGGATTAACCTGTTCCTCGGCACCGTTACGCCGATTGTAAACCACCAGTTCTCGGGCCACCCTCCAGGCAAAATAGCCATCGGTGAGTTGCTCCAGCAGGTGCAGCATCAGGTCTATTCCAGAAGCAATACCAGCACTGGTATGAATTTGGTTTTGAGATACATACAAAATATTTTATTCAACCTTTGCCAGAGGATATTGGGCCCGGAGCCTCTCCACGAGTTGAAAATGGGTGGTACAATTCCTACCATTGAGTAGGCCTGCTTCTGCCAAAACAAAAGCACCCACACAAATACTAACCAGATTTGCCTGCCTTTGGTGGGCCTGTACCAACCAGGCGAACAAATCCCGATTGTCTAGCATAGAAGGCGAAAGAATGTATTTTACACGGGCGCCCGGAATTACAATAAAGTCACCTGGCTGGCATGCCAACTCCGAAAAATGCTTTAGCCTGCTAATGCCTAACCCAGCAGAAGTTTCTATTTCGGGTTGTATGCCCGCATATTCTATACTGAAATCGGCACCGAAATCAATGGCCTCGCTTATTACCTGGTCGGGCCCGGCCAGGTCCAGCAAATGAACCCCCGGCAACAAAAGAAAAATAAATCGGGTAGGCATAAGGTTGCTGGCAGCAAAATTGGGTAAAAACTGATGATCGGCAAGAGCCACTATTCTTTTCCTGGCTTGCATCTCCCTTCGGGAAGTCATAGAATTTTTTATATTTTTTGTTGTAGAATTTTATTTTGTTTGTGAACTGCATATCGGAATACAAATCCACTATTTCTCTATAGCCAAAGCCTGAAATGCACATTTTATAGACTTTGAACAGAACATCCGAAACACAATTTTCTAAAAAAACCGATTTCACATGAAAAAATACATTTATCTTTCAATCATCCTCCAATCGATTGTATGGCATGCCATGGCACAGCAGCAACCCAGCATACTAGACGATACCATAAAACGAAAAGTTAGGCCCGGATTTGATAAGGAAATCCGAAGGTTTGAGGAAACCCTACAGAATGCACCTCAGAACCTGAACATTCCCATTTTACCGCATAGCAGAAGTCAACAGGAAAAAGATTCGCTATATCTGGACAACAAAAGAGCCCTATATGCAGAGTTATACCGGTGCTACGACCAGCAAATGCCACTTTCGTATCTGATTGCACCAGAATTACAAACGGGCAGAGATGCCGGAAAAGCATTTCCCTATGTGTTTAGCGGACGGCCAGTGGTGATTTTCAATGTGGTAAGGCCTACTGTGCTGCCCCGAAAGCTGAAACCAGATATGGGTTTATTTTTTGCGCCCGAAATCCGAATGTTTACCACCGATAGCAAACCCGTTCGAACCCCATCTTACCATGTTGGCGGTTACATGCGGGTTTATGTGGGCAACTCGGTAACCAAAAAGCATTTTCCATTCCTGGAACTGAATGTGGTGCACCACTCCAACGGGCAGGATGCCCCCGAATTTCTGGATCCGGAAAAGAAGGTGGTCAATCTTTATAATGGCAACTTTTCTACCAACTACATAGAGCTGTTTTTTGGAAAACGCACCACACTGGCCAATGGAACCTATATTTTCTACAAGGCTGGAATTAATATACAGAACTCATTTCCAGGAGGTTTGAGCGATGAAATGTGGAACAACTATGGCTTTTACCGTGCCCGGTTTAGCTTTTGGCATGCCCGGCCCGGCACACTCGATGCACGGGTAAAATTTGCCAGTGGCAGCGTGGTCAACACCAAATATCATTTTGAAAGAATCAGAGTAGGTGGAGATGTTACGCTGATCGCCGGCCGAATGGACTATGCCGGAAACGATATGAGCAGGCGGATCAATGCAGAGGTTTACTTGCGCTACGGTGTGTATGCAGCTAAAATCCACCCCATGCTCATGGTGGGATATTATGGGCAGGATCCCTACAATGTGTATTACGAAAAATCGTATTTCTATGCCCGGTTGGGGATCACCGCCAACCTCAACTCCATAAAACTGACGGGCGAAAACGGATGGTAGAGAAAGGTGGCACTAAAGAATAACAAAATGAAGGTCAGAGCGGATTGGGGTTATAGTTATTTTTATCAATGATTCAGACAAGGAATAGTAAATGTGTTAACAAACCCCTTTGACTTTCAAAACTGGCAAATCTTATGCTGGTACTTAACAATATGGAGGAACAGCAGCACCTAAAAGATACTGGAGTTCAATTTGTCAATTTGTTTATTCTAATTGCAAGTCAGGTTACAAATCATATCCTGTAACAGTTGCCAGAAAGTACTAGTAAAACAATACCCTATGAAAATCAATCTTCCGGTTCTAGCGCTGATTTTAGGTTTATCAGTTGGATTGCCCGTTTTTTCTCAGCCTACCGTATGCCCAGCACCGGTGGCAGGAGATCCAAATTGCTACCAAACAAGTAGACCCAATAATGGCAGTCTGCAAACGAATTGGCCCCCAATTAAACACCAGGATTGCTGCAATACCATATACCTGGCTGAACCGTGGAACGAAATTGAGACGGGCTCCTTGGTTCCAGAAGGTGCTTCTCCCGGGGTGCTTTATCCAGGTTGTGTTCAGAATGAACTTCCCGCAGACATTAACACCTGCTTTTCTAACAATGAAAAAGCTACAACCTGGTTCAAATTCAAAATCAAGCCATTGCCCGGAGGCTCTCTTGCCGATGGTGCCCCGGCGGGAAAACTGCGGTTTAAAATTGTTCCAAAGGATGTATTAGATGACCCCTTCTATGATTCATATTCTGATCTTGGAATAGTGAATTATGGAGAAACGGATTATGACTTTCTGCTATTTAAAATACCGGCCAACATTAATTTCAATGATGGCTCGGCCTGCACCGCCATTAAAAACAGTACGGCATATGGCAATCCCAATTCGGTAATTGCAAGCTGCAACTGGACTGGAACCAAAGGACCTACTGGTCTGTTTGAGCCTGGAACAGGAACCGCAACGCACCAAGGTCCGTCGATGAGATTCAACAAACCAATTCCTGTAAATGTTGGAGACGTTTTCTATCTGGCGATTGACAATTACTCCGTTAATATTCAAGGTTATGTTATTGATTTCAATGGATTTGAGGACCAACATGACTCTACTGCGGTGATTGGTGGCACAGAGAAATTTGTAAAGGGGAGGGCATTTGTAGATCAGGACGCAAACTGTTTGCCGGACTCTGCCAATACGAGCTTTGCCAATTTGTGGATTAAAAATGTAAATGGACCTGAACACGCCATTACCGACCAAAATGGAAGGTATGATCTGGGCCTATTTCCATTTTCGGAATCAGTACAGATTAAGGCAACACTTCCCATTTTCGCCCAATCTTATGGTTCAATTGGATGCCCACCAAACGGAGTCTACAGCATTGAAAGCACTGAATTTGTTCAGGATACTGTATTGGGCAAAAATTTTGGGGTCGATGTTCCCGATTGTTCGATAATTCGGGTAGGCATTGGCATTAATGGTTCCAGAGTTTGCAGGCGGGGAGAGATTGATATTACCGTGCGCAATTTTGGTTCCAGCCCTGCTGATAGTGCATCCCAGCTTGTAGTGAAACTTCCACGCCATTTGAAGTTTATATCGGCAAATGCATCATTTAATTTTAATGCAGAGGATAGCACTCATGTATTTCCCATAGGCTCACTCGGACCAATGGGCTTGAAGAAAATACAAATCATTGATTCAGTTTCCTGCATAGCTAATCTGTTGGGCATAAAACAATGTGTGAGAGCAGAAGTTGTTCCCGGTAATAACTGCGCTTTCACAATTCCGGGTTGGGATGGCGTTGATCTTTCTATTTCTGCAAACTGCAATGGCAACAGACCACGGTTTAAAATAAAAAACAAAGGTTTGGCCATGACCTCGAGTCGCAACTACGATGTTTTCTTTGGCGCAAATTATGTTTATAGTCAGCCTTTTATTTTAGGCGAGCAGGATAGTCTGATGTTGGAAGTGCCCACTATAGGCAACCCAATGGTACGAATAGAAACCAACCAGTCACCAAACCATCCCTTCTCTACCAAAATAGCCACACAAATATCATGTTCCGGGCCTATCAATCCTACGGCCATGCCTTTTGCAGAAATTCCTGCTACACCAGCTATAGATGTTGCTTGTGCAACCCTAACGAACAGCTGGGACCCCAATGAAAAGCGCAAAAGCCCTAACGGTGTTGGGCCGGCAGGCAATATTCCACCAAATACAACCCTTGATTATGAAATCCATTTCGTAAATAAGGGAAATGCACCTGCTTTTGATGTACTCTTGTTCGATACCCTAAGCAAACATCTGGATGTATACTCATTACAGGTACTTGCCAGTTCTCACGATTTTACCCTTCGGGTGGATCCCAACTATTCGACAACTGCACTTCGGTTTCTTTTCAAGAACATCAACCTGATTGATAGCGCTACCAATTCAGCACTAGCCAGAGGATACGTCCGGTTCCGAATTGCAACCAAGCCAAACCTTCCGATTGGTACTGTGATTCAAAATACTGTGGGCATCTATTTCGATTTTAATCCGGTAGTAATCACCAACACTACGGTCAACACCATTTACGAGCCAACTTTTACCCCTGGTATATTAGATTCTGTGGTAGTAGTAACCGATACGAAGAAAAATCTGAAGAATACAGGTTATAAGATTGATGTTTTTCCCAATCCCAGTGGGGGAAAGTTTACTGTGCAAACTACCGAACTTTCGGTGGCGGAGGTTTACACCCTGGAAGGCAAACAAATCTGGAAGTCGGAAAAACGAGCCCACGACCACAAGCCAGAACTTTCCTTTCTGGCAAAAGGCCTTTACCTGCTGAAGGTAGCATCTGATTCGCAGCAAACCTTCCGCAAGATTTTAATAGAATAGAAATTCCCTGGTTTTTTGCGGGCCATTGATATCAAAAAGAGGTTTCCATACGAGCTGGTTGTGGTAAAACCTGTCCAGAAGCCCTTTTGTACCCAGCACCAGAAACCCCCACATCCAGCTTGAGCTGAAACCAGGCACGTTACCCGAAGAAGGTAGAAAATCTCTGATCTACCTCTTCCCGGGTTGGAAACGAAATGCTAGCCCCGGATTTTTCTACACTGAGGGCAGCTGCCTGGTTGGCAAACCGGAGTGCCTGCGGCTGGCCGAAACCAGTAGTTAAGGCCGCCAGTAAGGCCCCACAAAAGCAGTCGCCTGCACCGGTGGTATCGGCCACCTGCACGGTATGGCCCGCTACCCGGGTCAATTCGCCTGGAGATGCGGATATGCAACCACTGCTGCCGAGGGTTAACACGATGGTGGTTTGGAATTGGGCCGCCAGAAGGGAAATAAGCTGGTCTGTGTCTGTAGCAGAGAGGTTGGAAATTTGTGACTGGCCGAAACAAACGCCAAGCTCATGCTCGTTTACCACGATAAAATCGCAGGCAGAAATGATGTCTGCCGGTAGTAATAATGCCGGAGCTGGATTGTACATCACCTTCATGCCCAGTTTCTTAGCGAGGCGGATGGCCTCAAAAACCACTGAAATGGTGATTTCATTCTGCACCAGGAGCCAATCGTTTTGCCCAAATCGATTCAGCACCTCCAGATCTGCCAAGGTAAAACTGCTGTTGGCACCCGAAACTACGGTAATGGCGTTTTCTCCGGCACCGTCGACGGTAATGATGGCGGTACCTGTTGGCGTATCGGCCAAAGACACAATTCCAGTTTCCAGCCCCTGAGAAGCCAGGTAGATTTTCATATTTTCTCCAAAGGCATCGTCGCCGACGTTGGCCACCAAATATACATGGGCACCAAGCCTGGCAGCAGCCACAGCCTGATTGGCGCCCTTTCCACCCGGAAAATATTGCAGGGTTTGGCCAAACAAGGTTTCGCCTGGTTTAGGAATCCGCTCCATACGAATAACCAAATCCTGATTGACAGAACCCAACACCAGAATTTTCATAGGCTCAGGGCGGTTTGAGAGAGGATGCCGGTTTCCATATTTGAGAATTGCGATTGTTGTACAGTTAAGTGCCCCGAACTTACTACCGCCGTTCCGCTTCCGGTACCTTCAAAGCGGCAATGGCTGA
>Ga0075163_10009110_pt1 | contig 13052 bp, 11 predicted proteins | sample JI1023141ADNA_FD_71478 | JGI IMG/M metagenome (GOLD analysis project Ga0075163, IMG submission 71478) | Wastewater effluent complex algal communities from Wisconsin, to seasonally profile nutrient transformation and Carbon sequestration -... | ecosystem: Engineered > WWTP > Effluent > Algae...
TAACAAAACCGGAAGTTATTGCCATTCCTGTGTCAATTTCATTAACTGGCGTAGTGTAATTAAATTCTTCATACGCTAAACGTTTATGGAACACATCAAGTGCGCCTAAAATTGGCTTATCAAACATCCAAGGTTGCGTAATATTGAAGCCTAACGAGAAATCTTCATGAGAAAAACGTGAGTTTAGATTTGTTCGTATTCCGGTTCCCATGAGATTTGTATCACCAACATCAAGCTGCAATGATGCGCCCTTGAGAGGATCGCGAATGCTGGCAGGATTACCGGCAAACCCTAATTGAAAGCCTGCGTGCCCGGTTTTTGCTTCTTTCAGCATTAAATCAAGATCCGCAGATTGTTCACCCGTTCTAATAATTTTCCAGTTCACCCCTTCACGCTGATCAAAATATCCTAATGATTGAATGCGCTCCTTGGATTGCTCCATGCGGGTGTTAGTGAGTAAGTCGCCTTCAGCAAAGGTGATTTGCCGTCTGATTATCTTGTCGCGTGTCTTTTGGTTACCCCGAACGGTTAATTTACCCAAGGTTATCTGATTTCCCAGTTCACTGTGGAAGGCAAGATCAACCGTTTTAGTTTCATCATTAGGGTTAATTGAGGGCTCAATATGGCTATAAAGATACCCTAAGCTCCCCCAGACGAGCTCAAGATTTTTTATCGCATCAATAATTTTTTCACGGGAGTATAGATCGCCGGTTTTAATAGGAATTGCTTGGAGCAACTTCTCTTCGCAAATAAGATCATTGCCGGGTGCGCTGATCGTGCCAATGGTATAGAGATCACCTTCTTGGATTTCAAATAAAAGGTTAAAGTTCCCACAATCATCTTTTTGCGGGGTTATTGATGCTACTTTTGCATTCAAATAACCATTACTTTGATAATACATTTCAATAGCATGCTTATCGCCTTCGAGTCTATCAGGCAAATAGGTCCCTGATTTATCAAGAAAACTGAGGAGCCAGTCTTCGCGGGTATACATGATGCTTCGAAGTGTTTTTCCACTCACATTACAATTTCCCTTGAATGAGATGCGTTTTACCAGTGATTTGCATCCTTCATCAAAGTGGAAAATAATAGTTCCTTTTCCATGCTCATCTACAATTAATTCAGGATTAACCTGAGCATTATAATATCCTCTTTCTTGATAGAGTTTTTTAATGGCATTGGCAAAGATTTGCAGCTCTTCTGAATCGATGGCTGGAGTATCTTCTAGTGGTATTTTTTCATTAATTTCTTTTTCCGTTACCGCACTATTGCCATCAAAGATAACTTCCTTAACCGGTATTTTTTCTTCGACGATGACATATAAATCAATCATTTCATCATCGATGGGATCAGCGTATAAGTTTATGGTGCGGAACCTTTTAAAATCATGATAGAGGTTTCTGATGGTTTCTCGCGTTTTGAGCAGATCAAATTTTTGCCCTGTGCGATAGGGAATTTTATTAAGAATAGCCTGAACGCTTACCTGTTGATTCCCTTGTACAATAATATCATGAATAGTGGCGCCTTGCAGCGATTGAGCATTGGGCTCTGATTCTACTGCATCATCTTCTGTTGTTTCTTCATTGCTTGAATCATCGGGCAAAATAATTTCATCGATTTCTTCGTTTTTTTCAGTAGCACTATTTGTTGCTATCGGCTGGCTGCATATTCTTGCAGATGGAAATATGATGCCCACACATATAAAGGCACATAGGTGCAAAATTCGTCTCACGCTGATCATTGAATTACACTCCTGGGGGTCCTAAAAAAGATGATTTCAATAATACTCTTTTTTTTAGAATTGGCCAGTGTGGCTTAATGTGATATGATGTGCAAAAGTAAAAAACAAATTTATAGATGCGGTAGCTATGATAACAATTACCAATACACTCACCGGGAAAAAAGAAGTTTTTAAACCAATAAAAACGGGACAAGTAAGCCTGTACGTTTGTGGAATTACTCCCTACGATTATGCCCATCTTGGACATGGAAGGGTGTATGTAACGTTTGATGTATTATATCGGCTCTTAAAGTTTCTGGGATACACGGTAACATACTGCCGTAATTTTACTGATATTGATGATAAGATCATTGCACGTGCTCAAAAAGAATGTGGTGATTCTCATCAACATGCACATATAAGCCAGAAATATATTGCTACCTTTCATGAAGATATTGCTGCGCTTAACTGCGTGCCGCCTACCTATGAACCAACAGTAACCACGACCATGCCGGAAATTATCGCCTTTGTTCAGGGACTCATTGATGCAGGTAAAGCCTATGTATCAGGCGGTGATGTCTACTTTGAAATTTTAAAGTTTCCTGAGTATGGCCGGCTTTCAAAGCATAAGCTGGAAGATTTAATTGCGGGTGCGCGCGTTGAGGTTAATGAAAAGAAAAAGAATCCGTTAGATTTTGCTCTCTGGAAGCAGGCACCAAAAGAAGAACCAGGGTGGGATTCACCGTGGGGCCACGGAAGACCAGGATGGCATATTGAATGTTCTGCTATGGCCGGAAAATTTTTGGGAGAAACGATTGATATGCACGCAGGGGGCATGGATCTTATTTTTCCACACCATGAAAATGAAATTGCTCAATCAGAGGGGCTTCATGGTAAACCATTTGTGAACTATTGGTTACATAATGGCTTTGTCCGCATCAATCAGGAAAAGATGTCTAAGTCACTCGGTAACTTTTTTACCTTGCGCGATGTTTTTAAACAATTTGATCCTATGGTGGTGCGTTTTTACCTTTTAAATCATCAATACAAAGCACCATTAGAATTTTCATTTGATGATTTGCATATGATGCAAAAGAGCTATCAGCGTCTGTGCAAGATTTTTACTGTAGAATGTCCGGAAGTTTCAGATGAACAGATCAAAGAATCCCCTATTGTTCAAAAAATGATGGAATTTCTTATTGATGACTTAAACACTCCCGGCATGTGGGGCACGGTATTTGAATCGTTGCCTGTTTTACAAAAAGACACTGCGCAATTGTGTGCGGTAAAAATGTTTATACAGCGTGTGCTTGGGCTCACTCTTAAACCCTTGCCGGAAAAGGAAATCGCTATTACGCCAGAAATTGAACAGTTGCTTAAAGAACGTGAACAGGCTCGTGCAGCAAAAGAATGGAAAAGATCTGATGAGTTGCGTGATAAATTAAGAGCGCTTGGGTATGAAGTTCAGGACAAAAAAGGTTCTTGATTGGAAATGTGAAAATAAAAAAAGGGCGGAAATAAATCCGCCCTTTTTTATTATCCTAAATACTCTTCAATACGGGCTTTTAAATCAGCCTTGCTCATATACCCGGTAACCTTGCCTTTAACCTGATCATTATGAACAAAAACAAATGTTGGAACAGAGGTCACGCCAAACTTAATTGATAAATCGCGTGCTTCATCAACGTTTAATTTGGTAAATTTATAGGTATCTTTGAGCTCTTTTTCAAGCGCTTCAAAATGGGGAGCCATTTGTTGGCATGGTCCGCACCAGCTTGCAAAAACATCAATAACAACTGGCAAAGTAGATTGTGCTACTTCTTGATCGTAATTTTCTTTGGTAATTGATACTGCCATAGCAATAACTCCTGGAAACAATAGTAATTTTTAATACATACTCTAATACTGTAACAGTTTGGATTTAGCGGGGCAAGCATGATTAAAAATATTGGACAACCCGTTATCACAGCGATATCTTAAGAAAAAATAGTGTATTATTTTTAATTTATGAGGAGCTCTTATGTTTGAAAATTATTCAGGCACGAAATACTATGCACGTGAAACAAATCTCATGTACCGCGTGTACGCGTGGATGTGTGTGGCATTAGCGATTACTGCGGCAACCGCATATTATGTTGCAAGCAGCCCGGCTATTGTGAATGCCATCTTTAATAATTCGCTCGTTCTTATTGGGCTATTTATTGGCCAGCTTGCATTAGTAATTGTGATAACTTCATTGTTAAATCGCATGTCATTTGCCATGGCAGCGGTGCTTTTTCTGGTTTATGCAGCAACTCTTGGAATCACACTTTCCTCTATCTTCTTGGTTTATACCTATACATCAATCTTTGCTACATTTTTGGTAACATCCGGAATGTTTGGCGCAATGGCGATTTATGGCTATTTTACCAAAGCTGATTTAAGCGCAATGGGCAGCTACCTGTTAATGGCATTAATTGGCTTGATTATCGGTGGCTTGGTAAATATGTATTTTAAGAATGAAACGTTCCAGTATCTGATTTCTGCTGCTGGCGTTCTTATCTTTACTCTCTTAACCGCATACGATGTACAAAAAATTAAACGTATGAGCCAAGAAATGTTGGGTGATCAAGAAACCATGGCCAAAGTTTCAATTTTAGGTGCTTTGATACTCTATCTTGATTTTGTGAATCTTTTCCTCTATTTATTGCAATTTATGGGTAGACGTAAGGAATAATATCTTTATAGTCTTATTTTTTTTCAGCTAAAAAGGAGCAGAGTAATGAATAGCGATAAACGTTTTATTTTGATAATGGCAGCAGGGGTATGCGTACCCCTGCTTTTAGGCCTTCATCTTCATGTAAGCCAGAATTCTCACAAAGATCCCTCGATAAGTACTTCTATGGATGTTGAAGCGGTTAGTACCGTTGATGCTGAGCCAACAGCAGGCCAAACCGTTGATACGGTAACAGAAGAAATGGAATCACCCAAGAATGATGATTCAGAAACTGCAAAACGAAAAGAAGTAGTAGCTCTGGTTGAGGAAGCAGTCAATTTCGTAAAAAATAATTCTTTTGACGCTGCTATGAATGCATTCACGCACGGCCGCGAATTTATTCGCGGTGAGTTGTATCTGTTTGTATACGATACTGATGGCGTGCAATTTGCCAGTGGCCTTGATGAGCGCACGGTATGGAAAAATGCCTACAATTGGCGCGATATGTTTGGCACCTACATGGTCCAAGATATGATCAAAAAAGGAAAAGCGGGTGGTGGATGGGTAACCTATCAATGGCGAAACGCCACCAAGGTTACCTATGTAAAACCATTTAGCAAAGATGGAAAAGATTACATCATTGGATCAGGTTATTACCCGCATGCAAAACGTGATATTGTAGTGGGATTAGTTAAAGCAGCAGTTTCTTACTTTAATGAAGTAGTAATTGGTAAAGGATTTTTAGTTGATGAAGTCTTTAGCACGCTTAGCTATCCTGCCGGCCGATTTGTGATGGGTGATCTGTATTTATATGCCGTTGATTTTAATGGCCAAATGATGGCCAACGGCGATAGACCGGGCCTTATTGGCACCAATGTATTAAATGTGAAAGATGCAGAAGGAAAATTTGTAAACCAAGAGATCATTAATCGTCTTAAAAATAGCGATGAAGGGGTCTGGGTTGAATACGTTTCTAAGAATGCAACTAAACATACTTATGCAGAAAAAGTAACTGATAAAGAAGGCAAGCAATACTTTATTGCGTGTGGATACTATCCAAGTGCAACGCCAAACAAAGCAGTTGATTTGGTAAAAAATGGTTATGAATTTATGAAAAAGCATGGCCTCTCTGCTGCAGTAAGTGAATTTAGTAATCGCCAAATGGATACCTATCGGTATGGTGACTTATACTTAGTGGTATGGGATATGAAAGGTAAAGTTATTGCCAACGGTGCTAACCTTGATGCAATCGGCACCAACCAATTCGATCTAAAAGATGAAGATGGTAAATTCTTTGTGCAGGAAATTATTAGCAAAGCACAAGCTGGCGGCGGATGGGTTGATTTTAAATATAAAAATGTCTTCCAATCTATGTATGTTGAGAAGATTGAATTGGGAACTGATACGTTTGTAATTGGTTCTGGCCTCTATCCAATTTCAAAGCGTGAAATGGCGATTCTTCTTGCCAGAAGTGCCGCAGGATATTTGCGCACCCATCCTGAAGAAGAAGCATTTAATGTCTTTACGGATGTTAATGGCAAATTTATTCGCGGGGATCTGTATGTCTTTGTCATAGATTTTGATGGTATTGCCAAAGTATGGGGAGATAATTTCGAACTTATTTGGCGCAATATACTCAACGCGAAAGATGATTCTGGTAAATCGTACGTGCAGGTATTTATTAATACGGTTAAACAAGGTACCGGCCAAGTGACGTATAGAGTTAATGGGCATGAGCGCATTGCGTTACTCGAAATGGTAGAGAAAGATGGTAATAAATATGTAGTGGGAACTGCGTATTACAAATAAAGTAAGTATCTAACTAAAACGGGTTTGGTTTTATCCAAGCCCGTTTTTTTTCAGCATTAACAATTTGTTAAAAATTTACCGTGCACGGTAAACGGTATATGGTGTGCAACTGAGGCACGCGCAATTTCTTTGAACGTTTTAGCATCAAGAACAAGCATGAATGATTTTTGTGCCGTAGCATCAAATACTAAAGAAATAATAATGCCATCATCTTCCTGAGTCCCCGTGGGATTAGCAACAAATATCGGTTCAGTTGGGAAACACCCTTTGCACTGCCATGTTGCATGCCGTTTTGAATGCAAATCAAACTTAATGAGTTGCTGAGCAATACCATCATCATTCGATGCCGTTGCGTACACATATTGATAATCATGCATTAATTTATTCGGATTAATCTGTGGCAATTCAACATTATGGTGAGGCGATAGTAAATATCCTGAAACTTTATTTGTTTTAAGATCAAGAGTGAACCGTTTTAAATGGCCGGCAGGAACTTTAGTTCTCCCACTGCACAGGTTAGCGCAATTAAACGCACTGAGAACTTCTGGATCTTTGTAGGTGATCATATCAACCATAATTTGAGAATCTTTTTCAAATGCATTTACATGGTGGAGAGTAAAGAATGCTTCTGTCTTGAATGAAGCCACCTTTTTGCCCGTTTTTTTATCGAGTACCGTAAAAATGGTTCCATTCTTTGGCTTCCAGGTAAAGTTTTCAATAAATGAGTGATCGCTCAAAAGCAGATCATAGGGGCTCACGGTAAAAGGAGCTTCAGTTAGAATGATGTATTTATTGGTGATGGCGAAGCTATGCATATATGATGGATATCCAACGCTTATTTTTGTAATAACGGTGCGTTTATTACTTTTAGCGCCCATCTTATAAATTATATAGTCACTATTATGAGCAAATTGAATCGCAAATCCATACCATTCATTAGTAGTAGGATCAAACAAAGTATGTGCGGTTGAAAAATGTGCTTCAATTGCATCATCAAAAACAAATGGGCCTTTTGTTTCTAAGGTTTTAGGATTGATGCTCAAGGCGTGGGGAGTTTCTGTGAGCGCCACCAGCTGGTTATTGTAACATGCCACATTCATGTTGGTGTTATCATAAACGGGGCGTGGTGCGCTGCTTACTGCTGATGTTAATTTGGACCATGTTGATTTTTTTTGTTCAGGAGTGCTTCCGCGCAGTTTTCCTTTTTGGCAGCAATCTTTGTAATAAAATGAATCAATTATTTTATTCGCATAAGTTACTGAACCTTTTTCAATCTTAAATTGATGAATCATGGCAAATCCATCGAGCCAGTGTTCAGCTTTGCTTTTATTTAATTCAAATATTCCTGGCCCCACTGTTACAAAGGAACCATTGAGCCACGAGGGCAAAGACCCGGAAAGAGTAAGGGCGGTTTGTTTAGTTTCTTGTTTAAGACTCGAAAATCCCAGGGTATGGGAATAGGAGTGGGATGGTGTTTTTTTAATACCGGTATCGGCTGTTTTGCATTCGTTGCCAGGTAGTGAAAGGGCGATACATACTAGCAGCCCGCCTAATTGGATTAATTTTCTTGAAATCATGATTAACTACGTTCCTAATAAAATACTCATTAATATAGAGCTATAATAGCATAAAACTGCTATTTAGACAATTGAGGTACCGGTAAGGCCCTCTTTAAAAATGTTTTCTATTTGAATAAAAAGATGAGGCCTCACGCAGGTGCGTAAGGCCTGTGGTAGAAGTAGGGTAAATGAAACTTATTGAGCCGCCGTTGCTCTGAGCATCCAGGCAATTTTCTCATGTTTTGTAGTAATTTCTTGCAGGAAGTTGCTGGTTACTTGATCGCCTAAGCTATCTACCAGGGCAGTGTCTGCACGCAATTGGCGGATAATTGATTCATGGTCAGCAAGCAATTGTTTTACCATTTCAAGAGCGGTTAATTTTTCAGTTGTTATCTCTTTTAATCGAGTATGGAGCGAGAATTCTTGCAGGCTCCCTAAGGCCGGAGCTCCCAATGCGCGTGCACGTTCTGCAATATCATCAACGATAGTAAACAGGGTTTCATATTGTTCTTTAAAGGCGGCATGGAAATCATGAAACACGATGCCGGTAACATTCCAATGGAATTTGAGGGTCTTGGTATATAGAACATATTCATCTGCAAGGAGCTTATTGAGTATGGTTGCAACCTTTTGGCGGATTTCGGGAGAGAGACCAATATTTACCCCATTTGAGGTATTTAATTCATGAGAGAGAGTGTTTTGGGGTGTTACTTCCGGAATCACGGTCTCAAGAGCTTCTTCGCTGATGCGAACGGCATTTTCTGGGGTTGCCGATGTTGTGATAGTAGTTTCTGTGACTTGTTCAAGATTAGGCTGTTCCAATACCGGTGGCGGTGGGGGAGTTAATGCTAGTTCTTGGCCTACACACAATGCAGGAACCATACTAAAAACTATGAGTGCTATGAGTTTTGTTACGCTAAAATTCATACTAATTCCTTTTTCCTCTCTTTTAATTTGTATATCTAGTAATAAATTATCATAATAAAATTTCTATTTGCAATAATATTGTGGGTGAAGATCGAGTAAAGCTGGCAAGAGGGGAGTTTTTTGAATAAAAAAACCACCCTCAGAGGCAGGGTGGTCTATAATCAAGAAGAAGTAAGATCTTATTTTGAAGCGGTTGCTCGGAGCATCCAGGCTATTTTTTCATGTTTTTCCATCAGATCTGTCAAAAAGTTATTAGTGCCCATGTCCCCTAAATCTTGGCAGGTTTCTAGATCTTTTCTAATGTTTCTGATGATTGTTTCGTGATCAGCAAGCAATTGCTTTATCATGCCCAGTGCATCAGGTATTTTGCCTGGTTCTTCTTTAAGGCGTGCGTGTTTTAAAAATTCCGCCATGGTACCCAGTGCTGGCTCATCCATAGCCCGAGCGCGTTCTGCCACATCATCGGCAAATTCAAGGAGCGCTTCATATTGCTCTAAGAAAAGCTTGTGGAAATCATGAAAAACAATACCTTGAACATTCCAGTGGTATTTGAGTGTTTTGGTATACAGAAGATATTCATCTGACAAAAGAGTATTGAGAATTTTGCTTACTTCTTTACGTGTCTTGGGCGTTAAGCCGATATTTGCTTCCATAAAATTCCTTCAATAAAAAGGCGGTAGAAAAACTTTTTTTAGTGTAAGGGGCCCAGGTAAGCAAGTCAAATGACGATAGAAGATTTTATGGAATAAGCGTTAGGGTGAAGACTGGAGGAGAGAGTGGGATTCGAACCCACGATTCCGTTCTCACGGAATAACGGTTTTCAAGACCGCCGCATTCAACCGCTCTGCCATCTCTCCAGAAATAGAATATGTTCAATAATTGTAATGGCTCTGGCAAAAAAATCAAATTAATCGAACGAATCAAGAAATTATTCGCGCACATCAGAGCCATTACTATTATCTGTAACTAATCTTACTTTTTATATTCTTGAAACACATTCACTAAATGGTCATACGTTTCGGCAATTTTTCTGTGATTTTGAGCCATCAGGCTTGCAAAATCTTTAGCTTGGATTTTGGTGCCATTAGGATCAGTGAATTCTGTTGATGCGCCTTTAGAAAGCAATAATTTGATTAATTCACTCCCATCAACGCCACTGTTGGCATTCACGATAATTGCCATCAATAAGGGTGTCATACCGCTTTCAATGATAAAGTTTGCATCTGCTCCGGCATTGAGGATTTTGGTAATTGCTTCGAGTGGTTGGCGTGCTTGAATTGCCTGAATAAGTTTATTATTAAGCTTTTCTTGGGGTAATTTTGTATAATCCTGCGATCCTTGGATAATTTGCTCAATCTCATTCTTAAGCGCGTCTTTAGCCAGAACACCGGTAATACGATCAAGGACTTGCCCGCCACTGAACACGACAATAGTAGGGATTGAAGTGATTTGTAATTGTGAGGCAATTTGCTGGCATATATCAATATTTATCCGCGCAAAAAGATATTTATGTTTAAGTTCTTGTGCAACCTCTTCATAGATTGGCTTTAAGGTTTTGCATGGTGCACACCATTCTGCATAAAAATCAACAATAACAATACCTTGTGTCTGGGTAATTATTTGAGCTGCGTTTTCGGCAGTGAGTTCGTAAATTAGTGGTAAATTCATATGCTTCTCGATTTAATAAATTAATTAAAAAAATCTTAAATGGTTGTTCATTGTATGTGCCAGCTATTTTTCTTATTTTTTGAAAAATAATGAGACAGAGTTATAACTCCCAAACAAAATAAAGCGCCAATTAAAAAATAAGATTGAGGACTAAAATAACTTAAAACCCCAACCAGAATGAATTGCTGCAATGAAATTCCCGCATTAACAATCTGAAGAAACGGCGATTTGCACACGGTTCTGCCGCTCATCATTTCCGGATGCTTTTGCACATACGCATAGATTAAAATTGAGGTTATCGTTCTGCTGATATAGCTGGTAAAAAAGGTAATAGTATAACCGCACAAAAATATAAATCCTGGTGAATAGGCGTATCCCTGCGCCCACATATAAAGCGGGATCATCATAAAACCTATACAAAGAAGGGCCAGATAACCGGCTTGCCGTGACGGAGAAGCTTTAAACATGGACACGGGCTCAAATGAAATATGTGGCTCATAGACCTTGAGATAAAGCTTTTGAGATACCAATAAAAGAGAGCCGGTGATAATTGCCATAATGGGGATTGCGGCCAAAAGAATAGCAGGTTCCATAGTGCTCCTTCAGAGTTAGTCATGAAAATACGCTGTTCTACCGTTTAAGATAGCAATTGTAACAAAAAAGACTAATGATAAGGGGATTGTTAGACAGTTGGTGCGCCTATAAGGAGTCGAACCTTAAACCTTCAGATCCGTAGTCTGACGCTCTATCCAGTTGAGCTATAGGCGCGTAAATTTCATAATTTTATTGAGACTGGCGGTAGTCAGCCCAGGCTTCACTTGTCCGGGCCTTCCGGCTCGGCAAGTTTCGCCGGGCAGTCTTCGCATGGTGCTATCAAACTTTTGGTATTTCCCTCAAGTGATGGCGAAGCCAGGCGTAGCCCCTTGCGGGCGAAGACTGGTGGAGAGAGAGGGATTCGAACCCTCGTGCCCCATTTCTGGAGCTCTTGCTTAGCAGGCAAGCGCTTTAGGCCACTCAGCCATCTCTCCTCACTTCTTTTTTTAAAAAGATATAAAAAGGATAAAGTATTTGCCATTTTATGCAAGCATTGCCTATGCTAAACCATGCTAAATGGTATAAGGAATTTTAATGTCACTAATAATTCAGCTCAAAGTTGTCCCATCTTCCGGGCGCAGTAAGTGGGTAATAGATAAGTCTGGAGCGCTCAAGGGTTATTTAAAGAGCCCGCCGGAAAAAAATAAAGCGAATGAAGAACTTGTAAAAACAATAGCAAAAGCTCTTAAAATTCCATCCGAATCTGTGCTCTTAATATCGGGGGCAACCAGTAGGAATAAGCGCATTAAAATCAATAAAGATATTACCTATGATGAAGTGCTGAAGGCTTTGGGGATTGAGGAGCAATTATCTTTATTTGGAAAGCAGTAGGCATCAAAAAAGGAGCATGTATGCCGTATTTTGCCTGGAAGGGTGTTACCTTAGAAGCACGGATAAAAAAGGGTGTTAATTTTGCAAGAGATAGATCTGAATTAGACGCCTTTTTATTTAAAAAAGATATAGCATTGCTTTCATGTTCTCCCAAAAAAATCTGGCTAAAAACTCAGCCATCTTCGCAGATGCGCATTGATTATATTATGCAACTGGCAATGCTGATAAAAGCAGGCATCTTAGTGCCGCAGGCCCTCCGATTGGTTGCAGATCAAACTGATCAAATCAGGCTTGCCTCAATTGCGCAGACAATTGCTGATGAGGTAGAGCATGGGCTTTCACTTTCTGACGCGATGCAAAAACAGCCAGGGATTTTCCCACCCTTCATGGTACAAATGGTCACCGTTGGCCAAGAGTCAGGCAGCTTGCCCGAAGCATTGCAGGTACTTTCACATCATTTAGAATCTATGGCTTCCTTTAAGGCTCGGCTGCGCAGTGCACTTTTGCTGCCCTTGGTCACATTCATTTTTTTCTTGGTAATTATTGCAGTTATGTTGATTGTTATTGTCCCCCAATTTGCATCAATTTTCTCTTCTATGCAAAAAGAACTGCCCGGGGCTACCCAGGCCATGATAACTATGAGTAACTTCTTGCAAAGCAGAAAATTTGTTGTCTTCTTGGGTGGTCTTGGTTGTGCGGGGTTACTATTAAAAAAATATTGCCGGAGCGTGCCAGGCAAAAAACGCCTTGATGCACTTCTGCTTGCAATTCCTGGCATCAAAGATCTGATAATTTGTAAAAATATGGCAGGTTTTTTCCAAGCAATAGCAATGCTTTTGCGTGGAGGAATTCCCTTGGCCTCGGCTGTTCTTATTGCAAAAGAATCAGTCGAAAACACGGTTATCAAACAAGCGCTTTCATATAAAGAACAAGAAATTAGGGCGGGAACGCAGTTCGCTGATGCAATGGCAGGATGTACAGATTATTGCAGGCAAGATATGATCTCGTTGATGAAGGTGGGCCAAGAGGCCGGGCAACTTGGGTCTATGCTGGAAAAAGTTGCCGGCATTTATCAGCATAGGTTATTGCACAATTTGTCACGGATAAATGCCCTATTTCAACCATTCTTACTCATTATTCTTGGTCTCATGATCACGGGATTAATCTTAGCGTTGTATACACCAATAATGAGTTTGAGCTATGCGGTGTGAAGGCATAGCTCAATACATATTGATAATTAAGATTAATT
>Ga0075163_10009111_pt1 | contig 13051 bp, 16 predicted proteins | sample JI1023141ADNA_FD_71478 | JGI IMG/M metagenome (GOLD analysis project Ga0075163, IMG submission 71478) | Wastewater effluent complex algal communities from Wisconsin, to seasonally profile nutrient transformation and Carbon sequestration -... | ecosystem: Engineered > WWTP > Effluent > Algae...
ATGGCGACCAATGCCAATGCAGCCCTAAAATTAGGACAGGCTCGCGGAGCTGCCATTACAGCCATGGCGGCGAAGGGGTTGACGGTGGCAGAATACGCGGCGCGTTCGGTTAAACAAGCGGTAAGCGGTTATGGCGCTGCTGATAAATCCCAAGTGCAATATATGGTAAAATTATTATTAAACGTTGTTGGCATGTCAGCGATTGATGCAACGGATGCGTTGGCTGTAGCAATTTGTCATGCACAAAGCGCTGGTGTCAACAGACTAAAACAGTTATTGCAGGTACGGCAGGCAGCGGAGGTTTTGGCATGATAGGTCGCTTGCGTGGCATTCTTTTAGAAAAAATGCCGCCGCGTTTATTGGTGGATGTGCAGGGTTTGGCTTATGAATTGGAAGCGCCAATGTCTAGCTTTTACAGGTTGCCGGCGATAGAGCAGGAAGTTGTTTTACATACACATCTTATTGTTCGCGAAGATGCCCATTTGTTGTACGGCTTTTCCCAAGAACAGGAGCGAAGCTTGTTTCGCAGCTTGATTAAAATCAACGGTATAGGCCCAAAACTTGCCTTGGCGATTTTATCAGGAATAGAACCCGATGAATTTGTAAATTGTGTGGTACGGAGCGATGCAGCTAGTTTAGTGCGTATTCCAGGTGTTGGCAAAAAAATGGCAGAACGCTTATTAGTGGAGATGCAGGATAAATTGACAAATTGGCAATTTTCATTAGATACGTCAACGATGCAGAAACAATTGCCATCTGTTTACGATCCGGTGGAGGAGGCAATTAGCGCTTTGATGGCTTTGGGTTATAAACAACCAGAAGCACGTCGTGCGGTCACTGCAGTGGCTAAGGAGTATCGGACGAGTGAGGATATGATTCGTTATGCGCTACGTAGAATGTTAGCTTAATCTCAGTTAGGAGTTTTTATTCATGTTTTTGGATGAACAGCGAGTCTCTAGTCGCAAACACGCTGCAAGTACGTCCATGTAAGCTTGACTGTCGCATCCCTGCGACAGACAGTTTGCTTGTGAACACCCGCTGTCCTTCCACGGAAAGAGCAACAATCAATCATTAGGGGCTGTTGACAATTCTACTATACCTGCCATAAATACCCAATTTTATGCGCTCCGTTTCTCACCTATTAAAAACATAGGCTGCGATACGGTGCTCAAAAATTGACGATTTCTGTTTGGTCTAGCGAATTGTCAACAGCCCCTAGAACTCCTAACTAAGATTAATTGTGAGAGAAGATAATTAGTCATGATACACACAGATCGTCTTATTCGCGCTGAAAGCTTTGATGAAGATACCCGCTTTGATCGCGCGATTCGCCCCAAGTTTCTTGCAGACTATATTGGGCAATCCATAGTGCGAGAACAAATGCAGATTTTTATTACAGCAGCTAAACAGCGTTCAGAAGCGTTAGATCATGTATTAATTTTTGGCCCGCCAGGATTAGGTAAAACAACCTTAGCTAATATTGTGGCTTCAGAAATGGGTGTTGGCTTAAAACAAACTTCAGGCCCTGTATTGGAAAAAGCGGGAGATCTGGCAGCCTTGCTAACCAACCTCCAGCCTAACGATGTCTTGTTTATTGATGAGATACATCGTCTAAGTCCTGTGATTGAAGAAGTGTTATATCCTGCATTGGAAGACTATCAGCTGGACATCATGATTGGCGAAGGGCCTGCAGCACGTTCTATCAGGCTTGATTTGCCGCCTTTTACGCTAATAGGCGCAACAACACGCGCTGGATTACTAACTTCGCCTTTGCGCGACCGTTTTGGCATTGTGCAGCGTCTGGAGTTTTACAACGCACAGGATTTGTCAACCATTGTTGAACGCAGTGCGCGTATTTTAGGCGTTGCGATGGATGAGGCTGGCGCACATGAAATTGCCAGGCGTTCTCGTGGAACGCCGCGTGTTGCTAATCGTTTATTGCGTCGTGTGCGTGATTTTGCTGAAGTAAAACATAATGGCGAAATTACGCAAACGATAGCTGATGCAGCCTTGACTTTGTTACATGTAGATAAACGAGGTTTTGACACATTAGATCGCCGTTTGTTGTTGACGATAATTGAACAATTTGAAGGCGGTCCTGTGGGATTAGACACTCTTGCTGCAGCGATTGGCGAGCCGTCTGACACGATTGAAGATGTATTAGAGCCTTATCTCATACAGCAAGGATTTATACAGCGCACGCCACGGGGTAGGGTGGCAACTAAACAAGCGTGGGAGCATTTTGAGGTAATAGATCAGCCTCCTTAAATTTTTGCATAATCCACATAATTCATAACAAAAATTCCTTCAAGATAATTTTCTGGTTTGCCAGGATACAGCAAATATCCCATATCTTCTTTAGATTTTAATAGTTCAATAGGGGCTGTTGACAATTCTACTATACCTGCCATAAATTCCCAATTTTATGCGCTCCGTTTCTCACTCACCTATTAACAACATATACTGCGATACGGTGCTCCAAAATTGACGATTTCTGTTTGGTCTAGCGAATTGTCAACAGCCCCTAGGTTTAAGCCACTTACGATAAGTTTGCCTAAATTTTGATAATAGGGTGGCAATTTTAAGGTGGTTGGTGAAAATTTGGCATTTGATTCCAATATATACACCATTTTGTCTGGGTGAAGCAATCAATCAGCAGTATGGGCAAGCTAACTTTCCCACTGTATACTATTTGAAAGTATTACCTGCAGGTAAAGAATAGCGCATTGAATGTGGCACTTAAGCAGATGAAGCTGAAATTAGATCATTTTAAAGTATAGAAATAGGCGGGATAATAGATTTTTGCTCTTGCATGGTTTAGACTCCTGTTTATTACCATTTATTGAAAATAAAGCATTAACCGATTCCAAGGGAACGCTATGAATCCAAATAAAATCACTCCTTTTATCAAGGCAGAACAGTCTTTGCCGGAAATTACGGTAAAAGCGATTATTCTAGCTGTTTTTATAACAGCTGTTTTAGCCGCAGCTAATGCTTATTTGGCACTTAAGTTGGGACAGACTATTTCTGCGTCTATTCCTGCCGCCGTTATTTCCATGGCGGCGCTGCGGTTGTTCAAAAAACATAACGTATTGGAAAATAACATTGTTCAAACAGCGGCTTCAGGCGGAGAAGGCGTTGCGGCTGCAGTCTGTTTTGTGTTGCCATCTTTAGTTATGACGGGCTACTGGCAATATTTTCATTATTGGGAAACAGCGCTAATAATCTTAATTGGCGGGTGTTTTGGCGTACTTTTTTCTATTCCGTTGCGCAGAGTCATGTTGAACTATCCAACGTTGAATTTTCCGGAGGGTACAGCTATTGGAAATGTGCTAAAAGCCAGTGCTGCGGGTGCTGCTAAAATGCAGGATCTTTTAAAGGGAAGTTTAGTCGGTGGGTTGATCGGACTTTTTCAAACAGGGTTTAAAGTCATTGCTGAAAGCATGCCGCTTTGGACTGTTCAGAGAAATGTCTTGTTTGGCACGACGCTTGGTTTTTCTCCGGCCTTATTGGGTGCGGGCTTTATTGTGGGCATGCAAGCGTGCGTTGCTATGCTGGTAGGTTTGGTATTGGGCTGGATAGTAGGCGTACCCATTTATACAATGCTCTATGGATTACCTCATGGTGTCGATAACTACCTAGATATGGCTATGACAATACGCGCAGACCATATTCGCTACATAGGCGTAGGCACTATGCTTTTAGGTGGGTTATGGACATTGGTTACGCTCTTGAAACCTATATTCATCAGTATTCGCGCTTCGTTTAGTGCTTTAAAAGCGGTTAGAAATGCCCCTAACGTTCGCCCAATCCCAAGAACAGAACGCGATATTTCGATACTCTATGTTTTAATAGGCACATTTATATTCATTGCAGTGGGCTACTGCAGTTTTTTACATTTTTTTACATTTGAACATTTTAGTTTAAGTTTAGGTTTGCATCGCAATTTGGCGTTAATCGCCATTCTGTTTGTTTTAATAGTGGGTTTTTTGATGGCAGCCATTTGTGCTTACCTAAGTGGTTTGGTTGGCATGACGAATAATCCTTTATCGGGTTTAACATTAGGTTGCGTATTGCTGGTTTCTTTAGTGTTGCTCTTCATACTAAGACAGGAAATTGAACATGATCCTGAAGCGTTAAAAGCAGCGATTATAATGGTATTAATTACTTCAACCACGGTTGCGATAATTGTTTCTATCGCAGGTGAAAATATGCAGGATTTAAAGGCAGGGCAGTTAGTGGGCGCTACGCCTTGGAAACAGCAAGTGATGTTGATGATAGGTGTATTGGTTGCGGCCTTGGTGGTTGGTCCTACCCTGGAATTGTTGTTTCAGGCTTATGGCATTGGCGGCGTTTATCCTCGCCCAAATATGCCGCCTGAACAGATGTTGTCTGCCCCTCAAGCAGGCTTGATGGCAACGGTCGCTAAAGGGGCTTTTGGGGGTTCTTTGCCATTAGTCGATATTGGTATTGGCATTATCATTGCATTGGCAGCTATTTTTGTGGATGAGTATTTGAAGAAGAAAAATAAGCGTTTACCCATACTTGCCATAGGTATAGGTCTTTATTTACCGCCTGATATCACAATACCTGTCATTTTAGGAGGCGTGTTAAACTATGTATGTAAACGTACTATATTGCGTCGCCACCATGCTAATAATAACACTGCAGAGCAAGATACTAAGGTTCTAGAAAAAGCTTTTGAAGTGCCGGTTTTAGTCTGTTGTGGTTTGGTCGCAGGCGCCGCTTTAGTGGGCGTGGTATTAGCCATTCCTTTTGTTATTAAGGGCAATTCTAATGCATTAAGTCTGGTATCGGTTGGTTTTGAACCTATAGCACGTATATTAGGTTTACTTATTACGCTTTTATTATGTGCCTGGATTTATAGGATTGCGGTCAAGGCACGCTAGGGAAAGAATCGCGGTTCTTCCCTCTTATCCGCAAGCGCTAGTCGAATGGTGTCCTGCCACAGGAATCAAAATGTTCACATCCTTGCGATCTGGATACTTGCCTCAAAACAAGGAAGCAATGAACACCTATTTTTGTCGAGAATTGCTGATAAAAGGTCACCACTTGTCCCATACTACTTCTAAGCTTTCCTCTTCTTTAACGGCAGATACGCTAACTCATTGGCTTGCTTTGTGGTTTGTGCCCAATATTGGCCCTGTACGTTTTTTTCGGTTATTAGAGATATTTCCAGATTTGTCAGAAGTTTTTAAAGCATCTGCCCACCAGTTATCTGCAATAGGGTTACCCGCATCGATTATAGAAGCCTTAAAAACGCCAAATTGGAAAGCGGTGGAGCAGCATTTGCGATGGGTAGAACAACCTAACCATCATATTGTAACCTGTGTGTCTTCTGACTATCCTGTTTTGCTAAGCCATATTGCTGCGGTGCCGCCCTTGTTATTTGTACAGGGGAATCTGACGTTATTACAGTCTCAGCAGCTGGCTGTTGTGGGCAGTCGAAATCCTAGCCCTAATGGTCTTGATATAGCAAAGCGGTTTTCTGGTTATTTATCGCATGTCGGATTAACAATTACTAGTGGCTTGGCGTTAGGAATAGATGCCGCAAGCCATTTGGGTGCATTGGAAAATGGCGGTAAAACGATAGCTGTATTAGGAACCGGATTAGATTGTATTTATCCTAAATCACATCAAAATCTGGCAGAACAAATTATAGAAAAAGGCGCTTTGGTTTCTGAATATCCGCTTGGCACGACAGCCAAACCAAACAATTTTCCGAGACGCAATCGCATTATCAGCGGTTTGAGTTTGGGAGTGCTTGTTGTAGAAGCGACTCTTCGCAGCGGGTCTTTAATTACTGCTCGTTTGGCGGTAGAGCAGGGGCGGGAAGTTTTTGCAGTGCCGGGTTCTATTCATAACCCGTTGGCGAAAGGTTGTCATGATCTCATACGCCAGGGTGCAAAATTGGTGGAAACGACACAAGATATATTAGAAGAGTTAAAATTTGTAATGTCTGTACAAGACATAAACCACTCTCATCATGTGAATAAAGCGACAGCCTTGATAAATTCAGACATTACAAGTGCGATGAGTACAGAAGCGTTTTCCAGAGCTGTACTAGACAATATAGGCTTTGAAACTACGACTATTGATGCGCTGGTTGTGAGAACAAAGCAAACGGTTCAGGCCATATCTTCAACCTTATCTTTACTTGAGTTAAAGGGCATGATAGCCAGCGTGCCTGGAGGGTATGTCAAGATTCGCGCAAGAAGTTTTGTTGAATAGCAATAGCCCCTGATTTTTATTCCCTTATAGAAGGCCATTATTATGTTAATTGGAGTACCCAAAGAAATAAAAAAAAGCGAATACCGAGTGGGCATGTCGCCAAATAGTGTACATGAACTCATTGCGCATGGACATCAGGTTATGGTAGAGCGAGGAGCAGGTGAAGGCATTGAATGCCAAGATGCCTGGTATGATGCTGTTGGCGCCGAATTGGTTAACAGCCCTCAGGAGATATATGCGCGCGCTGAAATGATTGTAAAAGTAAAAGAACCGCAACCGCACGAATATGAATGGTTGCGCGAGAACCAGATTTTATTTACTTACTTACATTTAGCCGCTGATCCTGTGCAAGCCAAGGGTTTGATGAAGTCAGGCTGCATAGCAATAGCCTATGAAACGGTGACAGATGCACAAGGGGGGTTACCTTTGTTAGCGCCTATGAGTGAAGTGGCAGGAAGGCTTTCCATTCAAGTGGGTTCTTATGCGTTAGAAAAGACTAGAGGAGGACGCGGCATTTTATTGGGTGGCGTTCCAGGTGTTGAGCAAGGCGATGTGGTTATCCTTGGTGGCGGGGTGGTTGGAACAAATGCAGCCCGTATGGCTATGGGCAAAGAAGCGCGTGTAACGGTTTTAGATACTTCACTGCGTCGTCTTCAAGAATTAGACCTACAATTTGGTTCCCGAATATCTACGATTTACGCAACGCGGGCTTCCATTGAGCAACATGTTATGCGTGCTGATCTTGTTATTGGCGCTGTATTAGTGCCTGGCAGAGCAGCGCCCAAGCTGATTACGCGAGAGATACTGTGCAAGATGCGTTCAGGAGCGGTTATGGTGGACGTTGCTATTGATCAGGGTGGTTGCTTTGAAACCAGCAGGCCTACCACGCATGATGATCCGACTTATGTTGTGGATGGCGTGGTGCATTATTGTGTGGCGAATATGCCGGGTGCAGTGCCAAGAACGTCTGCATTTGCCTTAAACAATGCAACCTTACCGTTTATTATGCTGTTAGCGGGTAAAGGAGCAGAAAAAGCTTTAAACGCCGATGCTCATCTGTTGAATGGGTTGAATGTTTATAAAGGTAAAATTACCTGTGCTGCGGTAGCAGAAAGTTTAGGGTTGTTAGATTATATACCTGCCAAGGAAGCTTTGGCTTTGTAAAATAACCTAGTAAAAGACAACTCTGATTAGTCATTATTTTAAATTTAAATGAGTTGCTGTATTTAGATATTCTTTAAGGCTATCTAAATCTGAGTATTTAAACTTAAAGCCTAGCTCGACTAAGCGTTGTGGTGCTACATTTGCTCCTCCTAGCAGTAATTCTTCACCCATTTGACCAAAAAGCAGTTTTATAATTATAGTGGGTATTTTTAAAAATAGAGGTCTATGCATAGCTTGAGCCAAGGCTTCTGCAAATATCTTTTGCGTAATACACTGTGGTGAGCATAGATTCACCGCGCCGATGACAGTGGGGTGATTCAGTAAAAAATGGATCGCTGAGACCAAATCTTCAATATGTATCCAGCTAAACGCCTGCTTACCATCGCCCAATATGCTGCCCAGACCGAATGCAAATGACGGCGTTAACTTTTTTAAGATACCTTCACCATATTTCAATACTACGGCAAAACGCAAGCAGGTTACAGGTATGCCCGCTTCTATAGCAGGCTGAAGCGATGCTTCCCATGCTTGAGCAATGTCACTGAGGAAACTATCGGTTGGTGCTAAAGTAACTGAACTGGATTCCACTAGAGGTGAGGGCAGGCCGCTTGCTTGATTTTTTTGTAAACCATAGATACCAATGGCACTAGCATTGTAAATATGCGGCTTTTTTTGGTGGGATTTTAAAGCCCAATTGACAACATTCTTTGTCGCTTGAACACGACTGGTTTTGAGAATAAGTTTTTGGGCTGTACTCCAACGCTTTTCAGCAATATTAGCGCCCGCCAAATTAATTACGACATCTATTTCATCTGGCGATAATTGTTCAAATGCGCGCCAATCCAAATAACTAACTGAAGAACCAAAAACACTTTTAAGCTTATTTATATTTCTGCTAACAGCAAAAATGCGATGGTGTTTGATGAGTTCGGGAATGAGATTTCTTCCCACAAAGCCAGTTCCACCTGTGACAACAATATTCATAGAGGTTGCCCAGTTTTTCGTTACGGTAATAGTTGATTGATAAAATTTGCAGCGTGGGATGGTAAGATATTGATCTGGCTGGTATTATAATTCCCCCTCCATTAAAATTTAATTGAGGGGGATTATAATTTTTGTTTTATTTATTGCTACTATCGGAGGGCGGCGTCAAAACCGTGTCGATAACATGGATTACACCATTGCTGGCTTGTATATCTGCTTTGGTTACTTTTGCATTGTTGACATAAACCCCACCATTGCGCACAGATATTTTAATCATTCCTCCTTGCACAGTTGGAACATCACCAGGTTTAATGTCTTTGGACATAACTTCACCTGATACAGTGTGATATTTTAAAATAGCAGCGAGTTCTTCTTTATTATTTAAAAGCTTCTCTAAATCACCTTTAGGAAGCTTAGCGAATGCTGCATCAGTTGGAGCAAAAACAGTAAATGGTCCTTTACCTTCTAAGGTATCCACTAAACCAGCGGCTTTAATAGCTTTAACCAGGGTAGAAAACTCAGGGTTTGATGAAGCAATTTGAACAATATTTTCATTAGTCGCGTTTGTTGCAGAAGCTATGACGCTGCTAAAAATAAGTAATACTGAAGCAAAAAGCCTAAAAAATAATATTTTTTTCATAGAATTAATCTCTTTAAAGTGAAAGTAACAACTGAAAGCTTTAGAGGATGAGCAATCAGCAGCAAAATATTTTTATGTTTGAAAACCTTAGGCTTTAACTTCCCCATAACGCGCTCGTCGGCAAGCACAAGCCAAGGAGAAATGAAAGAAATTACTTGCAAAGTATAATCTGTTTTTTGGAAAGATGCAAATACAGTGCTGTTCTTTCATATGTTGTAGGGATGCGGCAGTCCAAGCTATAGGCAGGTTTAGGAGGTTTTTTACAAAACCATCATCACTGACTCATGTGCGGTCAATTCTTGATAAATAGTGTCTAACTGTTGTTGGCTTGTGGCATGCACATTGACGGTTATAGCTAAATAACGGCCTTTTCTGCTGTAATTTGCAACAATCTTGCCCTGCAAATCAGGGCTATGTTTGCGAACAATTTTTATTGCGGCTGTCTCAAAAGCAGGATCAGTTTTACCAATGACTTTGATAGGGAATAAACAGGGAAAAGAAATGAAAGAGTCAGATGCCATTTTATCCTGCCACAACGAGTGGTTTCTGAAAACCATTTTTAGTTAATAATTGCACTATCTGCTGTGACTGATCGTTATTTTTCAAGGGACCTATGTGCACACGGTAAACAGGAGAGTCTCCTTGATTTGTTTCCTTAATTGCAACCTGAGTGTGATTAATTTTTGACAATTGTTTAATTTTCTTAGTCATGTTTTTAGCGCTAACCAGTGACTTATAGCTGCCAACCTGTACATAAAGCGGTGATGAGGTGTTTTCTGCTGAGGCTAATTTTATGGGTTTTTTATAATCTACTTTTTGGGTTCCAGTAGCTAATGCAACATTAGTTTCTTTGGTAGCGGATAAAGGTCGAGAAGCAGGCGGAGTAACGCTATTTTGAGCAAAAATCAGGCTAGAAGATGGCGCGGTTGCATCAATGACAGTTACTCTAACTTGAGTTGTTCCTTTGTTCGCATAGCCCAACTTCACAGCAGCTGCATAGGACAAATCTATCAAACGGTCAGAGCGAAAAGGACCTCGGTCATTAACTTTTACAATGGCTGTGCGGCCATTGCGTAAGTTGGTTACTTTAACATATGTCGGTATAGGCAATACCGGGCTTGCCGCTGTCATGCTATACATATTATAAGACTCGCGGCTGGAAGTATGTTGCCCATGAAACTTTGTGCCATACCAGGAGGCTAAACCTGTTTTATCATAACCTTTAGCATTTTGGAGAACATAATAACGCTTACCGTGGACAACATAGGACTTTGGGTTGCCATATTTGCTAAGCGGTTCAGTTCGTGGAACAGCATCGGGAATATTATTTGGGTCAAGTTTTCCATTAGGAGCATTGTCTGCACTTCTAAGACAACTACATCCACTTAACCCTAACACCAAAAAAAGCAACGCCCCAAACAAAAGTTGTTGGTTAAATCTATTAGACAGACTCATAGTAGAGACTACCTTAACAATTTTGAGGTTAAAGGTCAAGTTCTACTTATTGAGGTGCACCCGTAGTTTCATATGCAGTCTTGCCGAAGTCAGGAAGCAAAAAGTTCTTGCTGGGACGATATTGTCGCTTGGTTCGCGTAGGTGAAATTAGACCAGGAAAATAAAAATACCCTGCTGCTTGCGGCGGAGATTTTTATTTTATAGTTTCGTTTTCTTCAGACGATATTGGTCGCGCTGAATCTTCTAGCATGATGGGAATGCTGTCTTGTATAGGAAAGGCTAATCTATCAAATTTGCAGACTAGCTCTTGTTGAGCTTTTTGATAGACTAATTTACCTTTGCAAATAGGACAAGCAAGGATGTCTAAAAGTTTTTTGTCCATATATATACTCTTCTCACTGGTAAGTGAGACAAAACCGGGGATTGTTAAGGGGGGAAATGCTTTGTTTTCCCCCCTTAACATCGACAGATTATACTGCTCGTACTAAAAAACCGACACATAAAAATTCTTATTTTCAAGTACGAGCAGTATATACTCTGGTCGGGACGGCAGGATTTGAACCTGCGACCCCTTGCACCCCATGCAAGTGCGCTACCAAACTGCGCTACGCCCCGAGAAGTTAGTAGTAACCCTCCCGCAGAAGACCTTGTATTTTCGGCGACTGAGCGTTCGACTGAGCTAACGCCGAAGTCTTGTCGAAGTAGGCCTCTACTTGGGAGGGAATGGCTCAAGTTGTTCCAATGTATTTTCTAAATCTTTTATAAGTTGTTTCAATACCTTAGATGCATGTTGTGGAGCATACTTTCCTTTATTGCTTAACAACTGGGTTCGCGCTCCTTCGATGGTAAAACCTTGAATATATAATAGCTCGCGAATATGGCGTACCAATAGCACATCTTTACGCTGATAAAAACGACGATTGCCGCGACGTTTGGCAGGAGCTAGGCACTCAAATTCTTCTTCCCAATAGCGCAATACATGAGGCTTAATATCGCATAATTTTGCAGTTTCGCCAATAGTGAAGTATAGCTTGTCAGGAATCGCCGGCAATGCAGTAGAGTCAGGTTTGTTTAGTTGTTTTCTTTTGTTTAATGTTAGATTTAGCATGTGCTTGTATGTTTGCTTTGAGTGATCCTGCCGCTTTAAAGGTAGCGACTCTTCTTTCTTTAATCACAACAATTTCGCCTGTTTTAGGATTTCGACCTTCGCGTGATGTTTTGTTTCTAGGTGTAAATACGCCAAAGCCTGGCAATTTTACTATTTCCCCAGACACTAGGGCACGAATGATTTCTTCAAAGAAGAGCTCCACGATCTCTTTGGCTTCTCTTTTGTTAATGCCCAAGGTTTCAAACAAATATTGCACTAATTCTACTTTTGTAACGGCTGATGACATATTATAGTAATTTCATTTTTTTATGAACCAAAACATCTGTACATTTTTTTACAGTTTATAGCATTTTCATATATTATTGAACCTGAAAGCACAGCAAAGTGGGTGTATACATGAGATTCTAACCTAGATGCCAGTCGAGTATTGTCAACAGCCCCTAGTTTATGCTTGCGGAGGCAGGTGTTGGCATAATAATGTAATGATCCAATGTGAGGGATTCGTATGTTTTCTAAAATAGTTGTATTAATATTTATTTTAGCCATTTTTTATTGCTTAGGTAGTGCGTTATTTTTTATGCTGTCGCGTCAAAAAGCACCTAATATTATGGCTAAGGCGTTGACATGGCGAATTGTTTTGTCTATCACCTTGTTTTTACTATTGCTACTGGGGTTTTATTTGGGATTGATACATCCACATGGGATTGAGTAAAATTGGCAGCAAAAAGATCAACCTTGAAAGTTGTGAACAACTTAAATAAAATTTCTCAAGACAGTTGCTTTAACAATACCCCATTTCTTTATTATTTTCAGTATTTGATAAATACTGAAAATACTATAAAATTATTATATCATTATATGACAGAATTTGAATTTGACGCTACTAAAAGTAACGTCAATAAAGAAAAGCATGGAATTGATTTTATGGAAGCCCAGGCTTTGTGGTATGATTGTGATTATATTGAAATACCATTAAAAACAATTGATGAATCAAGATTTTTGGTGGTTGGAAAAATTCTGAAAAAACATTGGTCAGCCATTATTACTTATAGAAATCAAAAAGTTAGGCTCATCTCAGTGAGACGATCTAGAAAAGAAGAGATTGAAATATATGAAAGCTAAAGAGCTAGACAAAAAATTTGCAAGGTGTGAAGATATTTCCAGATATTTAGACGTGTCAAAAGCAAGAAGACCAGAACAAGAGCATAAGAAAATAAACGTAGACTTCCCTTTGTGGATGATTCATTTACTGGATAAAGAATCAAAGCGTTTGGGAGTCCCAAGGCAGTCTATTATCAAGGTCTGGGTAGCAGAACGGCTTGAAAAAATCTTCTAAAATCTCCCAGAATCTCCAAACCCACCCTCTCCCCTAGTTGAATCTGCAAAATCAGCTACTATTTCAAATTCAGTACGGAATATCGGTACAATGACTAATTGCGCAATGCGTT
>Ga0075163_10009112_pt1 | contig 13050 bp, 8 predicted proteins | sample JI1023141ADNA_FD_71478 | JGI IMG/M metagenome (GOLD analysis project Ga0075163, IMG submission 71478) | Wastewater effluent complex algal communities from Wisconsin, to seasonally profile nutrient transformation and Carbon sequestration -... | ecosystem: Engineered > WWTP > Effluent > Algae...
CGACCGCGGCCAATGCCACCTCCAGCACCACCGCACCGGCCCTCATCGATATCACGTCCACCCTCATCAACCGCGACCAGCGCCTCCGCCACATGGACATCGGTGGTGAGCACACCTTCAACCGCTTTGAAATCGACTGGGCCGGCCTCTGGAGCCGCACGCGCTACCGCTACCTCGGCGCCGAAGGCCAACTCGTCAACCGTATCGGCAACGTGCCCTTCCGCGGGCCCAACGGTCGCGACAACACGGTGGCCGGTTCGACCGCGAACCCCGTCGACAACATCCGCGGGCCCAACGGCGAGACCGGCGTGGGTTGGATCATCGACCGCACCAAGGACGACCTCTACCCGATGTTCATCCAGAACGGCGGTCTCAATTTCAACGACCCGAACAACTACCGCCCCTCGGTCAACGGCCTCAGCACACAGTCGGGCAATCTCGACATCGACCAAATCCGCGAGGCGCGCCTGAATTTCAAATACAAGCTCCCGATCGAAGCGGCCAATATCTTCCTCAAGAGCGGCGGCTCGGTGCGCGACCATACCGTGGAGTTGCAGCGTCGCAACCGCCGCTGGAGCTACATCGGCACCACCGCGCTGAAGACCGACCCCTCGATTCTCTCGTGGGATGCCGTGAAGACCGGCCGCAAGCTCCCCATGTGGGAAGCCGCCGAATACATCCAACAGGGCCAGCCGACGAATCCCGCGCTCTGGCAGGAAGACAGATACTACTACGAGCAAAACAAGCTCTCCGCCTCCAACAAGGTGAACGAAGTCATCACCGGCTACTATCTCATGGCCCAAGGCCGCATCGGGCGTAACGGTTTCCTCGCCGGTATGCGCCGTGAGGTCACCGAGACCGTCGGCTACGGCCGCCGTCGCGCGACCACGTTGAGCACCACCGCGCAGCAGCTCGCCGATCCCGTCGGTTCCGCCCAGCGCGACTATGCCAGCGCCTATGAGAACCGCGGCGAATACGGCCAAAACTTCCCGAGCGTCCACGTCTGGCGCGATATGACGCCGAACATCAAAGTGCGCGGCTCCTGGACCACCGGCTTCGCCCGGCCCTCGCTCGCCAACGCGGTGACGGCGCTCTCGATCAACATCCCCAACGAGACGGTCACGTTCGGCAATCCCTCGCTCAAACCCACGAAAGCCCAAAACTGGGACTTCTCGGCGGAATTTTATCTCCCTCACTCCAGCAGCTTCACCGCGGGCTGGTTCCACAAGAAGCTCGAAGACTACATCGTCGGCGGCCGCGAAATCGGCACCGTCGGCACGGGTCCGGACAACGGGTTCGACGGCGAATACGGCGGCTACACGATTTTGGGCAACGCCAACGCCGGCACCGCCTACACGCAGGGCGTCGAGTTTGCCTACCTCCAGCAGTTCCGCTTCCTGCCGGGTCCGCTCAAAGGCCTCCGGTTGAATGCGAACATCACGCAGATCACGGCGCACGGCGACTACGGTGTCGTCGGCCAGTATGCGAAGGACAAATACGTGCGCGGCTTCATCCCGCGCACGGCCAACGTCTCGCTCTCGTGGGATTACCGGAAGTTCGGCACCTCGATCAGCTACAACTACACCGCCGAAAGCATTCGTGACGCCTACAACTTCGCGAACCCCTCCCGAAACCGTTTCCTGCAGGCCCGCGAACTCGTGAATGCGAGCGCGCGCTATCAAATCCGTCCGAACGTGACGGTGAATATCGGCGTGCAGAATCTCTTCAACGAGCCGCAGATCTACTACCGCAGCGTCCCCGACCAGATGGAGACTTTCCTGATGCAGGGAACGACGGTCACCGCCGGCATCGAAGGCCGGTTCTGAGTCGGGCGTAAGACCTGCACGGACACGTTCCACTGTTCTCAAATGGCCCGGGCGCGAAGCGCGCCCGGGCCATTTTTTTAAGCGGGAGCGCGGGCGGCTCGCCCGCTTTTCAGCCGGTGCGGGCGGGCCGCCCGCGCTCCCATCGGCTACGCCAGCTCCCGCAACGCATCCGCCGCGATCCAGCGGGCGGCGCGCGCGTCCAGTTTCGCGATACGCTTGGCTTCGGCGATCGCCGCGCGACGCAGCGCGGGATTGCGTTTGCCGATTTGGCGCAGCGCCCAGTTGACGGCCTTCTTCACAAAATTCCGCTCGTCCGTCGCCTCGCGCGCGATCACCGGAAGAAAGCGCAGGAAGATTTCGTCGGGCAGTTGTTTCCGGTGGATGGCCATCCCGGCCATGAGCGCGAAGCCCGTGCGCTTCACAAATTCGCCTTTGCGCGCACTCCACGTGTGCGCCTTTTCCTCGGCGAATTCGGTGCGGTCGAAGAGAAACGCCAGCGCATCGGTCAGCGCCCAATTGTCCGCGACGCGCACCCACGCCTCCATCTGGCCACGGGTGATCTGCGCCGGGTTTTCGACGAGCGTCGCCAAGATGCGCGCGTCGTGCACGCCACTGTCCCAGAGCTCTAGCGCGAGCGGATGGTTGCGGCGGTGGGCCTTGGCGAGGGCGCGCAACGCCGGCATCGGGACCCCGAGTTGCTCGAATTTTGACGCGATGCCGAAGCGGCGCTGGCCGGCGATGTTTACGTCGTTACGGAGCGAGTAGAGATGCGCGACGAGCCGCACGGAATCGCTGAGCCCGAGATTGAAACAGGCCTCACACATGCGCGCGGCTCAGGCGTGGCCGGCCCGCCGAGTGCGCACGGCGGCCGCGAGATTCGCGAGCACCGGCAACGTGTCTTCCCATGAAAGGCACGCGTCGGTGATGCTGCGGCCGTAGACGAGCGGGCGCGCGGCGAAATCCTGCGCGCCGCCGAGGAGATTGCTTTCGAGCATCACGGCGCAGATCGCGCGCTCGCCGGCGGCAATTTGCGCGGCGACATCGGCGGCCACGGCCGGTTGGCGCGAGGAATCTTTGGCGCTGTTGGCGTGCGAACAGTCGACCATCAGGTGCGGCGACAGGTGGTTTTTCGCAAGCAGCTCCGCGGCGGCGCGGACATCGGCGGAGGAGTAATTCGGCCCATGGGAGCCGCCGCGCAACACGAGGTGGGTGTGCTCGTTGCCCGTGGTGCCCATCACGGCCGGGGCGCCTTCGCGCGTGAGCGAGGGGAACCAATGCGGATGCCGCGCGCTGCGGATCGCATCGAGCGCGACCTGCACATCGCCATCGGTGCGGTTCTTGAAACCCACCGGCATCGAGAGGCCCGAGGCGAGTTCGCGGTGCACCTGGCTCTCAACGGTGCGCGCCCCGATGGCGCCCCACGAGACGAGGTCAGCGTAGTATTGGCCGAGCGTCGTATCCAAAAACTCCGTCGCCACCGGCAGCCCGCGGGCGACGACGTCGATCATCAGTTGGCGCGCGAGGCGGAGGCCGCGGTTGATCTGGTAGGAGTTGTCGAGCAGCGGATCGTTGATGAGGCCTTTCCAGCCGACCACGGTGCGCGGTTTTTCAAAGTAGACGCGCATCGCGAGCACGAGTTCGCCCGCGTAGAGCGGGGCCACGGCGCGCAGGCAATCGGCGTAGGCGAGGGCTGCGGCGGTGTCGTGGATCGAGCACGGGCCGACAACGACGAGCAGCCGGTCGTCGGTGCCGGTGACGATGGCGGCGATCGCGCGGCGCGACTCGGCGATGAGCGCAGCGCCCGCATCCGGCAAGGGCCACTCGGCCTCGAGGGAGACCGGCGCAATCAGCGGCTTGATGGCATGAATGCGCAGGTCGGAGGTCGGGGGATGCATGGAGGAATTAACGTGCGGTGAGGCGAATGCTTCCAGCCCTCATTTTAATGACGGCTGTTACACCACGATCCGCCCTTTTTGCGCCGCGAGTTTGATCTCGGCCCTCATTCCTGAGTTGAACGTGAGAAAATCCTTTTCGATCCCGTCGCTGAAAATCACGCCGTGCTCCGCCATCAGTGAGGTGACGATCATAGGTTCTTCCGGGGTCACTTTTCCAAAAACAAGCGTGGCTGCAGTCGTCTTACTGGGAAACGGTTCTCTCACGGTAAAGTAGAGATAGTCGGCATCCCATGGTGTCGCACGGCGGGGTTCCACCTTGAGCGGTCGTTGGCCGAGCGCGCCTGTTATGGCGGTGGCTCCGGCGATCAAGCTCTTGAGCCATCCGGTCGAGCCGAGTCCGGTGGAAACGATGATGCCGCTCGAGGAATGGGTTTCCTCGTTCTCGCCCACACGAAGTTGGTAACGGGCGGAAACGTGCGTTTTGGGTCCGATGAAAAAATCGTTTACCGCCAACAGGCTTTGTCCGTCGTTGAGCACCGCTTGCGCCATCGTTACTTCACGTGCGCGCCGGCGGCGTGAAAAAACTTCGGGCAACAGCTTCGACAAATCTGCGGGGGAAAACGGGAGCAGAACTCCGTCCCAACGTTTCGGGTCCGGATTAACCCCGATCACGGCTTGGCCGGTCGTGTATTTGAGAGTGTTGGCCACGAGGCCGTCTTGGCCAAGTGCAACGATCACATCATCGTGACCGAAGATAAAATTGGGCAGAAATGAGCGTTCGATCACCTGCACGCGGCCGAGTTGGGCAAGAAGAGCCTCGGTCAACCGCCGCGCTACCGTATAGGTTTCGTGCTCGTGGAGGTAGTCGGAAAAATCTGCGCCGAGATGTTCGACGTAGAACTGCGCCTGTCGATGGGTGTTAAACCTGGCTACCAACTCGTCCAACCGTGTGCGCCGGACAACAAGGACCAGTTTGTTCTCCGTCGTGCGCGCCATGTCACTTGGGCGACTTCTTTCCCACAAGCTCCCGCAACAAGTCGGGCGAGATATTGAGTTCGCCGATCTTCTGAGCGTTTTCGGCGAGATCACGGAAGGCGGTGGCGATAAGCTGCTCCGGAGCCATGCCTGAGGAAGCAAGTGCTTGCAGGACTTTCGCGTCCACGCCGGACAGGGATTTCATCATGGCATCGACGGCGTAGGCTTTCGCGTCGGCTTCGGTGCGGGCGTTGGCGGTGGCGAGGGCGACGAGTTCGCGGTTTTTTTGTTCGAGTGAAACGGACGCGGAAAGATCTTCGGCGCGCATCTGGTTCTTCTTTTCCTGCACGGCACGCTCGGCGTCCATCTGGGTCTCGCGCACTTGGCGTTTCTTGGTCTCCACGGCGATCTCGGTGTTGAGTTCGTTTTCCTTGATGGAGCGCTCCAGCTCCACGGCGGAGTTACGGCGGGCGTAGATGGCCTCGTCGGCTTTTTTCAGGAGCTCCTCTCGCGCTTCGGCTTCGAGGGCGCGGGCGGTTTCGGGCGTGGGCTTTATGGCGAGAATGCTTAGGCCCAGAATTTCGAGCCCCAGAGACGTAAGATCCCCGGCTTGGCGCAGACCGTCCGAGACGATTTTCACGAGCGAATCGGAGCAGCGAAGGGCATCGCGCAAGGCCAGTTTTTGGAGCTCGGCGCGCACCAAGACCTGAATGGCATTGATCACGCGCTGGGCGAGTTTCTGTGGGTCGTCCGAGGCGTATTGGCGGCTGCTAGGATCGAGGGTGAAGTCGAGCAGGGCGGCGATTTTCTTCGGGTCGGTGATCCGATAGGTGACCTGACCTTGCAGGCTCACTTCCTGGAAATCGGCCGTCACTTCGTTGAATATAAAGGGTGCCTCGGTGCTTGAGAGCGGAATCGCGACGAGCGACGTGGTGGGCGAGTAGTAGAAGAAAGCCAAGCCCGGGCCTTCGCGTCGTAATTGGCCGCGGACGTAGTGGAGCAAATATACAGTAGGCTGGGTCTTGATGAAGTTGATGCCGAGCATGGTGAAGTGCGGGCGCAGCGCGCTTGAATGTTGAGCTGACTAGAGCGGGAGAATTTTCTTCGCCTCGTTGACGAGCGGCGAGCGCGTCAGGGCGACATCACCGGAGACGTTCGTGGCGGGGTCGAGTTTCGCCAGGCGGGCGCGGGTCGTGAGATACGCAAACGAGGCGGCTTCACCGGCGAGCGCGTGTTGGGCGGCGTGGGCGAGGATCGCGGAGGCCGGGTGGAGGATCGTCGGCGGCAAAATGTTTTTCTCGACGAGAAACAGGCCGAGCGAGGCGCCCAGGGTGTCGAGCCACGCGCGGGGTTTGGCGGACGGCACGTAGGCGAACGCGGCACTCGCGGGCGACCACTCCAGGTAAGCGCGCACGTCGGCATGCAGTTTTCCAAGGGCGTCGTCGGCCGTGGCGGGCGTCCAGCGGGCGGTGAAGGTTTTGCGCTCGCGGAAGTTTTTCACCTCCCAGACGCGGAGGAGCACTTCGTAGTCGCCGGAGGTGGCGCGGAGGGCGCCGGTGACGATAAAATCGACGCCGCCGTCGCTCGAATCAACGAGTTGGCGGAGGTTGTCGGTCGTCCACTCGGCGCCGAAAATCATCGGGTGCGCCGGCGTGCCGTCGGGCGGGTGCATGATGGCGACGGCGGCGATGGGCGCGTAGGACGGGGAAAAATAAAACGCTTCGGCGAACCAGAGCGGGAGCGCGCGGCAGAGGCGGGCGAGCTCGTCCTCCGGTTGTTTCATCGCAGCGGCGGGCTCGGGGTAGTTCGGCAGCGCGAGTTGGGCGAAGGCGATGCGGCGGAGGCGGCCCTCCTTCGGCGGCAGGAGTTGGGCGGCCAGGGGCTCGAGGCCGTAGAACCAGATCGGTTTGCTGATGCTGACGAGAGCGATTTTCGGGGCCTCGGCGCCGACGGCCGCTCCGCCGACCACCCCGGGCGGAGGCGCGGCGTGGGGCGTCGCGATCATCTCCGCGATGGCGTTGGAAAAACCGTAGAGGCGCTCCTCGAGTTCGGGGCGCTGGAGGGCGAAGAGGAGATCGAGGACGTGCTGCGCGGCGTCGGGATTGCGGACGGCGAGGTAGGCCTGGAGGAGATTGAGGCCGGTGGCGGGACCGTGGCGCTCGGCATCGTAGCGCGGGGCGACCAGCTCGATGATTTCACCGACGTGACCGTGCGAACCGAGGTCGCCGGAGATGGCGACGAGGACATCGGGGCGGTCGCCAGCGGCACTGGCGAGCACCTCTTCATAGAGCGCGACGGCGGCCGGGAGATCTTTGGCGATGAGCTTCTCGCGGGCGGTGGCGAGGAGGGCCTTGGTGCTGCCGGCCGGCGCGGGCGCGGCAGGTGCAGCAGGGACGGACTGCGCCGCGGAGGCGGCGAGGGCCGCGTGCGTGGCATCGGAGCCGTTGGTCGGAGCGGGTGCAGGCGCCGGTTTCTTCGAGGAAAAGCGGTCAAAAAATCCCATGCCAAAAGGGAAAACACCGGGCGTGGGCTGGCGATGAAAAAGGCGGTGCTGTCTGTCGAGGTGAGGGGGAGTGGCGAACAAAGTGCTTTCGGACAGCAGGGAACTGTTTCGGGAGATTATCCCGACGTGATGACTCACATTCCCGGCTTTTTCGGTCGCCGATGCGATAGGATGGCATGTGATCTGTTGCCGGTCGCCCCACCAAAACCAAATTCTGCTGGCTCGTATTTGCCAAAGGCATCTCGCGAGTGACAGGACGCCACGTCTCCGTTCGGTCCCCGCCTTAGATTCCCGTTTCGCTCCACCATGTTCCCCCAATCTCCTTTCGCCATCAACGTAGAGTCCGCCGAAAAATTTCTCGCTCGCGCCAAGTCGGGAGGGACGGAGGAGTCGGGTGATCTAAAATTCTTCCCCGTGTCCGGTGCGGTCAGTGAGGAAGAGGAGGTGCTCCACCGTTTTTTGAGCGGGGTGCAGGGCAACGTGCTCCACGCGCATGGACGGACTTTTGTCACGTTGCTGTTTTTTCGTTTCAAGCGGACGGGCAGTGTCGGGTTGGCAAGCAATCAGGCTTTTCTGGTAAGGGCGGGCGACACCGTGATCAGCGCGTTGGACCAACACGTGGATGCTCGGAGAAGGAAGCGCAATCGCGGTAACCGGCCCTTTGTGGGTATCCAGTTTACGGTAGCAGGCATCGCGGCGGTCGGTCGGCCCATGCCGCAGGAACCACGCGGGGTGGACTCGTTTGCCCAGGGAATGCTGGCGCGGCACGAATTGCTCGGCGATCCTAGCAGGGCGGGAAGGCCCTCCACATGGCAGGATATTTATCGGCGCGAGGGAGAGGTCCACGGGATGTGGCTGGTGGGGCATCGGACGAAGGAGGGCCTCGCCGCCGAGTGTCGCCGGGTGGTGAAGGAGGGCAAAGACTGGGTGGATATCGTGCATCGGGAACACGGCGTGAACATGCGGGACCGGGAGGGTTTCGCACGAGAGCCGTTTGGGTTTCGCGACGGCTTGAGCATGCCGAAATTTTTCAAACCGGCGAAGCAGACCGGCGGGCTCATCAATATGCCGCTGGATCGGCTGCTGATCGAATCGGAGGGGTTGGACAGCGGAGGATCCTTTATGGTCTACCGAAAACTGGAGCAGGATGTCGCGGCGTTCCGACGATTCGAAAAGACGTTGGCGCCGTATTTGCGAAACGCCGGACTTTCCACGCGCGACCCGGGGCGCCTGCTCATCGGACGATTGCGCGATGGGACGCCGCTGGTGGCCGGTGCGCCGCGGCCCACGCGGAGCGGAAACATTGGCAATACGTTTTCGTTTCCGGGTGACGACGAGGCACCGCGGTGTCCGTTCCATGCGCATGTGCGCAAGGCTAACTTTCGCCAGGCGGACGGCGAAGTGAGCCTGCCGATCCAGGCGCAACTGGGTGCCCAGTTTGTCCGCCGGGGTGTGGTGTTCGGACGGGGGCCGCGCTGGAATCCCCGGGTGGTGAAACCGGCCAAGTGTGGGCTGCTGTTCATGGCTTACATGGCGAACATCAGCGGCCAGTTTGAGACCGTCCAAGCGACATGGATGGGCGGCGATGAATTTCCGACTCGAAACACTTCGCAAAAGGATCCGCTCATGCCGGTGTCCGCGACCAGCGAAAGTCAGGGGTGGCAGTGGCCGCAACGCTGCATTGGGCCACTCGGTCTGCCCAATTTGGTTACGCCGCGGGGCGGGGCCTACCTGTTTGTGCCGCCGTTGCAGTGGCTGAATCCGGCGCTGGCCGGTCCGGGAGCGATGGTTGGGCAGTGGTAGGCCATCCATGATGTCTTCACCGCTCCTGGATGTGCTGTCTGCACAGCAGGATTATTTTTGGTTTTTGAGCGGGCTGGTGTGGAGCGCGGTATTGGTGGCTCTATGGAGGGCGGAGCGGCCTTGGTTTTCAACCTGGATGGGTTGGAACGGCGTGGCTGCACTCCTGCAGAGCGTGACCTCGCTTGCGATGTTAGTGACACCGGTGAAGGCCTTGCCCAACGTGCCGCTGCATCCGTGGGGGGATTGGGCGATGGCGGTGGCCTTGGTGGTGCAGGCGGCGGGGTGGTGCTGGGTATTGGCCGGCGGCGAGGCGAACCGCCGGATTTGGCGCGGCGCTTTGCCGGTGGTCGTGGCGGGGGCGTTATTGGCGGTTTACGCGTTTTTTCAGGGAATCGGCAGCTATCTACCGGCGGTGGTTCTGGCGGGCGCGGCCTTGGCGTTGGCAGCCCGTGTGCGGGATAAGCCGTGGGAGATTTTCACGTTGGGCCTTGCGGTCGTGGCAGCGGTGCTTTCGCCGGTCGGGCCGGTCGCGAGCGAAATGAATCTAATGCAGCGCTGGATGGAACTTTCCCCGTTCGGTTTGTTTTGCGCGTTGTCTCTTTTGGCTGGGGGAGTCGCGGCAGTTGCGGCGGTGTTTTCGCAGTCTTTCGACGTGCCGGAGGAGACCCGGCGGCAGCGCCGACGCTACGTCATCGGCATCGCTTTGTGGATTGTGGGAGGAGTCGGCGCCTCGTTGGCGACGAGTTGGGCGGCGCGGAATTCGTTCGAACAATCAGCGGTGGCGCGAGTCGCAGCCGCGGCGGCGTTGTTTGACGTTGGGACGTTGGCGGGACCATTGGGACCAGGTTTTCGGTTTAGCCGGCCGATTACCTATTATGGACAACCGAGCGGCGGCACGACGCCGGTCACGTATTCCGAGCAAGTGGCGAAAGAGCGGGTTGGGGCGGCTATGGCACAGTTGCGGAAGATTCGGGATGCGCACGGGGATGTGCGTTTTGTGCAGATCGAAACGTTGCGTATCGGGTGGTCGATGGTGGCGATCGTCCCGCAGATGCCGGACGTGTTTTCCGGATTGGTCACCTTGCTCGCGCCAATCTCGGCGCGCGATTTTGAGCGGTGGGGCTCACGGGAGGCGTATTTCGAGGGGCCGGTCACATTGTCGTATGGGGAAATCGTGTTCGCACGTGCGCCGCTAGTGGATCGCGGGGGGCGGATGCTGGGCTGGCTCACCTTTGCCTTTGGCGTGAGCGATTGGTCAGCGGCGCAGGCGCAGGCGCGGTTGTTGACGTTTTCGATCATCGCATTGGGGGCGATCCTCGGCTGGGTCCTGTTCGTCCAAGCCATGCGGACCCAAGAGCGCGAGGTGGCTCGCCAAGCGGCCGCGCTGGCGGAGAGCGCCAACCAACTTAAAACGACCTTTCTCGCGAGCGTAAGCCATGAGCTGCGCACTCCGATTCAGGGCATGCTTGGCTATGCCGAGCTGTTGCAGGGACAAGTCCAGAGCGAGATCGGCCGCTCGCGAATCGCGGCATTGCGGCAAAACGGCGAACTGATGATCCGGCTGGTAAACGATCTGATCGATCTGGCCGCGCTCGATTCCGGGCAGTTCGGCCTAACGGAAAAACCGGTGAACTTGAGCCGGCTGACGGACGATACCGTGAGTAGTCTCAACCCGCGGGCGGAACGAAAGGGGCTGCGGTTGACACGGTTTCTCGATCCGCGGGTGCCCGACTATGTCGGCGCGGATCCCGAGCGCGTGCGTCAGATCCTCATCAATATTCTCGGGAACGCGATCAAGTTTACCGAGCAAGGCGGCATCGAGGTGCAGTTGCTGCACCGAGGAGAGGAAGCCGGGCGGGTCTGTTTGGAATTTGTGGTGACCGATACCGGGCCGGGCATCTCGGCGGAGGATCGGACGCATCTGTTCAAACCGTTTTCCCGTTTACAGAAGACCGCGCATCGGGAGGGTTCGGGATTGGGGCTCGTGCTGGCTGCGGCCTTGTGCCGCCGCATGGGTGGTGGACTTTTGGTCGAGAGCGACGGGCGCTCGGGATCAGTTTTTCGGGCGCAATGGCAACTCCGGAGGGCGGCACCGCCCAAAGAGCGTTCGTCGCCTGAGCCCGGCACATCGTTGGTCGGTCGCCATATCTTGGTGGCGGACGACAACGCGTTTGTGCGCGAACTTTTTTCCGCATATCTCGCCGAGCTCGGGGCAGTGTGCGATTTGGCGTGCGACGGGCTCGAGGCGCTCGCGCAGATGCGGCTAAAGCACTACGATGCATTGGTATTGGATTTGTCCATGCCCGGGCGCGAAGGCACGGAGGTCGCGCGTGAACTTCGTGCAAGTGGCGTCCGACTGCGGATTGTTGGAGTTAGCGCGCACGCCGGAAACTCAGAACGCGAGGAGGCACTCGCTGCCGGAATGGACGAGTTTCTCACGAAGCCAGTCGACTTGGCGACGCTCGCTGCGGCGCTCAAAATAGAGGCCCGGCACGTCGATCCGTGGGTGGGCTTGCAGGGAAAATGGGAACGAGATTTTCGAACAGTGGCGGCGGCGGAATTTGCCGCGATCAAGGATTCGATCCACGCGGCAGACTGGGGGCGGCTCGGTCGCCAAGCGCATCATTTGAAGAACAGCGCGACCGTGCTGCGCGACGACGATCTCTACTCGGCCTTTGACGGACTCGAAACTGCGGCGGCGGAAAATAATGCGGAGGCGGTTGCCGACCGCATGCCTGCCTGTGAACAGGCCTTAGTCCCGTGGCTGAGCGCCATCGAGAAAGATTTTTCCGGCAATCACGCCGGCAAAGAACAACCCAACCACCCGAACGAAGGATAATACTATGCCCACCTACTATGAAGCCGCCAAGAAAGCCGACCGTCTTGTCGCGCTTGAATTGTGTTACGACGGCACCGTCCGTCCCATGGAACGCGTCAACAACGGCGGCATCTGGAAAGATGTCGCCGGGGTTTACGAATCCATCCAAATCACCAAAAATGCACCCTTGGAATTCAGCGTGGAAATGGTGACCAAGACAGCCGGCACCTGCTGTATCGAATTCTCGGGGTGGGTGCCGCCCTACATCGTAGAACGCTCCTACTTTCTGGGCCAAAGTTGGCCGTTTGATCAGGGCGAACTGGACTATGCTCCGGTCGCGAACTCCAACAACACGGCGGTCGGCAAGATGGCGTTCGAGTTTAAGTCGGACGGCACGCTCACTTGGACGGTGGGCGATGGTCCGACGGAAGAGGGCTCGTTTAAACTCGACGCCAAGAAGTTAAAGTTCGCCTACGTGGTGCTGCGCGTGACGGACAAAAACCAAGGTGTGCTCAAGACCACAGGGTTGAAGTTCAAGCTCAAGAATGGCACCGGGGCCGGGAAATCGAAATTTAGCTGCTGAGTGGGCGGCCGGTTAGTTTTTACTGCCAGGCGAGGGCGCCCGGCAGTAAATTTTCCGGCTCGACGCATTCAGCAAGGGGTGAATTGGCCCGTGGCGAAAAACGCGACTAGTTGCCTTGCACTTTGCGGAAATCAGAAAGCCTATCCCTTAAAATTCCGCGATGCTCACATCCACTTCCAAGCCGATGGGCAGGGTTGTGCCGGCGGGGAGGTCTATGAGGATTTGGAGGGCGCCGAGGTCGCGGCGTTCGGTGGCGCTTTGGGCGAAGACGGTTTTTGGGCCCATCACTTGTTTCACGATCGCCACCCGGCCGCGTAGTGGGTTTGCAGCGACGCCGCGGGGGGTCACGTCGGCGGGTTGGCCGACGCGGACGGCGAGGGCGTGCGTCTCGTCGATCTCGGCGCGCACGCGGAGGTGAGTGAGATTGCCGAAGATAATCACCGGCCCCGGAACCGTGGGGTGCACGGCTTCGCCTTCGCGTCGCAGGATTTCCAGCACGGTGCCGTCGCTCGGGGCGTGCAGCACGGTCTCGGCGAGTTGCTGGCGGGCGGCGCCGAGGCGCGCCTGGGCGGCGATTACTTTCGCGGCGGCCACGGCGCGGTCTGTGTCGCGCACGCTGTCACGGAGTCGGTCGCGGTCGGCTTCGC
>Ga0075163_10009113_pt1 | contig 13050 bp, 11 predicted proteins | sample JI1023141ADNA_FD_71478 | JGI IMG/M metagenome (GOLD analysis project Ga0075163, IMG submission 71478) | Wastewater effluent complex algal communities from Wisconsin, to seasonally profile nutrient transformation and Carbon sequestration -... | ecosystem: Engineered > WWTP > Effluent > Algae...
TGCTTTCTTCAGGAGGCTCTTGATGCGTACGGCGGCGTATTGGAGGTAGGGGCCGGTTTCGCCTTCGAACTTCGTGAAGCGCGTCAGGTCGAAGATGTAGTTCGTGAGCCGGTGGTTCGAGAGGTCGGCGAACTTGATCGCGGCGAGGCCGACCTTGCGGGCGATTTCCTGGCGTTCGGCTTCGGGGTAGTCCCGCGCGAGGTTGAACTCGTTCAGGCGCGCGAGGGCTTCCTGCCTGGCCTGCTCGATCAGGTCGTTGAGTTTCACCACGCCGCCGGCCCTGGTCTTGAAGGGCTTGCCGTCGGGGCCGTTGACCGTGCCGAAGCCCACGTGCTCGAGCTCGGCCTTGCCGGCGAGGCCTGTCTTCCTCGCACCGCGGAAGACCTTTTCGAAGTGGTCGTGCTGCGGCTGGCCGACGACGTAGAGGATCAGGTCGGGGTTCACCGTCTTCACGCGGTCGATAATCGTCGCGAGGTCGGTTGTTTCGTAGAGCGCGGCACCATCCGTCTTCTGAACGATGAGCGGGGGCAGTTCTTTCTTGTCGGTCGGCTCGGTGATGTGCACGACGAGCGCGCCTTCACTTTCCACGGCGAAGCCGCGCTGCTTCAGGTCGGCCACCATGGGAGCGACGATGTGGTCGACGTCGCTTTCGCCTTTCCACCAGTCGAACTCCACGCCGAGCGCGCCGAACTCGCGCCGCACGCCTTCGAACGACACACCACGGAAATGTTCCCAGAGTGCGCGGTAGCCAGGGCGACCGGCCTGGAGTTCGGCGGTGGCCTTGCGCGCTTCATCGAGGCGGACGGGATCGGCCTTGCAGGCGGCGGAGGCGCGCGGATAGAGGACCTCGAGGTCGTCCATCGTTACGGGCGACGCGTTCGGGAACGGCCCGCGGTTGTTTTCGTCGAAATATGGCAGGTCGGGCTTCTCGCGCTTCAGCTCGGTGATGAGCTGGCCCATCTGCAGGCCCCAGTCGCCGAAATGCACGTCGCCGATCACGCTGTCGCCCACGAAGCGATGGAGACGCTTCAGCGCGTCACCGATGATGAGCGAGCGCAGGTGGCCCACATGCATCGTCTTGGCGATGTTCGGTCCGCCGTAGTCGATGACGACCGTGCGCGGCGTCTGATTTTGGGGGACACCACAGCGCGGGTCGTTGCGCAGCGTGCTGGTGTGGGCAGCAATGGCCTCGTCCGTCAGGCTCAGGTTGATGAAGCCGGGGCCTGCGATCTCGAGCTTTGAGAAGCGCTTGTCGGCCTGCAGGCGCGCCATGATCTTCTCGGCGATCGCGCGCGGGTTGGCCTTTGCAGCCTTGGCTGCGGCGAGTGCACCGTTGCACTGGAACTGCGCGAGATCGGGACGGTCGGACGTCGTGACGTGGCCGTGCGCGGGATCGAGGCCTTCGGCGCGGAAGGCGTCGGCGACGAGATCGGAGAGGATTTTTGTGAGTGCTGCCATGATGGCCGCGGGTTTAGCGCGGCTGTGGGAGAAAGGGAACCCGGAGGTTGAGCGCGCCGCCGTTTGGTCGCAGAAGTATGGCCCTCCTGCCCGTTCGACGCGCACGCGCGCGCGGCTTCAACGTTAACCCGCAGACGCGCCGTCACGGAATTCAATCCTTGCGCGGAGTTCACTCTGTTGCGGCATGAACCCCGCCTAGAAAAGTCGCGGCGGGATTCGCGCTTGCGGGCTGGTACGTGGCTACGACCAACCTGATGCGCCTGGGGCAACACGGATGTTCATTCGACTGTGGAGCCTACATGGAATCCTTCTTTGCCACGCTGATCAGCGCGAGCTTCTTCTTTTCGTTCGTCGCCGGTGAAAAGGCCGTCACCTTTCACCAGGGCTGCGCGGCCGGCCCGCTGCATGTCATGGCGTCCCTGCGCAATGCCGAGACGCTGACTGACGCGCCGCTGGCGCCGTTTGGCCGGCCTGAGCAGGGCTGGCAGATCTATGCACCGCAAGTGGCCGCCGCGATCGGCACGCGCTGCGCGCCGCATACACCGGGCTTTGCCGCCTCTCTGGCACGCTGGCAGGCGCGGCATGGGCTTGCGGCGTCTGGGGCCGTCAACGAAGGCACGCTCGCGGCACTCAAGGCGCGCTGGCAGAAGGCCCGGCCGTTCATCGCGAACTTCGAACCGGGATCCTGCCCGCCCCCCGTTGCCGAGCACAGGCTGGCCGATATCCGGCCGACGGAAGGCTGGATGGGCAAGAAGGGGCAGCTTGAGCGGCAGGCGCTCGCGAGCCTGCGGCGCATGGTGGCCGATGCGCGCGCTGCCGATCCCCGCATTGCGCGTGACAGGCACATGCTGACCGTCGTGTCCGCGTATCGCTCGCCCGCCTATGATGCTGCGAAGTGCGCCGGCGGGCGCTGCAATGGCATTGCGAAGGCCAAGTGCTCGGCCCATCGCACGGGTACGGCGGTTGATCTGTATGTGGGTGCAGCGCCGGGTCATGGCCCGGTTGATTCAGCCAATGAGAACCGGCTGTTCCTCTCGCGCACGCCGACCTATCGCTGGCTCGTCGAGAATGCACACAAATATGGGTTCGTGAACTACGTGTTCGAGCCCTGGCACTGGGAGTGGGTTGGTGAGGAGGCTAGCTTGAGCCAGTGAAGGCTCAAGCGTGCTACTTGCCGGCGGTGCGGTTGTAGGCGACCTGCTCTTCCGTCAGCTGGAAGCCGATCGTGACCGAGTAGTCTTCGGCCTGCTTGCCGCTGGCGATCGGGATGTCGATGCGGGCGATGGTTTCCTTGACGAAGACCTGACGGTCGCTGCCGGCGAAGGGCAGGTTGAGTTCGAAGATCTTCTTTTCGATCACCTGGCCATTCGCGATCACGGCGACGAAATAGGGAACCGTGCGGGCGCCCACGGACGCTTCGGGGGCGATGGCGCTTTTCACCATGAAGCTCATGTTCGACTTGGCGGTCGCGCCGGAGACGGAGCAGTCCAGTTCCGGGGTCACGATCTCGGCCTTGAGGTCGACCTTGCCTGACTGCACGAGCGCGAGGCGCGCGGCATCTGCCAGGATCGAGATCGAGGGACACGCACCAGCGCTGGCCTGCGACTTCGAGTGGGCAACGGTGGCGGTGATGGCAAGCGCGAGGCCTGCGGCGATGAGAGCGGATCTGGACATGGTACGCATCGTGTCCTGCATGCGGGGATGGGGATGAGACGGCGGTGACCCTAAAAGGTGATTTTTGTCACGTCTACTGCGCACCAAAACGAATCGCGCCGCATGGTATTTTGGTGTCAGGCCCCTTATGTTTGTGCATCGCCCTGCCCTGCAACCCTTGATACCCGAACGGCATCGTGAACCCTGTGTCCAAGCGCCCTTTGACCATCCTGCTCGCTGCACCGCGTGGCTTCTGCGCCGGTGTCGACCGGGCCATCCAGATCGTCGAGCGGGCGCTCGAGAAATATGGTGCTCCGGTCTATGTACGGCACGAGATCGTCCACAATCGCTATGTCGTTCAAGGGCTTGAGCAGAAGGGCGCCGTCTTTGTGAAGGAGCTGGATGCGGTTCCGGAGGGCGCGCCGGTTGTGTTCTCGGCGCACGGCGTCCCGAAGTCGGTCCCGGCGCATGCACGCGACCGGAGACTGCTCGCGCTCGATGCAACCTGTCCGCTTGTTTCCAAAGTGCACGTCGAGGCCGAGCGTCACCATGCTGCCGGCCTGGAGATTATCCTCATTGGACATGCCGGACATCCGGAAGTCATCGGCACGATGGGACAGCTGCCGCCCGGTGCCGTGCGGCTGATCGAAACGGTCCAGGACGCCGAATCGTTCGAGGCCAGCGAACCGTCGAAGCTCGCCTACATCACGCAGACCACCCTCTCGGTCGATGACACGGCCGAGATCGTGAACGTGCTCCGCCGCCGCTTCCCCGAGATCGCGGGGCCGCACAAGGAAGACATCTGCTACGCCACCACGAACCGGCAGGAAGCGGTGAAGGCGATTGCCCCGCGCTCGGACGTCGTACTCGTGATCGGGGCCCCGAATTCGTCGAACTCGATGCGGCTTGTCGAAGTCGCCTCGCGCGCCGGGGTCAAGCGGTCGACGCTGGTGCAGCGCGCCTCGGACATTGACTGGAGCATGATCGATGGTGCGCAGGTAGTTGGCCTGACCGCTGGTGCCTCGGCCCCCGATGTCCTGATCCAGGAAGTGATCGACGCGTTCCGTGCGCGCTACGACGTGACAGTCGAGGAAACCGAGACCGCGCGCGAGACCGTCCAGTTCAGGTTGCCGCGCGCGCTTCTGAACAACTGACCCTTTCGGCGGATCGCGCGGGGCATTTGTACTTTCCGGCGAAGCGCTTTAAGACGCCGGACATGGCCGTATACACCGACGTCACCGACACCGACCTGCAGGCATTCCTCGAGGCGTTCGACCTCGGCCCTGTGCTTGCGTTCAAGGGCATTGCCGAAGGGGTCGAGAACTCGAACTTCTTCCTGCGCACGGAGAAGGGCTCGTATTTCCTGACGCTCTATGAAAAGCGCGTGAAAGAAGAGGATCTCCCTTTCTTCCTGGGCCTGCTGGAGCATCTTTCGGCCCGGGGCATTCCCTGCCCGCTGCCGGTCCGCGCGCGCGACGGAAAGCTCTGGCGCCCGCTGAACGGCAGACCTGCGGCCATCGTGACGTTCCTCAGCGGGCTCTCGCCGCGCAAGCCGGACGCGCAGCAATGCGGTGAGCTGGGAGCGGCCCTCGCGCGCCTGCATGTTGCCGGTCATGACTATTTGCTGCATCGGCCGAACGCGCTTTCCGTGCAGGGCTGGAAGACACTCGTGAAGGCCTGCGAGCCCCGCGCGAATACCGTCCACATGGGCCTTGCCCAGACGATAAGCACCGAGGTCAAGTTGCTGGAGCAGCGCTGGCCGACGGGACTGCCCGAGGGGCTGATCCACGCCGACCTGTTCCCGGACAACGTGTTCTTCATGAACGGGCGCGTGAGCGGCGTCTTCGACTTCTATTTCGCCTGCAATGACGCGCTGGCCTATGATGTCGCCGTGGCACTGAATGCCTGGTGCTTCGAGCCTGATGGCGCCTACAACATCACCAAGGGGCGTGCGCTGCTGAGCTGCTATCGTTCGGTGCGTCCGTTCACGGGATCGGAAGTTGCGGCGCTGCCGACACTCGCGCGCGGTGCAGCCCTGCGCTTCCTGCTGACGCGCCTTTATGACTGGATCCACCGTGAGCCGAATGCGCTTGTCACCGTCAAGGATCCGATCGAGTACGTGACCAAACTCCGTTTTCACCAGGGCGCCACTGGCGCTGCCGCCTATGGATGGCCCGAATGAACCATGTCGAAATCTACACGGACGGTGCGTGCTCCGGAAATCCCGGTCCGGGCGGCTGGGGTGCCATCCTGCTGTTCAAGGACTCGCGTCGTGAGCTGTCTGGTGGCGAGAAGCTGACCACCAACAACCGCATGGAACTGATGGCTGCCATCGCCGCGCTCGAGGCGCTGAAGCGTCCCTGCGAAGTCCATCTCCATACGGACAGCATGTACCTGAAGGACGGCATCACGAAGTGGATCAAGGGCTGGAAGGTCAAGGGCTGGAAGACGGCTGACCGCAAGCCCGTCAAGAATGTCGACCTCTGGCAGCGGCTTGATGCGGCCTGTGGCGAGCACAAGATCTCGTGGCGCTGGGTTCGGGGACATAATGGTCACGAGCTGAACGAACTCGCCGATGCGCTGGCCCGCGCGGCCGTTCCGGGCGCCTGAACTCTCCCCAAATGAAAAACCCCCGGCAGGCTGCCGGGGGTTTACATTCATCGCCGACGTGGCGTGGCTGATCAGAGCAGGCCGAGAACGTGGTCAGCTGCCGACACCTTGAAGGCGCCCGGCTCTTCAACTTCCAGGTTCTTCACGACGCCGTCTTCGATCACGGCCGCGTAACGCTGGCTGCGCACGCCCATGCCGAACTTCGACGCGTCCATTTCCAGGCCCAGCTTCTTCGTGAATTCGCCATTGCCGTCGGCGAGCATCTGCACCTTGCCATCGGCATTCTGCGCCTTGCCCCAGGCGCCCATGACGAACGCGTCGTTCACGGACAGGCAGACCACGGCGTCAACGCCCTTCTTCGAGAAGTCGGCAATGTGCTCGACATAGCCCGGCAGGTGACGCGCCGAGCAGGTCGGCGTGAAGGCGCCGGGAAGCGCGAAGAGGACAACCTTCTTCTTCGAGAAGAGCTCATCCGTGGTGACGGGTGCGGGACCCTTGTCGGTCATGTGCATGAGCGTGACCGAGGGAACCTTTTCTCCAACCTTGATTGTCATTGTCTGGCCTCTGTTTGCGTTGCGGAGGAATGAAGTTGGCGTTCATGTAGGCGATCCGACCGCCCAAGGGAAGGTCGCGCAGGCGGGTCGCAATTCCCCCAATGGGGTTAGGGCTGAGGAATGTCCGTGGTCGTCGCGACCGGGGTCAGCCCCGTGCCGGCAGCCGAGCTGCCCGCCGCGCCGACGACCCAGATCTGCTCCAGGGCGCGACTGCCGTCGACGATCGTGATGCGCAGGCGCTTGCCCGTCAGCCGCCGGATGGCGCTGCTTTTGCCCAAGGTCAGGTTCACGGAGACCTGCCGGGGATCCGCCATCTTCCGTGGCACCACTTCCGCGGCCTGGAAGATGTCCGGCCCTTCGATCAGCATGAACGGGCGTCGTGTCGGCGGCAGGCCCTGCAGTCTCACACCGATCCGGGCCACGTTCTGGTGATGTGTTTCCCAGACTTCCTGGATCTCGAAACCTGTGGATAACGGATCGGAGGATGGCTGCTGGTTGGCGTATGTCGAAATCAAACGCACGTTCGACGCCGAACGCGAACGCTTGCCCGCCGTCGATGGCGCGACCGTCAGTTCGTGGGTCACGGATGCCGGCACGCACATGTTGCGGCAGATGCCATAGGTCAGACGCAAACTCAGCTTCACGGGCTTCGCAGGGTCGACCGCCCGGAACTCCACCGGGAATACGACTTCGTCGCGATACAGGTTCAGCGGTTCGCCATAGGCAATCGTCCGCCGCGGGACAGGCCACTTAAGTTCCGGTTTTCCAAGAACATTCTTCGAGCCTGTCCAGTCGAACACCGGCGGAATGCCGGATGACCCCGGCGCTCTCCAGTATGTCCACCAGCCATCGCCGAGCCGGATCTGCACGCCTGCCCGATTGGTCCCCGTCGCGGCCAGCCCATCAGCTTCGAGGATGATACGGCTGTTTGAATCGCCGGCGGTCTTCCACGCCGACGCAAAGTCTCCCGCTGTCGCGGCACCCGCGAGCAGGAACGAAAGACAAACAAGGATATAGTCCGTGCACTTCATGGAACCGTCAGTCTACTGAATGGATTGCCACCGGTGGCAATGAAATCGTCATGCCCGCGGTCAAAACTCCGTGAGAAAAAGTTGCAGGATTCCGACAAAATGCTGGTTACCGGGCTTCCCGGTCAAGACGAAGCAGTTTACAATCGCGTCATGGGATTTTTCGGCAAGTCACGACAGCCAAAGCGTCCGGCGACAGGGTACCTTGAAGGCCAGGTCCTCATTGCCATGCCCAACATGCCCGACCCGAAGATGGAGCAGGCGACAATTTTCCTATGCGCCCACTCCGAGCGCGGCGCCATGGGCCTGGTCCTGAACAAGCTCGTCGGCAACATGTCTTTTGCGGAACTCCTGCGCCAGTTGCGGATCATGCCGCCTGCACGCCGCATCGAAGGGATCCCCGTCCAGTTTGGCGGTCCGGTGGAAACCGGTCGCGGCTTTGTCCTGCACTCGGGCGAGTACTCGGCCGGCCCAAGCACCATGAAGGTTGGCCAGCTGGCTGGCCTGAACCTCGGCCTGACGGCGACTGTCGATGTGGTCAAGGCCATTGCTGAAGGGCATGGACCGAAGGCGTCGATGCTCGCACTCGGCTATGCTGGCTGGGGTGCGGGTGAACTTGAAAACGAGATCCGTCGCAATGCCTGGCTGACCTGCCCGCCGGATGACTATCTGCTGTTCGGACAGCACTTCCAGAACAAGTGGGAACACGGCATCCGCAAGCTGGGCATTACGCCCTCACAGCTTTCGCGGGACACGGGACGGGCCTGATCCACCACCAGGACGCGGGAGACCGCGCGGTGCCGGTGCCGGCCTCATTCTTGAAGAGATGTAATTGAACGCCTGGTTCGCCGTCATTGGAGCGCCGAACAGGAAGCCTTGCGCAAATTCGCACTGGAGGGACCGCAAGCTTGATGCCTCGGACTGGGTCTCGACGCCCTCGGCCACGACAGACATGTCGAGATCATGCGCGAGGCGGATGATCGAGCGCAGCACGACCGGCGTTTCGTCGTTGTGCGCCATGTCGGTGATGAAGCTGCGGTCGATCTTGACGGTATCGAACGGAAAGCGCTGCAGGTAGGCCAGCGACGAGAATCCGGTGCCGAAGTCATCGAGCGCAAGACCGGCGCCTGCTTCCTTCAGGTGTGCCAGCGACTCCGCCATGGATTCCGGGTTCTGCATGATGACGCTCTCGGTCAGTTCCAGCTTGAGCGTCAGGCGTGCGGGCTGCTGGCGATCGAGGATGTTGATGACGTCGTCGAAGAACTCGTCGCGCAGCAACTGGCGCGCCGAAACGTTCACACTGCAAAAGATCGGATCGCGCGAGGGGAATGAGGTCTGCCAGCGACGCAGTTCCACCGCGGCGCGCTCCACGGCATAGCTGCCGAGCGGCACGATGAGACCGGTCTCTTCCGCGAGCGGAATGAAGTCGGCCGGCGAAAGCATGCCACGCTGGGGATGCCGCCAGCGCATCAGCGCTTCGAAGCCGGCTATAGAATTGTCTTCCAGGCGGATGATGGGCTGGTAGTGGATTTCGATCTGCTGGCGCTCCAGCGCCGTGCGCAAATCGGTATCCATGCTCAGGCGATCCGGCGAACGCGGCTTCATCTGGGGCTGGAAGATCTCGAAGCCCCCGCGCCCCGCCCGCTTGGCGTGGTACATGGCCAGTTCGGCTTCGCGCAGCACGTCTCCGCCCTGGCGGTGGGCCGCTTCGATCAGCGCGAGTCCTATGGAGGCGGCCGGATAGATTTCGCGTCCGCTCACGGTGACCGGCTGCGTGAGGGCATCGCGAATGCGCTGCGCGACGCCCGCACCATCCTCGTCACCCTGGCTGCCAAGGGCAAGGACGGCGAACTCCTCGGTTCCCAACCGGGCCACGGCGTCATCGGGCCCCACGGCGTGGTCCAGGCGACGGGCGATCTGAGACAGGAACCTGTCGCCGGCATCGTGTCCCATGCTGTCGGTCACCGCGCGCACGCGGTCCACGTCGATCGCGAGCACTGCGCCATGACGGCGGGACTTGCCGCTCTTCATGCTGGCCAGCATGCCATCGAGGCGCTTGAGGAAGGTGTTGCGCTGCATGAGCCCGGTCGCGGAATCCGCGGCGTCTTCTGCAGGCTTCTGTACTTCCTGGTTCTTGCGGGCCGTGATGTCACTCACCACGCCGATGCAGCGAATGGCCTTGCCTTTTGAATCTGCCACGCAGCTGGCGCGCAGTTGTACCCACCGGAATCCGCCCTTGGCGTGTCGCATGCGGACTTCAAGGGTGAAGGACGAGTTGCCCTGGCGGCGATGTGCGTTCAATGAGTCAGCGTAGATCTGGATGTCTTCGGGGAGGATCAGGTCGGCCCATTTGCGTTCGGACGAGCCCAATGCACCGGAGTCGAGGCCGAGGATCGCTTCGACGGATGGCGAGAGGAACAGCGCGTCCGTTTCAAAGTTCCAGTCCCACAGGCCCTGGTGTGCGGCGGCAAGGCCCAACGCATAGCGGTACTCGGCCTCGCGTGCCTTGCGGCCTTCTTCGGACAGCTGCTCGCGCGAGGCTTCGTCGAGCTCGGGCTCGGGCGGGGCCGCTGCGCCGAAGCTCAGCGCGAGCGCGCCTGCCGTCAGGATCGCGTCATTGAACAGCTGGAAGTTCGGAACAAGCTCAATCAGGTTCGCCGGGAGCATCAGGGGCAGCGTGGCTGCGAGGGCGAGGATGGCGATGCCGGGCAGCAAGGCCCTGGCCCTGGCCCCGAAGCGGCGCGCATCAATCACGGCGATGATGCCGGCCAGGGCGGGACACACATAGATCAGTCCCGCGAGGACCGGCCAGGCATAGACCACGCCGGCAGCAGCGATGCCGGCAAAGCCCAGCAGGGCAAACGAGAAGCCATCAAACAGCACGGACATGCCGGGCCGGAAGTGGTTCCAGTGGAGGTGGGCATTCAGGTAGCGCAGGGTCGATGCAAAAAGTGCAGCCCCCGTCATGACGAGTGCCTGCGTGGGCAGCGTAATGATGCTCTGCCCCAGAATGAGCACGACGAGACAGGTCAGCGCAAAGGCCGCCCAACCCGGTTCCGCTGAGTTGCGCAGCACGGCCAGTCCGGACAACCAGGCAATCATCACCAGCAAGGCGCCGGACAGAAGCCCCATCACAAGGGTTTCGTTGCGCTTGTTAGCGGCCAAAGCTTCGGGCTTCCAGAACTGCCACACGGCAGACGCCCCGGCCCCGTCGACCTGGACGGCGAAGCGTGCCTTGGCAAAGGGGTCTAGATGGAGTTCGGCAGCGGTGCCGCCATCGAGCGCAATCATCTCGATGCGGGCGCCCTCCCCGACGGCCTGAACCGCGGTGACGTGATGCTTTCCGCCGACTGCGAGAAAGCGAAGGACGCCGCCACCGTCAGCGTCAATCGTGATGATGCGGTGAAGCACGTCCTTCTTGGGGTTGACGATCTCCAGCGAGCTCCACTTGCCTTTTGCGGCAGGCGCGTCATTCGCGCCCTGTTCAACGGGCACATAGGGTTCAAGCCAGGGCGTTACATCGGAGACGTTGCGTTCGATCCGGATCGGTGCTGCGGCAAACGCCGTTGTCGAGATCGCTGGAAGGCAAAGGGAAAGCAGTATCGCCAGCCGTGCCAGCAGCCACAGACCGGGAAGCAGCGGCGTGCGCCACTTCTTCATTTCCTGATCCATAACGCGGAGAACATGAGGCACAGGACGTTGTCGTCAGTTGATCCAGTTACCGGGCCACCCCTTATACGGCATGACCCATGATCTTGCGGTTAATGAAACAACAACGGTCCGCGGCTGGATAAAACAAAATAAGCCGGGATTGCGGCCACCGGACGGGGGGCCGCAATCCCGGTGCTTAAGGGAGGTTACTGTACCTTTATCAGTTCAACTTCGAAGACCAGGGTCTGGTAGGGCGGAATGGCGCCCGGGGCGCCTTGCGCGCCATAGCCAATTTCCTGCGGGATCACGAGTTCGGCGGTCTCGCCTTCCTTCATGAGTTGCAGGCCTTCAGTCCAGCCTGGAATGACGCGATACAGCGGGAAGCTGATCGGCTCACCGCCAACGGAAGAGTCGAACTTCTTGCCGTTGATGAGCTTGCCCGTGTAGTGCACCGTCACCGTGCTCCTGGGGCCGGGCGACTTCCCCGTGCCGGCCTTCAGGCTGCGATACTGAAGTCCCGTGCTTGTCACGGAAACGCCCTCCTGCTTTGCGTTCTCCACGAGAAAGGCCTCGTTCTTTTCCTTGCTAAGTTCTGCGGGCACTTCAGTCTCCTGCTGGTTGTGATCGTGAAGAACGTCTTCTTCCGTTGCTTCTTCTGTTTCGGTTGGATTGGTCAGGCCGGACAGAAATCCTCCCGGCCCAAAGATTGCGAGGGTCAATACTACGCAGGCCGCACCTGCGCCGATAGACGCTTTTGTCAGTGTCGTCTGGCTCTGCCACCATGTTTTGGAAGGCTTGCTCTGAGTCATCTGGATCAATCCCGAAACTTTGGAGTGGGGATGGGGTCCCCGGCGATGATGGCAAATAGCAAATGGTCCTGCCATTCGCCATTGATTCTCAGGTATTTGCGGGCCGTTCCCTCGGCCGTAAAGCCGCACTTCTGGAGCACCCGTCTGGAGGCCGTGTTGGTTGGCAGGCAGGCGGCTTCGATGCGGTGAAATCCGAGGCGGCCGAAGCCATGGCGAAGCACCGCCGTCACCGCGTCCGACATCAGGCCCTGCCCTGCATAACGCTGGCCGATCCAGTAGCCCATCGTCACGGCTGATTGCGCAATCCCCTGCCGGATGTTCGACAACTGAAGGCCGCCGACGAGGTCGTTTGAAATCCCGGAGAAAATGAAAAACATGTGGGCCGCGCCGTCGCGCTCGGCCTGCTGGTATCGGCGCAGGCGGCGGCGCCAGGACTCGCGCGAGAGTTCATCGGGGGCCCATGTCGGTTCCCATGGAACGAGATGGTCACGGCTTTCATCGCGCAAGGTTGCCCATGGCAGGTAGTCGGTTGCCTGCGGGCTGCGCAAGCGCACGCGCACCCCTTCGACGGTGAACGCGTTCCTGTTCCGGGACAAGGCTGAGCGCAACGCCATTTCAGGCAAACCGCGATACAATTCGGTCGTACGAACCCAACTCACCCGCTGGACCGAGCACGGCGATCGACATTGGTCCCGATGCGAGGATCTTCGCACCGATGCGCGCGACGGCATGGGTGTCCACGGCTTCAATGCGCGCGATCAGTTCGCTCGGTTCGAAGAGACGACCGAAGGTCAGGTACTGCGCGGCCATGTGCTCGCAGCGCGCGGAGCATTGCTCCATGCCCATGAGAAGTCCTGACTTGATCTGGGCCTTGGCACGCAGCACCTCGTCATCGCCGGCGGCCCCCGCCAGCGACTTCATTTCGCCCGCGATGACGTTGACGAGCTCTGGCGCGTCCTTCGCGCTTGTTCCCGCGTAGACGCCAAACAGGCCGGTGTCGGTGTAGCTCGAACCGAAGGAGTGAATGGAATAGCAAAGGCCGCGCATTTCGCGCGCTTCCTGGAACAGGCGCGAGGACATGCCGCCTCCCAGCACGGTCGAGTAAACCTGCATCGCGTAGAGTTCCTCGTCGCGCGCATGAAAGCCGCGGAAGGCCAATGCGATGTGCGCCTGCTCGAGGTCCTGGGCGTCACGGAACTCGCCGCCCGCATAGGTGCTTGCGGCTGCTTCGGGGGCTGCGCCGCCGGGTAGCTTGCCGAGATGCGTGCGCGCCAGTTCGACCATCGT
>Ga0075163_10009114_pt1 | contig 13044 bp, 9 predicted proteins | sample JI1023141ADNA_FD_71478 | JGI IMG/M metagenome (GOLD analysis project Ga0075163, IMG submission 71478) | Wastewater effluent complex algal communities from Wisconsin, to seasonally profile nutrient transformation and Carbon sequestration -... | ecosystem: Engineered > WWTP > Effluent > Algae...
GAAGGTGGATATCCGGCGTGATGCGATAATCGGCGGCATGAACGGCAACGCATCCGACGAACGGTCGAACCGCACCACCCACTTCGGCTTCCGCGACGTGCCGGTGGGCGAGAAGCAGAAGCTGGTCGGCGAGGTGTTCACCTCGGTTGCCGGCAAGTACGACCTGATGAACGACGCGATGAGCCTCGGCATCCATCGCGCGTGGAAGCGCTATTTCGTCGCCACCGCGCAGGCGCGCAAGGGCGACCGCGTGCTCGACCTCGCCGGCGGCACCGGCGACATCGCCGCGCTGCTGAAGGGCCGCGTGGGCGAAAACGGCGAAGTCGTGCTCGGCGACATCAACGCGGCGATGCTGCGCGCCGGCCGCGACCGCATGACCGACCGCGGACTGGTGCGCGGGCTCGACTATGTGCAGTGCAACGCCGAGGCGCTGCCGTTCCCCGATGCCAGCTTCGATCTCGTGACCATCGCCTTCGGCTTGCGCAACGTCACCGACAAGGATGCCGCGCTGCGCGAGATGCTGCGCGTGCTGAAAGTGGGCGGACAGGCACGGGTGCTGGAGTTCTCGCAGGTCACCGCCGACTGGTTCAAGCCGATCTACGACTTCCACTCGTTCAAGGTACTGCCCGCGCTCGGCAAGCTGTTCGCCGGCGACGCCGACAGCTACCAGTACCTCGCCGAATCGATCCGCAAGCATCCGCCGCAGGACGAGCTCAAGGCGATGATGGAAGCCGCCGGCTTCGCGCGCTGCAATTACAGGAACCTCAGCGCCGGCATCGTGGCGGTGCACACGGGGTACAAGGCGTAACAGTTTTTGCCGTCATTCCCGCGTAGGCGGGAATCCAGTGTCTTTCGTTCTTTAAAGCCAAGACGCTGGATCCCGGCTTTCGCCGGGATGACGCGCAAAAAACATCAAGGCTGCCAGCCGTAGGTGAACTTCGCGAACACGCTGCGCGTGTCGCCGAACAGGTCCTGGTTGTCGTCGTCCATGAACGCGCCGTAGGACGCGCCGGCGTAGAGCGCGGTGCGCGGGTTGACCTTGTACGAATACACCAGCTGCGCGGCCCAGTCGCGCGCGGTCTGGTTCACCGTGTCGACGTACAGCGCCTGGTCGCGCAGCACTTCGCTGCCCTGCAGGGTAAGCCGGACGCGCTGGCGCGGATCGAATTGCCAGCTGCCGCCGGCATTGACGAGGGTCGCCTCGAACGCGGTGCCGCCGTCGCGGCGCATCCATTGCCGGCTCACGTCCCAATTGAGCGTGAGGCCGCGGCCGATGTCGGTATTGCCCCAGAGTTCGAGCAGCGTGCGGCGGCCGGTCCTGGCGGCGGTGAGGTCGAGCATTTCGCCGACGTTGATGTAGCCGCCCAGCAACAACTTCGGCAGCGGGCGGAATTCGACGTTGGCGTCGACGTAGTGCTCGTCGAACAACGCGCCTTCCCAGAAGCGCACGCGGGTCAAGGCGTGCAGGCTGAAATTGCTCTGCTTCGGGCCTTCCGCGCTCAGGCTGGCTTCCCACTCGCGCTCGAGCAACTGGCCGTCGTAGCGATGGGTAATGTCGAAATCGGCATAGAGGTTGATCCGGTTGATCGCCTTGCCGTCGCGATACCAGGAGCGTTGGCCACCAACCAGCGACTTGTCGTAGCCGACCTGGCCGATGAAGCCGAGGTCGGCGCGGAAGCCGGGGTCGACGTCCATGCGCCAGGCGTCGAAATTCCAGTTGCGGTTGCTGAAGGCGTATTCCGCGCGCCATGCATCGCCGACGGGCGTGCGGTCGGAAAGGTCGAGGTCGGTGACGCCGTCGTCGATGGCACGGTCGATGAATTCCTGCGGATATTCCGACTGGCTGTGCAGGAACTGCGCGGTCAGCGTGTGCGGACCGCTTTTCCAGCGACCGTCCACGCCGACGACGTCGTTCGAATAGTCGTCGCCTTCGCGGAAGGTGCCGATCACGCCGAGGCTGGCGTGCTGGTTGAAGTCGTAGCGGTAGCGGCCGACCGCGACGTCGACCTTCTCGTCGAGCGCCTCGAAGCCGGAACCGAGCACGCCCGGTACCAGCACTTGTGGTTCCGCGTCGCGCGCGACGATCGCGCCATAGGTACTGCCGCCGCTGCGGCCGGTCACGCGCAGGCCATAGTCGGGATCGGCGATCTGGCGCGTGTAGAGCACGTTGAACGGGGTAGTGAAGTAGTCGGCGCCCTCGAGGAAGAACGGACGCTTTTCCTGGTAGAACAGGGCGAAGCTGTCGTTGAAGCCGAGCTGCAGCTGGTCGGTTTCGACCTGCGAGAAATCCGGGTTGATGGTCGCGTTCAGGGTCATGTTCGGCGACGGCGCCCAGCTCACGTCCACGCCCGGTTCGATCGAGGTGTCGCCGCTGCGCCACGCATCGCCGGCGGCATCGCGCACCTGCGTCGTGCCGATGGTGATCGTGGGCACGACCTCGAGGTTGCGGCCCTGCTTCGCGCCTTCCAGGCCGGTGTACTGGCCCCATTCGCATTCGAAGCAATTGGATTCGCGCGGCACGCGGTGGCTGGTCAACTGGTGGCGCTTGTCGCGCGGCCAGTTGCGGAACAGCGAGATGCCCCAGTGCTGGTCGCCACCGCCGCTGGGGAAGCGCAGCGTCGAGAACGGGATGCGCATTTCCACGTCGTAGCCTTCAGCGGTGATGCGGCCGGCGCTTTGCCACAGTCCGTCCCAGCTCGAGTCTTCCTGGTTGTTGGCGTTGGTTTCGTCGCGGATGATGTCGCCCTGCACGCCGAGCGGGTTCACCACCAGTTCGTAACCGCGGCGGTGGTCGCTGAAGGTGTCGAGGAACAGGCCGACCCAGTCGTCGCTGAAGGCGGCATCGCGGTCGCGCAGGTGGGCGAGGATCTTCGCCGGGTCCGGATCCAGCGCGTGGTAGGAAACGTACAGCGCGTCTTCGGTGTAGCCGATGCGCACCTCGGTCTTCACCGGCGCCGGCGTGTTGTCGCCGGGCTGGATGTCGTAGGCGATTTCCTGCACCAGCGCGCCTTGCCACGCGGCGTCGTCGAGCATGCCGTCGATGGCGATGTCGCCCTGCAGTTTCGGGATGCGTCCGCCGGGCACGTAGCCGGCCGGCGTGGCGCTCGCCGGAGCCGCATCGGGCGCCTGCGCGAACGCGGGTTGCAGGGCGCACAGGCAGGCGAGGGCGAGGGTGCAGCGGCGGGGCGTCGGCATGCGTCGTGGGGAAGTTGGATGTCGAAGCTACGATGCGTGCCGTCGCGAAATGGTTGTAGTGCCGCGAGTCGGGTTGACGAAAGTCATGCCGTATGCCCGCATGCACGCGGTTCGCTTCGCGCGGGCGGTACACTGCGCGTTTTCCGCATCAGGTCGTTTCCATGCGCCGATCCCTCGTTCTTCCCGCCATCGTCGTCGTGCTGGCCGCGACCGCCTGCCAGCGCAGCGAAGCGCCGGCGACCCCGCCGCCCGCCGCCGCAACCCAGGAGGCCGCCATGCCCGCCACCACGCAGCCCGTGGTCGACGAACATTCCTATTCGGAACCGGACAAGGTCCAGACCACCGACCTCGCGCTCGACCTCGCCGTCGATTTCGACAAGAAGCAGATCGCAGGCACCGCGACCTACACCCTGGACTGGAAGGACAAGTCCGCGACCCAGCTGGTGCTCGATACGCGCGACATCGCCATCGAGAAAGCCGAGGCCATCGCCGCCGACGGCAGCGCCACGCCGCTGACCTTCAAGCTCGCCGACAAGGCCGATCCGATTCTCGGCACCAGGCTGACCATCGACACGCCGACGCGCCCGGCCAAGGTGCGCGTGACCTATCGCACCTCGCCGAACGCTTCGGGCCTGCAATGGCTGGATCCGGCCATGACCGAGGGCAAGAAGCAGCCCTTCATGTTCAGCCAGTCGCAGCAGATCCATGCGCGCTCGTGGGTGCCGCTGCAGGACACGCCGCGCATCCGCTTCACCTATTCGGCGCACGTCACCGCGCCGAAGGACGCGATGGTGCTGATGAGCGCCGACAACGATCCGAACGCGGTTCGCGACGGCGATTACAGCTTCAAGATGCCGCAGAAGATCCCGTCCTACCTGCTCGCGATCGCCGCCGGCGACCTGGTGTTCAAGCCGATCAGCGCGCGCAGCGGCGTGTGGGCCGAACCGGCGATGGTCGACAAGGCCGAGCACGAGTTCGAGGACACCGAGAAGATGATCGAAACGGCCGAGAAGCTGTACGGGCCGTATCGCTGGGACCGCTACGACCTGCTGGTGCTGCCGCCGTCGTTCCCCTACGGCGGCATGGAGAACCCGCGCCTGACCTTCGCCACCCCGACCGTGATCGTCGGCGACAAGTCGCTGGTCTCGCTGGTCGCGCACGAACTCGCGCACAGTTGGTCCGGCAACCTCGTCACCTTCGCCACCGACCGCCACGGCTGGCTCAACGAAGGCATCACCACCTACGTGCAGGGCCGCATCACCGAGGCACTGTACGGCCAGGACATGGCCGACATGGAGGAGGTGATCGACCGCGACGCGTTGAAGAAGGAGTTCAAGACCCTCGATCCGAAACTGCAGGCGCTGGCGCTGAAGCCGGGCGACCTCGCCAACCCGGACGATGCCGCCAGCGACACCGCCTACACCAAGGGCGCGTGGTTCATGCAGTGGCTGGAACAGAAATTCGGGCGCGCGACCTTCGATCCGTGGCTGCGCAGCTATTTCGACCACTTCGCGTTCCAGAGCATCACCACCGAGCAGTTCCGCGAATACCTGCAGAAGAACCTCGTGGACAAGCATCCGGGCACGGTGACGATGACGCAGGTGGACGCATGGCTGTACGGCCCGGGCATCCCGGCCGACGCACCGCAGGTGCAGTCGCGCAAGTTCAGCGTGGTCGATGCCGCGCGCATCGCGTGGTCGGGCAGCGGCACGCTGCCGGCGCCACAGGTGACCGGTTCCTGGGGCACGCAGGAATGGGTGCACTTCATCGAAGGCCTCGGCGACACGCTCAAGCCCGAACAGCTGAAGCAGCTCGACGATGCGTTCCACTTCACCGGCACGCCGAACGGCGAAATCGCGCAGCGCTGGTATCCGCTGACGGTGCGCAGCGGTTACGCCGACGCGCGCCCGGCGATCGCCGCGTTCCTGGAGAAGATCGGCCGGCGCAAGCTGATCATGCCGACCTACGAGGAACTGGTGAAGACGCCGGACGGACTCGCATTCGCGAAGGACGTGTTCGCCAAGGCCAGGCCGGGCTACCACCCGATCACCACCGGCTCGGTGCAGGAGACCATCGACAAGGCCGAGGCCGCGCCGGCTTCGAAGTAAGTGATGGCGCGTCGCAAGACATACGGCAAGCTCGCGGCCGCCCTCGTGGCGGCCGCGTCGCTTGCGGCGATCGCGGCCGTCGCCTGGAATCCCTGGCTGCTCGTCCGCGGCGAATTCGCGCGGCAACGCATCGTCGCGGGCCTGTCGCAGCACGAACTCGATGCCGCGGGATTCCGCTGGGTGGTTGCCGAACGCGAAGCGGATGTCGCGAACGCGCCGACCATCGTGATGATCCACGGCTTCACCGGCAGCAAGGAAAACTGGTATCCGGTCGCGCGCGAATTGCGTGGTCGTTACCGGTTGGTGATTCCCGATCTGCCCGGCTGGGGCGAGAGCGAACGCAAGCCCGGTGCCGACTACGGTTTCGTCGCGCAGGCCGAACGCGTCGCCGCCTTCATCCGCGCGGTGTCGCCCGGCAAGCCCGTCGTGCTGCTCGGGCATTCCATGGGCGGCGGCATCGCCGCGCTGGTCGCGGCGCGGCATCCCGAACTCGTCTCGCGCGTCGGCCTGCTCGATGCCGCCGGCGTGCGCTTCAAGGACAACCGTTTCGGCGAGGAAGTGCTCGCGGGAAAAAATCCGTTCGCGGTGACGGACGACGCGTCGTTGCACGCCTATCTCGACGTGCTGTTCCACGACAAGAGCAAGGCGCCCTCGATCCCGTGGCCGGCGTCGGTCGGCTACATCCGCCATCGCCGCGCGGACGCGGCGTTCGAACAATCGGTGCTGGACGAGATCGGCCGCGGCCCACAGCGTTTCCTGCCCGGCGAGGAAGCGGCGAACATCCATCAGCCTGCGCTGCTGCTGTGGTGCCGGCAGGACGCGGTGATCGACGCCAGTGCGCTCGACCTCTACGCCGCGCGCATGCCGCAGGCGCGCAAGGTATTGCTCGACGACTGCGGGCACATGTCCATCACCGAACAACCGCACAATGTCGCGGTGGCGGTGATGGAGTTGGTGGAACATTAATGCCGTCATCCTGAGGCGAAGCCGAAGGACCTGCTGTTCGCTCTGGATGTAAAAGCAGGTTCTTCGCTACGCTCAGAATGACAATTGCTGGAGTACGACGATGAACACGAAATTCCTGACCGTTGCATTGGTCCTCGCCTCGCTCGCCGCCTGCCACGGCAAGGACCCGCAGGCCGAGGCGCAGGCGCAAGCCGCGCAACGGGCGCAGCAGGAAGCGGCCGCGACCGATGCCGCGAAGGCCTTCGACGCCGCGGTCGCGCAGCAGAACTGGCGGCTGGCGAAGGCACAGGGCGACGTGCTCGTGGCGCAATTCCCGCAATCGCAGGCGGCGCAGCGCGTGCGCACGCAGCTTGTCGAGATCAAGGCGAATGCCGATGCCGCACGCGAATCCGAACGCACCGCGGCGTTGTGGAGTTACGACAAGGAACCTGTGAAGGGCGGCGGCACGCAGCTGTCGGCGTCGATCTACTCGCGCGATCCGGTCGATACCGGCGGCGGCGCGCAACCGGTGCGGCTGATCTTCCGCGACCATCCCTCGTGGGGCCGCAGCAGTTACCTCGTGCTCGCCGGCGGAGATTTCGACAAGACCTGCTACGGCCACTGCAAGGTGATGGTGACCGTCGACGACCAGGCGCCGAAGGCGATGGCCGCGAACCGGCCGAACACCGACGAGGCGATCGCGATGTTCATCGACGACTACAAGGGGCTGTGGAAACTCGCCAAGTCGGCGAAGACGTTGACGATCGAGTTCCCGGCGAAGGGCTACGGCAGGAAGACCGCGGTGTTCGAAACCGCGGGGCTGGATGCGACGCAGTTGCCGAAGTGGAATTGATTAGGCTATTTGGTGACAAATGAGCGCAGACAGCGATAAGCACGAGAAATTGCATAAGCGCGCATATGCCGCGATTGATAGCGGCGATCTGCTCTCGGCCTCCAATGATTTCGAATCGCTTCTGCAAATGGAGCCGAATGATCGCTTTTATCACTACATGTTGGGTCTTGCTCGCAAATACTCGCTCGATTGGCGCGCATCGTTAGCCCACAACCTGCGCGCCATCGAACTCGACACGGAGTTTGGTGAAGCAGAGCATTGGAATGCCGCGATCGCGGCAACTGCGTTGGGCGACTGGGCGCAAGTCCGACGGCTCTGGGCGACCTTGGGCATCAAACTCCCTGAAGGCGAGGGTCCCATTCACGACGATTTCGGTGTTGCAGTGGTTCGTCTGAATCCGTGGAATGGAGGCGAAACCGTCTTCATGCGGAGAATCGATCCTGTCAGGGGACGACTGCTGAACGTTCCACTACCCGAGAGCGGCCATCGATTTGGCGACATTGTCCTGCACGATGGAGCGCGAACCGGCAGTCGCCATGACGGCGACCAGCAGGTTCCGGTATTCAATGAATTGGCGCGTTTGGTTCCGTCGGATTTCCAGACCTTCGTGGTGTTCGTAAGTTGTAAGCAGCCTGAAGATATCCAAGAGTTGCTCGCAAGCAACTTGCCAGGCATTGGTTACGCGGAAGATTGGACAGAAACCGTTCGCTACTACTGCATGCGGTGTAGTTACGGAACCACGCATAAGCACGATTTCGACGATGAAAGCGGCTGGCAGAACGACCGCAATCTGGGTATCGCGGCACAAAGCAGGGCCTCAGTCGAGAAGCTGCTTCAAGTCTGGAAGGAAGCGGGCCGCGAACGGACTATCGATGGGGTTGAGACCAACGAGCAGCCAATCCCGGATCGGGAAGATGGACACGTATGGTGGCGTGAGCCTGACGAAGAGTAGTTACGTCAACGCATACCCGAACTGCTGGCTGAACTGTTCGGAGAAATCCTTGTAATCGAAGCGCTGGTTCTGCGTGCCCGGGTGTTCGACCTTCAGCGCGCCCATCAAATTGCCCATGCGGCCGATGGTCATCCAGTCGTAACCCTTCTCGATGCCGAAGATCAGCCCGGCGCGGAACGCATCGCCGCAGCCGGTCGGGTCGGTGATGCGGCGCTCGTGCGCGGGCGGCACGCTGTGCTTCACGCCATCGGCATGGATCTCGCAGCCGTGCGGACCGCGGGTGATGACGTAGGCCTTCACCTTGCCGGCGATGTCCTGCTCGCTCCAGCCGGTGCGCTCGGCCAGCAGGTTGGATTCGTAATCGTTGACGGTGACGTAATCGGCCTGCTCGATGAAGGCGCGCAGTTCGGCACCGTTGAACAGCGGCATCGCCTGGCCCGGATCGAAGATGAACGGGATGCCGGCTTCGTTGAATTCCTTCGCGTTCTGCAGCATGCCCTCGCGCCCGTCCGGGCTGACGATGCCGATGGTGACGCCCTTCACGTTTTTCACGTGGTTCTCGTAGCTGCGCATCATCGCGCCCGGGTGGAAGGCGGTGATCTGGTTGTTGTCGTGGTCGGTGGTGATGAAGGCCTGCGGCGTGAACAGTTCCTCGATCACCTTCACGTGGTCGAGGTTGATGTCGTGTTCCTCGAACCATGCGCGATACGGGCCGAAATCCGCGCCGACGGTGGCCATCGGGATCGGCTCGCCGCCCAGCAGCTTGAGGTTGTAGGCGATGTTGCCGGCGCAGCCGCCGAACTCGCGGCGCATCCGCGGCACCAGGAACGAGACGTTGAGGATGTGGACCTTGTCCGGGAGGATGTGGTTCTTGAACTGGTCGGGGAACACCATGATGGTGTCGTAGGCCAGGGAACCGCAGATCAGGGCTGCCATGGATGGTCCGGGCGGTGGAAAGCGGCGGACAGGTTAGCGGCCGGGGGCGGGCGGGCCAAGCGGGCGGGTCCGGAACGGCCGGGATTGGGCGCTTTTTTGCTAGGCTATGCGATCCCTTTTCCGCCTTTCCGGCACGGCGTCCCCCACGATGTTCAAGAAGTTCCGCGGCATGTTCTCCAACGACCTGTCGATCGACCTCGGCACGGCCAACACCCTCATCTACGTGCGCGGGCAGGGCATCGTGCTGAACGAGCCGTCGGTGGTCGCGGTGCGCCAGGACCGCCTCGGCGGCGGCGTGCGCTCGGTCGCCGCGGTCGGCAGCGAGGCCAAGCAGATGCTCGGCCGCACCCCCGGCCACATCACCACGATCCGGCCGATGAAGGACGGCGTCATCGCCGACTTCACCTATACCGAGGAAATGCTCAAGTACTTCATCCGCAAGGTGCACAAGTCGCGTTTCCTGCGCCCGAGCCCGCGCGTGCTGGTGTGCGTGCCGGCCGGCAGCACCCAGGTCGAGCGCCGCGCGATCAAGGAATCGGCGGAAGAAGCCGGCGCGCGCGAAGTGTTCCTGATCGAGGAACCGATGGCCGCGGCGATCGGCGCCGGCATGCCGGTGACCGAGGCGCGCGGTTCCATGGTCGTGGACATCGGCGGCGGCACCACCGAGGTCGCGGTGATCGCGCTCAACGGCGTGGTGTATTCGCAGTCGGTGCGCATCGGCGGCGACCGTTTCGACGAATCCATCATCAACTACGTGCGCCGCCACCACGGCATGCTGATCGGCGACACCACCGCCGAGCGGGTCAAGCTCGACATCGGCTGCGCCTACCAGCAGCAGAACGTGCGCGAAATCGAGATCTCCGGCCGCCACCTCGCCGAAGGCGTGCCCAAGATGATCAAGATCACCTCGAACGAGGTGCTGGAAGCCCTGCGCGAACCGCTGGCCGGCATCGTGTCCGCGATCCGCCTGGCGCTGGAGCAGACCCCGCCGGAACTGTGCGCGGACGTGGCCGAGCGCGGCATCGTGCTCACCGGCGGCGGCGCGCTGCTGCGCGACCTCGACAAGCTCATTTCCGAGGAAACCGGCCTGCACGTGCAGATCGCGGACGATCCGCTGACCTGCGTGGCGCGCGGTGGCGGACGTGCGCTGGAACTGGTGGACATGCACGGCAACGAGTTCTTCGCCGCCGACTGAAGGCGCGTGAGCGGCCCGGCAGTGAGCCGTGAGCGGTAAAAGCTCCACGCGTCAGGTCTTTTCGTTGTTCCCGCTCACCGCTCACCGCTGACGAATCACCGCCCGATGCCTCCCTACGCCGGTCCTCCCGTCCCACGTCACGGCGATGCAGCCGGGACGCTGCGGCTGCTGGGCTGGCTGGCGCTGGCGATCGCGCTGATCGTGCTCGACCACCGCGGCGGCTGGCTGTCGCGGATGCGCGCGCAGGCCGCGCTCGCGGTGCAGCCGCTGTGGCGGCTCGCGGCCCTGCCCAGCGAGATCGGTGCGGAATTGCGTTCCGGCGCGGCGACCCGCACCCAGTTGCAGCGCGAGAACGAGGTGTTGCGCAACGCGTTGCTGGTCAGCGGCGCGCGCCTCGCGCGCCTGCAGACCGCGGCCAGCGACAACGTGCGCCTCACCGGCATGCTCGGCGCGGTGCGACGCGAAGGTTTCGACGTGCAGCTGGTGCCGATCCTCGATGTCGACCTCGACCCGACCCACCAGCGCCTGGTGCTCGACGCCGGCAGCCGCGACGGCGTGCGCATGGGCCAGAGCGCGGTCGATGCCGGCGGCCTGCTCGGCCAAGTCGTCGCGGTGACGCCGACCACCTCGACCCTGCTGCTGCTCACCGACCCCGACCACGCGGTGCCGGTGCTGGTGCAGCGCAACGGCATCCGCCTGGTCGCCTACGGCACCGGACGCAGCGACCGCATCGAACTGGCGAACGTGCCGATTTCCGGCGACGTGCGCATCGGCGACCGCGTCGTCACCTCGGGCCTGGGCGGGCGTTTCCCGCCGGGCTTCCCGGTCGGCACGGTGAGCGAACTGCGCCCGGACGAAAGCCGTGCCTTCCTCGTCGGCGAATTGAAGCCCGCGGCGCAACTCGACCGCGGCCGCGACGTGCTGCTGCTGCGCAAGGTGATCGCGGCGCCGATGCCGACCCTGCCTGCGCCTGCGGCGAGTGGCGCGCCGGCGAAACCGGCGTCGATCGCCACGCCGTCGCCGACGGGAGCGAAGCCATGAGCCGCGGCCGCAATTCCTGGCTGTTTCCGGTCACCGTGCTGGTCGCGTTGCTGCTCGGCCTGCTGCCGTTGCCGGCGTGGATGCAACCCTTCCGGCCGTACTGGCTGGCGCTGGTGATCGCGTACTGGCTGATCGAGGAACCCGAACGCATTGGCCTCGGCATCGCGTTCGCCGCCGGGCTCGCCGCCGACCTCGCGTTCGGCAGCCTGCTCGGCGAACAGGCGTTGCGCCTGACCGTGCTCGCCTTCATCGTGCAGCGATTCCGTTCGCAGCTGCGCTTTTTCCCGATCCCGCAACAGGCGCTGGCGATCGGCGGCCTGCTGCTCAACGATCGCGTGGTCAGCGCCGCGGTGCATCTGGCCATCGGCGAACCGCAGGTGCCATGGGCGTACTGGTGGGCGCCGCTGCTCGGCATGCTGCTGTGGGCGCCGCTGTTCCTGCTGCTCGACGGGCTGCGGCTCGGTCGCCAGAACTAGGTGCCCCGGGTCGTGTTCGGGCGTCGTCGCCGCCAGCTCAAGAACCCTTCGGCCGAAACCGCGTTGTTCCGCATGCGCGCGGCGATCGGTTTCTTCGCCGTGCTGCTCGCGCTGGGCGGGCTCGCGGCCTGGTACTTCCGCCTGCAGGTGTTGCAGCACGACGACTACGCCACGCGTTCGGAGGCGAATCGCGTGCGCCTGCGCCCGGTGGTGCCGGCGCGCGGACTGATCCTCGACCGCAAGGGCCGGGTGCTGGCGGAAAACGTGCCGGCGTGGCGGCTCGACATCGTCCCCGACCAGGCCGGCGACATCGCGAAGCTGGTGCCGGAGCTGTCGAAACTCATCGCGATCTCGCCCGACGACATCGAGAAGTTCGACGACGCGCGCCGCGGCGCGCGCGGCTTCAAGCCGGTGACGCTGAAGGCGCGGCTGGACGACGACGAGGTCGCGCGCTTCGCGGTCGACCGCTGGCGTTTCCCTGGCGTGGAAGTCGTGCCCTACCTGACGCGTCGCTATCCCTACGGCGACCTGTTCGCGCACGTCGTCGGCTACGTCGGTCGCGTCGACGAAAACGACCTGAAGCAGCTCGGCGACAACGGCGACGCATTCACCCACGTCGGCAAGACCGGGCTGGAACGCTATTACGACGCCGAACTGCGCGGCAAGCTCGGCTACGAGAAGATCGAGACCAACGTGGAAGGGCGCGCGCTCGGCAGCGCCGGCCGCTTGCCGGCGACGCCGGGCACCGACCTGCGCCTGGGCATCGACCTCGACCTGCAGCGCGCGATGGTCGCCGCGTTCGGCACGCTGGAAGGATCGGCGGTGGCGATCGATCCGCGCAACGGCCAGGTCCTCGCGATGGTGAGCCTGCCCGGCTTCGACCCGAACCTGTTCGTCAACGGCATTTCGCACGCGGATTACCGCGCGCTGATGGATAACCCATCGCGCCCGCAGTTCAACCGCATCGTGCTCGGCGGCGTCGCGCCGGGTTCGACGATCAAGCCCTTCCTCGGCCTCGCCGGCCTCGACAGCGGCACGCGCACCGTCGACGACAAGATCCTGTCGACCGGCATGTTCTACCTGCCCGGGGTGCGTCGAGGTTACGGCGATTCGCACCGCGGCGGCCACGGCTGGACCGACTTGCGCAAGTCGATCTACGCCTCGGTCAACACCTACTACTACACGCTGGCGCTGGCGATGGGCATCGACAAGGTCGATGCCTACATGGCGCGCTACGGTTTCGGCAAGCCGACCGGCATCGATCTTTCCGGCGAGATCGGCGGCATCCTGCCGTCGCCGGCATGGAAGGCGGAGAACGCGCCGAAGCAGGGCCGCTGGTATCC
>Ga0075163_10009115_pt1 | contig 13042 bp, 13 predicted proteins | sample JI1023141ADNA_FD_71478 | JGI IMG/M metagenome (GOLD analysis project Ga0075163, IMG submission 71478) | Wastewater effluent complex algal communities from Wisconsin, to seasonally profile nutrient transformation and Carbon sequestration -... | ecosystem: Engineered > WWTP > Effluent > Algae...
AAAGATTGATAAACATCGCCTGATTGGGCGAGGGCATAAAATTGCCCTCCATTTTAATGCGAACACCACCAAAATCAGCATTTATTATAACGATATTCCGTATCAACGAACGTAATGCAGGATGAATACTGCATTGTTCTGCCCGGATATTTGGCGTTAGGGTGCTCATCTTTTATTGATAGGGCAATGGTTAGATATTGTATTCTTATTGCTTTATCGGGATTCCTAATATTTTAAAGAGCTTCAATATGCCACGAAACAAAAATGTTACTTTTTGAATACTAAACAACAAAATTTAATTTGAAATTCGAAAGCTCCCTGGCTGGTTTAATTGCACTGCTATTAAACATGGGAGATGTGCGGTAAACTATTGAAGCTGACCTGAAGCATAATGCAGTGATCACCGCTGCCTTTGCATGGCTGGCGGCTAATAGGGATGAATTGTTTCCACGGAAGTAGGAGGTTTATTCTTAAAAGTAAAAAACCTGTCCGGAGTGGGCAGGTTTTTTTTGGTTGGTAAGATTCAATTCTCCGTTAGTTTGGAGAGTTAAGCGCCATCTTGTTTCCTTCCGAGTCAAGGAAAATAGCAAAGTACCCACTCTCATCGGCATGCGCTGTTTTTGGTACTAAGATTTGGCCGCCATTCTTTTCTACTCTGGCAAGCACTACCTGAAGATTCTCGCCTGCGTTTAAATACATGGTAACTCCGTCCGCAGATGGTTTGTAACCTTCTGCCTGAATTATAACACCTGTTACCATTTGTCCTTCGTAAGGCAATATTCCCATTTGCATTCCTTCCACATCCATTTTTTCTATTGTGATGTCTAACAATGCCTGATAGAAATTAATTGCTCGTGAAATATCCGTTGCCGGAATTTCAAACATTGAAATGTAACTCTTCATATCTTTTTCCTTTGAATTTGTTAATGTTTCTGTCATTACTTCCGAATTGGTGTTACCCGAATTGGTGCATGAACCAAAACAAATTGCCAAAACCAAAGAAGCTAAAATTATACCCTTGACTTTCATGGAGCTTTGAATTTTTAAATCAAATACAAAATTAAAGCAAGCAGAAAGTCAAAATAGTAGAAATGCGACACTACAAAATTTATTTGTAGAAAAGTGCGGAAAGAGTCAAATGTTCATTACCAATGAATTCCTTTGGAGTAACGCCCACAAAATCTTTAAAATCTTTTATAAAATGATTTTGGTCGAAGTAGTCACTTTCGTAAGCAATATCTGTGAGGGTTTCTGATTTTTTGTTGAGCAACAAATTTAAAGTTGCCTGCAGCCGAATGGCTTTACCTAACTGCTTTGGGCTAATACCAATTTGTTTCTTAAAATGCCTTTCGAGTTGTCTTCGTTTTGAACTGTCATCTTTTAATAGAACATTTATGGGAGTCGCGCCTTTTGTTTTGAGAAGCGTATCAACGGTTGATTTTACGATAGTGCTAATCGTACTTTTTTCATTTAGTCTTTTCAGAAGAAAGCTTTCAATAATATCAATTCTTTCTTGCGTGTTGATAGCTTGACTTATTTGTTGCTCTAATTCATAAGCTTCTGTTGGCTCGAAATTTCGGAAATAGGCGTTTCCTTATCAACCAGGTTTTCAAGAGGTATTTTTACAAAGTTGGCAAAGCCAATGGGATAGAAACAGATTGCGAACGTATCAACATTTCCAGTGGGTAAGATGTTAAATGACTTTGTTCTTTGCCCCATTACCATTGCATTGGGATGAAGGATAAAGTCTGTTTCTGAAATGTATCTTTTAATCTTATCACCAAAATTGAAAGTCATTTCAATGCAGCCATCCGGTACAATTTTTTGCTTTTGGTTTTTCGGGTCAAAAGGCACTTCCAAAGTCCAATAAAATTTAACTATGGACTCTAAATCATTATGTGTTTAAATGTTTGATAATTCATTTATATTAATGAACGAAGGAAAAGTTTGCTTGGCTACTCGATTTGTCCTACGAAACCAAACGTAATTTGAAAAACTAAACTATAAATTTACACTGAACCCTGCCATTGATTATGCATTTTGTTTTGGGTAGTTATTGCTTGCTTTTCCCTTTTTGATGACTGTAAATTTTGTCCCAAGCTTCTTTCGTCAAAACAGTTAATTGGTCTTTTTTGCAGTCCCAGATAGAAACATTTTTGTTGGACATAACTATATGCTGTCCCCACTTAGCATATTTTTCGTATAGCATTAGCGTACAGATGTCTGTTGCTGTGATCAGGTCACCTGTCTCTGGTAAATGTGAATGCATTGTTGCTAAAACTGTTTTGTCAGTTTGTTCTCCGTACTCGATTGGAATAATATTTTTATGTAGACGTTTCTTGTCTTTTAGCTTATTCTTTTTGTCGAATGTCAATAGATAGTCGTTTCCAAAAACAACGACTCCTTGTTTTTGTGGACCTGTCAGAATGTAAACTCTTTTTCCATTCTCGTCATTAAGAGGAATGAAATTTGGATTCATGTCCTTGTAGGTCTTAAATAAAGTGTCGGCTTTAAACTCAGCCAGAGCTGCCTGTCGAATAGTCAATAGTTCAAACTCTTTCTCTGTAAGTTCTCTTTCTTGTCCATCAACGATAGCTGTATTAATGTTATAAGTACTATCAAACTTAAATGTTCCAATTACTTTTGGTTTTTCATCTCGCGAGAAGAAAATGCAAATAGCCTGGTCGTTTTCGAGATATGAAAAATATCCACCTGTGTTCTGTCGTCTTTCAGTGAACTTAGCTAAAAATATGTCTGTCCCAAACCATGAAGCCATGTCTGTCTTATAAAGCTTAGTTCCTTCTTTAACTATCTCTTTTTCTTCATTTGATTGTCCTAAAGAGCTTGTACAAAATGCAATAGTTAGGACTAGTGTTAATATTTTTCTCATTTATTCGAAGCTAATTGTCCCGCAATAGTTACCCACAAACGTTTGAGTTTATTACGGCTGCGGCTTTCGAAGCGCATTCTTGTCCCACGTGGCTGAGCGAAATTAAGAAACTAAACTTCATACCTACACGTCACCAGCAGCTGTCATAAACTTTGTTGGCAGTAGTTGCATCTACTCTGAACTATTAAAAAAAAACGCTCTTTTCACTTCAAGTCGTTCCACAAGTCCGGTAAATTTCTTTATCTCATTTGCAAGGTTGTTTGTCGGCTTAAACGTGACAGTTTGACTTTCAATATGAGATGCCTTATAGTCAATGCCTGTACGCACCACACTGTCAGCATTAACTATATCACAGCCCAACTCTTTCAATGCATTTAGTATAAGTTTAAATTTATCGTTAGACCTTCTAATAGTAATTGAAAATTGTCCGCTCTCAATTTTGCCAAAACAAACCCAAGCTCCTAATAGATATGAAATTCGTTCGTCATTGTCGTGTAAGCATTTCGGCTTTACATGCCCAATGTACATTCTTCTCATGTTTAGGTCCCATTCGTGATGAAACTTAAACTTGTAGTTTTTATTAATTTGGTTGGCCAATTCTTTTGAATAATACATATTAGAAATCCCATTGTTTTGACTCAGAGCTCTTCTTGATGTGATTATTTTATCGGTCCTTATTGATTCGTTCTCTACTTTAATTAAAGAGTCTATGCAATCCATTAATTCGAAGTTAGGAGGTGAAAACTCTTCAATCCATTCCCAGTTAAGCTTCTTTTCCTTAATTAACTTTTTAGTCCCGTCATCAATTATTCCCATGACGAAGCAGTCAATGTCCAACTTGTATTGTCCGAAGACTTTACTTGAAAGAATCAATAAAAATATCGTTAAGTACTTTGTCATGTCCGATGCAATTACCACCAACTCCTAAATATACGCATCTCCATTGCTTATATCCATACAGGCAGCCATACGCCAGCCTTACTCTCAAAACTCCTACAACTTCTTCAACCCTTTCGTTTCTTCTTTGATAGCTTCTACAATACTAATCGCATAGCCACCACCTGCTGCGGAGAGTTGGGTTAGTTTTGATTTATTGGTTACCACCACTTTGCGAATGGTGTAAGCCTGCGGATTGGTTTTATAGTTCGCATCCTTTGCATCGGCATAAATAGTAGCGATGTAGGTTTTACCGGCATCCAGAAAATCAAAAGCAAGAGTTGAGGTGCGTGGCGTTTCGCCATTTACATTACCCACAAACCAACTGGATTTACCTTTTGTTTTACGCGCAATGGTTAGGTATTGGCCGGGTTCAGCTTCCAGGTATTTGCTAACATCCCAATCTAACGCCACATCTTTTATAAACTGAAACGCATCTAAAAACCGATTATAGTTCTCGGGCAAGTCGGCAGCCATCTGCAACGGACTATACATGGTTACGTACAACGCCAACTGATTTGCCAGCGTGCTGTTTACATGCGAATTATTGTTGGGATTAATTTTACTGATGTCCATTTCAAACACACCCGGTGTATAATCCATCGGGCCACCGATCAAGCGTGTAAACGGAAGTATGGTAACGTGATTTGGTTTTGAACCACCAAAGGCCTGAAACTCCGTGCCGCGAGCCGATTCATTGCCAATCATATTCGGCCAGGTACGCGCAATGCCTGTAGGGCGCACCGCCTCGTGTGCGTTAATCATAATCTTATACTGCGCGGCTTTCTCTACTACATGTTGATAATGATTATTCGTCCATTGATCGTAATGGTAAAAACCTTTCGGGAGAATAGGCCCGACATAACCGGTCTTCACCGCATCATAATTATTGGCGTTCATAAACTGGAACGCTTTATCGAGATGGCGTTCGTAATTGCGGGTAGAGCCTGAAGTCTCATGATGCATAATCAATTTCACACCTTTTGCTTTGGCGTAATCGCGTAGTTCGGTTACGTTAAAATCCGGATAAGGCGTTACAAAATCAAACACATAATCTTTTGAGTTGCCAAACCAATCTTCCCAGCCAATGTTCCAACCTTCTACCAACACTCCATCAAAACCATGTTGTGCCGCAAAGTCGATAAACTTTTTTACGTTGGCATTGGTGGCCCCGTGTATGCCGTTTGGTTTTACTTTCGTGAAATCGGTTTTACCCAATTGCACAGAAGGCACTTCGTTGGTATAAGCCCACGAACTTTTTCCGGTAATCATCTCCCACCACACGCCCACATACTTGGTTGGTCTAATCCACGAAGTGTCTTCAATCTTGCTCGGTTCGTTCAGATTGTACGTGATGCGTGATGCGAGAATGGTACGCGCATCGTCACTAACCATTATCGTGCGCCAGGGCGATTGCGTAGGTGCCTGCAGATATCCTTTATCCCCTACGGCATCGGGCGTAAGCCACGATTCAAACACCAGGTTTTTATCATCGAGGTTTAAATGCATGCAGGAATAATTAATAAGTGCCGCCTCGTGAATGTTGATATAAAGTCCATCATCGGTTTTCATCATCAACGCGGTTTGTACACCGGTATCTGAAAACGGAGTTTGAGAGGCATTGGGTTGTATCGCGCTTTTCATTAACCCACGGATTTCGGTTAACCGCGAAGTGGTGTAATCATATTCCTGAGTATCGTAATCACCAGCAATCCAAAAGGCTGTATGGTTGCCCGCCATCGCAAACTGCGTGCGCTCTTCTTTAATAACAAAATAGACTAAGTTAGGCTGTGCCGGAAACTCATACCGAAACCCAAGACCTTCATCAAACAACCGAAAGCGAATCACTAACTGCCGATTGCTTCCGTTCTGCGTTAGCGTTACCGCCAACTCGTTATAATGATTGCGAATGGTTTTCTCTTCGCCCCACACGGGTTCCCAATTAGAATCGTGCGCAGCAGTCTGGCTGTTAGTAATGGTAAAATCGTTGAGCAATGATTTAGCATCGTTCTTCAAATGCAATCCCAGCTTACTGGATTTTACTACCGGTTTGTTTTTATAAGTAAGCTGATAGGTTGGGGTTCCATCGGCTTGCAAAGTAAACGTCATTACCAATTGGCCGTTGGGGGATTTGAGTTCCTGAGCAATTGCAAAACAAGAAATGCTTAAAAAGAGAATGGTTAGTAACTTTTTCATGAAGGAGCGGTAATAATTGTACACTACAATAATAGAGAGTTATTAGGTCGTTTTCAATGCATAAAACGGGCATAACCATAACCCGATTAGTGACCATTCAAAGTTCTCCTTGCATTTCCAAAACTATTTTACATACATTTACGTAATTAATCACAACATCATCAAGAAATGAAAGGAACAAACCTGGGCGAGTTTGAAGAACTCGTATTGCTGACTATTGCCGCATTGGTAAACGATGCCTACAGTGTGGCCATCTGCGATGAACTAGAAAAGAACACCGGTCGCGCGGCCAAGTTGGGCGTGGTGCATGCAGTACTTAATCGTCTGGAAGAAAAAGGTTTGGTGAAAAGTAAACTGGGCGAAGCCACCAACACCCGCGGTGGTAAGCGCAAACGCTATTACGCTGTTACCAATGCCGGCAAAGCTGCTTTGCTAAAAGTCAAAGAAGTGCGCGATAATTTGTGGAGTATGATACCGGGTATGACGCTGAAGAATATTTAATAAGTACATAATTGACAGTTGACAATTCGCAATTGACAATTAAGAAAATTTCAAATGACTGTAAACAATCCCAAACCACCCCGGCTTGCAGAAAAATTTCTGAGTTGGTATTGTAAGCCAAACTTGCTGGAAGATTTGCAGGGTGACTTAAATGAATATTTTAATCGCAATGTAAAAACCAAAGGTGCTAGACAAGCTAAACTCATTTACATAATTGATGTACTCAAGTTTATGCGCCTTTATACTATTCGTAAACCTGAATTTGTAAACACATTAATAAACTGGATTATGCTGGGTAGCTATGTAAAAACTTCGGGGCGCAACATCATGCGCAACAAATTATTTTCGTTTATCAACATTGCGGGATTGTCCGTGAGTTTACTGGTGGGCATGTTGCTGATTGGCTTGCTGAACGACATCCACTCGTACGATCAGTTCCATGAAAAGAAAAATTACATCTATCGGGTAATCAGCAATTATCAATACCTCGATCAGGTAGATGAACAATGGTATGCCAGCTCGGCACCTAAAGCCGGCCAGCTAATTAAAGAATCTGTACCCGGTGTGCAAGATGCCGCGCTGTTTCATAGCTGGGCCAACAACGATTTAAAAACTGGCGACAAAGTAATTCCACTTCAAGGACATTGGGCCAATGAAGCCCTCTTCAATGTATTCACATTTCCATTGGTGCAAGGCAATGCTACTACCGCTTTAAAAGAACCGTTCTCGCTGGTACTAACCGAAGATGCCGCCATCAAAGTTTTTGGCACTACCGATGCCATCAATAAAACTATTACCATGGGAGAACACGAATACACCATTACGGGTGTAGCAAAAAATCTTCCGGAGTTCTCGCACATTAAATTTGAAATGCTGGTGTCGTTAAGTACCAGACCCGTAACTGAGAAAGAGCAATACGAAAAATATGAACTCTCGTGGGATAACATGTGGCAAGGCTATACTTATTTGTTGTTGGCACCCGATACCGATTTAACCACACTGCAACAAAACCTCGACAACCTTGCTGTTGAACAAAATAAAACCATCAAGAATGCGAAGATTACACTTACACTTCAGCCGCTTAATGACATTGCGCTAAGCCCGCAAATGAATAATTCGTTTGGCACCACCATGAATATTAAAGATGTGTGGATTGCTGGTGTGCTTGCCATCATTGTTATAATTTCTGCATGCTTCAATTACACTAACTTATCTATTGCCCGTGCATTAAAACGTGCCCGCGAAATTGGCGTACGCAAATCCATTGGTGCCACTAAACGACAAGTGTTTAGTCAGTTTATGGTAGAGTCGGTATTGATTGCGCTTGCCGGGTTGGTGATTGCGTCTGTTCTGTTTGTTCTGATTAAGCCATTTTTTCTTTCAATCGATTCTTCGGTTCAAAGTATGATCAAACTTAATCTCTCACTTGTTTCGGTGCTTTATTTTATTGCGCTTACACTGGCAACCGGATTGCTGGCAGGTTTCTTACCCGCTGTATTCTTTACGCGCATTGAAGCTATTAAAGTATTACGCAGTGGTATGGATTTAAAATTGTTTAAGAACCTGAACATGCGCAAAGTGTTGATCGTTTCGCAGTTTACGGTTTCATTAGCATTTATTGCAGCAACCGTAATCGGTTATAAACAATACAAACATTTTGTTTCGTTCGATCTGGGGTTTGCTACCGATAACATTATCAACGTAAAGTTACAAGGCAACAAACCAGAGTTGATCCGCAAAGAATTTGAAAGCATTCCTGAAATTGAAATGATTTCACAATCGAAGGTAACAGCTGGTATCGGCTATTATTATGGCGGATCGATGAAGTATAAAAATCCGTTGGACTCTTCGCACATCAATCATAATACAATTGACGCTAACTACATTCCGCTACACAGACACAAACTAATTGCCGGTAAGAATTTTAATCCTGCTAAAAGAGATGAACCAAGTAGCAAAACGATTGGCGAGGCAATTGTAAGCGAAAATATTCTGGATCATTTTAAAATTGGTGATGAAAATCGCGAAAGTGCAATTGGCGAAATTATTCTCCTCAATCGGAAGGAATATGCAATTGTAGGTGTGATTGAAAACTATCACTACGGTCGTGCCGATGGTGATAAAAACAAAGTGGTGTTGATGCATTCAGAAACTTCAGCTTCCAACCTGAATCTTAAAATAAACTCCACCGATTGGCTGGCTACGATGAACAAAATTGAAGCTGCCTGGAAAAAAGTAGATCAGGTGCATCCGGTAGAGGCTTTGTTTTACACTGATCAACTGAAAGATAATTTCAATGGATTACTCGCCATGCTAAAAGTAATCGGGTTCATTGCCTTTCTGGCTATCAGCATTGCATCGCTCGGGTTATTGGGTATGGTTGTATTCACCACCGAAACCCGGTTAAAAGAAATCAGCATCCGCAAAGTAATGGGTGCCAACACGCTTCAATTAACATACCTGATCAGCAAAAGCTTTCTGGTGTTACTGGCAATAGCCACCGCAATTGCATTGCCTGCTACGTATTATTTCTTTACCGAAAAATTTCTGGTGACGATGAAAAATCATTTACCGGTTTCAGTAACGGATCTGGTAATTGGTGCGATGGCGATGGCAGTGTTGGCTCTTGTTATGATCAGCACGCAAACTTTAAAAGCTGCACGTAAAAATCCGGCTGAGGTTTTGAAGAGTGAATAGGTTTTTGTATTAAGATTAGCAATTCTTACCTTTAATAAGTTTGAAACTAATCTTAATGAAACCAATCCTACTCAGACTTTCAATTGTAGTTGTCGCGTTGATTCTGGTAGTATCAATTTACGGAGTGGCTCCGATTCGTTTCTTTTCATTTAATTTCTTTCAAAAAGTTAATGCCTCGTTATTCTATACATTCAAAGTATATGATAAGGTTGATGATCAAATCATATTGTTAAACACAGGAACAAAAAGCATTGAAGAGATAATAGCCTATATTGAACTACTCAAGAAACACAATCCAAAAGTTATTGGTGTCAATCTTTGCAATCATGCCACGGGAACCGAATCTACTAAGAGTCAATATAAAACAGATACTGATGTTGTTTTTGCGAATTGTGAAAAAATCAATCACACGCTTAGCCGAATAATTAACGAAGACAACTCGGCAACGCATTTCCAAAGTGACAACTATCAATCCTTTGAGCGAAAGGTTTTAAACAATACCAAAACGACCAACGCCAAAGTAGAGCGAATAAATTATTCCAAAGGCGGATTCTACAAATACGAACTCGATAGTACGGAATTTATCTTCGATATCTTCCCCAATTCTATAATCCTACTCGGATATTTAGGAGATTATCTAAACGAAGTTGACCCATTTGATACACAAAGTGAATTACGATATTTTACAAGTGCAAGAATCACACCCTTGAACAAGTACTTTTCGCTTGAAGATGTTAGTCCCGACATGTATGATGTTGAGATCTCTGCACATATCATTTCTTCTCTATTAAACCAAGACTTCATAAAAGACATTCCCAAATGGCAAAGTATTGGAATCCTATTTCTATTCATCCTATTTCAAACTCTGGTGATGAGCCTTGTTCAAAACAAAAACATTCTAATGAGTATTGGTGTAGGGCTGTTAAGCTATTTTCTTATTAAGATGGCTGGTAGTTTTTTAATAGTTTATCTATTTACCGAAGGCTATTACCTGCAATTAGATGAACTCATGCTGCTTCTCGTTATCGTGATTGTTTTCAATTTAGGGTTTAATGTTTTCAGAAAAACAAGTAAAACTCCTACTCCTTCTTCTTAAAATCTATTGAAGTAGAATTTACACAATAGCGCTGGCCGGTTAAGGTTGGGCCATCGTCAAACAAGTGGCCAAGATGCGCGCCACATTTGGTGCATACTATTTCGGTGCGCACCATACCGTGCGAAGTGTCCGTAACCTTTTTGATTTTTCCGCCTGCAATCTCTTTATCGAAGCTGGGCCAGCCACAGTCCGATTCAAACTTCATATCAGACGTAAACAAGTCGGTGTGGCAACCGGCACATTGATACACTCCTTTCTCTTTATGCAGATAATATTTTCCGGTAAACGGCATATCGGTTCCTTTTTGACGGAGTACCTCGAACTGCACAGGCGTTAAAACTTTTCTCCACTCCGCTTCGGTGCGCACAATACGCTTAATGGTATCGGCTGCAGCCGTTTCTTTTGGCGATTTGGTTTGGGCACAGGCTTGCAAGCCCATAATCGCACTGAGGAATACTACTACTATCTGCTTCATAAATACTTAAATTTTGAATCTTAATTTCATATCTATCTACGTAAAACAACCCACAAGTGGATTTAGTTTTTAAAATTTGTGTTCAATAATGTCGCGCTGCCGACCAAAGGTATGACCAATTTCAACATTCAATCGTACTCCCTCACCATAAACAAAACCGAAACGGTGTCGGCTGAGGTTTATCAACCTGCTTCTGCCAAAGCAGTTTATGTATTTGCTCACGGAGCTGGCACTAACATGCACCATAAATTTATGAAAGATCTGGCTGCCGAACTTGCCTCGCACCAGATTGCCACGCTTCGTTATAATTTTTTATATACCGAACTCAATAAAAAACGTCCAGACTTTCCGGCTGTGGCTCATCAGGCTGTGGCCGCTGCAATTGCAAAAGCACACGAATTGTTTCCAACGCTTCCGCTGATTGCAGGTGGAAAATCGTTTGGCGGCCGCATGACTTCGCAATACATAGCTGCCCATGTGTTGCATTTTGTAACCGGGTTGGCGTTTGTTGGGTTTCCGTTGCACCCTGCGGGCAAGCCCGGTATTGATCGGGCAGATCATTTATATGCAATTAAAATTCCGATGTTGTTTTTACAAGGAACAAAAGATGCATTGGCTACGTGGGATTTATTAACGGAGGTTACTGCGAAACTACCTTCTGCCACGCTCGCGCCTTTTGAAGGTGCGGATCATAGTTTCAAAGCCGGAAAGAAAAATCTGATTCCGGAGATTGCTGAAAAAATTAACGCGTGGATTTAATAATTTAAACCTATAAGGTTTGATTTTTCCAGCGTTAAAAACCTTTTTATAAACCTATAAGGTTTAACGCTTTCAGCAACAAAAACCTTATAGGTTTTTTAGTTAACACTACCGCTCATAGCGGCCGGTCTTCTCCGTGAGTACAATGCGATATACAATTGAGTTGAAGTGCGGTCAGCAGAAGTTGGGGCCATCCGTGAAGTATACCTTAATCTTTTCGATGTCAAAAATTACTGAATGAGCCAACCAGCAGTCAGACTTTTCAGTTCCAATTTCGTGGCCATTTGTACAGATTTTGTTTAATCCGTCTGTTCCATCCAGTCCACAGCAACCATTCAATCGCGAGGGATCTGAATGATTCTTTGAATTTATCAAATCGGTTTTATTTATAATTATTTGCCTCTCTGTAGCAGTATAATATTCACCGTCACTAATAAAAAAATGTCCCTTATCAATGAAATCTTTTCCATCAATCATTTTCAATTGCTCGGATTGAACTTCAATTAGATCGTTCGTTATATCAATATCACAAAATTTGCACTTTATTTTCATTTCCCCCAAGTAAGAACTGTTTCAATTTCGGATAGACTTAATTCGCCTAGCATGGTGGTGTAGATTTACAAAGAAATTTAAGGATTTTTTGTATCTCTTCGCATTAAACATATATAATAGCTGAGTCGGGAAGATCGTTTAGTAAACAACAATAATACTAGGAATCTATTTTACATTCTCTCGCCTCCTAATTTCGCTGGTGATACATTCATTTAGATAATCCCTAAGCTCAATTACTTGCAAAATATCTAAAGTTAGAGATCTGGAATAATCCTTAGATGATGGTGACCTATAACCAAAGTGTAGATGCATTCTAAAACTTTCAGAAAATGATGACTTACTAATAATAATTCGTGCGCCCAAGTCGGGCAAATCAATAGAATTATCGCTCGAATAACTTACCCCATACCCTGGACCTCTCTTAATAGTAAGCCCAAAATCTTGGTTCTTTTCAATTTCTGAAATCATAATATCGATTTAACTTATTTTAACTATTAATTGGTCTCTTGCTCTAAGATAAATTCTTCCATCCGGTTTCTTACAAACTTTTACGTCTATTGTTATAAACTTTGTCCCAACAGGATGTCTTTCTCGCTCAAATTTACTGCATTCAATTACTACATCTGTTGGAATTTCCTGATTTGGTAATGGCCTAACTCGAATTCGATCCGTTTCCGTATCTAAAAAATTTTCGCATTTTATATTCTTTATGTAGTTACCAATGATCAATTCCATACAGCAATCATCTATTATACTTGATAACGAATTTTCATACAGTAATTACAGCGTAAACTTTGTTGGGTTTGCTCCAACAAAGATGGAAGCTGTCTCAAAAGGGCAGCCTCTTTGGTTTTATGAGAGGGCAAAAAAAAGAGGAAGCCGAAGCATTCCTCATTTAGTGCAAGTCGCTATCTTGCTTGTGTGCGCTAAATCAAAAGTA
>Ga0075163_10009116_pt1 | contig 13041 bp, 11 predicted proteins | sample JI1023141ADNA_FD_71478 | JGI IMG/M metagenome (GOLD analysis project Ga0075163, IMG submission 71478) | Wastewater effluent complex algal communities from Wisconsin, to seasonally profile nutrient transformation and Carbon sequestration -... | ecosystem: Engineered > WWTP > Effluent > Algae...
TAATCAAGCGTGTTCCAATTGACTCTTGCTTGTCCCTATGGGAACCTTTGACCCTTGACCTTATAAAAAAAATGAACCAACTCCCCGCCGCCGACGGCTTCCTTGCTCTTCCGGACGAAAACCTAGCCGATTACAAAACAGCAAAATACGTCATTCAGCAAGTTCCATATGAACATACTTCTTCTTACCTAGAAGGATCAGCTAAAGGACCGGCTGCAATAGTAAGTGCTTCACACTTCGTTGAATTTTACGATGAAGAACTCGATATGGAAAGCTACCGCAGTGGTGGAATTGTTACCATGGAAGAGATGGACTTCACTTCGAGAGTTGACGAAGAAGCAATGGTTTTGATCGATGAAGAAACATCAAAGCATATCAATGCCGGAAAATATGTTGTTTCATTAGGAGCAGAGCATACTGTAACGAATGGATTTGTGCGTGCACATAAACGGAAATATCCAGACATGGCAGTGTTGCAGATCGACGCACATTCAGATCTTCGTGAATCATATCACGATAATATCTATTCTCATGCATCAGTAATGAAGCGTGTTCATGATATGAAAGTTCCATTGGTGCAAATTGGTATTCGCGCACAGTGTAAAGAAGAATCTGATCTGATCAAATCCTCAGACATCATCAATACATTTTACGCACATCAGATCCGCAAGGACAGCAAATGGATGGACAAAGCAATAGCTTGTCTGCCAAAGCACGTTTATCTTTCAATTGATGCAGACGGATTTGATCCCTCGATCATGCCGGCTGTAGGTACAGCAGAACCCAACGGATTATTCTGGTCAGAAACATTAGAATTCCTTCGTCGCGTATTTGCAGAACGAGAAGTGATCGGATTTGATGTATTAGAATGTGCACCTATTGAAGGAAGTATTCTTTCAGAATTCACCCTCGCAAAACTTGTATATAGATTAATTGGTTATCATTCCATTAAGCATTAAATATTGAATCCACTTGAACGTCTTGTAAAAATTGCTACTTACCACTCACCACTTACTACTTACTAAATAATGAAAAAAATCCTAATAGCCAACCGCGGCGAGATAGCCATCAGAGTCATGCGTTCAGCACGCGAGATGGGAATCAAGACTGTTGCAGTTTTTTCTGAAGCGGATAGGAATTCACTTCATGTTCGGTATGCAGATGAAGCCGTATTGATCGGCCCACCGCCATCGTCACAGAGTTATTTGGTGATGGAAAATATCATTAAAGCAGCAAAAGATACAGGAGCAGATGCCATTCATCCGGGCTATGGTTTTTTATCGGAGAACGCGGCATTTGCTGATCTGGTAGTGGCATCAGGATTGATCTTCATTGGTCCTACAGGAGATTCAATGCGAATGATGGGTAGCAAGCTGGCAGCAAAAGCTACGGCTGAATCTCATAACATTCCGCTTGTGCCCGGCACTGCAAAAGCAATTGAAGATATCAATGAAGCAAAATTGATCGCAGAAAAGATCGGATTTCCAATTCTCATCAAGGCTTCTGCCGGTGGTGGAGGAAAAGGAATGCGTATCGTTAAAAATAAAGAAGAGTTCGAGCAGCAAATGAAACTTGCCGTGAGTGAAGCGATTTCAAGCTTTGGAGATGGCGCTGTTTTCATTGAGCGTTACGTTGCTTCGCCTCGACATATAGAAATTCAAGTGCTTGGTGATACACACGGAAATGTTGTTCATCTGTTTGAAAGAGAATGTAGCATTCAGCGTCGTCATCAGAAAGTAGTTGAAGAAGCTCCGTCATCTGTGCTTACAGAAAACATCCGTGAAGAGATGGGGAAATGTGCTGTGATGGTTGCTAAAGCTTGTAAGTATGTTGGTGCAGGAACGGTTGAGTTTCTACTCGACGAAAACAAGAATTTTTATTTTCTGGAAATGAATACGCGGTTGCAAGTAGAGCATCCGGTTACAGAATACATTACAGGTTTGGATCTTGTTAAAGAGCAGATCAGGATCGCTCGAGGAGAAAAGCTTTCATTCCAACAATCCGATTTAAAAATTCAGGGTCATGCCATGGAGATCCGTGTGTATGCTGAAGATCCTGAGAATAATTTCCTGCCTGACATTGGAACACTTCAAACTTATAAGGCACCACAAGGGCCTGGCGTTCGCTGTGATGATGCATTCGAAGAAGGAATGGAGATTCCCATTTATTACGATCCGATGATTGCCAAATTGATCACTTATGGCAAAGACAGGAAAGAATCGATTGACAGAATGATTCGTGCTATTGAAGATTATCAGATCAGTGGAGTGAAAACAACATTAACTTTTTGTCATTTCGTAATGCAACACGAAGCATTTGTAAGTGGAAATTTTGATACTCATTTCGTGCAAAAATATTTTACACCCGGCTCTTCTAAAAAGTCATCCGAAATTGAAATGAAAATTGCGGCATTATTGGCTGTTAAAACACTTCAAAAAGGAATAAAATCGAAAACCGGCAATAATTCTTCCACATCATCAGTTTCATTGTGGAAACAAAACCGACTTCGCCAAAACGATTAGGCACGTTTGTTGGAATAGTTCGAAAAATGGCAAAAAACATTCAGTTAATATTTTTATTTCTTTTCACACTAATTACTTCAAGTTCTTCCGCTCAGGATACCTTGAGAGGAAAATCGTTACCCTACATTATTGAAAAAGAAGATACAATTTTTGTCGTCAATCTGAATAATGTATTAATAGAAGCAGAAGGACCTGATTACTTAAAGAACCTTCAAGCATACTATCGATTGCGTTTCAATGTGATCAAGGTGTATCCATATGCTCGTTTAGCTGCAGTGAAATTGAATGAGATGAATGCAAAAATGTCGACGATGAAATCGGATCGTGAAAAAAGAAAATACCGTAAAGTGGTAGAAGAGCAAGTGCGTAAAGATTTCGAAGATCAGTTAAAAAAATTAAGTATCAATCAGGGCGATGTTCTAATTAAATTGATCGATCGCGAAACCGGCCATAGTTCATATGAATTGGTTAAAGATCTCAAAGGTTCCTTTAATGCATTTTTCGCACAGAGTCTGGCCAAGTTATTTGGTCATGACCTGAAAGATCAATATGATCCTACAGGGGCAGATAAAACAATTGAATCTATTGTACAGCAGATCGAACGCGGCGAAATTCAATTCTAATTTGTAGTGAGTAATTCATTTTAAAATATTCCGATCGGTTATCCGTCAGCTTTCATATGTTCAGAATACTTGGAAAATCTCCATCCGGAAAGCGGTTAGACAGAATTAAAAACTCACCGAATTACAAGAATGGCGCCTTTCAAAATATTGAACCAACAGAAGCGATTTTAAAGGATGCATCAATGCCAAAAATGTTGAAAGAGATCTTCTTCAACAGACCGGCAAATCTATCTCCTGCAATTGATGTTACAGCTTTCAAGATCGATCTCACTAAATTATCTGACACGAAAAGCTCAATCGTTTGGTTTGGTCACTCATCATACTATATCAATCACCACGGATTTAAAATACTTGTAGATCCTGTTTTGAGTGGACATGCTTCTCCATTTAGTTCAATGGTAAAAGCATTTAAGGGAGCAGATATTTATAAAGCAGAAGACATTCCCGAAATTGACCTTCTATTGATCACGCATGATCACTACGATCATCTGGACTATAAAGTGGTTCTGAAATTAAAACATAAATTCAAAAAAGTACTTACAGCTTTAGGCGTTGGATCACATTTAGAATATTGGGGTATTGATACCAATAAAATTGTTGAATTGGATTGGTGGGAATCGTACCGGGCGAATGAAAAAATCGAATTTACTTCTACGCCATCAAGACATTTTTCAGGACGTACATTAAAAAGAGCAAATACACTTTGGAGTTCTTTTGTATTGGATCTGGGAAATAAAAAGATCTTTCTGGGAGGAGATTCGGGGTATGACAGTCAATTCAAGAAAATAGGTGAGAAGTATGGACCTTTTGAATTAGCTATTTTAGATTGTGCTCAGTACGGAGCGAATTGGCCATATATCCATATGGTTCCCGAACAAACAACACAAGCTGCACTTGACCTTCAGGCCAAAGTGCTTCTACCAGTGCATTGGGGAAAATTTGCTTTAGCTAACCATCCTTGGACAGAGCCAATTGAGCGTATTAACAAATCGGCTGAGTTCCTTAAGGTGTTTGTTAATGTGCCTGTCATTGGACAAGTAATAGAATTTTGATATTTCATCTAGCTTCCATTTTGTCATTTTATTGCAAGAATTTCTGTCAGAAAAAACTGATGTAGTTTTTTTATATCTTTGAAAGTAAACTAGAATTACTTTGAATGAAAGCATTATTAATTCTGATCAGTCTGTTTTTTTCTATAAACGCAGGAGCACAAAGTACGTTCATTAAAACGTACGGCAATTCACAAAGTGATTTTGGAACGAGTTGCGTGGAAGCATTTGATAAAGGAATACTGCTTACCGTTTCTACAAGCACAAATTTCTTTAATATTCAAATGGCTCTAGTCAAAACCGATAGGAATGGACAAATGCTATGGAACAAAATTAAGCAAGTTGGATCGTACTCTTATCCTCAGTCCGTCGTAGAAAGCACTGATTCAGGAATCGTAGTTTTTGGAAGCGCAAATTATACTCCGACACTTAATGGAAATGACGATTTCCTTTTCTTATTAAAAACTGATTCCAACGGAAACGATCTTTGGTCAAAAGAATTTCGATTCTCACAGAATGATCAGCCTGTCAAATTGCTAAAAGCCAAAACAGGTGGTTTTATTTTTAGTGCCATCAATGATTACAACATAAGTGTATATCCTAAAGCAGGCATTGTACGGTTAGAGGAAGATGGTTCAATACGCTGGTCAAAAAGAATAGAAGTACCATTTGGAATTAAACCAACATCGATTGTTGAAACCATTAATGGAAATATTTGCCTTGTTGGAAATGTTGTTGGATATAATTCGATTTATTTTAATGACGTTGCAGTCTGTTATCTTGATTCAAATGGAACAGAGCTTTGGACGAAAGTTTTTCAAACGTATTATGATGATGAATGTAATATTGTAACGACGAATACAGCAGGTGAACTTTTTATCAGTGGGAGAACTTATTCAATAGCCAGAGAATGGGATTCTTTCCAGATAAAATTAAATTCGGCGGGCGATATGCAGTATCAAAGAATGTATGATGCAGGAACTTCCAATGGCGAGATCATGCGAACAGGCATTTCTTATGATGATGGAAGTTCATTACTTCTTGGTGATGTTGGCGGTTGGGATGAGAGAGACATCACAATGCTAAGACTCAATTCTGATGGAAGTATCCGGTGGTGCAGAAAGTATCCGTTTTCGCCACAGTTTACAAACTATCCTTATGGAATAATTCGTACATCTGATGATGGATTGATTTTTACCGGAGATATTCGTCCACCGGCATATTACCGCGATGCCGCACTAGTAAAAACAACAAACATTGGTGGCCTGATCTGTTATCAGGACACCGTTATTTTCACAATGCACCAAGATACATTTACCGTAATAGAACCGTATTTTACAATTATTGATACGTTGATAGTACCTGTTGATTCAATTGTAAATGTGCCTTTCAATTTGATCACTGAAAAAAGTGTTTGTCAGCAGATCTTTCCCATTCCTGATTTTACCTATGAAGAAGACACGATCTGTTCTTCACAGTGTATTCGTTTTATCGATAAAAGTTTGAATGACCCGATTTCATGGAGCTGGACATTTAGCGGCGCAGATAGTGCAGTCTCGTATGTTCAGAATCCGGAAGAAATTTGTTTTGAATCCAAGGGGTCTTTTATTGTAAATTTAGAAGTTACGAATTCAGATGGAACAAGTTCGATCACAAAAGAAATAACAATTGGCTCAGAATGTCCGGAAGAACCATTTGTAATTCCGAATGTTTTCACACCAAATGGTGATGGTAAAAATGATATTTTCGAAATTAAGAATTTACCGGCAAGTGCGACAATGAGAATTTATAATCGATGGGGTAACCAGATGTTTACAACATCTGAAAAGAAAAGATCGTGGACAGGTTTCGATACAAATGGGAAAAAAGCAAGTGATGGTGTGTATTTTTATGTCCTAGATGTTTCAAGTGTAACATATAAAGGCAGTATCCAATTGATAGGTGGAAATTGATCTGATATTTTTTGTCGTATACTGATTTTCAATATTTTACAGTTTCTAAAAAAGTAGTGGAGAGTCCTTTTTGTATTGAGAATTTTATATATTTGACCATTCTCCTCCAAATCTCCCATTAATGAAATTTCTCAGATCGGTACTGTTACTGACGGCTTTACTTTGCACTTTTTCAATTAGTAAGGCAGCTACTATTCGGGTATTATTTTTAGGAAACAGCTATACCGGAGTTAATGATCTACCGCATATCGTTTCAGATATAGCATTATCAAATAATGATTCATTGATCTATGACAGCTATACTCCGGGTGGTTACACATTACAAAATCATTTTGGAGATGCAACCTCACTTGCGAAGATCAATCAGGGAAATTGGGATTATGTAGTTCTGCAAGAGCAAAGCCAATTACCAGCCTTTCCAATTGGACAAGTTCAAATTTCTGTTTATCCGTATGCGCATAAATTAGACAGTCTCATCAATGCAGTAAATCCATGTACTGAAACAATGTTTTATATGACATGGGGACGCAAATATGGTGACGCAAGCAACTGTTCATCGTGGCCTCCGGTTTGCACGTATGAAGGTATGGACAGTTTGTTGAATCTTCGTTACAGAACAATGGCTTTTGACAACAATGCAACAGTATCTCCGGTAGGAGCAGTATGGAATCACATTATACAAAATTATCCCTCGATAGAATTATATCAATCAGATGAAAGTCATCCATCAGCAGCCGGATCATACGCGGCTGCATGTTGTTTCTATTCAAGTATTTTCAGAAAAGATCCTGAAACTATCTCTTATAATTATGGTTTAGATTCTGTAACAGCTGCATCAATTAAATTAGCTACAAAAACAACAGAGTTCAATAATACGAATGCCTGGTATATTGGCGCTTATGATCCAAAAGCGGATTATACATATATTAACAACGGATTAAACTCCGTTACCTTTCTGAACAATTCAATGAATGCAGTAACCTATTTATGGGATTTTAATGATGGCAGTTATTCAAATACCGCCAATCCAATCCACATGTTTTCAACTCCCGGCCAATATAACGTTACATTATTCTCTTATAAATGCGGTTATTCTGATAGAACTACAACTTCTGTAACAGTGTTGAGTACCGGGATAAGTCAGTTAAACGCAATGGAAAATGTCTTGGTTTATCCAAATCCTGCTAGTAACTTCGTTGAAATAAGAAATTCAGTTCCTGAAAATTTTATAACTAAAGTAGAAATTATAAATACACTTGGTGAAATTGTATATTCTTCGAATTTCGGATCTGCGTCTGAATTTAGAATCGATACTCATCAATTTCCAAGAGGATATTATTTTATTTCACTTACTTCAAAAAACAATTATTTGAAGTCGTATCCATTAGTATTGAATTGATTTTAATGAAATATTTATCATATCTGATTTTTTTATTGTTGTTCATTTCATGTCAGGAAAATGGTCTGAAAACAAAAACCGATCTATCACAATTTTCCTGGCTTATTGGTGAATGGATGGATAGCACTTCAGATGGTAAAATGGTAGAGATTTGGAATCAGATCGACGATTCTTCGTTTGTGGGTAGTAGCATTTACATGGCCGGCATAGACACTATATTTTATGAGGAAATATCTTTGCGAATGAAGAATGGCAAGATCTTTTACATACCTAGTATTCAATCACAAAATGATGGTAGTCCTGTTTATTTTGCATTGACTTCTTCGAGTAATAAAGAATTTACTTTTGAAAATAAAGAACACGACTTTCCTAAAAAGATAGTCTATACAAACCCACATAGAGATTCACTTGTTGCTTTTATAGAAGGCCCAACAGCAAATGGATACAAAAAAGAATTTTTCAAGATGCGTCGCGTTATTGGAGGAAAATAATAGTAAGATTTAACAGTTGGTAAATAAATAAACGTGAGCATAAAAAACGAAATCCTTATTCATTGCAAACAAGTCCTGACAGAAAAAGTCCATTCTTTCAAAGACAAATTGAATGAACTTGTATCAGATGCAGAAAACGATTCAAAGAGTTCGGCAGGTGACAAACATGAAACTGCAAGAGCAATGATGCAACTGGAACAGGAGAAGTTGATCTCTCAGTTCAATGAAGCTGACCGACAATTGGAAATATTATCTTCAATTAACCCTGACGAAGAAGTTAAATTTGTAAGGACAGGCGCCCTTGTTGAAACAAACAAAGGAATTATCTTTTTATCAATCCCTCTAGGCAGGATAAAAGTTAAAAATGCAGATATAATGGTAATCTCTGCAATTGCTCCTCTTGCAAAGGCAATGATGAATGCAAAGAAAAAAGAAACAGTTTCTTTTAATGGAACTGATTATCTTATTAAAAATATCAGTTAGATAATTTTCATTATTGAAATGAACGTTATACATGGCTACCGAAATATTAACCGATAGATTTATACTCAGAAGTTTTGTTCAGAGCGACCTCGATGATGTTTATAAAGGATTGTCGCATCCCGAGGTAATAAAATATTATGGGATAAGCTACAAAACACTTGAGGAAACTCAGGCTCAGATCGATTGGTTCAAAGAAATGGAGGTAAATCATACAGGGCAATGGTGGGCAATTTGCAACAAAGACGATGCTGCATTTTTAGGTGGTGTTGGATTCAATAATTTCCAGGCCAAACATTTTTGTGCTGAGCTGGGTATTTGGATTCTTCCTCAACACTGGGGTTTAGGAATTTTAAAAGAAGTTGTAAATTCTGTATTCTTATATGCAGCAACTGAATGGAAATTGCATAGGATGGAAGCAGTGGTTGAAAGTGACAATCATCAATGTATAAGTGGATTAATGAAGGCCGAATTTATTTTTGAAGGGAAACGTCGTGAATGTGAATATAAGGACGGTAGATTCATTGATCTTAATATTTATTCCAAATTAGCTAAATAGAAATATGTTCCTGCCTAAAAAAATAAGGGTATTATTAATTCTGTTCATATTTATTGATCTGGCTATATCATTTAATCAGTATTATAACACGCCGATCGATGGGGATCTAACATACATTGTATTACCGGCTGACAAATATCGTCCAGTACTTAGTGATCCATTTGGGATTTATGCAATTTCAAATAATTCAAAGCACAGTGAAGCAAATCGTTTTTTTTCAATTACCACGACCCGTGCTTATTTTAAGACAATTCCGTTTGTTGCGCAAACAATGATGTCACCGATATCTTCAATTTATTTTTCTGCTGCAGTATTCAAATTACTGACTCAACTATTGATCATTCTTCTTTTATCTGCAATTATATCGGGAGGCCTGAATTTGAAAGAAGATACTTTCATTCTTTCATCGTTATTGCTTTCAATATTTTTTCAGGTAGGAGGCTATGGTTCAACAATGGGAATCATTGATGGCGCAATTACCTATACGATCTCATATACTTTACCCGTAGCTCTTTTTTTGCTACTGCTATATCCACTTGCAATTAAACACTTTCATAATCAAGACGCGCCATTAAACCAATTTTTCGCAGTTTTACTATCGTTGATTGCTTTCGTAATTCCATTTTTCGGAAATCAGATTCCAATTCTTGTCATTTCAATTTTATTGCTTTCTATATTTGTAAAATTTTTCTACCTAAAGCAAAAAGTTAATATTTTAAACATTATTTCTGATAAAAAACTAAAAGCCGGTCTCTTATTAGCGTTAATCGTATGCCTTTATTCATTTTTCCTGAGTTTTTATAATTCCGATAGAAACCTGCTCGATGTTTCGATAGTTGAGAGATATAAAAAGATACCAATTGGTATGTTTAATATCCTATTCGGTAAACCCGGATTGTGGATATTGATACTACTTATTTTTATCAATACGATTCTTCTGAAAAAAAGCGGAAATGAAAAAAGTGCTTCATTCTCCCTCACTCTTAAATGGGCGTGTGTATTTATTTTAATTTATGTGTTGTTATTACCTTTTGATGGATATTATGAGTTCAAACCGAATATTATTCGCCGAGATAATTTTTTACCCGGTATCTTGATACTTATTTTTCTATTCGTGCAAAGCTCTGTCTATTTGGTTAAGCAGAATTCTAACAAAGGCAAAATTCACAAAATGTTAGCAGCATACTTGTTGTTGGTGATCTTACTATTTACAATTGCTGATTCACCATCGTTAAGAAAGGACAATTGTCAAAGGGCATCATTGGAAATGTTATCCTTATCTGATGAGAAGATAACTCGACTATCCGATCAATGTACGATAGCATCATGGTATATTATTTATGATCATAAAGACTCTGAAGTAAATGCAATGGTTTTTAATTTCTGGAATATCACTGATAAACCAAAATTGTATTTTCAGAATTAAGGAGTGGTAGATCCAGATTTAACAAAGTCGGAAATGGCAAGAGCCTCTTTAACTTCTTCCGGTTTGCATGTTCCAATCAACAAACTTTGATTATTAACAAAAACGACTTCTATAAGCCAAGTTCCAGAAACGGTCATCACTGATCTTTTGCCAAACCCACGAAGCCCCCAACCGCCAAATTCCTTTAATGGATTGTATTGTCGAACAATTACGTCAGACAGTTGCGACCATTCAAAACGCTTAGGAAAAAAATGAAATGGGTAAAATTTGACCGTGATCGCATCTTTGTCTATCGTTGTGATCAGTTTCATACTATAGAATAGTGCATTGATAAGAACCAGGAAGGCAAGTGCTGAAATTAATCCGATGTCGCTCATCGGTCGGCGGCCAAATGGCTGATGGAAGATAACTTGCTGAACAAATGCATAAATAAAAAGTGCAGAGATCGAAAGTAATACGATTCTGAATATCTTCTGACTGAATCGTTGCTCTTCATTAAATAGAATTGGTGAAGTCATTTTAGGAACGATCTGTAGTAATAGTCTTGCACTGATCAGGCTTTTGAAAACTCATTCTTAATAACCATTTGCATTTCCTTATGCACGCCAGAATTAGCAGCAATCAATTCACCACCGAAAATGAAATTATTTTCCCCAATAAAATCAGTAACTATACCACCGGCTTCTTTAACAATTATTGCTCCACCTGCTACATCCCACGGATTTAAACCATACTCATAAAAAGCTTCAAACCGACCGCATGCAACATAAGCCAGATCAGCAGCAGCAGATCCCAGTCGACGAAGTCCATGAGTATTTCTCATACACCAATCAAACACCTGCATATAAGGGATCATGCGATCATAATTATGATATGGAAATCCGGTAGCTATCAGCGAATCAGATAAGACAGAGATCTTTGAAACGGAAATTGGCTTTCCATTCATAAATGCACCGCCATTCTTATATGCAAAGAAACATTCATCCAGATTCAATTCATGAACTACACCAAGAATGAGTTCATCTTTTTCCATCAGAGCAATTGAAATGCAAAAACAAGGGATACCGTGAATGAAGTTCGTTGTCCCATCGAGAGGATCTATGATCCAGTTATACTTATCACCCTTAGTATTGTCAGTTGATTCTTCCGTATAAAAACCGGCTTCAGGAAGTAATGACTTTAATTTCTCAACAATTCTTGCTTCAGCTGTTTTGTCAACATAGGAAACCAGATCATTATGTCCCTTTTTTTCAATGTTGCTTTGAGAAAAAGTTTTCCTTTCTCCAACAATGAATTTTCCAACATCAGTTGTTAGTTCAGTTACATCAATACAAAGTTTTTTTAATTGCGAATTTTCCATTCAGGCAATTTGTTTTTTGTCTTTGAAATAAAATAGTCCGGTTACTCCGACTATTACTAAAAACAGGGAAATCATTTGAGCTTGTGTAAATGCTAAATTTCCGATATGATACTGGGAATTTACCCTTATACTTTCAATTAAAAATCTTTCTATTCCATTGAATACAAGATACCAGGAGAATAATCTTCCGGGAGTACTTATTTTCTTACGCATAGCCCACAACAAAAAGAAAAGTGAGATGCACATTATACTTTCATAGAGTGGAGTAGGAAAAACCGGTTCAGGCAATTCGTTGCAGTGATTTCCTACACATCCTTCAATTGGGATTCCTTCACTCACTACATTATTCGGATAGGTATATGACCAAAGCCAATCGGGCAGGAACGACATCCATGAAGGTTTCGGTGCAGTATTTACAATGCCCCAGTCACCATCACCTGCAATTTGACAACCCAATCGTCCTGTCCCATATGCAAGCATCAATCCGGGTGCAGTCGCATCACACAAATGAAGTGGACCAATGTTGTTTTTCTTCCCATACCACAACACCGTAGCACCACCGACGATCAACCCGCCATACATTGTTAATCCGCTACCACTGAAAATCATTTCAGAAGGATTCGCCATAAAATCGCTCCAATATTCAAATAGGTGAAACAATTTTGCTCCTAACAATCCGCCAATTGCTGCTGCCATTGTAATTTCTGACACCATTTGATGCGGATAAACTTTTACATCTACTTCTTTCGGATCTTTTAGCAGTTGCTTTTTACTTTCGTAATATTTCCAGAACACTGCAATTCCAGCCCAGATAAGTCCTCCCAATAAATTTCCTTTCAAAGAAAGTAAAGCTGCTTGCGGGTCACTAAAAAATTCCGAACTATTGAATATTGCATAGAAAATCTTTGCCCCAAGTATAAAACCAAAGATCCCATTCCAGAAATATTCATCCATTCCTGCCGGTTTACCAACAAACATTTTTCTGTTCATCGGATGAAGCAATCCTAATGATTCCTTTCGTTTTAATTCCATTGACAATGTCCATGCGGCAAGTAAAAAAGAAGTTGCTACCAGCAATCCGAACATAGGAGGGAAGGAATACTTGAAATGTGTTCCAAAAAGATCATTCAATAAATCACTAAGGCCTGCGTACATCTAATAAAATTTAATTTGAATGATA
>Ga0075163_10009118_pt1 | contig 13039 bp, 12 predicted proteins | sample JI1023141ADNA_FD_71478 | JGI IMG/M metagenome (GOLD analysis project Ga0075163, IMG submission 71478) | Wastewater effluent complex algal communities from Wisconsin, to seasonally profile nutrient transformation and Carbon sequestration -... | ecosystem: Engineered > WWTP > Effluent > Algae...
CGCTCGAGCAGGATCGGGATCGCCAGCACCGCGTAGACGAGCATGGCCGCCGCGAGCCACGTCTTGCGCTCGCGCAGGGTCGCCCGATAATCGAGGAGGGCGAGGCGCATCACGCCGCCTGCCTCCGCACGAGCGAGAGGTACAGCTCGTCCATCGTCGCGACCCCGTGCTCGCGCTTGAGCGCCGCGATCTCGCCGCAGGCGATCAGCCGGGCGTGGTGCAGCGCCGCCACGCGGCGGCACAGGGTCTCGACGTCCGACAGGATGTGCGACGAGAACACGATCGTCACCCCGCGCTCGCGCGAGAGCTCGCGCAGGTGCTCGAGCAGCTCGTGGCGCCCGAGCGGGTCGAGCCCCGAGGTCGGCTCGTCGAGGAACAGCACCCGCGGCTCGTTGATGAGGGCCTGGGCGAGCCCGACCTTCTGCGTCATCCCGGTCGAGAACCCGCGCAGCTTGCGGTCCGCGGCGGCGGTCAGGCCGAAGCGCCGCAGCAGCGCCTCGGCCCGCTCCGCCGCGGTGTCCCGCGGGATCGCGAACATCGCCGCGATGTAGCGGAGAAACTCGCGCGCCGACATGTCCGGGGGCAGCGCGTACGAGGCCGGCAAGTAGCCGGACACGCGCCGGACCGCGAGCGTGTCGCCGACGATGTCGTGGCCGAGGACCGTCGCGCCGCCGCTGGTGGGCCTGGTCAGGCCGAGGAGCATGCGCAGGGTGGTCGTCTTGCCGGCGCCGTTGTGGCCCATGAACCCGAAGATCTCGCCCGGCTCGACCGAGAGGCTCAGGCCCTCGACCGCCTGCACCGCGCCGAAGCGCTTGCCGAGGTCTCGCACCGTGATCGCAGCGCTGTCGTCACTCATCGTCGTCCACCTTTTCTGGCGCGCGCCGGGGCCGACGCGCGGGCGGGAGCCCGCGCCGCGGTGGCGCGCGTGACCTTCGCGGGCCGGGCTGCGAGGCCCGCCACGAACAACTCCACGAGCCCGTCGAGCATCTGCTCGCGGGGCATCAGGCCGAGCCCGTCGAGCATGGCGAGCTGCTGCGGCGCGAACTTGAGGACGCCGATCGCGTAGGGGACGATGTCGCGGTCGACATCGGGCCGGATCTCGCCGCTGGCGATCCCCTCGTCGACCCAGCCCGCGAGCTGCTCGACCTGCGCCCGCGCCTCGCGACCGCCTCCCTCCGGGTCACGGAGGGCGCGCAGCTCCGGGTCATCGCGCAGCAGCTGGTCGAACAGCGGCTCGCGGGTCCACTCCCTGAACGCGAAGCGCAGCGTCTCCCCGAGTCGCGCGAGCGGCGACGAGATCGCCAGGACCTCGGCGGCGAAGCGCGCGCGGATCGCCGCGAACGTCTCCTCCGCGACGGCGCGCAGCAGCGCCTGCTTGTCCGCGAACTCGAGGTACAGCGCACCCTTGGCGCAGCCGGCCTCCTCCGCGACCCCGTCGAGCGTCGTCCCCTTGAACCCGCGCGCGGTGAAGTGGCGCCTGGCCACGTCGAGGATGCGTCGGCGCCGGGTCGGGTCACGGGGAGGCACCCCGACAAAATGGCTTAAATGACTGGACCAGTCAAATTGGTCAAATGGCGGGCGCTTTCGCGCAGGACCCGTGCGCTCCATGGTCCAGCTCGAGAGCGTGCGCCCGTCAGGTCCTTATTGCGGGCACATACCCGCGACGGACGCCGCGGGGAGCACGATAAAATCGTGGTACTCGATGAGCCCATCGGGTCTCACCGCGAGAAGGATCCCGCGATCACATGTGCGATCGACCAGGCGGCCAGCGTCGAGCCGCCGAGGATGACCGCGTAGCGACGCCAGTGACGAAGCGTCGCCGGTTCATCGCTCATGGTGCGGCCATTGAATCGGGTGATGTCGAGCCAGCGCGCCGTGAGCATCACGATCACCGCGATCCCGACGATCACGTCGAGGGACGAGGGCAGCGGCGGCCTGGTCGCGGCGATCGTGGCGAGTGACAGATAGATCGCCGCATTCCCGGCGACCGCCCAGACGAGACGCAGCAGGCACCCTGCCGGGGCTATGGGCGCGATGTTGGGGGTGTTGGGGGCGTTTGAGGTGGTCGAGGCGTTCGCGGTTTTTTCTGACATGCTGGCGGTTCCCACGGATGCGCGTGCATCCTGTGGGATGGCGGCCCGACCACCCCTGATTCCTGTGACGGACAGCCGTCACACCCTTTGTCGTTGAAAAGAGCGCTGTGCGTCGGCTGGCGCGCCGCGGTGAAACGTCGTCTCACCGCTTCACCATCGCCACTGTGACCTCCACGGTCCCGCCGCCCGGTATCGGCCGGGTGACGACGATGTCCGCGGAGCTGGCCACCTGACTGAACTGCGACGGCACGAGGACGCGTTCGAAGTCCTGGTCGCCGAGCTTCACGAATGTGTCGTATCTCAGCTCGGGCGGCGGGCTGTGGGCATGCGGCGCGGCCTGACGCAGGGGCGGAAACGAGAACGAGTGCGCGCCGGTCCCGGGCGGCGTGGCGTGGCTCTGTCCCCGATCACAACGAACGAGGATCTCGATCACCTCGAGCTCCTCGGACAGCGACGTCCCCCTGGCCGGCGACACCGGCGGGGCGGGGCCATCGGCCGCCTTTGGTTCAGCGCAGCGCTGCGCGGCGCTCTCCGCGAGGCTCACTGCTCGCGGAAGCCGACTGTCGACCATCGGTTTGAGTTCGGGTGGGAGGTTATCCAGACGACAGGCGAAGATCGCCGTCGCGGCCACGACGATGAACGTCGCGCCAGGAAACCTGTACGCAGGGTGACCGGATGTCTGAAATTGTCGCACGCAGCCTTCCGCGATCGCAGCTGCGATCAGCGGAATGGCGGCCCGACCACTCCAGGTGCCTGTGACGACCGATCGTCACACCCCTCGGCGAACCTCGCCGAGCGCGGAATCTTTAGCGCACCTGTCCTGACCTGACAAGTGCGTCATCCGGGAAAAGCGCGGCGCACAACGCGCGTACGGGCGCCGCGGCCGCGTGAGCGGCTATGCGCGACGGCGACGGCGCAGCGCGAGGCCGGCGAGCGCGAGCAGGCCGAGGCCGGCGAGGCCAGTGCCGCCGGCGGTGTCACAGCTCGCGCAGCCGGACGACGCGGGCTGCGGCGGGCCGGCGATGACAGGCGGACCGGGGTCGAGCGGCGGCGGCGTGGCGGGCTGCGGCTCCGGATCGTCGCTGGCGAGGGCGCGCGGGTAGGGGTCGACCTTGACGGGGTCGCCGGGGAGGGCGGTCTCGTCGGCGAGCTCTTTCTTCAGAAAGCCGCGCAGGGGCTGGTCGCGGGCGACGAACGCGAGGTCGCGGGCGGCGATCGCCGGTGGCTGGCCGCCGCCCGGCGGGCCGCCCCAGATGCCGCGCTGGGGATTGCGACACCTGATCGGGCCGGTCCATGCGTGGCGGATGATGAAGCGGGCCTGGAAGTTGTTCTGGCTGGTGACGGTGGCGCCGCGCTCGTTGGCCTCGGGTCCGCCGGTCTCGCGGCCGCCGACGATCGGCGGGCCGGCGCGAAAGACCAGATCCTCGCCGAGACTCTCGGCGCCGTAGCGGGCGTGCAGGCGGGTCAGCACATAATCGCCGGGGTTCGGCGAGCCCGTCGGATCCGGGCTCACGTCGGCGCCGAGGATCATCAGCTCGCTCGGGTCGAGCGGGGGCACGGGGCAGGGGTCGCAGCTGTTGGCCTGCCACGCGTACTCCGTGACGATCGCGCCGGGGTGACGCTCGAGCACGCGGTCGAACATGGCGGCGTAGAAGCCCGGGAAGCCGCGGCGCGTGCTGTCGTCGACCTCGATGTTGGTCGGGATGGCCGCGTTGCGGTAGTTGGCGAGCTCGTAGCGGTCGTTCTTGGCCAGGATGTGGACGATGAGGTCCTGCTTGCCGGCGGCGTTGAGCAGGCCGAGGCGCACCGGCAGCGCGAAGGTGTCGCTGTCGTAGTGAAAGCGCAGCGGCGAGAGCATCGCCTGCCCGGCGGCGTTGAACGCGACCTTCTTGACGTCGACCTTGGAGCGCCAGAACCCACCTCAAAACCCCACCCCAACCCGCGACAGTTGGGCAGCGCGCTCCCGAACGGGGTTCTGAGCGGTTCTGGCTACCCGTGAGTCCCCAGCCGAGACGGATGCATGGGGCTGTTTTGGAGACGGGCTGGAGACGGACAGGCAACGCGCAATCGCGCCGTTGGCGCGGTGGACTCCGTGGGCGCGATGCCAAGGACCAGAGCACGTCCGCGCGTGGCAATTCGATCAACCCATGCCCTTCACCTTTGACGCATAGCCCTGCTCGGGAGGCCTCCGCGGCTATCGGAAGGCCATGACGTGCTCCTGCAACCACGCGTCAAAAGTACGGCCTTTGCGGCCCAGGACCTCCCCGACGGTGGTCATCGTCCCGGATCCGTAGCCCTCCCGGATCAGGGCCATCAGCTCGAGAACGGCTTCGGCAAGAGGGAGGGACATACCCTGGGCGAGCATGCCGTCGCCGGCGAGGGTTTCGGGCACCTCGATGCAATCGATCGGCCGGCCAGTCGCCGTGCTGATCTTCGCCACCACCTCGGCGGTGGCCAGGGCCTCGGGGCCCGTCAATACATAGACCTTGCGCTCGTGCCCGGGCGCGGTGAGCGCGGCGACAGCGACTGCGCCGATATCGCGCGGATCGATGGGAGCGGTCTTGCCGTTGCCGGTGAGATGGAAGACCTTGTGCCTTAATTGTGTCGACCCAGCCGAGCGCGTTCGATGCGAAGCTGCCCGGGCGAAGGATGGTCCAGGCGATGCCCGACGCCTCGAGCGCCTTCTCACCTTCGCGGTGCCAGCGGCCGAGCGCGAGCCCGCGATCGAGCTCAGCACCCCGAACGGAGAGCTTGACGACGTGCTTCACCCCGGCCCGCTTCGCGGCCTCTATCGCATTGCCTTCGAGCTGCGGGAGGGCAAGCCCGGTGGCAAGCAAGAAGACCTTGTCGACACCCGCGAAAGCGGCGGCGAGACTCTCGGGGCTCGCAAGGTCGCCCTTCGCAACCTCCACATCGCCTGCGTATCGAGCGGCTCGTTCCGGGTTACGCGTCAGGATCCGCACGGGCTGGTCTGCCGCGAGGAGCTGCGTGACTACTTCGTTGCCGATGGTTCCAGTAGCACCTGTGACGAGGAGCATGATGGCAACTCGACCTGATCGCCGCCGCGGGGGTAGCGACAGGCCCGTCGTCGCTGTTTCACCGCATCAACCGCGCGTTCGTACGCTCCTCCGGGCAGGTCCACGGCAGCTTCGACGCGCCGGACAGCTACTTCGCCCACCGCGTGTGAACTGTGGGCTGAGCCTGGAGGTCCTGTGCGGGTGGGTCACCAGCTCGGCCCCGAGACCGAACCGCTGGTCTCGCCCGCGGGTCGATGCACCGATGTGCAGGGCATCGATGCCAGGCCACGGCGGGGGCGCGTGGCCCCACGTTGTCCAGCGTCCACAAGCACGTCGCGGTGCGCGAGCGACGGGCGACGCGATCCGCTTCAACCCGAGGTGCTTGGTGACTTGGACTGCGTCCGCGGCCGACACCGTGAACGGCGACTACACGCGACGAAGTGACGATCGGGCTCATGGCTGCTTTTTCTCGTCGGTATCGGGCCGGGACATGGAGCGTCGAGGGCGAGCAGGCTGGGCACGCGCTCCGGCGCGGCGATGCGGAGGAGGGCGTAGCCGGCGCCAGCCAGGCCGGTCATCAGGCCCGGCGAGTCGATGCCCGGAAGGGAGCCGCAGCGCCAATCGCCAGTGCGACGCACGGACTCGAGGAAGTGCTCGACCTGGTGTTCGGCGATCGTCCGCCATTCCGCTGCGCCGGTGACTTCGGCCATCAGCAGGAAGGGCTCGATGTTCCCGAGGTCGCCGTGGCAGAGGCAGCCGCCGGCGCCGAAACCCTCGCTGCGGGTGGAGGCGAGGGCGGCGTCGATCTCCGCGTCGATCTGGCGATCCGGCAGCGCCGCGCGCATGCGCAGGCGGGCGATGGCGATCCCCGGTGCGCCGTGGCACCAACCCCACATATGCGCCGGTCCGCTTGCGCCCGGTTCGCGGCGGAGGTCGGGCCAGTTGCCAGTGCTGGCGTTGAAGTACGCGCGCTCGTGGGCCAGGACGGCGCGGGCTGCTTCCGCGTAGCGCGGCGTATCGGTGGCGGCGGCCAGCTCGGCCAGCGCCCAGGCGTGGCCAGCGGTGCCATGGGCGAGACCGAGGAGGGGAGTTGGCGAGGCGCCGGGCCAGGCGAGGCCGTGCTCGGTCTTGATGGCATTGCGGAGCAGATGGTCGCCACAGACGCGAGCAACATCGAGTGCACCCGCGGTCGCGTCGTACGCGTGCAACCGGAGAAACACGAGGATCGCCCCGGAGGCGCCGCTGGTGAGGTCGAAGCCGCGGTCGTGCTTGACCTGGCGGCCGAGGCGGCGCATCGCCCTCGGCAAGTCGGGCAGTAGTGAGGGGTCGTCCCAGAGGACGGCGAGATGCATGGCGGCGTAGAGTAGACCCGGCTCGCCCGTCCACGCGCCGATGTTGCCCGACCAGACCCTTGCGTCGAGGTGACGGCGCACGCCCTGGAAGGCGGCCCTTGCCAGGGCTCGCAGATCGGCGCGGGCGGTGGCGTGGGCGAGATATGCGAGGAACAGGGCGATACCCGCATTGCCTTCGTAGAGGTCGGTGGCGAGGGGGACGTAGGCGAACCCCTCGTGCGGGAGGGGCAGGAGACCGGTCCAGTAGGCTGCGTCGCCGTCGCGGATCGCCATGCGGACGATGTGTTCACCGATCGCCGTGGCAGCGGCGAGTGGACCGGCCGCGGGGGACAGAGCGGCGTCATCACCGACCAGGACCGGTGCCGACACGCCTGCGGGGCGGACGCTGGCGATGCTGCCCTTGATCGCCTGGCACTGGCGCAGCAGGTCGTTCTCGCCGAGGCGGGCGAGCCGGTCGTGGACGCGTACCAGGCCGCTCCGGGCGAAGAAGCGGCGGTAGACCGTGCCATCGCCGGCCTCGAGATCGCGGCTGTCCACCCGCGCGCGAAAGCTGGGTACGTCGCCACGCCAGAGCTCTCGCTGCTCGGCGGGGACGAGGCGCGCGAGATGCGGCTCCCGCTCCGCAGCGAGCCACAGGGCGCTGAACAGCGCATCACGGTCCGCTCCGTCGCGCAGATAGGAGGGGTGCTGTCCGGCGGCGATCAAATGCGCGTAGTCGACGGTGTGGCGGAGGACATGGCGGACGAGGTCACGACCGAAGGCGGCGAGCGGGCCGCGTGGGGCGGCGAACGCCTCGCGGTGCGCGACGACGAGTCGGTACGCCGCGGTGAAGCCGTCGACGAGGGCCGCCTCGTGGCCAAAGACGGAGGCGGCGACGCCGGCGACGACCGGCATGTTGGGGGCATCGGAGATCGTGCTCGTGCGGTACACCAGAGCCATCTCGTCGGTGTTGGGACGCTGCCACTCGGGAATCGGGTACGGGGTGGCCTGGTCGTTGCCACCAGTGATGCCGCCGAAGTCCGCGACTCCGGCCGAGCCCTCGACGCGCAGCGGCAGCAGGCCGGTGCGGAGCACGGTCGTGTGGAACACCTCGGTGCGGGCGTGGACATGGTCACGCAGGCGCCTGGGTGCGTCCGGACGGGTCTGGAACAGCGATTCCAGGTCGACGAGGATCGGATGTTCACCGGCGGCGATCAGGTTCTCACGGTGGACGTCGGTGGCGTCGAGCAGGTGGAGAACGAACAGGAGGGCCCCCATTCGGCGGTAGTAGGCGTCCACCTGCCCGGCCGTGGTGCACGACGTCGCATGGACGAACTCCATCCAGCCGTGTTCGCCGCGGTCGAGGACGCCGACGGTGCGGAGGGTCGCGTCGATACCACGATCGTTGAGCCAGGCGAGGACACCCTGAAGGTGGGCGTCGACAGCCATCGGCCGCGGCTTGTAGACCAGCCGCGCGCCCGAGGCGAAGCCGAGGAGCATGACGGTACGACCGCCGCGATGGGTGTCGCCCAGGCCAGGATCGATCCTTGATAAGGTATCGTCGACCGCGATGCCGAAGGTGTCGGCGATCTCCACGCGGTCGGCGGTGAGGTGGCCGAGGAGATCGACCCAGGCGCCGAGCATCTGCTCGGTGGTGGTGACGAGGGCCCGGGCGAGCACCGGGTAGGCCGCGAGCAGGCGCGACAGGGCGGCGGGCGTGGACAGCTCGGTGCGGACAAAGTCCTGAAAGCGCGCCTCGGGGGTGTCACCGCGGAGACGCCCGGTCAGGCGAGCGGTGTGGAGCCGGAGGATGAAGGTCTGGCCCGCCATGGCCAACAACTGGGCCGTCAGAGCCGTACGAAACGCCCCGGCCAGCGCGGGACGGTCGACGGCGGGCGCCGTCGTGAGGGCGCTGCCGAGGCGATCGGCGGCCCAGCGGACGAAGCCCTCGACGGCGGATTCGAAGTGAAGCCTGCCCTCCGGGACAGGTGCTGGATCCGCCCCGGCGAAGATCTGGTCCTGCACCTGGCGCCAGCGAGGAGCGTGCCCCGGAGCGTCCACAGCCGGATCGATGACGGAGTCCTCCTGACCGGCGGCGATCAACGTGAGGGTCGCGCCGCGGGAGAGGCCGGCGGCGGCGAGGGCGCGGCGGAGCAAGGTGGGGCGGCCCGGGAGAAATGTCTGTTGCCACCATTCGAGCGTGTCGCTGGCGGAAGCCAGCGCGGCGTCCGAGGGGATCGAGGGCGGGGGCAGAGCCAGGCGCTCGGCGAGCGAGGCGGCGCGAAAGGCCGTGTTCGAATACGTCGTCATGGCGCTCCTCGTCTGTTCATGGGCGCGGCTCAGGGATGCCTCCCCCGGACGGAGCCGGGAGAGGCGTGATCGGGAGCCGGAAGGCTCAGGCTGGCTTCTTCACGCAGAGCGAAGGGTTCACGGCGCTGCAGATGGCGGTGTTGCAGAACCCCTGGACGCCGGTCGTGCTGGCGCGCGCGCTGGTGCCGCGGTCGGCGCGGTCGCGGGATGCGGCGAAGCTCTTGATATAGGCCTGGACCTCGGACCCGAACTCGTCGGCGGAGGCACCGACCGGGTTCTCGGAGATGACGAGGTTGTAGACCTTCGCGGTGTCGCTGACCGTGCGAAACTCCATGCCCTCGGGCAGGGTGATGCCGTATTGCGCGGCGAGCCTGGTGACGGCGGCCTTCGGGTCGCGCTGCACCTCGTTGCGAAAACGCGGGTTCTGCCAGGCTTCGAGGTCGACGAGCGTGCGCAGGTCGAAGGGTAGATTTGTATTGCTCATGAGGGCTCTCCTTCAGATGTGTGCGATGGTTGATGGAGCTCGCTTTCGCGTCGACGATCACGGAAGGCAATTGTCGGGCGAGGCGGTCATGGCCGTGGTTCCTGGTCCCTGGTCGAGGATCAGCGCGCACTCATTAAAAACTCATGTGCAAACGCACGGCCTTTCACCAGGCTCGCCATCGCACTCGCGGCGATGGGCGGCCGCTCTCACTTCCGGCGCTCATGCCGGGCGATCCACCGCGGCCCGTATGGTCGTCGTGCTCGCCCGTCCGAACTCCGTCACCAGCGACTCCGGCGCCAGCTTTCGGTCCTGGAGGCACCACTCCGCGCGATCGGTGAGTTCATCGCCCCACACGCCGCGGACCTCGGCGTTTAGACACGCGTTCGTCCGCTGCGGCTTCCAGGCCGCGGCCGCCTCGTCCAGCCACTGGATCGCTGCGCGCATCCGTGCTCTGCCGCGTGAATTGCTCCGGCGTCATATACGCCGGCGTCCCGGGCAGCGTCCCGGTCAGCGTCAACCCTTGATCGGAGCACTCGGCGGCGCGGGTGTGTTCGACCGCCTGCTGGCCCAGCGGCCGCGCTGCCGCGCCGAGATCCTGCAGGTCAAGCAGAAGATGCTGCCCTCCGCCGCCCTCGCTGCGGACGCTGTCTGGGCGAACGGACGCTACCGCCTCCTCCGCCGGATCGGCGAGGGCGGGTTCACCGAGGTCTGGCAGGCCGCCGATACCACCGACGAACCCATCGCGCTCAAGATCCTCGCCGTCCAGGCCACCGAGGACGAGCGGCTGCGCCGGCGGTTCCTCCGCGGCGCCGCCCTGCTCGGAAGCCTGCACCACCCCGGCCTCGTCCACGCCCGCGAGGGGGACCGCGACGCAGCCCGCCCCGCGGCGCTGGCCCTCGCGGAGCTTTGGCCCCCCGCGCACGCGCAGCGGACCCTCACGACCGGGCGCCGCACGCACCAGGACATCGACGCCCTCCTGCCGTATCCGGCGCTGCTCCGCGTTGCCACCGCGTCGTGTCGCGGCCGGACCAGCGGAGGCGGACCTGCTTGCGGTCGGCCGCTCGCCCCGCGATCTTCGCGGCGGGGCTCGAGATGTCACGGCGTCGGCGGAAGCTCGGGCGGGGTCTGTCCCTCGCAATACTTGCGCTTCTCGGCGATCTGGACGTCGCCGTTGGCCCACTTCACGCCGATCGCCCGCACGTTGTAGGCAGACGCCCACCAGTTGATGAAATCGCCGAAGTAATCGACCGAGGCGACCCCGTTCGCGGCCGAGGGGACCCGCATCCACTTCACCACCGGCTTGTGCGGGGCATCGGTGGTGAAGTTCAGCCCCGGGTCGTCGGTCGCGGGTTCCCCCTGGCAGGGATCCCACCCCAGCGTCTGGTTGAGCTGCGCCCACGGCGTGCACGCGGTCGCCGGCGAGACGCCGCGGTTCGGCTGCATGCTGAGCACGTTCTTGCCGGCCATCCAGATGTCCGCGGGTGCCATGTTCTGCATCCACACCTCGACGAGCATCCACTCGAGGTCGGGGTGGGTCTTCTTGTCGTATGTGATGAGGCGCTTGCCGGGCTCGTCGGTCCACAGGTCGCCGCGCCGCGCAGAGCCGTTGCCGCCGAACCCGCCGTCGTATGTGCAGGTCGTCTCGCCGACGACGTCGCGCGGCCCCCAGATCATGAAGCCCGGGAACGGGCAGCGCTTCGGCGCCGCGAACGGCGTCTTCTCCTTCGGCTCGTAAACCCCGGAGGAGGGCTTGAGCGGCGGCACCTCCAGCACCGGCCCCAGCTTGCACGGGCCGGGGTGCTCCCACTCCGCGTTGTGCTTCCACAGCAGCCACTCCACCTCCCACGCCAGGTCCTTGACGAGGTTGAACGGCAGGTGCCCGCCGAGCGCGACCAGCCCCTCGAGGCCGACCTCGAGCTTGCACTTCGGGCACGGGTCGCCGGTGCTGGTCTCAGCCGCCGCGTAGGCCATCACCGCGGCCTTGGCGTCGACCGAGTCGAGCAGGCTCGCCTTGACCTCGAGCTTGAGGTTGCCGCGCACCTCGTACAGCGCCTTGAGCTCGGGCTTGAGGTCCTCCGTCTTGACGTCGGTCTCCTTGGTGCCGCCGTAGTACGGCACCACCTTGGTCTGATTCGGCGTCTTCCCCTGCTCGAGGCGGAGTCCGGCGAAGTTGACCCCCTTGGCGACCAGCTTGGTCTCGAACTCCGCCGCGCCGCCGACCGACAGCTCGAGCTCGAGCACCGGGTACACCGATACCACCACCGGCACCGGGACCCCCGCCGGCGTCGGCACCCAGATCACCCACACTCCGAGCAGTCCCTTGCGCGTGAGCAGGTTGGCGCCGTTCGACAGGCCGACGAAATCATCGTCGAGCGCCTTCGGCGCGAGTTCGAACTTGCGCTTATAGACCCCCTTGCCCTCGTACTTGCCAGTGATCTTGCCGGCCCAGCGGACATTGAAGCCGAGGTGTCCGGTCGATCCATGGACGGGGTCGATCTTGATGTCGATGCACGGCTCGATCAAAAACTTCGCGTCGCTGTCGATCTCGATCTTCGCCTCGGCCGCCAGCTCCTGGTCACCCTGGATCAGCTTCGGGCTGACCACCCACTGCCGCGGCGGCAGGAACCCCTGCGGCGGCTTCGGATCCGCGAGCCCCTCGGGGTCGAGCGGCGCGGGCGTCTTGCACGGGTTGAGCCCGGTCTGCAGCGGCACCGGCGGGAGGATCGGCGGCATCAGCGGCCGATCGAAGGTGGGCGGCGCGCCGATGTCGACGAGGTCCGTGGCGACCGGCTCGGCGTCGTCGCCGATCTCGATGTACGTCCCGCTCGGCATCAGCGGATCGGGGCCGCCGGACGGCCGCTGCGCGATCCACCCGGCGTCGACCTGGATCGGCCCGGCCAGCCGCGTGTAGCGCGGGTCGTCGAGGCTGGTCTCCTTGGTGTGGAGCAGGACCGGGTCCCCGCACTCGATCTGCGCCAATTCGCGGGCGAACCCGAACGGGTTGTTCCACGCGACCGGATCGAACTCCGCGACCTCCGCGACGATCTCCGGCCGCGGCCCGGCGAGCAGCAGCGTCCCCGGCTCGATCAGTGGTTGACCCCACTTGCCGCAAAGCTGCTTGGCGCTGGCGGCCGGCAGCCGGATCGGCTCGTCCGGCGGCCCGACGATCACGGCGCGGCGTTGATTGTCACTCAGCACATAGACGTCGGGGCCGCAGAACCCCGGCAGGCAGGGGTTCGTACACGCGACCAGCGCCTCCAGCTCGTTGACCTGCCCCCACCCGAGGTTCCACGACAGAGCGCGGAAGCGGAGGTACCGCGCCGAGGTCGGCCAGAACTTCAGCAGTTCCGGCTCCGTGCACGCCGCGTCGCCGTCGATGCAAGATTGCCGGTCGCGCACGGTGGTCGCCACCTGCGTCCACGTCGCGCCGTCGACGCTCGTCTCGATCGCGCTGGTCGCCGTGTCGCCGAAATCAAAATCCCAGCGCCACTGCACGCGCACGCCGTCGATCTTCTGGATCTTCCCGAGGTCGAGCTGCAGCCAGGCGCCGTCCGACTGATCGCTGACCCACACGCTGTCCGGATCGCCGTCGACCGCGAGCTCGGGCGAAAAGTCGCCCCAGTGGCCGCTCGCCGACGCGACGCCGGCGACCGACGCCCCGCAGGCCGCGCGGAACGTGAGATCGTCCGTCTCCTAGACCGCGTCGTCGAGGCACCCGGGGACGAACAGGAGGCCAAGCGCGGCCGCAGACAGGACAGGAAAGGACAGCTTCGTCGACATGGCAGGGACCCTCCGGCGCGAGCG
>Ga0075163_10009119_pt1 | contig 13039 bp, 9 predicted proteins | sample JI1023141ADNA_FD_71478 | JGI IMG/M metagenome (GOLD analysis project Ga0075163, IMG submission 71478) | Wastewater effluent complex algal communities from Wisconsin, to seasonally profile nutrient transformation and Carbon sequestration -... | ecosystem: Engineered > WWTP > Effluent > Algae...
CTCGAACATGGCCCTGATCACTTCGGCCACTGGCGGCCCGTGTCGCAGGTTTTTTCGATACCCCCCTCATTTTTTTCATATCCATGAGCAGCGCGTCAACCAAGAATGCGCGCGCCGTGCTCCAAAATGTGGTCAAAAGTACGACAGTGTATGCACGTGTAGGATGGTGTAGGCCATGTCGGTGATACCCCGTTGCCCCCAGTCACCGCCGAGGCGGCGGCCCAAGGCGTCGCGGGTTCTGCAGCATCGGCAACGCCCATCTGGCCGCCCGCACATCACCCCGGCGGCGCGACCTCAAGGTGGGAGGCGGGAGGCGGCCACCCAGCGCCGTCTACGCTTCGACATGCCCACGCCGACGCCCAATCCACCCCACGGTGACCCGGTCCAGTTCATTCCAGGCGCAGGCGCTTCATGGTCAGTTCCTCGGGGAGCGGGCGGGCTGTACCATGGGGCCATGCGATTGCTGATCCTGCTGCTCGCGGCCACCCCCGCCCTCGCCCAACCCGATGAAGCCGACCTCGGCTCGCCGGGTGACGACCTGCCCGTCGAGGGCACCCTGCGCGGCCGCAAGGCCCGACCCGCTGAGATCGCGGTGGAGGCTGTGGAGGTGCGCGCGGGTCCGGGCGCGGCGTATGTGAGCCGCGGGCGGGCCTACCAGGGTGATGCCGTGTCGGTGACCCGCCGCAACGAGGCCGGGGACTGGGTGGAGATCACCGCCGAGGGTCTGCGCGGCTGGGTGCGTGTGGGCGAGGTGCGCTTCGCGGGCGAAGGGGTGCGCCGCGGGGAGGAGCGCGCCGGGGACAGCGGGCGCGACCGCCGTCAGAACAATTACGGCTACGACGACCGCGGGCGCCGCATCCGCCTGGATGGTGAGCCGGTGGGCTCGGGTGAGGGGACCGAGGACAACGAAGCGCCGCGCCGACGGGGCCGCGACGACGACGGCGACGGCGACGATGCGGTGGCCATGCCGCTGCGCCTGACGTTGGCCCTGGGCGTCGGCAAAATCGGCCGCGACTTCTCCTCCAACATCGACCCGGCGTCGGCGCTGGACCGCCTCTCCGCGGGGGGGACGGGCCTGTCCACCACGGTGGCGGGTGAGTGGGCACCGCGGCGCTGGCTGGCGGTCCGAGCCCTCTTCCGCGACAGCCGCCTGGCCAGCGTGAAGCTGCCCGCCCAGCCCTCCGCCGGTTTTGAGCGCGCCATCGAGCTGGCGGTGGATGCGCAGCAGCTCGAGGTGGACGCGGTGGGCGGCTATCCGCTCGGGCCCGTGTGGCTGGGGGGCTATGGCGGCGCGCGCGTGCTGCGGCACGCCTTCCAGCAGACGGCGCCCTACCCCATCTTCCTGACCGATACCCACCTCGGCCTGGGCGTCGGCGCCCGCGCTCGCGCCGGGTTCGGACCCGCTGAGCTCACCCTGGAGGGCGGGCTCGTCCTGCCCCTCTCCACCTCGCAGGATCCCGCCGCCAGCGGCACCGCCGACGGCAGCGGCTTCGAGGTGCGCGGCGAGTTTGCCTTCGCCCTCTTCGGCCCCTTCGCTGTGGTGGCGCAGCTCTACTGGACCGAAATTACTACAGATTTTAAGGGCAAGGCCACCCACCAGGACACCGTGAACACCACCACCTACACCACAGCTCAGAGCATCGACGGTGTGCTGGGCGGCGGTCTGGGGGTGCGCTGGGCCCCGCGCTGACCGGCAAGGGGCTGGTGCGGCGCCCGAGCTTGCGCTACACCCAAAGGCATGACCGACGTCACCCCGCCCAACCTGGAGCCCTCGTGGTTGGCCGCCATTGGCCATGAGTTCGAGCAGCCCTATATGCGCGATCTCAAAGCCTTTTTGGTCACCGAGCGCGCCGAGCACACCGTCTACCCGCCCGGCAAGGACATGTTCAACGCCTTCTGGTACACCCCGCTGCACACCGTGCGGGTGGTGATCCTCGGGCAGGACCCCTACCACGGGCCGGGCCAGGCCCACGGGCTGTGCTTCTCGGTCCGCCGCGGCGTGCCCCCGCCCCCGTCGCTGGTCAACATGTTCCAGGAACTCAACAGCCTTGGGATCCCGCGGCCGGCCCACGGCGAGCTCACGTCCTGGGCCCGCCAAGGCGTGCTGCTGCTCAACACGGTGCTGAGTGTGCGCGCCCACCAGGCCAACTCCCACCGCGGGCGCGGCTGGGAGCAGCTCACCGACCGCGTCATCCAGGCGGTCAACGACCAGCGCGAGGGGGTGGTGTTTGTGCTGTGGGGCGCGCCTGCCGGCAAGAAGGCCAGCATGATCGACCAGCGGCGCCACCTGGTGCTGCAAGCCCCCCACCCCTCCCCGCTCTCCGCGCACAAGGGCTTCTTCGGCTGCGGACACTTCGCGCGCATCAACGAGCACCTCACAAAGCGCGGCGAAGCGCCCATCGAGTGGGCGCTGCCGGCCTGATTCCAACCCGTTGATCTAACTCATCTTTTTCTGAAATCTAGCGCAGGTTCAGCGCCCGCAGCCGCGGTAGCAACACCCGCTGGTTGACCTGCTCAAAAACCAGCGCCTGTCGCTCAGCGCTGCTGATCCCCAGCGCCACCAGCTCGGGCTCCGGCCAGGCGGCCAGGTGGCGGCGCTCGGGCGGCATGTCGGCCAACACCGCGCGCGCCCGCTCCTCATGCGGGGAAAGCGTGACGTCCACCACCAGCCGGGCGTAGTCGAGCCCGGCACGGTCGAAGCGCATCAGCGAGGCCGCGACGTAGTCCCACCCGAAGGCGTGGTGGGTCTCTTCATCTTCGAGCGTGAGGTCGAGCACCGCCCGCAGCACCGGGTGGTGGCAGCGCGCCCGCAGGTCCTCGATGTAAGCGGTGGAGATCGTCTCGCTGACCACCAACATCGACAGCGCCGTGCCCAGCGCGCGCTCGGGCATCGAAAGCCGCAGAAACCCTGGGGTTTCCGCTTCCACCACCGGATCGGGCAGCGGCGGCACCCCGCCCAGGGCCTCCACCACCTGCACACACAACGCGGTGTGGCGAATCTCGTCGGTGATGGCGGCCGCCACGCCCGCGAAGACCTCCAGCGGATCGCCGGCGCCCAGCACCTCCTGGAGGAACCGCGTCATCACCTGCACCGAGCGGTACTCGGTCTGCACGCGGCCCGCCCAGACGGCGCGCGCATGGGCCACCTGATCCGCCGGCCACGCGCTGGGATCGAGCTGGGTGAAGTCGATGTTGATGCCGAGCAGCGCGTCGTGCAGCCCCTGGAAGGCCGCGCCCGCGTGGCGCACGGGTCGTTGGCTCAACGGCAAGCCGCCGGGCCGGTGCCGATGGCGCAGCGGCCCCCGCCGCACTCGGCGATCTGGGTGGACGCGATGCTGCGGGCGCCGGTGAACGGCAGGCAGCGCTCGGTGAGGCGGCCCATGAGGCAGACCTTCGTCCAACCCGTCAGGCAGCTCTCGCCCTCGGCCCGCGGTGGGGTGCAGGCCTCGATGTAGGGCGAGGTGGTGCAGTGATCGTCCCCACAGGTCCGGAAGGGCGGGTTGGGCGGCGGGCCCGTGTAGTTGGTGGGCACGGGCAGAATGCACGCCGGGGTCACTTTGCCGGCGATGCAGGCGGGCTCCCAACTGCCATATTTCGCCTTGCAGTCCGCCTCATCCGCCGCGGGCTGGGTAGCGGCCTCGCGGGGCGGACACAGGCCCGGATCCTGGCCCTGCACACACGCGCCATCGCCGCAGGCCTGAAACGGCGCGAAGGCGTAGTTGCACCGCGCCCCCTGCGGGCAGCAGTCCACCTGGATGCGGCCGCCCTGGCAGCTCTCGTGCTCGGTGCCCTCACACGGCGGCTTGGGCAGGGGGGCGCCACACATCGGGCCTGCCGTCGCCCAACCTACCGATCTGATTGGAGTTTTCAGTCCGGATCGAGCTTTCTCCTCGCGGCCCCGGGTGGGCTGCGGCCAGGCCAGCGGCGGCTCGGCGCCCGCCGGCTGCGGCTCCACCCAGAGCAAGGCGCTGGCCACCAGCACGATGAGCAACGGTCGTGGTGAGCTTCCCATGGGCGCACCGTAGCGTGCGGCCGTCGGGTCGTCCACCCACCGCTGGCCAGCCGGCTGACCATGCGCTACACCCGCAGCATGTGCCCCGCGCCCCCGCCCCTCCCATGAGCCGCCCCACCGGCGAGAGCCCGTTCCCGGAGGGGCCCACCACGGCCGAGCGCCCGCTGGCGCCCGCAACGGCAGAGACGCCCGAGGCTCGCGTTGGCCTGGTGCGCCGCATCCGCGCGTTCCTCGCCCGCCACCACCAGAAGCTCTGGTGGCTGCACTCCGCGTATGCCATGGCCCTGGGCGCCTTTGTGGTCACCTTCGCCACCAAGGGCATCGCCTACGTGCGCTGGCTGCTGCTGTTTGTGGTGGCGGCCTGGCTCATCATCGTGGCGGTGTTTCGGGTGGCGGGCAGCGGGCGGGACCAGAAGCTGTCGACCCCGCGGGAGAAGGTGCGCTTCCTGCTGATGACCTATGTCTTGAAGAACCTCTATCAAGGCATGTTGTTCTTTTTATTGCCTTTTTACTGGAAGGCGAGCACCTCGGGCACCGCCACGGCCTGGTTTGTGGCGGCCCTCGTGGCCTGCACCTTCCTGGCCACCCTCGACGTCGTGTTCGACCGCGTCCTGATGCGGTGGCGCCTGTTGGCCTCGCTCTATTACGGCATGGCGCTCTTCGCCTGCCTGAACCTGGCCATCCCGGCGCTGGTGCGCATGCCGGCGGTGCTGAGCCTGTGCCTGGCCGGCGCGGGGGCCACCGTGGGCTTCTGGACGCTGCACTTCGGCCCCCGCCCGCTGCGGCGACCCCGGGTGGCCGCGGTCTTCTTCGCCTCCATCTTCGTGGTCACCGGCGTGGTCTACGCCGGCAGACGGGTGGTACCGCCGGTGCCGCTGACCCTCGCGGCCGCCGCCGTGGGCCCCGAGGTGCTGGCCGATGGGCGCTTGTCGCTGGAGGTCACCGCCCTGCACGAGAGCCTGATGCACCAGATGATCGCCGTCACCGACGTGCAGACGCTGGCCGACTCGGGCGAGGAGTTTGTGCACGTCTGGCGCCACTTCGATCGCGAGATCTGGCGGCTGGTGCCCGCGCGCCAGCTCGTCGGACCCGATCGCGTGCGCCTGCGCTCCACGCTGCTGCGCGAGCTGCTGCCTCGGCAGCGGGCGGGGCCGTGGACGGTGGATGTGGAGACGGAGCACGGCCAACTGGTCGGGCGCTTCGGGTTCATGGTGAAAGATTGACCCCGAACGGCGCCCCTCGCGCGAAAACCACTTGACATTTGTACAGGGGAGTGGGACCGTGCCCCCCGCTGTGCTGCCCGGAGGACCCGTGCACATCGAGCTTTTGACCATCGGCGACGAGCTGCTCGACGGCATGACCGTCAACAGCAATGCGGGCCACATCGGCCGCGCGCTCGACGCGCTGGGCCACCGCGTGATGCGGGTCACCACCGTGCGCGACATTCCGGCCGAGATCGAGTGGGCCTTCCGCGCGATCACCGCGCGTGCCGATGTGTGCATCACCTCCGGCGGCCTGGGGCCCACTGTCGACGATATGACGGTGGATGGGCTGATGGCGGTGGCCGGCGTGGGCTTCACCCACGACGATGTGGCGTGGGCCAACATCGTGCGGCGCTACGCCGACCGCGGCGTCGCCCTGCAGGACATCCCGCCGCAGAACATCCGGCAGGCGCGCCGGCCCGACGGAGGCGAGCTGCTGTACTCCGAGGTGGGCACGGCACCGGGGGTGGCGCTCACCGTGGGCCGCTGCCGCGTCTTCTGCACGCCAGGTGTGCCCCGCGAGATGAAGTGGCAGCTCGAGCGCTACATCCTGCCCGCCCTGGGCCCGAGCCCGGGCGACTGGATCCGCCGCATCGTGCGCATCGCCCTGGTGGGCGAGTCCTCGGCCGAGGTGAAGGTGCTGGCCGCCGCGGTGCCGACCGAGGTGGAGGTGGGCTGGCGTGCCATCGACAGCGAGATCGAGATCAAGCTGCGGGGTCCGGCCGAAGCCGTGCTGGCCGCCGAGCAGCAGGTGCGCGCCGCGCTGGCCGATGAGCAGATCGGCGAGCACCCCGACCTGGCCACCGCCACCCTCGCGGCCTGCCGCGCGCGGGGCTGGCACCTCGGGGCGGCGGAGAGCTGCACCGGCGGTGAGCTGGGCGGCGCCATCACCAATGTGCCCGGATCTTCTGAGGTTTTTAACGGCAGCATCGTGGCCTACGCCAACACCGTGAAGATGGGCGTCCTGGGTGTCGATCCCGCGATCATCGAGACCTACGGGGCGGTCAGTGAGCCCTGCGCGGCGGCCATGGCCGAGGGCGCTCGCCGGGCATTGGGCGTGGACATCGCCGTCTCGATCACCGGCATCGCTGGTCCGGGCGGCGGCTCGCCCGAGAAGCCGGTGGGTACCGTCTGCTTTGGCTTTGCCGGCCCCGACGGCACCCGCACCGAGACGCGCTGGCTGCGGGGCGACCGCGCCCTGGTGCGCCGCTACGCCGTCGCCTTCGCCTTGAACGGAGTTCGCCGCCATGCGCTCGCCTGAGACGGCCACCGACGACGGCTCGCCCGAGACGGTGGCGGACGACCTACCCGAGAGCTGGCTGGCCCGAGAGGATGTCTGGAGCTTTCTGGGCATCGAGGCCGGCCGCGCGGTGGTGGACGAAGCCGTGCGCCAGCAGGCGGTGTTGGCCGCGCTGGGCGCCGAGTGTGTGCCGCGGCCCTACCTCCACCTGACGCTCGACGACCTGGGCGAGGTGCCCGCCGAGGCCCTGGAAGCCGCCGCTCTGGCCTGCGACCGCGTGCTGGATCGCTGCCCGCCTTTCACGGTGCGGGTGGCGGGCATCTGCGCGTTCCCCTCGCCGGCCGCGCCGCGCATCGTGGGCCTCAACGTGGTGGATCACCGTGATCGGCTGGCCCACCTGCGCGCCACGCTACACGAGGCGCTCAAGGCCTACGGCTTCGCGCTGGATCCGCGCCGCTTCTGGCCCCACATCGCCCTGGGGCGCCTGCCCGAGGGCGCGCCCCCCCTGGATGGCAGCCGCTTTGTGGTCAACGAGGTGTCGCTCAAGGTGCGCGAGGTGCTGGTCATCAGCCGCCGCACCGCGGGTGGGCTGGGGCCCGCGTGGCAGGTGCGCCACCACCTCCCCCTGCGGGCTCAGGCGGTCCGCCCTGAGAGTACGTCCGATCCCGACGCCGAGCGTGCAGCCATTGCGGCCGAGCTCGCCGAGCGCCTCGCCGCCCGGGCCCAGCCGGCCCAGGCCCCGGCCCCCGCCACCCGTCGCCGGCAGGGCCGTCGTTGAAGTCATTGAATTCTTGGACGAAATGCGAACCGACCCAGGCGTGCGTGGCACGTCGGGCGGCTGATCGCACAGAAGAGGAGAGCTTGTGAGCCGCAGCAAGGAGAAGCCCACCGAAGCCGAGACCGGCAACGCCCGCACCCAGGAGCGCGAGCGCGCCATCGGCCTCGCCGTCAGCGCCATCGAGAAGCAGTTCGGCAAGGGCGCCATCATGCGCCTGGGCGAGGGCGAGTCGCTGCACGGCGACGTGCCCGTGGTGCCGAGCGGCAGCGTCGGCCTCGACATCGCGCTGGGCACCGGCGGTTACCCCCGGGGCCGCATCATCGAGATCTTTGGCCCCGAGTCGAGCGGCAAGACCACCATCACCCTGCACGCCATCGCCGAGGCCCAGCGCATGGGCGGCGTGTGTGCCTTCATCGACGCCGAGCACGCCCTCGACGTGACCTACGCCCGCAAGCTGGGGGTCAAGACGGACGAGCTGCTCATCTCCCAGCCCGACACCGGCGAGCAGGCCCTGGAGATCGCCGACATGCTGGTGCGCTCCGGCGCCATCGACGTGTTGGTGATCGACTCGGTGGCGGCCCTGGTGCCCAAGGCCGAGCTCGAGGGCGAGATGGGCGATCAGCACGTGGGCCTCCAGGCCCGCTTGATGTCCCAGGCGCTGCGCAAGCTCACCGGCAGCATCTCCCGCAGCCGCACGGTGATCTTCTTCATCAACCAGATCCGCATGAAGATCGGCGTGATGTTCGGCAGCCCGGAGACCACCAGCGGTGGCAACGCGCTGAAGTTCTACGCCTCCCAGCGCCTGGACATCCGCCGCGTGGGCTCCATCAAGACCTCCGGCGAGGACGTCGTGGGCAGCCGCACGCGCATCAAGGTGGTCAAGAACAAGCTGGCGCCGCCCTTCCGCAGCCACGAGTTCGACATCATGTTCGGCACGGGCATCAGCAAGGCGGGCGACCTGCTGGATCTGGCCGTCGAGGCCAACGTGGTGGCCAAGTCGGGCGCCTGGTACGCCTACAACGGTGAGCGCATCGGCCAGGGCCGCGAAAACGCCAAGACGTTCCTCGAAGAGCGCATGGACCTGCTCAACGAGATCGAGGCCAAGGTGCTGCAGCACCACGGCATCCTGCGGCGGGTGACGATCGTTGCGCCGGAAGAGGTGCCGCCCGCCTGATCAGGGCGTTGCGGGGGACTCACCGGCTCTTCGACTCCAGCCACGCCTTGGTGAACATGTTGGTGGGCAGGTCGGCGAGCTCCACCGATTGGATGAGCACGGTGGAGCGATTCTCCTTCTCCACCTCGTCGAAGATGCGGATTTCCTTGGCATAATAGACGTCGGTGCCCGACCGCGGATCCGCCAGCTTCTCCCACTTGGGGTAGTAGACGGTGCGCATCAGGCGACCGCTGAGGGCGTGCTCCTGCACCTTGAGCAGGTTGTTGCTCTCCGCATCAAACCAGACCTCGAGCACCGGCCAGGCGACGTCCACCCCCTCTTTGGCGGTGAGCTTGAGGTGGTGGACCTTGAAGCGCCCCAACACCTCTTCGCCCACATATTCGTGGGTGAACTCGGTGGCCAGCTCATCGGGATCGAAGTCGCCGCGCTGGCTCATGGTGCCGCCGATGCGCTCGCGCTCGGTGCGGCGGTCCCACTTGCCCACGGTGGGGTCGTACATCCACAGGTTTTTGTCGATGCGCAGGTAGCCCTTGCCCGCCTCCGCCTTGGGGGCCAGGAAGAGGATCATGAACTTGTCGTCCTGGTCGTGGCGGTAATACATGGAGTCGTAGGCCACGTCGGGCTTGTCCTTCTCCTTGGTCTCGATGAACGCCCGCGCGGTGAAGTCCCCGGAACTCTTCATCTTTTTGTCAAAGCTCGCCAACAGCGTCTTCATACCGTCGGCGTCGAGCGGGGCTGCGTGGCTCAAGGTGGGCAGCAACAGCAGGGCAAGCAGGGGCGCGCGCGACATGGTCACCTCCAATCGATGTGCCGGCAGCGTAGCGGCTGGACCGGCCCTCGGCCACTGCAACCCGACGGCTCCACTCGCCCATGCCCGACGTGGTCTTCGCCGCATACGCGGAGCCGCTGGCCGGCCCGCCGCACGGCCGTGCGATAAGCGCCGGCCCTGATTGACGGTCCTCCGCTCGCGGCGCTAGTTTGGGCCCGGACGGGTGCGCCGCTCGGGGGCCCTTGCACTGGCACACCTGGTTCAGAGAGGCGGAGAGTTGGATACAGAGAACGTACGCATGACCACGCGGAAGCGCCGGACCTGGATCGATTGGTTCAAGGCGGGGCTCTTGCTCTCGGTCTTCTCCGCCTGCGGGCAGTCGTCAGGGTGCTCGGGCTGCGATCGTGAAGGCGAGCCCTTTCCCGACAAGGATCGCGTCCAGAGCGCCATCCAGGTCCGCCTGACCGAGCCGGGTGTCGCCTTCCTGGAAGACAACCTGGAGCCAGTGCTCACCAGCGCGCTGCCCGATGGCCTCAACATCTGCCTGCCCGGCCAGGGCGGCGATCTGGTGATCGTGCAGTGGGGCTTCTGTCAGCAGGATGTCTGCGACGACGGCCAGCAAGGCTGCCAGCTCACCATCAACATTGGCGGCGTCGATCTGGAGCCCGTGGAGCCGGCGACCGTACGCGCGGGCGTCACGTTCTCCGATCTGCGCGCCAGCATTGATGTTTTTGCCAACCCCATCGTGGACTGCGTGTTGTCCATCGACGCCCCGGGCTTCCCCGTGAGCATCGATCTGGATCTGTCGACGCCCGATCCCACGCGGGATCTGACGTTCACCATCAGCGATCCGCAGTACCGGCTGGCCGACCTCAACATCCACCTGCAGGGCGGCAACGGCTTCCTGAGCCCGCTGTGCGACATCATCGATGGCGCCATCAACTTCCCCTTCCTCGGCGACCTGCTGCTGGACCTGATCCAGGGCTTCGTGGATGGCTTCCTGGTGGATCTGCTGGTGGGCTTCGTGGACGACTTCACCTGCCGCACCTGCGAGGACGCGGGTGACTGCCCCATCGAGGGCGGCGTGCAGTGCGCGGGCGGCCGCTGCATGCAGGGTGACCGCTGCATCCCCGCCCCCCTGGGCGTGGAGGGCAAGCTGGATCTCGGCGATCTCATTGGAGATTTCTACTCGCCGGGCAACGCCGCCTCGGTGGGCTACCTGCTCACGCCCGGCAGCTATGTGGAGGTCGAGAACGCCGGCCTGTCCCTCGGGGTCATCGGTGGCGCCACCAGCGAGCGCGACCGCTGCGTGCCGGTGCGCGCCCAGCCGCCCACCGACGAGCCCGCCCGCGCCGAGGCGCTGCGGGGCAACCTGACGCCCAGCGGCCAGGCCTACGAGGTGGGCATCGGCATCACCTCGGTGTTCCTCGATCACGTCTTCTGGGCGGCCTTCAACGGCGGCGCGCTGTGTTTCACCATCACCGGCGCCCAGATCGAGCAGCTCAATACGCGCTTCCTGGGCATCGCCCTGCCCAACCTGAGCCGCCTCACCCGCGGCAGCGCCCCCATGGCCATCACGCTGTCGCCCCAGGAGGTGCCCATTGCCACGCTGGGCGCCAACCGCGTCTCGCCCGACCCCGACAATGAGGGGCAGTACCGACTGGACGATCCGCTGATTACGCTAGAAATCCCTGATCTTTGGCTGGATTTCCACGCCTTCATGGAGGGCCGCTGGACGCGCGTCTTCAGCCTGCGCGCCGACGTGGTGGTGCCCATCGGCCTCGCCTTCTCGCCCGACAACGGCATCATCCCGGTGCTGGGTGATCTGGGCGGGGCGCTGACCCACCTGGAGACGGCCAACGGCGAGATCTTGCTGGACGATCCCAACCGCCTCGTGGGTCTGCTGCCCACCCTGCTCGGGCCCATCTTGAACCTGGCCCTGGCCGGCCTCTCCGATCCCATCGCGCTGCCCGACATCCTCGGCTACCAGCTCGACCTGCAGGACGGCGCCGTCACGGGCGTGGAGAACGACACCATGCTGGCCATCTTCGCCAGCCTGGATCGCGCCCCCGCCGGCCAGCCCCTGCGCCCCGCCGTGGAGACCGAGGCCGAGGTGCTCTCGGTGGTGGTGCCCCCCACCGCCGAGTTCGAGGTGCAGGACGACTCCACGTGGCGTAAGCCCGTGGTCCGCATCGCGGTGGATGCCTGGGATGGCTCCCTGGACGACCCGGCCATGGAGTACTCGTGGCGCGTGGATGGCCACTCCTGGAGCCTCTTCACCGACGCCCGCGAGATGGAGATCCGCAGCCCCGCCTTCTTGCTGCAGGGCCGCCACACCATCCAGGTGCGCGGGCGGCGGATGGACGACTACCGCACCCTCGATCGCACCCCCGCGGAGCTGGAGGTCCTCATCGACTCCATGCCCCCCGAGCTGCGCCTGATCGAGGAGGATGACGGCGTGCGGGTGGAGGTGGAGGACTGGGTCAGCCCGCCCGAAGCCATCCAGCTCCAGGCCCGCCTCGACGACGGCGCCTGGGGCCCGGTCAGGGGCCTGCTGCTCGATGCCCCCGGCTCGGTGCTTGAGGTGCAGGCCATCGACGAGGCCGGCAATGTGGCCACCGCCTCCCTCGGCACCCACGAAGACGCCCTCATCGGTCGCCGCAACCCGGCGGAGCCCGCGGCCGAGGGCTGCGGCTGCACCGTCGGCCGCACCACCTCCGGGGGCTCCACCCCCTGGCTGCTCCTGCTGCCCTTCGTGGCTCTGGGCCTGGGGCGGCGCCGCGCCCGCCAGCGCCTGGCCGCGGCGGTGGGCTCGCGCCGGAGGTGGCTTCAACTCATCTCACTGATTTCCTTCGTCTTTTTGGCCGCCTGCGAGGACGACACTCCCTCGGGCGACGGTGATGGCGGCATGCGCACCCGCGATGCCCTGCCGCCGGAGTGCTCCAACGATCTGCCTTGCGAGCAGGCCAACCTGGTGTGCGTGGGTGGCCGCTGCGTAGCCCAGTCCTGCACGGCCGATCCCTCGGTCTGTGGCACCGTGGACTGCGGCGACCGCAAGGCCGAGTGCAACAACCTGGGCGTCTGCGAGTGTGAGCCCTTCTGTGCCGATGGCTGCGGCGAGAACCAGTTCTGCTGCATTGCCCGCAACGCCTGCGAGGCGCTGCCCCCGGGTCAGTGCGGCGATCGCCCCTGTGAGCCTGGCTTCGAGCTGGTCTTGATGCGCGACGGCCAGGTGGATCCCACCACGTGCGAAGTGACCGGCGCCGAGTGCAGCTGCGTGCGCAAAATGCCCTTGGATCCCGGCTCTGTTGGCCGCTTCAGCGATCTGGCCGTGGTGGGCGGGGTGCCCTTTGTCAGCGCCTACGCCGAGACCTACGGCGACCTGGTGGTGGGCCGCCTCACCCCGCTCGGCGCGCTCGAGTGGGAGTGGGTGGACGGCGTGCCGGCCGGCCCCGTGGAGGCCGATCCCGATGGGCCGCGGGGCGGCGTGCGCGAAGCGGGCCCCGATGTGGGCACTGAGACCTGCATGGCCGCTGGCCCCGGCGGCACCCTGCACGTGGGCTACCGCGACGAGGATGAGGGCAGCCTGAAGTACGCCCTGGGCACCCCCGCGGGCGCCGGCCACACCTGGCGGGTCTTGACGCTCGACGGCGCCGGCACCGGCCGCTACTGCTCCATCAGCCTCGACGCCCGTGGCGTGCCCGGCATCGCCTACCGCGTCGACACCCTCACCGAGGGTGGCGCCTTCTTCAGCGAGGTCCGCTACCGGTTGGCCCGCAACGACGCCCCCGACGAAGAGGTGGA
>Ga0075163_10009121_pt1 | contig 13037 bp, 9 predicted proteins | sample JI1023141ADNA_FD_71478 | JGI IMG/M metagenome (GOLD analysis project Ga0075163, IMG submission 71478) | Wastewater effluent complex algal communities from Wisconsin, to seasonally profile nutrient transformation and Carbon sequestration -... | ecosystem: Engineered > WWTP > Effluent > Algae...
TCCTGGATGAGGCCCCAGTACCAGCGGCCCACGTCCTCCCACGTGCGGTACGTGGACACGTGCAGGTAGGGGCGCACCTCCGTGGCGCCCGGCATCATCGGCTCGCCGTACAGCGGCGCGATGTTCTCGGCGGAGAAGTGGTCCACCCGCACGTCGCCCGTGACCGTGCGCTCGTGGCGCAGCGTGGGCATGTTGGGGTCGTTGAAGAAGAACTCGCGCGAGGCCGGGGTGCGCAGGATGTAGTCCATGCGCCGCGTGGGCGAGCCCCCCACCAGGAAGTGCAGGTCGCCGTAGTAGTCGGCGAACAGGTTGCGGTGCGCCACGTCGTCCACGCGGTACCGCAGCTCCACCACGTCGCCAGGTTCGAGCGTGGGGAACACCACCACCAGCGCGCGCGTGTCGTAGTAGATGCGGTACCAGGGCTCGCCGAGCGCTTGCTGGTAGAGCCGCGTGGCCTCCAGCACCTCGCCGTTGGCGCGGTAGACACGCGCCAGGCGCACGTCCACGCGCTGGCTGCTGGGGTCGAACTGGATGCCGTACTCGCGGAAGTTGTCGGCGCCGTCGCGGGTGTGCAGCTGCGCCGCGATCTGCGTGAAGCTCGAGCCGAGGCCGTTCTCGTAGACCGTGTTGACCGTCAGCTCTTGCAGCATGGTGAGCGGGTACCCATCCGCGCGTCCGCGGCGCGCGAGCAAGGTCTCGGCGTCCACGGCGTAGGCCTCGTCGGCGCGCTCCTCCGGCTCGATCTGCTCGATGAGGTCCCGGGTGGCCGCGTCTTGCGGGCGCAGCGCCAAGGCGTCGCGCAGGGCGGCCACGGCCGCGTCGCGCTGGTTCTGACGCAGCAGCAGGCGCCCGTGCGCCACCGTGGAGTCGGCGTCCTCGGGGCACAGCGCGCGCGCCGCGAGCAGGGCTTCGATGGCGGCGTCCGCGTCCCCCAGCGACTCGTGCACCGCAGACACGTACTGCAGGCCGTTGCCCGAGTCGTCGGTCAGCGAGCGCACCACGTCGAGGTGGGCGCTGACCTCGGCCCGCTCGCCACGGCGAAGCGCGTCACCGATCAGGGCGCGCCGCGAGTCGAGGTCGTCGTAGCGCAGCAGCACGGACGCGCGCTGCCGAGCCACCACCTCGTCCGTGCGCCCCGTGGCCATCGCGAGAGCGGCCTGCTCGCGCTCGAAGCTGGGGGACCCACGCAGCGTGCGGCTCATGGAGGCGAGCAGCTCGCGTGAGCTCTCGGCCATGTCGAGGTGCAGCAACACCGCGGCCCGCAGCATCTTCGACTCCACCACCGCGGCACCGCGCGGACGCGAGGCGTCGAGGCGGTCGAGGATGGGCAGCGCGTCTTCGGGCGTGATGCCCGTGCGGCGCACCACGGCTTGCAGCAGCAGCGAGTCGGGGTCCGTGGGAAACAGCTCTGCCGCGCGCTGCGTGAAGCGCATGGCCTCGCCGCGCTGGTCCGTGAGCTCGGCCGCGAGCCGCAGGCGCGCCACGGTGGGAGCCAGCTCTGCCGCGCGGGCCGCCAGCTGCCGGGCCGTGTGCTCGGCCGGGTCGTCGGCGTTCGACATGGTCAGGAAGTGCGCCGCGTCGAAGATGGCCTTCGCGCGCGTCTCACGCTCTTCCTCGCTGAGCGACGCATCCACCGTGGCGCTCTCTTCCGTGGCGCGCGCGGGCAGGGCGCCCATCAGCGCCTCGAGCGGGCCCTGCAACGTGGGCAGCGTGATGCCCGGCGCATGGCCGGCCGTGACCACCGGGATGGCGGTCGCGTCGGCGCGCAGCCCCGTGGTGACCCCGCCCTCGGCGTCGCCGAGGCGCATGAGGAAGCCCCAGTTCTGCTCGGTGATACAGACCTTCACCATCAAGCGGTTGGCGCCCGCGTGGGCCCCCACCGTCACCGCGCTGCGCTCGGGATACGGACTGCGCGTCGCGGCGTCCGAGTACACCTCGGTGCCGTTCCAGTAGACCTTCATGGCCCCGCCCGCGCCGAAGTTCAGCGAGATGGCGCGCGCGCGGTCCGCGTGCACGGTGGTGGTGGCGAAGCCGCAGGTGTTCTGGAACGGCCGGAAGATCGCGTCGAAGTTCACGTAGCCCAGCTCGCTCACGTGCGGATACGTGCGCCAGCCCACCTCGCGCTCGCGGCCACGGTAGCGCGCGCCCGCGTCGAACGGCGCCATGCGCTCGGCCTCGGGCGGCAGCTCGGCGCTGAAGCCGGCGCGGCCCTCGTTGTCGAAGGGACCGATCACCTGCCAGTCGGTGACGAAGCCCAGGTCCGCGATGGCGCGCTCGGCCTCGGCGGGCTGGCCGAGGCGCAGCTGACCACGGGCCACCAGGTAGCCCACGTACGCGCGCCGCGCGGGCGAGAGCGTGCGGTCACGCGAGAGGGTGGTGAGCAGCGCCTGGGTGCGTGCGGGCGTGCTGTCGTCCCAGTTGCCCATCAGCTCGAGCAGCGGGTTCACCCCGCGTGCCTCACGCCCGAAGGTCTTGGCGGCCCGCGCCAGGTCGCGCTGGACCGTGTCGTAGGGGTTCTGGGCGGCCGCCGAGGCAGCCCCGAGGGAGACCGCCGTCAGCTGTAGAACGAAGAGCGCCAGGGGCGCGAGAGACAGTCGGTGCGTGAACAACTCGGAGACCTCCAGCAGGAACCGGCACGGTACCCGCACAAGAACATCAGCGACAAGCGAACCGGGCAAGATGTTCCGGGATTCCGCCGATTTCCGCGCGCCCGAGAGTGAATCCGGTGAATAGCGGTCCGGCCGCGGACGTACGCCCCCCGTGACCCGAACCGCCCGTGCTGCGCTGCTCGTCTCCGTGCTCCTCGCGGGCGTGGTGTTCGTGGGCTGCGGAGGCACCTCCAGCGGGGTCCCCCACCCCCGTCCCGTGACCGAGTCGCCCCCTCCAGCCACCCCGGTCGAGGCGCCCCGAAGGGACTGCCCCGCCATCGCCTGCGGCGGCTGCTCTGGGGGCTACGCCACCGAGCCCGATGGGTGTCCTTCGTGCCAGTGCCTGTTCGACGAGCCGGCGGTCATGACCACGCCTTCGCCCTGACCCCGCTGGACTTGCCGCGGGTCAGCCGGATCACTTCTTCTTGCCCGACTTGGGCCCCGGGCCCTTCGCGGTGGCGCTGGGCTTGGCCGCCGGCTCGGGCGTCTCGGTCTTGGTCTCGCCCTTCTTCGGGCGGTGCTCCGCCAGCCACTCGTCCGAGCGGGCGCTGTCCGGGATGGGCGCCTCGCCGTGCAGGGCCACCTGGCGACGCGTCTGGATCCACGCCAGCACCACCAGCGGCACGATGGCCAGCGAGATCAGCTGGCTGGTGCTGAAGCCGAAGTACTCACCGCGCTCCGGGTCGTCGCGCACGAACTCGATGCCGAAGCGCCACAGCGAGTAGACGATGGCGGACACGAAGAAGACCTGTCCCTTGAACTGGCGGTGACGCAGCGTGAAGTAGCCGATCGCGAAGATCACGAGGCCTGCCAGCGACTCGTAGAGCTGCGTGGGGTGAACGGGCAGCGAGTGATCGAGACCCACCATCCGCGCCGGGTACTCGGTCATGTGGTGGTTGTACGCGGGCGACCCGTTCAGCGTGGAACCCCAGATGTAGTGCGCGCTGCTGTAGTCCCAGTGCGGGAAGGTCCCGAGGTGTGTCAGGAACGCGGGCGCGTCTTCGTGCAGCGGGGCACCGAAGTCACAGCCGTAGAGCCAGCAGCCCATGCGCGTGAAGAGCAGGCCGGTGCCCAGCGTGGGCGCGATGATGTCGGCCCAAGGCAAGAGCGGGATGCCCTTGGCGCGGCAGTAGCCCCAGCAGGCCAAGAAGCCGCCGATGAAGCCGCCGTAGGCCACGAGGCCGCCCTTCTGGAACGAGATCAGGTCCCCGAGCGTGTGGTACGAGTCGAGGTTCGTGAGGATGTACAGCACGCGCGACGCGGCGATGGCGCACACCGCCGTGATGATGAAGCTGTGGGCCATGATGTCGGGGTGCAGACCCTCGAGCTTGTGGCCGTGGTGCATCACGAAGTACCAGGCGACGATCAGGCTGAAGCCGAGCATCATCCCGTAGGAGTAGATCGGCAGGGCGCCCCAGGGCGTGGGGATCTCGAACAGGATGGGATGCATGGGCGGGTATGTTCCCGGTGTGGGCCCGCGCGTCAAGCGTGGTGACGGGGTCTCTGCACCGCGCGGCGTTCGTGCGACCGCGAGGGTGCGTCAGCCGAAGTACAGGATGGCCGTGACGGCCGCGGCCCACAGCCCGAGGTTCACCAGGAACGGGATGTCGCGCAGCATCTGCTCGGTGGGGCTGTCCGCGTCGCTGCGGTTGCTGACCAGGCGCAGGAAGCGCAGGACGCCGAAGAGCGTGAAGGGCACGCTCCAGATCAGCTGTGCGGTGCCGAAGTGCTGCGCCGTGTCGGGGTCCAGCGTGTACATGGCGTAGACGGCCACCGTGGCGAGGGCCGTGATGTAGAGGAGGGCCACCAGCAGCTTGGGCTGATAGCTCTGCAGCACGGCGCGCTGCTTCACGGCTCCGTCACCCTGCGCGAGCTCGTGCATGCGCTTCCCGAAGCCGAGGAAGGCCGCCAACAGAAACGTGACCAGCAAGAGATACTTCGTGGAGGGCACCTGCGCGGCCAGCGTGCCGGCGATGACGCGCAGCTCGAAGCCCGTGGCGATGCAGAGCACGTCCAGGTAGGCCACGCGCTTCAGCTTGAAGGTGTAGGCCACGTTGAGGACCAGGTAGCCCACCAGCGTGGCCGCGAACGGCAGGCTGATCAGGGCGGCGCCCAGCAGGCCGAACACCAGCAGACCCATGCCGGCCATGCGCGCGGCCTGCACGGAGACGTGGCCGCTGGCGAGAGGGCGCTTGCGCTTCACCGGGTGGGCGCGATCCGACTCGAGGTCGGCCAAGTCGTTCAGTACGTAGACGCTGCTCGAGATCATGCAGAACAGCGCGAATGCCGCGAGCGTCAGCTGCACGCGCGAGGTGTCGAACACCTCACGAGCAAAGAAGAGCGGCGCCACCACGAAGAGGTTCTTCACCCACTGGTGGGGGCGCATGGTTCGCAGTAGCCCGAGGAACACGGCGCGCACCATAGCAGCAGGTCCCCGAGGCCGCATTCTCGCGACGGGACTCTTTTCGATGACGGCTCGACGGACGGTTAGCGGCGGCGCTCGCGCTCGCGACGGGCCAGCTCGTCTCGCGCCGACTTGGCCCCCAGGCGAAAGCCGAGCGCCAGCCCCACCAGCAACACTCCGGGGATGTAGAAGAGGTGCTCCACCGGCATGTCGGCGAAGTTCATCGCTGGTTCTGCTCCGCGCCCTTGCGCTCGATCTCGCCGCGCAGCGCGGTGATGCGCTCGGCCAAGGCCTGCAGCTGAGAGCGCTGACGCAAGAGGAACAGCAGCAGCAGCACGGCGATGACGCCGTAGGCGCCCACCAGCATCAGGCCACCCGGCACGTCTTCGGCCTGCGCGCCCGACACGGCCCGGAAGCCGGTGGCGCGGCTCTCGGCGGCGTCTTCGGCGTCGTTCTCGGGGGAGTCGGCGGTGCCGGGCTCGGCGCTCGGTGGGGGCTCTCCCTGGGCCAGCGCGCGCGATGCGTCGAGGGAAGGCAGCCCGAGTGCGAGCCCGAGCGCGCTCGTGAGCAGCAGCGTCTTCAGCGTCTTCAACGTGGTCATCGGTCGTCCTCGGTGAGGCCCAAGCGGGCGGCTTCCACGTGCAGGTCGCGCAGCTCTTCGCGCAGCCGCTCCAGGCGAGCGCGCGTCATGATCAGCAGCACCACCAGCCCCGTGAAGAGCAGAAAACCCAGCGCCAGCGCGGGGCGCATGTCGGGGTGCAGGCCCGCGCCGCGGCCCGTGATGACCGTGGGGTGCACCCCGCGCCAGCGCTGCACGCTGAAGTGGATGATGGGCAGCAACGGCAGCGCCAGCAGCGAGAGCCCGGCGGCGAAGCGCTTCTCGGCGTCGCCGGCTTCGCCGAAGCTGCGCAGCGCGAGGTAGGCGGAGAAGATCATGGCGGCCAGCATCACGGTGGTGAGGCGTGGGTCCCAGGTCCAGTAGACACCCCACGCCTTGCGCGCCCACAGCGGACCGCTGGTGAGCACCATCGCGGCGAAGAGCATGCCCACCTCGGCGCCGGCCACGCCCAGCGCGTCGAAGGTCGGGCTGCGGCGCACCAGGTAGCCGATGCTGCCCACGGCGGCGGCGGCGAACCCCACGTACATGGCGTAGGCGGCGGGCACGTGGAAGTAGAAGATCTTCTGGGCGATGCCCATGCGCGCCTCGACCGGCGCATGCACGAAGATGGCGTACAAGGTGCACGGAATGAGCAGCGCGGTCAGCACCCAGATGGGCAAGAAGAGGCGCTGGGCCAGGGAGACGTCCTGCGTGGGGGCGGTGGCGTTCACGTCGGCCGGCAGCATTCAGGTTCGCGCGCGCGCCTGCAAGTGGAAGGTGTGGCCGTGCTGACCCACGAAGACGCCGTGATGCGCACCCTGGCCGCGCTGGTGGAGCAGACCGAGCCGCCTGCAGAGCGACGTCACGACCCGCATGAAGCGCTGCACGACCTGCACGAGCTGGCGGCCGCCGTGCAGGCCGTCAGCCAGGGTTACACCCGCGACCGCCAGGCCATCGACCAGACCGCTACCGGCGAGGCGGCCTACCGTGCGCGTCGGCGCTTCTACCTGCCCCGCGACGGGGCCAAGGTGGTGAAGCCGCTGGTCGAGCTGCAGCGGGCAGGAGCGCTCCCGCTGCGTCCGCGCCTCCGCGTGCTGGATCTCGGCGCTGGGCTCGGGAGCACGTCGCTCGGCGCGGCGGCCACGCTCGCACGCTTCCACGAGAGCCCGGTGCGCGAGCTGGTGGTGGACGCCGTGGAACGCGACCCGGGTGCGCTGCGGCACTTCGCGCGCATCGCCGCCGGCTGTGAGGCTGCGGGCCTGCCGCGCGTGACCGTGCGACCGCTGGCCGTGGACCTGCGCAAGCACGTGGCCGAGGGCCCGTACGACCTAATCCTGGCGGGTCTGGTGCTCAACGAGCTGCTGGCCGAGGCGCCCGAGCACGCGGCGCTGCGCCTCGCGGGGCTGGTGGCTCAGCTGGACCCCGGCGGCAGCGTGATCGTGCTCGAGCCGGCGCTGCGCGAGCCCACGCGGGCGCTGCACCAGACACGGGACGCGCTGCGGGCACACGCCGGTGTCGCCCTGTTCGGGCCGTGTGTTCACCACGCGGCCTGCCCCATGCTGGCGAATGCGAAGGACTGGTGCCACGAGGACGTGGCGGCCACCTTGCCGGATTCCATGGCGCGTGTGGCTCGCGAAGCCGGGCTGCGCTTCGAGCGGCTGACCTATGCCTATCTCACGCTGCGTCGGGCAAACGACGGGGTGGCCAACGTGGCGGCGCTGCTTCCCGCGGGCGATGACGTGGGCCTGCCGCATCGCGTCGTCAGCCAGACGCTCGCGTCGAAGGGGAAGCGCGAGTGGTTTGCCTGTGGCGCCGAGGGGCGCGTGCGGGTGACGCGCCTCGACCGCCACGAGAGCGCCGTGAACGCGGGCTTCGGTGCCGCGCAGCGCGGGGATGTGGTGCGCCTGCCCGTGCTCGCGCCCGGCGTGCATGACGCGCGCGTGAAGGCCGACACGGACGTTCCAGGCTGGTTCTATGGTCTGATCACGAACGAGCCTTGAATCATGGTGCGAACCGTTGCCGAGTCGATCGCGCTCATGCTAGGGTACTCGGCATGAGCAAGTCGCCGACGGGAGGTGTCCGCGTGCGCGTGGCGTTGCTGCAAGCGGCCATGCTGGCGAGCGTGACCAGCGTCGTCAGCGGGGCCACGGAGGCCGCTGCGTGCTCGGGTCCGTTCTTCCCCGGTGTCGCTGTCGTGCCAGCCATCGATTCGGTGGGTGTGCCCACCAACACCTTGATCCGTGTTCCCGTGGCGTGGACCGACGACCGCACCACCCTCGAGGCGGAGCTTCTCCCCCCTGGCGGCGAGCGGATCCCGCTGACGCTCGTCCTCGACCAGGCGAACCGCCACTTCGTAGGCGCGCCGGTCGAGCCGTTGCTCCCGGACACGCACTATGTGGTGACCATCCGTCGACGGGACTACTGCGCGTACGTCTACCCCGGCGAGTACACGGCGCTCTGCGGGGCCGACCTGTCGGACGACGCTCGGATCGAGATCACCTGGTTCGACGTTGGTACGCAGGCGGACGACGAGCCTCCGCAGGGCGGCACGGGCGTTGCCACGTTCACCATTGGAGAGCTCACGGACTTCAGCGGCGGGACGTGCGGTGCGGGTTTCGACCGGACGTACTACCCCGTGACCACCGACGACACGGGCTGGGTGGCGACGGACGACGTGGGCATCGCCGGGTATCACCTCGTGCTCGACGGCGTGGTGGTGAAGCCCTTTCGAACACGCCCGTTTCCCGGCACGATCGTCGTCTGCTCGGGGTCGTCGAGGAACTCGACTCTGCCGGGCATCTATCAGGTCATCGCGGAGGACTACGCCGGCCACCAGAGCATGCTCTCGGCTCCGAGCACACTCTCGGACCCATGCTTGGCCGAGTCGACGTCCGGTTGCTCGGTGCGGCCGAACGCTCTCCGGTCTTCATGGAACCTCTCGCTGGTGGCGCTCGTCGTCTCGGGCGCCGGACTCCTCGCGGTCCGTCGACGCCCCCGTCGCGCAAGCCCAACGCGCTGACGACCGCCGGCAGCTGGCTCGCCAGCGGCTTCGTCGCCCGCTGGTTGCCGTGAGCCCCGCCCGTCCCTAGTGTCCGGGCCTGATGCGCCCGCCCGCATTCGCCGTGAAGTTTGCCGCCGGTCGCTTCGAAGCTGCGCAGAAGCGTGCACACGCCTCAGCGGCCAGCACCCAGGCCAAGCTCTTGGCGCGCACCGTGCGCCGCTACCGTGACACCGAGCTGGGTCGCGCGCTGGGCCTCGAGAAGGTGCACAGCCCCGCCGACTACCGGCAGCACGTGCGCACGCGCGTGGCGGCCGACTACATCCCGCTCTGGGACCGCGCTCGCGCCGAGAATGCGCCGGGCATCGTGCACCCCGGGCGCCTCGACTACATGGCCTTCACGTCGGGCACCAGCGGGCTGAACAAGCTGGTGCCGTTCCCCGAGGAGCACCTCGCGAACTTCCGCACGTTCACGAACCACGCGTCGTTTCACGCCATCCACCTGCTGGGCGCGTACGACCTCATGCAGGGGCGCGTGCTGCTGACCAGCGGCCGGCCCATCAAGGAGGTCACCGACAACGGCCTGACCATAGGCTTCGGGAGCGGGCTCGCGGCGGCCAAGCCGTCACGGATGGCCCGCGCGCTCGTGCTGCCCTCGCTCGAGACGCTCTCGCTCGCCGACTGGCGTCAGAAGCTGGACGCCATGGTGACGGAGAGCCTGCACGAGGACGTGCGCATGTTCACGGGCATGCCCAACGCCGTGATGCCGCTGCTGCGCACCGTAGTGGACCGCGCGCGCGAAGCGGGGATGGACGCGCACACCGCGAAGGACGTGTGGCCCAACCTGCGGCTGTGGCTCTACTCGGGGCAGTCGCTCGAGGCCCACGGGCCGGCCATCTTGCCCTTGCTCGGCGAGGGCGTGCGCACCTTCTCGGTCTACAGCGCCTGCGAGGGGCCGGTCGGGTACCAGCACACGCTCGACGACGACACGCTGCTGCTGGACCTCACCACCTGCGTGATCGAGCTCTTCGAGCCCGGGCGGCCCGAGTCGCGCCTGGGCGTGGACGAAGCCGAGCCGGGCGCCGAGTACGACGTGGCCATCACCAGCCCAGGCGGCATCTTCGCGTACGCCCTCGGCGACCGCGTGCAGCTGGTGTCGCGCGACCCGTACGTCATTCGCTTCCTCGGTCGCAGCGCCGAAGAGATGAGCATCGTCGGGGAGCGCATCCCGCTCGCGTCGCTGCGCACGCGGCTCGCCCAGGCGGCCGCGGACGTGGGTCACCCCGTCGTGCAGTGGATGGTCTCGCCTTCGCGCCCCGTGGCGAACGCGCCGCTGAGCTACGACTTCCTGGTGGAGCTGGCCGGCGGCCTCCCGGACGAAACGCAACGCGCCGCGGCGGAACGAGCCCTGGCCACCGCGCTCGACGCTCGCCTGCGGTCCGAGAGCGCGATGTATGCGTCGCAGCGAGAGGGTGGCGTCACCCTCGGTCCCCCCACGGTTCGTCTCTTGCCGCCGGGCACGATCGACGCCTACGTGCTCGAGAGCCGGGCCTTCGGGCAGGGCAAAGTCGTGCACGTGCACACCACCCCGACCCAAGGCGAGGCCATCCTCGCGTTCGCCGCCGCGCGAGTCCCATCCCCATGAACGAGACCTTCATTCGCATCGCGCTCCCGTCGGGCATCGTGCTCTTCACGGGCCTGGCCCTGGTCCTGCCCATGCTGCGTCATCGCCGGCAGCACGGAACGGGCACCGGCTTCGTGATCGCCGACGTGAAGGACCCCGTGGGCCGCCTGGTGGGCTACGGCATGACGCTCAACTCGAACCTGGTGGGCATCCACGCGGTGGTGTTCGCGGCGTTCGGCGGCGGGCCGCTGTCCGTGCTGTCGGCGCCCGTGGAGCGCGGCTACCTGGGCATCACGCTGATGTTGCTGGCCACCACGTTGATCGTGACCTCGCAGGCCGAGCTCGGGCGCAACTGGCGCATGTGCATCGACGAGAACCGCACGGACCTCGTGACCAGCGGCCTCTACCAGTACGTGCGCAACCCGATCTACACGGGGACCATCCTGCTCCTGCTCGGCATCCTCATGCTGGCGCCGGGTCCGTGGGCGGTGCTGCTCCTGGTGTTCGGCACGTACAACGTGGCGCTCCAGGCACGCCTCGAAGAAGCGCACCTCGTGAAGCTGCACGGGGCCACCTACCTGGACTACGCGTCGAAGGTCGGGCGCTTCGTGCCCGGGGTGGGGCGCATGCCGGTCAGCACTGCGTCGTAGGTTCCGTCAACTCGGCAGCGCCTCCAGCTGCACGGGCACGTGCTTGTGGAACGGCGTGCGCGTGAACGGCTCACAGTGCTCGGCCGACGTCAGCTGGTTGAGCGCGGGGCCAATGGGCTCGCTGTCGCCGTAGCGCGTGCCGTGCCCGTGGGGCAGGGTGACCATACCGCGTCGGACGCTCTCGTCGCGCTTCACGCTCACGTCGATGACCCCGGTCGCCGAGCGCACGCGCGCCTTGGTGCCGTCCGCGAGGCCCAGCGAGTCCGCGTCGCTCGGGTGGATGCGCAGCGCGCCCTCCTTGTCTTGCTTGCGCCACGCCGGGTCGCGGAAGATGGCGTTGGCGTTGTACGTGCGGCGCTCGCCCGCCATCAGCACGAAGGGGTACTCCGCGCTGGCCGTCGCGCTGGGTGGCTCGCGCAGCAGCTCGCCGAGCTCGCGCAGCATCTCGGGCACGTCCAGGTGGGCACGCTTGTCCTCGTGCCCCATCAGCGACCAGACCTCGTCGTACTCGTGGCGGCTGAGCACCACGCCGGAGCGCCCCGCCAGGATCGCGCGAAACAGGCTCACACCCAGGGTGGCGCGGTTGCCCGTGTAGCCCGCGCGCTTCACCGCCTCGTAGTGCTTCGCGGTGTACATCATGGCGAGCGGCAGCAGGAACGCGGCCGACGCGGCGTCATCGGGCAAGGCCTTGCCGAGCGTGCGGTACAGCAGCGAGGCCGCGTACGGCTGCAGCTTCGGACGCGCGGTCAGCGTGGCGCCGAGCGCGGCCAAGAACCCCATGTGGTGCGTCTGCTGTGGCTCCGTGCGGGCGATGCGCTCGAGCACGGGGAAGCGCTTCGGGAGCTCGCCCATGGCTTCCAGCAGGCGCGTGTAGATCTCGGGCTCGGGCAGCGTCTCGCCGAGCGGCGCGAAGAGCGGCTTGCGCAGCTGGAAGGCGTTCACGGGGAACTCGAGGTTGAAGCCCGTGCACTCCCACTTCTCGAACTGCGAGGCCGCGGGCAGCACGTAGTGCGCGAGGCGCGCCGTCTCGGTGAACGCCACGTCCACCACCACCAAGAGGTCCAGCTTGGCGAAGGCGCGCGCGTAGGCCTGGCTGTCGGCCGCGGTCACGGCGGGGTTCGCGCTGTCCACGAAGAGCGCGCGCACGCGGTCCTTGCCGGTGTGCTCGATCTCCGCGGGCAGGATGTTGGGCGGATAGATCCCCGAGATGGCGTGCATGCCCTGGCTCGCGGTGCGCCAGTACTTGGGGCTGCGCTCGTCGGTGTGGCCGATGACCGGCAGCAAGAACGTGTGCAGGTTGTTGCCGCCGCGCTTGCCGAAGTTTCCCGTGACCAGGAACAGCAGCTTCTCGAGGTACCCGTTCAGCGTGGTGCGCGGGCTCTGCTGGATGCCGAGATCCACGCGCACACACGCGCTCGAGGCCTGTGCGAAGCCGCGCGCCACGCGCTGCACGTCGGCGAGGGGCACGTCGGCGCGGGCCACGTAGTCAGCCACGGGGACCGCGCGCAGCACGCGCTCCACGGCCTCGAAGCCCCCGGTGTGCTGCGCCAGGAACGCGCGGTCGTGCAGCCCCTCCTGCACGATGATCCCCAGCATGGCGGCCATCAGGAACGCGTCGGTGCCCGGCCGCAGCTGGAGGTGCACGTCGGCGTCCTTCGCGGTCTCGGTGCGGCGTGGGTCGACGACCACCAGCGTGCGCGAGGGATCCGCCTTGATGTCGCGCAGCGTGTCGCGCGCGTTCGGGATGCCGTGCGCCTGCCAGGGGTTCGCGCCGATCACCAGCACGAAGTCCGCGTGCTCGATGTCCTCGGTGGTGTGGCAGGTCTGCTTGCCGAAGATGCGCCCGTTGGCCCAGAAGTCGCCGGTCTTCTCCTGCCCGAGCGAGTTGTAGAGGTAGCGGCTCTTCATGGCCTTCTGAAGCTGCCGCCCGTAGGCGCCGCCCAGGTGGTTGCCTTGGCCGCCGCCGCCGTAGAACGCGAACGCGCGACCCCCATGCTCGTCGCGCACCTTCAAGAGGCGCGCCGCGATGTCGCCGAGGGCCTGCTCCCAGGTGGTGCGCTCGAACGTGCCGTCCGGCATGCGCCGCAGCGGGTGCGTCAGGCGGTCGGCGTTGTC
>Ga0075163_10009122_pt1 | contig 13033 bp, 9 predicted proteins | sample JI1023141ADNA_FD_71478 | JGI IMG/M metagenome (GOLD analysis project Ga0075163, IMG submission 71478) | Wastewater effluent complex algal communities from Wisconsin, to seasonally profile nutrient transformation and Carbon sequestration -... | ecosystem: Engineered > WWTP > Effluent > Algae...
GGAAGTCCTGGCGCACATGATCGGACGCGAGATCGCGCGCGGCGCGGACCTCCTCGTGGCCGTGCGGACGAGCCTGGCGCGCGTGCAGGGCTACTACGCGATCGCGGCGCTGTGCAAGACGCCGGACGGTCCGCGTCTCGTGTGCGCTCGCCAGGGACCGCCGCTGGCGGTCGCCGTGACGAAGGACGCCGCGTACCTGGCCTCCGACGTGCTGGCGTTGATCAAGTACACGCGCGAGGTCTCGTTCCTCGAGGACGGCGACGTGGCCGACCTGCACCTCGGACGCATCGACGTCGTGCGCATCGACGGCAAGCCCGTCTCGCGTCCGCCGCGTCTCATCGAGTGGGATCCCGAGGAAGCCGGCAAGGGCACGTTCCCGCACTACATGCTCAAGGAGATCCACGAGCAGCCGGACGTACTGGCGCGCACCGCGTTCGACAAGATCCGCGAAGCGACGGGCGACGTGGACTTCCAGACGCCGGGGTTCACGGACGCCGACCTGCGCGGCATCGAGCGCATCGCGATCGTGGCCTGCGGCACGGCGCTGCACGCGGGGTACATCGCGCGCTACCTGTTCGAGGGCCTCGCACGCGTGCCGGTCGACATCGACTACGCCAGCGAGTTCCGCTATCGCGATCCGTGCCTCGCGCGCAACACGTTGGCGTTGGCGATCTCGCAGTCGGGCGAGACGGCCGACACGCTGGCCGCGCTGCGCAAGGCCAAGGAACTGGGCGCACGCACGGCGGCGATCTGCAACGTCAACGGCAGCACGTTGGTGCGCGACGCCGACGCGACGATCCTGACCGCCGCGGGCCCCGAGATCGGCGTCGCCAGCACGAAGGCGTTCGTGGCTCAAGTCGTGGCGGCGTTCATGCTGGGCGTGCGTCTGGCGCGCGCGCGCGGCGTCCTGACGCCCGCGCAAGGACGCGAACTGGTGCTCGAGCTGCGATTGCTGCGCCCGAAGATGGAGCAGATGCTCGGCGAACGCGCGGTGCGCGAAGTGCACGAGATCGCGGCGGCCAATCAGGATCAGAAGGGCTTCTTGTTCCTGGGCCGCGGGATCAACTATCCCGTCGCGCTCGAAGGCGCGTTGAAGCTCAAGGAGATCAGCTACGTGCACGCCGAGGGCTATCCGGCCGGCGAGATGAAGCACGGGCCGATCGCGTTGATCGAGCCGTCGATGTCGATCGTGGTCCTGAACAGCAAGGGCCGCGTCGCCGACAAGGTGCGCTCGAACATCGAGCAAGTGCGGGCGCGAGGCGGTCGCGTGATCTCGATCGGTTCGGACCCCGAGAGCTGGACGTTGGGCGACGCGCGCGTCGAGGTGCCCGAGTGCAGCGAGTGGTTGTCCCCGATCCTGAACGTGATCCCGCTCCAGTTGCTCGCGTACCACATGGCGAGCCTCAAGGGCTGCGACATCGACAAGCCGCGCAACCTGGCGAAGAGCGTCACGGTCGAGTGACCGCGCCTCGCCGAGCGCACCCGACGACACCGAACACCCCTCGACGATTCCACGGACCGCTCGCGGGCGTGGACGGCCACTCCCCGGCGCGAACGGCTCGCCCTCACGAACCCACATGCAGAAGATCCTGATCACCGGCGGCGCGGGCTTCATCGGCTCGCACGTGGCCCAGGCGCTCCTGGCGCGCGGCGACCGCGTCACGGTCCTCGACAACTTCAACGACTTCTACGACCCCGCGATCAAGCGCGCGAACCTGCGCGAGATCCCGGACGCGACCGTGGTGGCGGGGGACATCCGCGACCCGGACCTCGTGTCGCGATTGTTCGGCGAAGGCGCCTTCGACGCCGTCGTGCACCTGGCCGCGATGGCCGGCGTGCGCCCGTCGCTCCTCGATCCGTTGCACTACGAGGACGTCAACGTGCGCGGCACGTTGATCCTCCTGGAGGAGCTCAAGAAGCGCCCCACGACGCGTTTCGTGTTCGCGTCGAGCTCGAGCGTCTACGGTTCGAACGACAAGGTGCCGTTCGAGGAGACCGACGACATCCACCATCCCGTGTCGCCGTACGCGGCCACGAAGCGCGCGGGCGAGCTCTTGTGCTACACGCACCACCACCTGTACGGGATCCCCACGACGTGCCTGCGGTTCTTCACCGTCTACGGACCGCGCCAACGGCCCGAGATGGCGATCCACAAGTTCGTGAAGGCGGCGCTGGAGAAGAAGCCGATCCCGTTCTTCGGCGACGGCTCGACGCGTCGCGACTACACCTACGTCGACGACATCGTCGACGGCGTCGTGCGTTCGATCGACCGCTGCGACGGCTACGAGATCTACAACCTGGGCGAATCGGCCACCACGTCGCTCTCGGAACTCGTGGACATGATCGGACGCGCGTGCGGCGTGACGCCGATCCTGGACCGTCAGCCCATGCAACCCGGGGACGTGACGATCACGTACGCCGACGTGAGCAAGGCGCGCGTGCGCCTGGGCTACGCGCCCACGACCCCGGTCGCGGAAGGCCTCGATCGGTTCGTCCGCTGGTACCGTTCGCGCTGATTCTTCCCGGCGGGGGAGTTCTTTCCCGATCGGCGGGCCGCGGACACGCGAAACGACCGCCAAGATCGTGCGAAGGCACGAATTCGTGCGGGAAACACGGCTCGGTCTCAGGCCCGGCGCGATTGCCGTCCGATCCCATGCCCGCTACCATCTTCGCCTCGTCGGGTCGGTGAATCGGAGCGCGTGTCCGATCGTCCGCCGCTCCCGCGAAGCTCTCTCCGCGCAGTCCCTACCGAGCCTCCGTGCTCGGCCCGTCCGAGCCCGCGTGGCTCCGTTCCCAGAGAAGTGTTCCCATGAAAGGCGTCATCCTCGCCGGCGGTCTCGGCACCCGCCTCTTCCCGCTGACGAAGATCACCAACAAGCACCTCCTGCCGGTCTACGACCGCCCGATGATCTACTACCCGATCGAGGCGCTCGTGAAGGCCGGTATCGACGACATCATGATCGTCACGGGGGGCCGCAAGTCGGGGGACTTCCTGTCGCTCCTGGGCAACGGCAAGGACTTCGGGCTGAAGCACCTGAACTACACGTACCAGGAAGGCGAAGGTGGCATCGCCGAGGCGCTGGGGCTCGCCGAGCACTGGGCCAAGGGCGACTCGGTCTGCGTGATCCTGGGCGACAACTTGATCGAGAAGAACATCAAGAAGGCCGTCGACGACTTCAAGCGCCAGCAGAAGGGCGCGAAGATCATGCTCAAGGAAGTGCCCGACCCCGAGCGCTTCGGCGTCGCGACCGTGCAGAACGGCAAGGTCGTGCGCATCGTCGAGAAGCCGCAGAATCCGCAGTCGAACTTCGCCGTGATCGGCATCTACATGTTCGACGGTCGCGTGTGGGACATCATCAAGACGCTCAAGCCCTCCGACCGCGGCGAACTCGAGATCACGGACGTCAACAACTGGTACATCCAGGACGGCACGATGACCTACGAGGTCCTCGACGGCTGGTGGACGGACGCCGGCACGTTCAAGTCGCTCCATCACTCGGCCACGCTCGTGGCCGAGGGCGGCGCCAACAAGCTGTGACGCGAGCGCGGCGAGCTCCCACGTGCCCGGCATGAAACGAGTCCTCGTCACCGGTGCATCGGGCATGCTGGGCAGCGAATTGCTGCTGCGCGTGCCGGCCGGCATCGAAGCGGTCGGAACCGACCTGCGCATGGACGCGCCGGTGGCGGCGCCCGGCGTCGATCTGGCCGACACGGCTGCGGTCTTGCGCCTGTTCGACGCCCACGGACCGTTCGACGGCGTGATCCACGGCGCGGCGTTCACGGCCGTGGACCTGGCCGAGGAGTGCGAGGGCGACGCGCGCCGCGCCAACGAGGACGCCTGCCGCGTGCTGGCTGAGAATTGCGCCAGGGCTCGCATCCCGATCGTCGTCGTCAGCACCGACTTCGTCTTCGACGGGAGCGGCACGCGTCCGTACCGCGAGGACGATCCGCCGCGACCGCTGTCCGCGTACGGCCGCACGAAGCTCGCCGGCGAGTTGGCGGCGCGCGCGGCGCATCCGGGCGGTGCGCGCATCGTGCGCACGCAGTGGTTGTACGGACCGCGCGGCAAGCACTTCCCCGGCACGATCCTGAACCTCGCCAAGGACCGCAGCGAGTTGAAGGTCGTCCACGACCAGATCGGCTCGCCCACGTCGACGTTGGAGCTCGCGCCCGCGCTGTGGGACGTGCTCCTGCGCGGCGAAGCGGGCGTGTACCACGCCGCGTGCGAAGGCCAGGCCTCGTGGTTCGAGTTGGCCTGCGCGACGCTCGAACTCTCGGGCGTGCGCCACGTCAAGGTCCTCCCGTGCTCGACCGAGGAGTTCCCGCGCCCGGCCGTGCGTCCGCGCTACAGCGTCCTCGATTGTTCGCGTCTCACGAAACTGCGCGGGCGCGCGCTGGCGCCGTGGCGCACCGCGCTCGAAACCTTCTTGCGGAGTCAGGCTTCATGACCACGACGTGCATCGTCACCGGCGGCGCCGGCTTCATCGGCAGCAACTTCGTCCACATGCTGGTCGAGCTGCGACCCACGTGGAAGATCGTCAACCTCGACGCGCTGACCTACGCCGGCAACCGCGAGAACCTGACCGCGGTCGAGAAGAACCCCAACTACAGCTTCGTCCACGGCGACATCACGAAGCCCGAGGACGTCGAGAAGGCCTTCGCCGCGGCCAAGGCCTTCGGAGGCGACGTCCTGGTCGTGCACTTCGCGGCCGAGAGCCACGTCGACCGCTCGATCGTGTCGGGCGTGCCGTTCGTGACGACGAACGTGGTCGGCACCCAGATCCTGCTCGACGCCTCGCGTCGCCACGGCACGAAGCGCTTCGTGCACGTCTCGACGGACGAGGTGTACGGCTCCCTGGGCGAGAAGGGCTTCTTCCGCGAGGACACGCCGCTCGCGCCGAACTCGCCCTACAGCTCCAGCAAGGCCGGCTCGGACCTGCTCGTGCGCGCCGCCGTGCACACGCACGGTTTCGAGGCCTGCATCACGCGCTGCTCGAACAACTACGGCCCGTACCAGTTCCCCGAGAAGTTCCTTCCGCTCATGATCGCCAACGCGAGCGAGGACAAGCCGATTCCCGTCTACGGTGACGGCTTGTACGTGCGCGACTGGCTCTTCGTCCGCGACCACTGCGAGGCGATCCTGGCCGTCCTCGAAAAGGGGCGCACCGGCGAGGTCTACAACATCGGCGGGAACAACGAACTCGCGAACATCGTGCTCGTGAAGCGCGTCCTGAAGGAACTTGGAAAGCCCGAGAGCCTGATCACCTACGTCAAGGACCGCCCCGGGCACGACCGCCGGTACGCGATCGACGCCGGCAAGATCCAGAAGGAGCTGGGGTGGAGCCCGCGCTTCACGTTCGACCTCGCCCTGCCCTTGACCATCCGTTGGTATCAGACCCAAAAGGAATGGTTGCAAAGGGTTAGGAGCGGAGCCTACCGTGAGTACTATGCGCGGCAGTACGGCGCCTGAGAGCAGCGTTCAGGCACTCCCTCGATCCGGCCGATGAGATCGATCCGCACGTCCATGCCGCACGCAGGCCGCCGCGCGGTCCCCCGGATCCCCGCCCCATGACCTCTCTTCCGACCCGCCTCGGTTGGCTCTTCGTGTTCGTCGCGCTCTTCACGAGCGCCTGCAACACGATGCCCGACAAGCGCATCCTCCAGAACCTCAACACGTCGGGGTTCGGAAATCGCTACCAGGGCAACGCCGAGGAGGAGAACTGGCTGGCGTTGGGCGACAGCCTGGTCATCACGGATCCTTACCACGACGAGCTGAACCTGACGACGGCCGTCGACATCGACGGCACCGTGTTGCTGCCCGAGCTGGGCGCCGTGCTGGTCGCGGGATACACGCGCTCGGAGATCGAATCGCTGTTGATGGAGAAGTACAGCCCGTACTACGACCTCCTCGACATCCGCGTGCGCATCCAGACGTTCGGCAAGCGCTACTTCATCTTCGGCGAGGTCGGCGCGCAGGGCGAACAACCGTTCACCGGCGATTTGACGATCTTCGAAGCCGTCACGAGGGCCGGACCGCAGAAGGACTCGGCCAACTTGGGCCGCGTGCGCTTGATCCGCTCGGATCCCAAGGACCCGTTCATCCAGACGATCGACCTCGGTGACCTGATCGAGCGCGGCGACTCGACCTTCAACGTGCTCGTGCGCGAACGCGACATCATCTACGTCCCGCCCACGATGCTGGCGCAGTTGGGGTACTTCCTCGACGCGCTGCTGTTCCCCGTCAAACAGGTCGTGTCGGGGCTCGCCTCGGCCTTCTACTTGAGCGACCGGGCGCGCGGCCGGAACAACTTCTACGGCAACGGCGGCATCAACGGAGGCATCTTCTAGTCCGTCATGGCCGTGCAAGTCGAGACCAAGGGGCAGCTCCAGGAGTTCCTGGAGATCCTCAAGAAGCGCAAGTGGCAAGTCCTGTTGCCGGCGCTCGTGATCATCTCGCTGGGCGTCGCGGCCGCGGTGATCGTGCCCAAGAAGTACGTGGCGCGCACGCAGGTCGAGGTGCGCCCCGTCAACGTCTCGATCGGGACGCGCGACACCACGAACGCGATCTTCCAGATCCCGGCGCTGAACCGCATCCAGAAGGTGCTCAAGGAGCGCCAGGACGCGGAGTACCTGTCGCTCTCGCCCGAGGAACAACGCGAGTTCGTCGCGCGCGTCAAGTCGAACATCAAGGTCACGACGGCCGCGTCCACGAAGGAAGGCGCCACCTTCGTGAACATCGACTACATGGACGTCGAGAAGGAGCGCGCGGTCGACTTCCTGCGCGCGCTGCGCGACGACTGGACCGACGACGTGCTCTCGCGCGACATCAACAATGCGCGCGCGCTGGCGCAGCAACTGCGCGAGGCCCGCAACAAGACCGACAAGCAGCTGCGCGACGAGAAGGACAAGCTGGCCGAGCTCAAGCGCTCGAACAACTTGTCCGTCACGCAGGTCGCGTCGCGCTCGGACAACTTGCGCCCCGAGGATCCCGACTTCCTGCGCCTGACGCAGAACCAGGAGCAACTCGAGGCCGTGCAGCGCGAGCTGGCCACGCTCGAGACGAAGCAAGAGGAGCTCCAGCGTCAGTACGACGAGATGCCGCCCAAGCTCACGCGCGAGGACCTGGTCACCGGCCAGACGAACGAGGCGGAGCTCAACGACGTCGAGCGCCAGATCCAGCAACTCACCGAGGAGCTCAAGGGCATCAAGCCCAAGCACTCCGACTTCCAGAAGAAGAGCACGCAGATCGACGCGCTGCGCGAACGTCGCGATCAGCTGCAGCGCCTCGTGACCAAGGGCGGCATCGAGACGACCACCGTCGAGAATCCCGACCGCGCGCCCAAGCTGCGCGAGATCGAGGCCGTGAAGCTCGAGATCGCGCAGAAGCGCGCCGCCGTGACCGCGATCAAGCGCGCGATCGCCGACGGCGAAGTGCGCGTCGAGCAACTGCGCCAGGTCTACCGTCAGGTCAGCGATCGCGAGGAACGCATCGCGCGATTGACCGAGGCGCTCGACAAGGACGACCAGGAACAGCGCAAGGCCGAACGGACCTACGCGCAGCTGAACTCGGCCGAGGCGAACCCGTTCGAGATCACGGCCGACGTGGCCGGGGACCGCAAGCCGACCGAGCCGAACCCGTGGCTCATCGTGAGCTTCGGTCTCGTGTTCGGCCTCGCGGTCGGCATCGGCACCGCGGTCGTGTCCGAGTACAGCCGCAACTGCTTCCGCAGCGTGGCCGACATCAGCCGCGTGATGGTCGTACCGGTGCTCGGCGCGATCAACCACATCCAGACGCGACGCGAACGTCGCACGCGCGCCGCGCGGCGGACCGTCGTGGGCGTGTCGAGCTTGATCCTGATCGGCACGATCCTGTTCGTGACGTGGGCCTGGGCCAACGACGCCCAGCTCCTGTCGCAGGATCTGCGCGACGCGATCGAGCGCGTGCGATCCAAGTTGAAGTGACCCGGGTGCCCCGGACGGCCGGTCGGTAGGCGGAGACGCCGCCCTTCGCCGCCGACCGCCGCGCCCCAAGACGCCTCGAGGAACCACCACCGAACATGCGCGACCTGCTCGTCAGCCTGTTCGTGATCCTCTCGCTGCCGCTGTGCTTCCGGCGGCCGTTCATCGGTCTCATCGTGTTCACGATGCTGGCCTACATGCGCATCCAGGACCTCACGTGGGGCTGGGCGCGCTACGAGCGCTGGTCGTACTACGTGGCCTTGGCCACGCTCGTCGGGTTCTTCGTGTCGAAGTCGCGACAGAAGTTCATGGCCCCCGACCTGCGCTGTTACATGATGATCGCGCTGGTCGTGTTGGTCGGCGCGTCGATCGTCAACGCGCGCTACCACAGTCGCGGCGACGTCGAGTCGTTCATCGAGTACGGCAAGATCATCGGCGTCGCGTTGTTCACGACCGGCGTCGTGATCAACCGCCAGTACCTGCGCATCCTCTTGTGGGTGATCGCGCTCTCGTTCGGCTTCTACGGCGTGAAGAACGGGCTCGCGTTCCTCCTGTCGGGCGGCTCGCTCGTGATCATCCAGGGCCCGGGCGGCATGTTGTCGGACAACAACGACTTCGCCTTGGCCTTGTGCATGGGCATCCCGCTGCTCCTGCACCTGGGCCTCGCCGAACAGCGTCCGATCCTGCGACGCGTCATGCTGGCCATCATCCCTTTGATGGTCATGACGATCATCGCGACGCACTCGCGCGGCGCGTTCTTGGCCTGTTCGCTGACCTTCGCTCTGCTCGTGTGGCGTTCGCGCAATCGCGTGGCCGGCTTCGCGCTGATGCTCCTGGTCGCCGTGGGTGGTCTGCTGGTCCTGCCGCAGTCGTACAAGGACCGAATCGGGTCCATCGGCACGTACGAACAGGACTCGTCGGCGCGCGGACGTCTGGAGGCGTGGAAGGTGGCCGGGAACATGATCACGGCCAATCCGCTGCTGGGCGTGGGCTACGCGAAGTTCCAACAGAACTACAAGAACTACGATCCCAACCAGCTGACCGAGAGCGACGGTTCGGACACGAGCTTCGGCACGCGCGTCGCGCACAACAGCTACCTGCAGATCTGGGCCGAGTGCGGCACGCCCGCGTTCCTGCTCTACATCCTGCTCATGGTGCTCTCGTTCCGGGAGCTGTGGTGGATCCGGCGAGAGGCCGAGCGCAAGTACTACTCGAGTTGGATCCTGTCGTACGCGACCATGCTCGAGGCGTCCTTGCTCGCGTTCGTGATCGGCTCGTTCTTCCTCAACCGTGCGCAGTTCGACCTCTTCTACCACTTCGTGGCGGTGATCATCGTGTTCGGTCGCGTGGCGCGGGAAGCGATGTCGGACCCCGACGCGTATCCCGAGCGCGGCGGTGAGCGGGGGACCTTGACGTTGAGCCACGAACGCGGCTTCGGCGCGCGCCCGGTCTCGCGCGGCTTCGAGAAGCCCCGGCGCGTCGGGGGCTTCGGTCGCCGCACGGCTCAGGGGGCTTCGTGAGTCACCGCGCGAATCACCACCACTTCGAGGCTTCGATCCGCGGCCGCCGAGGTCGATAGGATCCCGTCACCATGTGCGGCTTCACCGGTATGGCGCTGTCGGATCCGCGCGGCAGGATCGATCTCGATCGGCTGCGCGCGATGACGCGCACGTTGGAACACCGCGGTCCCGACGACGAGGGCCTGCACGAGATGGCCGGCGTGGGCCTGGGGTTCCGACGGCTCTCGATCATCGACCTGTCCGGCGGTCATCAGCCGATCCTGAACGAGACCGGCGACGTGGCCGTCGTGTGCAACGGCGAGATCTACAACTTCGAGGAGCTGCGCGAGCGATTGATCGCGCGCGGACACCGGTTCCGCACGGGATCGGACGTCGAGACGCTCGTGCACCTGTACGAGGATCACGGCGCCGACCTGGCGCGCGAGCTGACGGGCATGTTCGCCTTCTGCATCGTCGACGCGCGCGATCCCGCTCGCCCGCGCGTGCTCCTGGGGCGCGACCGACTGGGGATCAAGCCCATGTACTGGGCGTCGACGTCGCGCGGACTCGTGTTCGGCAGCGAGACGAAGGCGATCCTCGCGAGCGGACTCGTGTCGCGCAACGTGCGCGCGACGTCGCTCGTCGACTACCTGGTCCAAGGGTATTGTTCCGGTCCCGACGCGGCGTGGGAGGGGATCCAACGTCTGCCACAGGCCGCGACGCTCTCGTGGACGCCCGGCACGACGCCGGAGGTGCGCTCGTACTGGGACCTGCCCGTCGATCGGCTGCGCGAGCCGGCTTCGGGCGAGGAGATCCTGGAGTGGATCGACCGCGTCGTGCGCGATCACCTGGTGTCCGACGTGCCGCTGGGCGCGTTCTTGTCGGGCGGCATCGACAGCAGCGCCGTGGTCGACGCGATGGCGCGCGCGCGTGGCGCGTCCGGACGCGCGGCGCGCTCGCTCGACTCGGGGCTCGTCGCGTGCTCGGTGGGCTTCCGCGAGAAGGAGTTCGACGAACTCGATCGCGCGCGCGCGACAGCGACGAAGTTGGGCGCCGTGCACCACACCGAGATCCTCGAGCCGGATCCGACCTTGGCCGTCGACGTGTTGCCGTGGTTCTTCGACGAACCCATGGCCGATCCGTCGACGGTGCCGACGTACCTCGTCTCGAAGATGGCGCGCGCGCACGTGACGGTCGCGTTGTCGGGCGACGGCGGCGACGAGGTGTTCGCCGGATACCGTCGGTACGTGTTCGACGTGGCCGAGAACCGCACGCGCGCCGTTCTGGGGCGCGCGGGACAGCGTGCCTCGGCCTTCGTGGGCCGCCACTACCCCAAGCTCGACTGGGCGCCGCGTTTCCTGCGCGCCAAGAGCACGCTGACGAACATCGGCCTCGATCCGGCGCACGCGTACTGGAACAGCGTCACGCAGGCGTCGCTCGCCGACGTGCACGCGTTGCTCGCGCCGGAGTTGCGCGACGCGGTGGGGGCGCACGATCCCTTCGTCGCGTTCGAGGATCACTACCGTCGACCGCGCATCGACGATCCGCTCTACCGTGCGCAGTACGCGGACGTGCACGGGTTCCTGCCCGATCAGATCCTCGTGAAGGGCGACCGCGCCGCGATGGCGGCCTCGCTCGAGGTGCGGCCGCCGCTGTTGGACCACCGCTTCGTGGAGCGCTTCATCCACCTCCCTCCCGGCGAGAAAGTGCGCCACCGTCGAGGCAAGCACGCGTTGCGCGAAGCGCTCCGTCCGCGCCTCGACGCCACGATCCTGGACGGGCGCAAGATGGGCTTCGACGTGCCGCTGCGCGAGTGGTTGCGCGGACCTCTGGCGGGGACGGTGGCCGACGCCATCGAGACGCTCCCGGACCGCTGGTTCTCGCGTCCCGTGTTGCGCGCGCGCCTGGCCGAGCACCGTTCCGGCGCACGTGATCGCTCGAACCTCCTCTGGAGCTTGCTCGTGTTGGAGCACTGGCGCCGCCGCCACGCCGTGAAGGAGGCCGTCGCGTGACCGCGTCACGAGAACCCATCGCGCACGCGCTCTCCTTCGACGTGGAGGAGTACTTCCAGGTCGCCAACTTGCGCTCGCACTTCTCGCGCGAGAGTTGGGACGGAGTTCCCTCGCGCCTCTCGATCGGCATGGACGCGATCCTGTCGGCGCTCGATCGGCATCGCGCGCGCGCGACGTTCTTCTACCTGGGGTGGATCGCGGAACGGCACCCGGCGATGGTGCGCCGCTGTCTCGACGCCGGGCACGAGATCGCGAGCCACGGGTACGAGCACACGTTCCTGTGGGACCTGTCGACGCCCGAGGCACTCGACGCGGACCTGGCGCGCACCGAGGCCGCGTTGACGGCGGCGGGCGCGCCGCGACCCATCGGCTTCCGTGCGTCGACGTTCACGTTGACGCGCCGGACGTGGTGGGCCTTCGAGGTGTTGGCGCGCCGCGGCTACCGCTACGACTCGAGCATCCATCCCGTGCGGCATCCCGTGTACGGCGTGCCCGATTTCGAGCCGTACATCTCGCGCGTCACCACGCCCGTCGGGACGATCGTCGAGTTCCCCGTGTCGACCTATCCGGTCCTGGGCCGCAACGTGCCGGTCGGCGGTGGCGGGTACTTTCGTCTGCTGCCCGTCGCGGTCACGAGCGCCGCGCTGCGCGGGCTCGAGCGCCGTGGACGTTCCGCGTCGTTCTACCTGCACCCGTGGGAGTTCGATCCACATCAGCCGCGTTGTCCGGCCAAGTGGCACCAGTCGTTCCGCCACTACTTGAACTTGGACCGCACGCTGCCGCGCCTCGAGCACCTGCTCGGTCGGTTCCGCTTCACCACGATGCGCGAGGTGTTGGAGCGCGACGGAGCGTTGGAGCCGGTGCGTCGCTGACGCGAGCGGCGTCAGCCGGCCGCCGGTGATGCGCCAGGCGTCAGCGCGCCGCCGGAGCCGGTGCCGGTGCCGCGCGCGGCCGCGCCAAGCCCTTCATCGCGCGCACGAACACCTTCTCGTACGGGTCGGTGACGAGCGGTTCGGACTCCGCGAGCAAGGCGCGCGCTTGCGCGACGTCCTCGACACCGCCGCGCGTGAGCAGGGCGGTCGCGGACACTTGCGAGTGCTGCACCTGGAAGTCGCGCGAGAGGTTGCGCCACTCGTTCAAGCCGGCCAACAAGAGCAGCGCGTGGTCCAGGTTGCGCGGGCCCAAGTTCACGTAGCACCGCGCCACGAGCAGCACGAGGTGCGCGTCGCCGCTGGGCTTCCCCTCGGCGGCCAGGATGGCCTGCGCGGCGGCTTCGATGCCCTCGACGGGCAACTCGGCGCTGGAGCGCAGGCGCAGGATCTCGCGCAACACCGCGCCGTCGGGGGAGATGCGCACGGCGAGCTCCAACGTCTCGCGCGCGTCCTGCGTGCGGCCGGCGGCCTCCAACGCGCGACCGTACTCGTGCCAGGTCGTCATGCGCTGCGGTTCCAACGCCAACTCGCGCTCGAGCAGCGTCAGCGCACGACGCGGATCGAGCTTGGACTCGAACCGCGCCCAGCTGCGCAGGGCTCCCTCACCCATGCTCTCGAGCGTCACGTCGGG
>Ga0075163_10009123_pt1 | contig 13031 bp, 9 predicted proteins | sample JI1023141ADNA_FD_71478 | JGI IMG/M metagenome (GOLD analysis project Ga0075163, IMG submission 71478) | Wastewater effluent complex algal communities from Wisconsin, to seasonally profile nutrient transformation and Carbon sequestration -... | ecosystem: Engineered > WWTP > Effluent > Algae...
CGGCTTCAGGTGGGCGATGCCCTTGTCGAAGAACTCGCGCTGGAACTTCAGGATCGACTCGGCGACCTTGATGATCGTGCGCTGCCGCTGCTGGATCGAGCGGATCAGCCACTGCGCCGAGCGCATCTTGTCCTGGACGTACTCCTTGGACTTCTCGCCCGAGCCCATCGCCGACTTGTAGAAGTTGGCGATCTTCAGCTTGGGCAGGCCGTCGTCGTTGGGCACGACGAAGAACTTGTCGCCGACCTTGTGGATGTAGACGTCGGGGGTGATGTAGTGCGCGTCGTCCGACGCGTACTGCCGACCCGGCCGCGGGTCGAACTCCATGATCACCTTGGCCGCCTCGTAGATCTCCTCGAGGTCGACCTGCGGCGCCGGCGGCGGCTTCTTGAAGTCGCGCACGATCGCCGCGTAGTTCTTCTTCACCAGGTTGTTGAGGTGGCTCTTGATCATCTTGACGACGAGGTCGTCGTCCTGGCCCACCGCGATGGCCTGGATCAGCATGCACTCGGCGAGGTTGCGCGCGCCGATGCCCACCGGGTCGAAGGTCTGGATCTTCTCCAGCACCTTCTCGACCAGCTCCTCGCTCACGCCCTCGTCGGCGGCCAGCTCGCTGACCGTCGGCTCCTTGAAGTAGCCGTCGGCGTCGATGTTGCCGATGATGATGAGCCCCAGCTCCTTCTCGCGATCCTCGAGGTCCGACAGCTTGAGCTGCCAGGCCAGGTGGTCGTGGAGCGACGGCGGCTTGGTGAGCGTCGCCTCGAGCGACGGCAGGTCCTCGCTGTCGCCGCGGTACGACGGCATCGGCGACGCGCTCGAGTAGTTGTCGAGGTAGTTCTCCCAGTCGATCTCGTTGACCGCGGTGCCGTCGGCCTTGACCTCGACCTGGTTGGCGTTCTCGACCGGCGTCTGCTCGAGCGGGGGCAGCTCGGTGTTGCCGGCCCGCTCCATCTGCATCGCGAGCTGATCGTCCCCCCCGAGCAGCTCGCGCTCCTTGCCCTGCTCGGCCGCGACCTCGAAGTCGTCTTCGAGGATCGGGTTCTCGAGCATCTCCTCGTGGACCATGTCCACGAGCTCCATCCGGGACAGCTGAAGCAGCTTGATCGCCTGCTGGAGCTGAGGCGTCATGACGAGCTGCTGACTCAGTCGCAGCTCTTGGCGCATCTCCATGCCCATCGGCGATCCTCCTTTGAATCCGTAACGTTGGATTACAGCCCGGGCCGCCCTTCACGCTGGCCCGAAGTTGGCATCTGCCCAACTCGGCTTCGACTCTACCCAAGCGCCCCGGTGATGTCTACCCCCGGCGCCGGCTCGTGGCACCGATGTTGCTAAACCTGTTCGGACGCGCCGGGATCGCCCGCGCTTCGGGCCCGGTCCAGCCGCGCCTGCCGGGCCGCCCGCGCCACCCCCAAGAGGGGCCGATCGCGCTGCCAGCGCTGCCACTCGTCGCCGCCGACCGCGGCCCAGGCCGCCTCGAGCTGCGCGACCGCGTCGGCCGCCAGCGCGATCGCGCCGGCCAGCGCGCGGTGGGTCGCGGGCGCCATCACGTCGCCGGCGGCCAGCGTGGCCAGCGCCGCGGCGAGCGCCAGGCCGCGCTCGATCGCGTCGTCGCCGAGGCGGTGCCGGCGGGCCACGCCGACCAGGTAGCCGCACAGCGCCGCGTGGACGTGGAGGTCCTCGACGGTGCGGAACGGCTTGAGGTACGCGGCGTAGCCGTCGCCGGGCAGCACCGCGGCGGCGGCGACCGCGACGTCGACCAGCGCGACCGTGGCGTGCGGGATCTCCGGGACGAACGGCGCGGCCGACGCGGTCAGCGTGACGCCGGGCGCGTCGTCCGGGATCGCGACCGCCGCCAGCCGCGGCTTGCCGTCGGCGCCCGCGCCGCGGGTGGCGATCACCAGCAGGTCGCCGCCGACGTCCGACAGCGTCGCCCACCGCTTGTGGCCCGACAGCCGGTGGCCGTCGCCGTCGGCGGTCAGCGCGGTCCGGATCGCCCGCGGGTGCGCCCCGCCCTCCTCGGTCGCGCACAGCGCCAGGAGCGGCCGCGGGTGGCCCGGCACCAGCGCCCGCAGCGCCTCGGCGTAGCCGCCGGCGAACGCGAAGCCCAGCCGGTCGGCCGCAGCGCCGCCCAGGAACGCCCGCGCGATCGGCGTGGCGCCGACGGCTCGCGCGGCGGCGGTCGCGGCGCGCCACGCCGCCAGCGTGGTGACGGCCGGCGGCTCGCTCGCGAGCGCGGCGGCGAAGCAGCGATCCATCGGGGGCTCGCGGCGCGGGCCCGCGGCTACTTGGTCGCCTTCTTGCGATCCTGGTGCTCGAGCGACGCCTTGACGAAGCGCGCGAACAGCGGGTGCGGCGCGCTCGGCCGCGACTTGAACTCGGGGTGGAACTGGCACGCCACGAAGTACGGGTGCCACGGCAGCTCGATCATCTCGACCAGCCGGCCGTCGGGCGACAGGCCCGACAGCACCATGCCGGCGCGCTCGAGCTGCTCGCGGTACTGGTTGTTCACTTCCCAGCGGTGGCGGTGGCGCTCGTCGATGTTGAGCACGCCGTAGGCCTCGGCGGCCTTGGTGCCCGGCTTGAGCGTGCACGGGTACGTGCCCAGCCGCATCGTCGCGCCCTTGTCGGTGACGCCGCGCTGATCGGGCATCAGGTCGACCACCGGGTGCGGGGTGGCGGGCTCGATCTCGGTCGAGTTGGCCTTGGCCAGGCCGCACACGTGGCGCGCGAACTCGATCACCGCCATCTGCATGCCGAAGCAGATGCCGAAGTACGGCACCTGGCCCTCGCGCGCGAACTTGACCGCGGCGATCTTGCCCTCGGTGCCGCGGGCGCCGAAGCCGGGCGCGACCAGCACGCCGTCGACGTCGGCCAGGTGCGCGGCGGTGCCCTGCGACTCGATCAGCTCGCTGTCGATGTGGCGGATCTCGACCTTGCAGTCGTTGGCGATGCCGCCGTGGAGCAGCGCCTCGTTGAGGCTCTTGTAGCTCTCGACCAGCTGGACGTACTTGCCGACGAAGCCGATCGTGATCTTGCGCTTGGGCTGGGTGACCTTCTCGCAGATCGACTCCCAGGCGTCGAGCCGCGGGCCGCGCGACCAGATGTTGAGCAGCTTGCCGAGCTTGTCGTCGAGGCCCTGCTCGGCCAGCACCAGCGGCAGCCGGTAGACGGTGTCGACGTCGACCGACTGGAACACCGCGTCGCCCGACAGCGAGCAGAACATCGCGGTCTTCTTGATCAGGTCGGCCTCGAGCTTCTTCTCGCAGCGGACGATCAGCACGTCGGCGGTGATGCCGATCTCGCGCAGCTTCTGGACCGAGTGCTGGGTCGGCTTGGTCTTGAACTCGCCGGCGGCGCCGATGTACGGCACCAGCGTGAGGTGCACCGCCACGGACTGATCGCGATCGAGCTCGGCGCGCAGCTGGCGCACCGCCTCGAGGAACGGCAGGCTCTCGATGTCGCCGACGGTGCCGCCGACCTCGACGATCAGCAGGTCGAGGTCCTCGGCGCAGGCCCGGATGCGCGCCTTGATCTCGTCGGTGATGTGCGGGATGACCTGCACCGTCGAGCCGAGGTACTCGCCGCGCCGCTCCTTGCCGATCACCGCCGAGTACACCTGGCCGGTGGTGATGTTGTTGAGCTTGCTCATCTTGGACGAGACGAACCGCTCGTAGTGGCCCAGATCGAGGTCGGTCTCGGCGCCGTCGTCGGTGACGTAGACCTCGCCGTGCTGGATCGGGTTCATCGTGCCCGGATCCACGTTGATGTACGGGTCGAGCTTCATGTTCGCGACCTTGAGGCCGCGGTTCTCCATGAGCGCGCCGATCGACGCCGACACCATGCCCTTGCCCAGGGACGACACGACGCCGCCGGTCACGAACACGAACTTGGTCTGGTTGGCCATCGCTGTCGTCCTCTGATCGAGTGGCGGCGGGGTGCCGAAACTCGGCGCCGTTCTACCCATCGCGACCTCGCTTGGCAATCGCCGATGCGCACGAGCGCGCGCGATCGTCATCCGCGCGGTTTCGTCGCGCGCAAGATCGTTGACCGCCTCGCGCGCGGGCGTATGCTCGATCCTCCCGCTAGCGATCGCGCCGCTGCGGCCCGCGCTTCGGTCCGCGACCGTCTCGCGTCGCGGGGCCCCTGCAACTCAGAACGCGCCGCGATCGATCGCGACGCCGTCGCGCTCGCAGACGTACGGGTGGCTGTCGCTGCACAGGAACAGCGTGTAGTCGCCGCAGAAGTTGGTGGCGAAGCTGGCGACGCAGTCGAGCACCGCCGAGTTCGCGGGGCCGCTGGGGCCGAAGTAGCACTGGTCGGCCAGCAGATCGACGCCGCCGGCGCCGACCCAGCGCCACGCGTCCTCGGCGACGCGATCGCTGGCGCCGACCCAGCCGCCGGTGACGCCGGCGGCGCCGAGCAGGCCGTGGACGACGTCGTGCTCGGCGACCGAGTCGATGATCACCAGGTGCGCGCCGTCGGCCTCGCACGCGGCCTCGGCGGCGTCCCAGCTCGCGGGGACGTCGACCATGCGGTAGCAGGAGCCGCCGACCACCGCGTAGGGCGCGACGCACGCCGGCAGCGCGTCGATCGCGTCGATTGCGTCGTCGCCGGCGTCGGTGACCGGGTCGTAGGCGATGCGGCCGCACCCCACCAGCGCCGCCACCGTCGCCGCGGCCGCGCAGCGCATCAGCCGCGCCAACCGGTGCGCCCGACGCGCCACGCCGACACCCCGCCGCTGCCGCTGTCGGCCGTCGGCGCCGCGGCGAGCGGGGCGCTGTGACCGGCGGCGTCGAGGGCCGCGGCGATCAGCGCGGCGTCGAGCTCGGCGCCGCTGGCCGCCGGCGTCAGCGCCGCGTGCTCGCGGCCGATGAAGCCGGTGTCGAACTCGCCGGCCATGAACTGCGGGTGGCGCAGCGCCTTCCGGTGAAACGCCAGGTTGGTCTCGATGCCGCGCACCTGATATTCGTCGAGCGCGCGCCGCATCCGGCCGACCGCCGCGGCGCGATCCTCGCCCCACACCACGAGCTTCGAGATCATCGGATCGTAGTGCACCGGGATGTCGGCGCCCTCGTAGCAGCCGCTGTCGTTGCGCACGTAGGGGCCGTCGGGCACGCGCAGGTGGGTGATCCGGCCCGGCGACGGCAGGAACTTCACCGGGTCCTCGGCGTAGACCCGGCACTCGAGCGCGTGGCCGCGGCGGCGGGCGTCGAGCTCGGCCTGGGTCAGCGGCAGCGGCCGGCCCTCGGCCACGGCGAGCTGCCACGCCACCAGATCGAGGCCGTAGATCATCTCGGTCACCGGGTGCTCGACCTGGAGCCGGGTGTTCATCTCGAGGAAGTAGAAGCCGCCGTCGGCGCCGAGCAGGAACTCGCAGGTGCCGGCGCCGAGGTAGTCGACGGCCTTGGCCGCGGCGATCGCGGCCGCGCCCATCTTGGCGCGCAGCGCGGCGTCGACCGCGGGGCTGGGCGCCTCCTCGATGACCTTCTGGTGGCGGCGCTGGATCGAGCAGTCGCGCTCGCCGAGGTGGACGACGTTGCCGTGGCGGTCGCCGAACACCTGGATCTCGATGTGGCGCGGCCGGATGATCGCCTTCTCGAGATAGACGGTGTCGTCGCCGAACGCGTTGCCGGCCTCGCGCTTGGCGCCCTCGAACGCCGCGGCGAACTCGCCGGCCGACGCCACCAGGCGCATGCCCTTGCCGCCGCCGCCGGCCGCCGCCTTGATCAGCACCGGGAAGCCGATGCGCGCCGCCGCCGCCTGGGCCGAGCCCACGTCGGGGAAGCCGTTGCCCTCGGGGCCGTTGTCGCCGGGCACCACCGGCGTGCCGGCGGCCGAGACGGTCTTGCGGGCCTCGGTCTTGGAGCCCATCAGCCGCATCGCGTGGGCGCGCGGGCCGATGAACGTGATGCCGGCGGCCTCGCACGCGTCGGCGAAGTCCTCGTTCTCCGACAGGAAGCCGTAGCCGGGGTGGACCGCGTCGGCGCCGGTGGCCTTGCACGCGGCGAGGATCTTGTCGATGACGAGGTAGCTCTCGCGGGCCGGCGCCGGGCCGATCGCCACCGCCTGCCCGGCGAGCTGCACGTGCGGCGCGGCGCGATCGACGTCGCTGTAGACCGCGACGGTCTCCTTGCCGAGCTCGTGGCAGGTGCGCATCACGCGGACGGCGATCTCGCCGCGGTTGGCGACCAGCACGCGACGGATGGGGCGAGGGGGCTGGGACATCGGCGCGGAAGGTATCACCAGGGTGCCGGCGTGGGAGATCGAGCGCGGTTCGTGTAAGGTGCGCGGCCCATGCACTGGCGCATCAAGGGCGCGATCCAGAAGGTCCTCGGGGCGGTCCCCCGGGGCGACGACCTGCACTACCAGCTGCAGCGCCGGGCCGGCGGCCTGCGCGACGTCACCCGCGAGATGACGATCAAGGTCGACGACTGGCGGGTCATGGTCGACATGCTGGCGCGCTGCGGGGCCAAGGTGCCGGGCGCGCGCATGCTCGAGATCGGCACCGGCTGGTACACGCTGTTCCCGTTCGCGCTGTACGCCGCCGGCGCCGCCAAGATCGTCACGGTCGATCTCAACCGCTACCTGCGCCCCGAGCTGACCCGGCAGTGCGTCGAGGTGCTGGCGCGGCCGGCCCACATCGAGGTGCTGGCGGCGACCGCCGGCGTCGGCGCCGGCGACGTCGAGCATCGGCTGGCCAAGATCGCGCGGGCGCTGGCCAGCGGCGCCGACGTCACCGCGGCCACCGACGGCGTGGTCGAGTACCACGCGCCGGCCGACGCCAGCGCGACCTCGCTCGCCGACGGCGCGATCGACATCGTCTTCTCGAACAGCGTCCTCGAGCACGTGCCGGGGCCGGTGATCGCGGCGATCTTCGCCGAGGCGCGGCGGCTGTTGCCCGCCGGCGGCGTGATGATCCACGGCGTCAACTGCGGCGATCACTACGCCTACGGCGACAACGCCATCAACCAGCTGCACTACCTGTCGTACTCGTCGGCGCGCTGGGCCAAGTGGCAGAACCGGTTCCTGTACCAGAACCGGCTGCGCGCGCCCGACTTCACCGACCTGGCCAAGGCCGCGGGCTTCACGATCGCGCTCGACACGTCGCGGGCCAAGCCCGAGCGGCTGGCGCAGCTCGATCAGATCGAGGTGCACCCGGAGTTCGCGAAGTACACCCGCGAGCAGCTGGCGATCACCTCGATCGACTTCGTCGCCCGCAAGTAGCTGGCTAGCGATCGTCGAGCTGGCGCCAGGCGGCGAACGCGCCGAGCACGCTGCCGCCGATCCCGAACGCGAAGCCGCGGCCGGCCGACAGCTCGCTGAAGGCGTTCGGCGGCAGCATGTAGTAGGCGCCGATGAACGGCAGGAGCGCGAGGCACGGCCACATGACGATCCGCGGCAGCGGGATCGGCAGCTGCACCTCGAGCTCGGCGACCGCCATGCCGCCGAGCGCGATCAGCCCGAGCGCGGCGATCAGGCACAGCGCGAAGGTGGCGCGGCCGATCCACATCCACCCGCCGCCATCGATCTGCCCGGGCAGCTCGGTCCACGCCACCTCCTTGCACTGCGCGTCGCCCAGCGTCGATGCGCACACCTTGAGGCTGGTCAGGCCGATGCGCGCCGACACCGAGCTGCCCAGCCCGGTCACGTCGGCGACCAGCCAGCGCGACGACGTGGCCGCGACGATCAGCAGCACGGCCGCGAGCCCGCACCAGGCCGCGGTGATCCAGCGGGATGACATGATCGCATCCTAGCGTGGCGCTGCGGCGCGCGCGCCGTTCTTGCGCGGGTCGCTGGCGCCCACCGCGCCGGCGGGCCCGACCACGATCGCCTGCACCGCGGTGACGTCGCCGGTCTCCTCGAGGTGATGGCCACGCGCCGCGAGCTCGCGGCGGACCGCCGCGGGCAGCTCGGGCTCGACGACCAGCGCGTCGGGCTGCCACTGGTGGTGGATCCGCGGCGCCGCCACCGCCGCGGCCGGGTCGAGGCCGAACACGAACAGATCGAGCAGCACCTGGAGCGTGTTCGAGATGATCCGCGGCCCGCCCGAGCCGCCGACGCAGCCGACGACGCGATCGCCGTCGAGCACCAGCACCGGCGTCATCGACGACAGCGGCCGCTTGCCGGGGCCGACCAGGTTCTCGACGCCCTGGCGCAGGCCGTACATGTTGGCGACGTCGACCGCCACCGCGAAGTCGTCGATCTGGTTGTTGAGGACGACGCCGCCCGGCGTGACCAGCTTGGCGCCGTAGTAGCCGTTGACCGTGGTGGTGAGCGACACCGCGTTGCCGTCGCGATCGACGACGCAGATGTGGCTGGTGCCGCCGGGCCCGGGCGTGATCACCGGCGCGGGCTCGCCGTAGCGCGCCGCCGGCTGCGTGCGATCGAGCGCGACCGCGCGGGCCAGCGCGGTCAGCCGCGCCGGCGCCAGCATCGCCTGCGCGGCGGCGCGCCCCACCGCGGTGTCGCCCAGCGCGCGCGCGCGATCGGCGAAGCCGTGCTTGAGCGCCTCGACGATGACGTGCAGCGCCGCGGGCGAGCCGGCGCCGAGCCGCGCCAGGTCGACGCCGGTGCCGTCGATGATGGCCAGCGCCTCGAGCAAGACCACGCCGCCCGACGACGGGATCGGCATCGTCGCGAGGCGGTGGCCGCGCCAGCGCCCCTCGAGCGGCGCGCGCTCGGCGACCTGGTAGGCGGCCAGGTCGGCGGCGCTGATCACCCCGCCAGCGGCCGCCGCGGTGGCGGCCAGCTCGTCGGCGAGCGGCCCGACGGCGAGCGCCCGGCGATCGCGGATCAGCGCGCCCAGCGTCTGCGCCAGCGCCGGGCGCGCGAGCGGCGCGCCGACCGCGAGCGGCGCGCCGTCGACGGTCAAGAGCGCGCGCAGCGGCGCGAAGGCCGGCTCGTCGGGCAAGGTCGGCACGACCCGCGCCGCCGCCTGGCTCATGAACGCCGAGGTCGGCGAGCCGTCCCGGGCCAGCCGCATCGCCGGCGCCACCAGGCGGCGCCAGCTCAGCCGCCCGAACCGCTCGGTCAGGAGCGTCAGCCCCGCGACCTCGCCGGGCACGCCGACCGCGAGGCCGCCGCGCCGCGCGCGCTGGGGATCGACCGCGCCGTCGTGGACGAAGTCGCTGGGGTCGAGCGCGGCCGGCGCCACCTCGCGGAAGTCGAAGGCGTGGAGCTGGCCGGTGGCGGCGTCGTAGACGATCGCGAAGCCGCCGCCGCCGATCCCGGACGAGGTCGGGTTGACGACGCCCAGCGCCAGCGCGGTCGCGACCGCGGCGTCGGCGGCGCTGCCGCCGTCGGCCAGCACCGCCGCACCGACGGCGGTGGCGCGCGGATCGTCGGCCGCGACCGCGCCCTGCGCACGCGCGGTCGCGGCGAGCGCGGCGAGCGCGGCGAGCGCGACCAGGAGCGGCGCGGCGATGTGTGGGCCAGGGTGGGCGACGCGGGTCGTGATGCGCTCGGCGGCTGAGCGCGTTGCAATCGCGCGGGTCATGCTCCTAAGATGAAACATCTCGGCGCGTTGCGTTTCGATCGACGGCGGGAATCGTCGTTCGAACCGCAGCCGACGAATTCTGGAGAACCCTGGTGGATCCCAACACCCGTCAAGCCAAGCGCGCGCCGGTCACGCTCAAGATCAAGTTCAAGAGCGCGACCCTGGATCAGTTCATCGAGCGCTACGCCGCCGACGTGAGCCCCGGCGGCATCTTCATCCGCACCAAGGAGCCGCTGCCCGTCGGGACCCAGATGCGGTTCGAGTTCCAGCTCCGCGACGCCACGCCGCTGATCACCGGCGACGGCACCGTCGTGTGGACCCGTGAGAACGATCCGGCGCGCCCCAACGCGGCGCCGGGCATGGGCGTGCGCTTCGATCGCCTGGGCGACGGCAGCCAGCCGATCCTCGATCGCATCCTCGCCGAGAAGGCCAAGCACCCGACGCCGTCGAGCGGCACCACCGAGCCGCCGCCCAACAAGAACTTCATGGACGCGCCGACCCGCGTCGCGCCGTCGCCGCTGGCGGTGACCGCCGAGCTCGCCAAGCCCAAGCTCGGCCAGATGGCGCCGTCGAAGTCGGGGTTCGCCGACGAGCGCACCGACACCACGCCGCTGCCGCGGCCGATGCCGTTCCACAGCGACGCCGACGAGTTCCCCGAGGAGACCTTCGAGGAGGCGACCAAGGTCCGCGCGCTCGACGAGCTGGTGGCGGCCACCGCCGCGAGCGAGGCCGCCGCCGAGGCGCGCCCCGAGCCCAAGGCGCCGCGCCCGTCGGAGAAGAAGCTGGCGCCGCCCGCGCCCGCGCCGGCCGAGCCGTCGCCCGCCGACACGACCGCGCCGGTCGTGCGCGCGGTGCCGGTGCCCGAGACGCCGCCGGCGCCGACCCCGGCCGTCGCGGCCGCCGCCGCCCCCGTCGCCGCCGCGGCCGCCGCCGCGCCGCGGCTGGTCGACGAGCCGGCCATCGCCGCCGCCAAGACCGCCGCCGCCGCCGCCAAGCCGGCCGCCGCGCGCCCCACCGCGACGGCGACCGCCGCGCCGGCCGAGCCCACCGCGATCCCCGGCACCTCGAGCAAGGGCGCCTCGGCCGTCATCATCGGCCTGCTCGCCGCCGCGCTGGTCGCGGCCGCGGTGTGGTTCTTCGTGCTGCGCGGCAAGGCCGAGAAGAAGAACGAGCCCGCGCCCCCGCCGCCGACGGCCTCGGGCCAGAGCGGCAGCCAGGTCGCGGTGGTCGCGGTCGACGCGATGCAGCCGGACGCGCCGCCCGCCGAGGTCGCGATCGACGCGGCGGCCGCGCCGGTGGAGACCGCGCCGCTGGTGGTGAAGGCCGCCGTGGCGGGCGCGACGGTGACCGTCGTCGAGACCGGCGCCAGCGGCCCGGCCCCGTTCACCGCCGACCTCGAGGTCGGCAAGCCGTTCACGATCAAGGTCAGCGCCCCAGGCTTCCAGGACGCCGAGCTCAAGGTCACCGGCGGCGACAAGACCGCGACCGCCAAGCTCGAGGGTCTGCCGCGGCTCATCCACGTGACGTCGACGCCGGCCGGCGCGACGATCGCGGTCGACGGCGTCGAGACCAACAAGGTCACGCCCGCCGACGTGACGCTGACCAAGGCCCAGGCCGCGAAGGCTGGCGGCGTGCGCGTGTACCTGCGCAAGCGCGGCTACCAGCCGTGGAGCACGGTGATCAAGCCCGACCAGTTCGCCGCCGAGGGCGACCAGCTCGCCGCGACCGCCGACGCGTCGATGGACGTCGCCAAGACCGGCGGCGGCTCGGGCTCGGGCTCCGACGCGGGCTCCGGGTCCGGGTCCGGATCTTCGGCCGGTTCCGGCTCCGGCTCCGGTTCCGCCGCCGGCTCCGGTTCCGGTTCCGCCGCCGGCTCCGGCTCCGGTTCCGGTTCCGCCGCCGGCTCCGGTTCCGGTTCCGCCGCCGGCTCCGGTTCCGGCTCCGGTTCCGCCGCCGGCTCCGGCTCCGGTTCCGCCGCCGGCTCCGGCTCCGGTTCCGCCAAGCCCCCGACGGGCTCGGGCTCGGCCAAGCCGCCGACCGGCTCCGGCTCCGGCTCCGGCTCCGGCTCGGCGACGCCTGGCAGCGGCAGCACCGGCCCGACGCCCGACTGGGCCGGCTCAGGCACGCCGTAATAGAAGGAGAGGCTTTCGAAAGCCCACGCTTCCTGAGGACTCAATTCAGGAAGAACGGCGCGGTGACGACGGTCGGCGCGCCGGTCGCGGGGAAGTCGAAGCCGCGGGCCGCGCGCTTCGCGCACGCGGTCAGCCCGTGCTCGTGCAGGTAGACCGCGGCGCGGACGCGCACCTTGCTGACGCGGCCGTCGGCGCCGACCAGCATCTGCAGCGTCACCTGCCCCGACAGCGGCGCCGCGCCCGCGGCGTCCTTGATGCAGTCGACGACCGCCGGCGAGCCCGCCGCGACGCCGTTGGCGATCTCGCCGTCGTCGAGCGGCCGGGCGTCGTCGCTGGCGCCCATGTCGAGCGTCCGCGGCGGCGCGGCCACCGCGTCGCCCCGCCACTCGACCTTGCGATCGGCGTCGGTCAGGACCACGTCGTCGTCGACCTCGCGCTCGACCGCGCCGCCGGCCGAGCTGGTGGTGCTGGTGCGCTTGCCCTTCTTCTTCTTCGGCGCCGCCGGCACGCCGGCGTCGGGCGCGTCGGGCGTCACCGCGGCCACCGGCGGCGGCGCGCTCGCGGTGCGCCATGGCGGGCGCAAGCCGAGGTACATTGCGACGGCGCCGAGCGCCAGGCCGATGGCGAGCCCGACCCAGAACTTCACCCGACGCTTGTACCACGGCGCCGGCGCGCCGCTGACGCTGGGCACCACGCTCGCGGCGTACGCGCTCGCGCTGGCGACGATGTTCGGCGCGGCGCTGCTGGTCGGCGGCGATCGCGTCGGCGGCGCCGCGGCCGAGGTCGTGGGCCTGGCGCTGGTGCCGCTGGCGATCATGCGGGTCCACGAGGTCGCGCCGGCGCACCTCGGCCTCGGCCGGCCGCGCTGGCGCGGCGTGGTCGGCGGCGTCGTGTGCGGCGCGGGCCTGTGGCTCCTGGCGCTGCACGCCGCCGCGCCGGTGGTCGAGTGGACCCAGCGCGACGAGGCGGTGCGCGACTGGTCGACCGGGCTGTTCGCCGATCGACCGCACCTGGCGATCGTGATCGTGACGATGGTGATCGTGCCGAGCGTGAGCGAGGAGCTCACCCACCGCGGGCTCCTGGCCGGCGGGCTCGCGCCGGCGCTCGGCCGGCCGCTGGCGATCGCGCTGTCGACGCTGGCGTTCGCGGTGCTGCACCTCGAGCCGGCGCGGATGGTGGCGACCGCGATCCTCGGCGGCTCCGCCGGCGTCCTGGCGATGCGCGGCGGCTCGATCTGGCCCGCGGTGGCGCTGCACGCGACCAACAACTTGATCGTCGCGCTGATCGGCGCCGGCGCGCTGCCGGGCCTCGCAGCGGTGATCGATCAGCAGAGCGGTGCGGCGATCGCCGCGGCCGCGGCCCTGACGCTCGCGGGCGGCGCGCTGGCCTGGACCGGCACGATC
>Ga0075163_10009124_pt1 | contig 13030 bp, 11 predicted proteins | sample JI1023141ADNA_FD_71478 | JGI IMG/M metagenome (GOLD analysis project Ga0075163, IMG submission 71478) | Wastewater effluent complex algal communities from Wisconsin, to seasonally profile nutrient transformation and Carbon sequestration -... | ecosystem: Engineered > WWTP > Effluent > Algae...
GCCGACTACGACACCGAACTGTCCGCGGGGCAGTTCGTCATGTCGGGATCGTTCACCTCGGCCGCCTTCGTCCACGCCGGCGACACCGCCACCGCCACGATCAGCGGGCTGGGCACCATCTCGCTGCGATTCGAATAGGAAAACCGTGACTCCACGACATGAATGGCCGGTGGCGATCATCGGCTCCGGCAACATCGGCACCGACCTGCTGATCAAGATCCTGCGGCGCGACGGACCCCTACGTGTCGCGGCCATGGTCGGCATCGATGCCGCCTCCGACGGGCTGGCCCGCGCGGCACGCATGGGTGTGGCCACCACCGCCGGCGGTGTCGACGGACTGCTGAACCTGCCGCAGTTCGAAGATGTCGAACTCGTCTTCGACGCCACCTCGGCCGACGCGCACCTCGCCAACTGGGCCGCGCTCGAACCGACCGGCGTGCGGATGATCGACCTCACTCCCGCCGCCGTCGGCCCGTACTGCGTGCCGGTGGTCAACCTCGAGGACCATCTCGACGCCCCCAACCTGAACATGGTCACCTGCGGCGGGCAGGCCACCGTCCCGATTGTGGCCGCGGTGTCACAGACCGCCATCGTGTCCTATGCCGAGATCATCTCCTCCATCTCGTCGAAGTCCGCCGGCCCCGGGACCCGCGCCAATATCGACGAGTTCACCGAAACCACCTCGGCGGCCGTGCAATCGGTGGGCGGGGCCCAGCGCGCCAAGACGATCATGATCCTCAACCCGGCCGACCCTCCGGTATTGATGCGCAACACCGTGTACTGCTTGGTCGACGGCGATGCCGACCGGACCGCCATCGGGCATGCCATCGCCGAGACGATCGACACGGTGCGCGCCTACGTCCCGGGCTACCGGCTGAAACAACCCGTGCAGTTCGAGAGCTTCACCGCGGGCAATCCGCTCTACATCCCCGAAACCGGCAAGTTCATCGGCACCCGGGTGACGGTCATGCTCGAGGTCGCCGGGGCGGCGCACTACCTGCCCGCCTACGCGGGCAACCTCGACATCATGACCTCGGCGGCCATCGCCACCGCCGAACGCGTCGCCATCCACACACGCGACACCAGCCGGGCGATCCCATGACCCACGATCTGTATGTCTGCGACGTGACGCTGCGCGACGGCATGCACGCCGTCGCACACCAGTACAGCGTCGAGCAGGCCGTCAGCATCGCCACCGCGCTCGACGCGGCGGGCGTCGATGCCATCGAAGTCGCGCACGGCGACGGACTGGCGGGGTCCAGCTGCATCTACGGGTTCGGCGCGCACACCGACCTGGAGTGGATCGAGGCCGTCGCCGCGGCCGTCACCCACGCCAGGGTCGCGACGCTGCTGCTGCCCGGCATCGGCAGCGTGCACAACCTCAGGGATGCCCATCGTGCCGGCGCCACCGTGGTGCGGGTGGCCACCCACTGCACCGAAGCCGATATCTCCGCCCAGCACATCGCCGCCGCGCGCGACCTCGGCATGGACACCGTCGGATTCCTGATGATGAGCCATCTGAGCACCCCCACGGCGTTGGCCGCGCAGGCCAAGCTGATGGAGGGCTACGGCGCGACATGCGTCTACGTCGTCGACTCCGGCGGCGCGATGACCATGGGTGAGATCGCCGCGCGCGTCGACGCCCTGCGCCAAGCGCTGGATTCGACCACCGAAATCGGGGTGCACGCCCACCACAACCTTTCCCTCGGGGTGGCCAACTCGATCGTCGCGGTGGAGCACGGCGCCAACCGGGTGGACGCATCGCTGACCGGGATGGGCGCCGGCGCCGGGAACGCTCCGCTGGAGGTATTCGTCGCCGCGGCATCCAAACTCGGCTGGAGGCACCGCTGCGACCTGCACGCACTACAGGACGCGGCCGATGACCTCGTGCGCCCCCTGCAAGACAGACCGGTGCGCGTCGACCGCGAAACCCTGACCCTCGGCTACGCCGGGGTGTACTCCAGTTTCCTGCGCCACGCCGAGAACGCGGCGGCTCGATACGGCGTCGATGCGCGCACCCTGCTGGAGGAGGCCGGCCGCCGCGGCATGGTCGGCGGGCAGGAGGACATGCTCGTCGACATCGCGCTGGACCTCAGCGTCCCGACCAATCGAACAGCGTCTGGCGACTGATATCATCAAGTCAACTTTAAAATTGCAAGTGGATGGCGATGAGTCGAGACTACGGTCAGTACTGCGGGCTTGCCCGGTCCCTGGATGTGGTGGGTGACCGGTGGAACCTGTTGATCGTGCGCCAGCTCCTGATGGGACCGGCGCGGTACGGGGAGCTCCGAGAGGGATTGCCCGGCGTCGCGACGAATCTGCTGACCGACCGGCTTCGTGACCTGGAGACCGCCGGGGTGATCGAGCGGCGGCTGTCGGACGACGCCAGTGCGGTGGCCTACGCGCTCACCGAATGGGGCGCGCAGCTGCGCGAGCCCATCAACGCATTTGTCCGCTGGTCCACCCCGCTGATGGTCCGCGGACCCGAGGGCGACACATTCCGTCCCGAATGGCTCGCCGTGGCCCTTCCCGCCTTGTTCCAGGGCCGTCGGTCGACCGGCCGATCGTTGCGTGTGGGGATCGCCGTCGACGGGGCAATGGTGCACCTGCACGCCACCGAGTCCGGAGTCGAGGTCGCGAAACCCGACGGGCACGACGTCGACGCCGTTCTCACCGCCGATCCCCAGCTGGTTCTGGGACTTGCGGCGGGCGCGTTGGCACTGGATGACGTCGCCGCATTCGTCCATATCGACGGTGACGAATCCGCCGTCCGCGCCGTTCTCGACGCCTCCCCCGCGCCAGTGCGCTGACCTGCGCGTCTAGGGACCAGCCACCTGAGGTGGTTCCCACACCACCTCACCCGGGGACTTGTCCGGGCGCAGCCCCCGCCAACTCGGTTGCCGTAACCGACCCTCGGGGGTGCGCTCGCTGTAGCGCACCTCCCCCACCAGCTCCGGGCGCACATAGGTCACGCCCTTGGCATCCGGACCGGAAAGCGCTGTGGAAAAAGGTGATTCATCGGTCTCCAGCGGCTTGAGCAGCGTCCGCAGGTCGCCCAGCATTTTCTCGGTGAACCCGGTCCCGACGCGCCCCGCGAATATCAGACGGTCGCCCTCGGGGACACCCACCACCAGCGCACCGATCCCGCTGGTGCGACCTCCCTCGCCGGCACGCCACCCACCGATCACCACTTCCTGCGTCAGCCAGAGCTTGTCCTTGATCCAGGACTTCGAGCGCCGGCCGGGCTGGTAGGTGGAATCCCACTTCTTGGCGACCACGCCCTCGTACCCGCGCTCGCGTACATACGCCAGCGCCTCCGCCCCGTCACCGTCGAGCAGGTCCGGAACGATCAGACTCCCGTCCCTGGCCAGCATTTCCAGCAGAGCTCGGCGGTCGCGGTACTTGGCCCGTAACAACGAACGCCCATCCAGCGCAAGCAGATCGAACGCCCAGAACTCGATGTTCCCGCCCGTGGCGCGGTTCTGCATAGCAGAAAAGCTCGGCACCCCGGCGGCGTCCAACGCGACGATCTCGCCATCCAGGATCACCTGGTGGTCGGCGAGATCAGCTGCCAGGGAACGCACCTGCGGAAAATCGGCGGTCATATCGCGGCCGCTGCGCGAATACAGGTGCAGATTCCCGTGGTCGGCCTCCACGAGCAGCCGGTACCCATCCCACTTGCCTTCGAACGCCCACCCGGCGGCGGTCAGCTTCTCGACCGAGCCGTGCGTCGTCAGCATCGGCTTGAGGTCGGCGGCGGTCGCCCCGGGCTGCTCCTTCATCCGGTGCGCCAGCCAGTTCTTGCCATCGGTCTGGATCAGCGCGTAGCGACCCGTGATCTTCGAGCCGTGCAGCGTCACGATGACCTCGCCGCCCTTGTCGGGCCCGTCGGGTGGGTTGTCCCGGAACTTCTCCGCCTCATAGGTGCCCGAGTCCCAGACGATCACCTCGCCACCGCCGTACTCGCCCTTGGGGATCGACCCCTCGAAGGTGGCGTACTCCAGCGGGTGGTCCTCGGTGTGCACGGCAAGGTGATTCACCGATGTCGTCTCGGGCAGGTTCTTCGGCACCGCCCAGGACACCAGCACGCCGTTGCGTTCCAGCCGGAAGTCGTAGTGCAGCCGACGCGCGTGGTGTTCCTGGATGACGAACGTGTTGTCATTGCCGGTCGCCGGCGCCGTGCGCGGAACCGGCTCGGGGGTCTTACCCGCGTCACGCATGCTGCGGTAGGTGGTGAGCTTGTCGGGCTTCGGGAGCGGGTCATCGAGGCCGGCCAGCAGGTCGCCGTCCCGCTCGACCCGCTCCAGTACCTCGTCGAAACGCAGCTGCCGCAGATCCGGATCCGTCATCTCCTCCCAGGTCCGCGGCGCGGCGACCGTGGGCTGCGCGCGACCACGCATCGAGTAGGGCGCGATGGTGGTCTTGGCCGCGCTGTTCTGGCTCCAGTCCACGAACACCTTGCCGACCCGCAGGCTCTTGGTCATGGTCGCGGTGACCTGCCGGGGCATGCTCTTCTCCAGTGCGAGCGCGATCCGCTTCGCCAGCACGGAGGCGCCCTGCGAGCTGATCGGCTCCGCCAGCGGCACGTACAGATGCACCCCCTTGCTGCCGCTGGTCAGCGGGTACGCCGTCAGCCCGATGTCTTCGACGTAGCTCTTCACCTCATGGGCGACCTCGCAGAGTTGGCGGAAACTGACGTCCTCGCCGGGGTCCAGATCGAACACGATGCGGGTGGCCGGGCCGGGATCGCCTGCCGGGTCGAACCGCCACTGCGGGACGTGCACCTCCAGCGAGGCCTGCTGCGCGATCCAGGCCAGCCCCTCCGCGGTGTTGACGATGGGATAGGTGGTGGTCCCCGACCGGTGCGTGACCGAGCCGCGGTCCAGCCAGTCCGGCGCCGAGGAGGCCAACTGCTTTTCGAAGAACTCGGCCTGCTCGACACCGTTGGGCCAGCGCTTGCGGGTCACCGGGCGGCCGGCGATATGCGGCAGCATGGCCTCGGCGACGGCCAGGTAGTAGTCGAACACCTCGGCCTTGGTGGTGCCGGCGGCCGGGTAGAGCACCTTGTCGGGATTGGTCAATCCGACCCGGCCGAAGCGCTCCACCACATGACCCTATTACCCGCTGTTACCGTTGCCTATGCGGTCGATCTGGAAAGGCTCGGTCTCCTTCGGTCTGGTCAACGTGCCGGTCAAGGTCTACAGCGCCACCGAGGACCACGACATCAAGTTCCATCAGGTGCACGCCGAAGATCACGGGCGGATCCGCTACAAGCGGACCTGCGAGGTGTGCGGCGAGGTGGTCGAATACCGCGATATCGCCCGGGCCTACGAATCCGATGACGGCCAGACGGTCATCATCACCGACGAGGACATCGCCACCCTGCCCGAGGAGCGCAGCCGCGAGATCGACGTGGTCGAGTTCGTGCCCGCCGATCAGCTCGACCCGATGATGTACGACAAGAGCTATTTCCTGGAGCCGGACTCCAAGTCGACGAAATCCTATGTACTGCTGGCCAAGACGCTCGCCGAGACGGACCGGGTGGCGATCGTGCATTTCGCGTTGCGCAACAAGACGCGGCTGGCGGCGTTGCGGGTGAAGGATTTCAGCAAGCGCGATGTGATGGTCATTCACACCCTGCTGTGGCCCGATGAGATCCGCGACCCGGACTTCCCGTCGTTGGACAAGGAGGTCGAGATCAAACCGGCGGAGTTGAAGATGGCCGGACAGGTGGTCGAGTCGATGACCGATGACTTCTCCCCCGATCAGTTCCGGGACACCTACCAGGAGCAGTTGCACGAGCTGGTGCAGGCCAAACTGGAAGGCGGCGAGGCGTTCACGACCGAGGAACAGCCCACCGATCTGGACGAGACCGAGGATGTGTCGGATCTGCTGGCCAAGCTGGAGGCCAGCGTGAAGGCCCGCGAGTCCGGCAAGGCCGGCACGGCCGGACCCAAGAAGGCCGAACCCAAGAAGGCGGCGGCCAAGAAGGCCGAACCCAAGAAGGCGGCGGCCAAGAAGACCCCCGCAAAGAAGGCCGCCACCAAGAAATAGCGGCGTCTACCTGTGTTCAGGTTCGCGGAGGCACTCTTGCCGAGCCCGAAGCCAGGTACGACATTCGGCGTTGCGAGCTACCGGTGTTCAGTGTCGCGGAGGCAATCTTCGGCTCGACTGCACCCAGGTAGGAGCCCCGAATCCACGCCTGGCCCAAGCACAACGCACCGGGAACTGTCAGCCGCCGCCAAATTAGAACGTGTTGCAGAAATCTGCCCGGAGGCCGCCGGAGTCTTGTTACGGTGGCGCCCAGGACAGAAATGAGGCTTGCATGATCCTGGACAAATTCCGGCTCGACGATCAGGTGGCCGTGGTCACCGGGGCCGGTCGGGGACTGGGCGCCGCCATCGCCGTCGCATTCGCCGAAGCCGGTGCGGACGTGGTGATCGCGGCGCGCACCCAATCACAATTGGAAGAGGTCGCCGCACAGGTGGCCGCCGTCGGACGGCGCGCCCACATCGTGGTCGCCGACCTCGCGCACCCGGAGTCCACCGCGACGCTGGCAGCCGCGGCCGTCGACGCGTTCGGGAAACTAGACATCGTCGTCAACAACGTCGGCGGCACCATGCCGAGCCCGCTGTTGAATACATCCACCAAGGATCTCAAGGACGCATTCACCTTCAACGTCGGCACCGCGCACGCATTGACCACCGCCGCGGTCCCCCTGATGCTGGAGCACTCCGGCGGGGGCTCGATCATCAACATCACCTCGACCATGGGCCGGCTCGCGGGACGCGGATTTGCCGCCTACGGCACCGCCAAGGCGGCGCTGGCGCACTACACCCGGTTGTCGGCGCTGGATCTCTGCCCGCGCATCCGGGTCAACGCGATCGCACCGGGGTCGATCCTCACCTCGGCGCTCGACGTGGTGGCCTCCAATGAGGCGCTGCGCGACCCGATGGAGAAGGCCACCCCGATGCGGCGCCTGGGCGACCCAGGCGATATCGCCGCCGCCGCCGTGTATTTGGCCTCCCCTGCCGGCAGCTACCTGACCGGCAAGACGCTCGAGGTCGACGGTGGCCTCACCTTCCCCAATCTCGACCTGCCCCTGCCCGACCTGTGAGGAAATCCCATGTCTGATTCGTCGGCTCCACCCATCCGCGTCGCCGCGATCGGTACCGGAAACGTCGGCCGCCACGCCCTGACCCAACTGATCAACGAGCCGCGGTACGAGCTCACCGGGGTCTGGGTCTCCTCGGAAGCCAAGGCCGGCAAGGACGCCGGAGAACTCGCCGGTCTCGATGTGTCGACCGGAATCCTGGCCACCAACGACCTGGACGCCATTCTCGCGGACAAGCCGGACTGCGCGGTGTACACCGCCATGGCCGACAACCGGCTGCCCGACGCGCTGGAGGACTACCGCCGCATCCTGGCCGCCGGCGTCAACGTGGTGGCCAGTGCCGCGGTGTTTTTGCAGTACCCGTGGCAGGTGTTGCCGGCCGAACTGATCAGCCCGATCGAGGAGGCGGCCCAACAGGGCTCGTCCTCCATCTTCGTCAATGGCATCGACCCCGGTTTCGCCAATGACCTTCTGCCCCTTGCCCTGGCGGGCACCTGTCAGAGCGTCGAGCAGATCCGCTGCATGGAGATCGTCGACTACGCGACCTATGACAGCGCCACGGTGATGTTCGACGTGATGGGCTTCGGGAAATCGCTCGACGAGCTGCCGATGCTGCTGCAGCCCGGCGTGCTGAGCCTGGCCTGGGGTTCGGTGGTGCGCCAACTCGCCGCCGGCCTGGGCATCGAACTCGACGAGGTCACCGAGACCCACACCCGGATCCCGGCGCCGGAGGATTTCGAGATCGCCTCCGGTCACATCGCGAAAGGCACCACCGCGGCAATGCGTTTCGAGGTTCGCGGGATGGTCGGCGGCCATCCCGCTGTGGTCCTCGAGCACGTCACCCGGCTCCGCGCGGACCTGTGCCCGCAGTGGCCGCAGCCCGCGCAGGAGGGCGGCTCCTATCGCGTCGAGGTCACCGGCGAGCCGTCCTACGCGCTGGACCTGTGCCTGAGCAGCCGCAAGGGTGACCACAACCACGCCGGCCTGGTCGCCACCGCGGCCCGCGTCGTGAACGCGATACCCGCCGTCGTTGCGTCCGCACCCGGCATCACCACCACCCTGGATCTGCCGCTGATCACCGGGAGAGGGTTGTACGCTGGAGGACAGCGCACCACTTGAGGACAGGGGCCGCCTATGGCCGACATGGATCACACACCCACCCGCTGAACGTCATTCGGCGACCCCTACATCCGACCTCACGGCCACCATCAGGAGGCCATCATGCGGATCCTCATCGCACCCGCACTCCTCGCCCTGGGACTCACCTTCGCGCCCGTCGCAACGGCGGTGCCCGACTGCGTCCAGGTCGGCGAGACCACAACACTGTGCAGCAGGCCCGGCCACGCCCAACTGACCACCTACCCCGCCCCGATGAACTACGGGCCGTGGCAATGGTGGTGGGGCAACGGAGGGTTCTACTTCGGTTGGTGAATCCGGCCCTACCCTCCGGTTGACCTCCCACAGATTTCGGCTACCCTAACTTTTCTATTCGCCAGTCCGGATAGAAGAGAAGGGAAGCACGTGCTGCAGGACCCCACGCCCACCCGGCTGCGGCCGAGTTGGTATCTGCTCGGACCGGCGTTCGTCGCGGCCATCGCCTACGTCGACCCCGGCAACGTCGCGGCCAATGTCAGTGCCGGCGCCCAGTACGGCTTCCTGCTGGTCTGGGTGATTCTGGTCGCGAATGTGATGGCCGGGCTGGTGCAGTTCCTGTCCGCCAAGCTCGGGTTGGTGACCGGGCGCTCGCTGCCCGAGGCCGTCGCCGACCACACCCGTACCCGGACCCGGGTGGCCTACTGGATCCAGGCCGAACTGGTCGCCATGGCCACCGATCTGGCCGAGATCGTCGGCGGGGCCATCGCGCTGTATCTGCTGTTCGATCTGCCGCTGCTGCTCGGCGGCATCATCACCGGGGCCGTGTCGCTCGGCCTGCTCGCGATCCAGAACCGCCGCGGTCAGCGGGTGTTCGAGCGGGTGATCACCGGGCTGCTGCTGATCATCGCGATCGGCTTCCTCACCAGCCTGTTCGTCGCGGCACCGTCGGCCGCCGATGTCGCCTCCGGGCTGGTTCCACGCTTCGACGGCGCCGAGAGCGTGCTGCTGGCCACCGCCATGCTGGGCGCCACCGTGATGCCGCACGCGGTGTACCTGCACTCCGGGCTGGCCCGTGACCGGCACGGCCAGCCCGATTCCGGGCCGGACCGCAAACGACTGCTGCGCATCACCAAGTACGACGTCGGCCTGGCCATGCTGGTCGCGGGCGCGGTGAACCTGGCGATGCTGCTGGTCGCGGCGACCAATCTGCAGGGCATGGAGAACACCGACTCCATCGAGGGCGCGCACGCCGCGGTCAGCAGCCAGCTCGGACCGACGGTGGCCCTGTTCTTCGCGATCGGCCTGCTCGCCTCCGGGCTCGCTTCGACCTCGGTCGGCGCGTACGCCGGCGCCATGATCATGTCCGGCCTACTCAAGCGCAGCTACCCGCTGCTGTTGCGCCGGCTGGTGACCCTGATCCCCGCGCTGGTGATCCTGGCGATCGGGGTGGACCCGAGTCGGGCATTGGTGCTCTCGCAGGTGGTGCTGTCCTTCGGCATCCCGTTCGCTCTGATCCCGTTGATCCGGCTCACCAGCAACCGCGCGCTGATGGGTGCCGATATCAACCACCGGGTGACCACGGCCCTAGGCTGGTTGGTGGCCGGTGTCATCACCGCGCTGAACGTGGTGTTGATCTATCTGACCATCCGGGGCTGACGGGTATTGGCGCATCGGTACTTCGCGTACGGATCCAATCTGTGCGTGCAACAGATGGCCCGGCGCTGCCCGGACGCCGCCGATCCCCGGCCCGCCATCCTCGCCGACCATGACTGGCTGATCAACGAGCGCGGTGTGGCCACCGTCGAACCCATGTCCGGCGCCGTCGTACACGGGGTGCTCTGGCGGATCAGCGATCACGACCTGGCCGTGCTGGACAGCGCCGAGGGCGTCCCCGTCCGCTACCGCCGGGACCGGCTCGTCGTGCACACCGCCGAGGGCCCCGGCCCGGCCTGGGTGTACATCGACCCGCGGGTCGAACCCGGCCCGCCCCGCCCCGGCTACCTGGAGCGGATCATCGACGGCGCCCGCCACCACGGGTTGCCGCAACGGTGGGTGGACTTCCTGCACCGCTGGGACCCGGCGGGCTGGCCCGGCCGGGCCACCGCCGACAGCCCGGCACCGCAGTCTCTTTCCGACCTGCTCGCCGACCCGGACGTCGCCGAGACCAGCACACTGGCGTCCCGGTTCGGCTTCCTGGCCATCCACGGCGGCGGGCTGGAACAGATGACCGATGTCATCGCCGAACGGGCCGCCCGGGCATCGGGTGCCTCGCTGTACACGGTGCGCCACCCCGACCGGTACCCACATCACCTGTCCTCCAGGCTGTACCGCCCCGCGGAGTCCGAACGGCTCGCCGCCTTCCTCGGCCACGTCGACACGGTGGTCTCGCTGCACGGATACGGCCGCATCGGGCGCAGCACCCAACTGCTGGCTGGTGGCGGCAACCGGGAGCTGGCCGCGCACCTGGCACGGCACGTCCAGGTGCCCGGACATCAGATGATCGTCGACCTCGACGCGATGCCCCGCGAGCTGCGCGGGCTGCACCCGGACAATCCGGTGAACCTGCCCCGCGGCGGCGGCGTGCAGCTCGAGCTGCCACCGCGGGTGCGCGGCACCAGCCCGCGCAGCGGGTTGCCCGACGCCGACGGCATCACCCCGGCGACGTCGGCACTGATCGACGGGCTCGCCGCGGCGGCGAGAGCGTGGTCACCCCCGCCGGCACGCTGAGACCGTCGGCGCACCGGCCCATCCGTTTTCCGCACTGCTCCGAATACCAAGCGTGCAACGAAACGACCTCGGTGGCCGCTCCATCGCCGTCATCGGAAGCGGTGTCGCCGGGCTGACCGCCGCCTACGTGCTGTCGGCTTCGAACCGGGTGACCCTGTTCGAAGCCGATGTCCGACTCGGCGGCCACGCCCACACCCATCTGGTCGACGACGGGCGAGGTAACCCGGTGGCCGTCGACACGGCGTTCCTGGTGCACAACGACCGCACCTACCCCACGCTGTGCCGGTTGTTCGACGAGCTCGGCGTGCACACCCACGACACCGACATGTCGATGTCGGTGCGCGATGACGGTATCGGGCTGCAGTACGCCGGAGCACGTGGCCTGGGCGGGTTGTTCCCCTCGGTGTCGAACCTGGCACGTCCGCGATATCTGCGGATGCTGTTCGAGGTCAAGCGGTTTCACCGCGCCGCCTCCGATCTGCTCGGGTTCGACGACCACGAGAACGACGAGACGCTGGGGGCCTTCCTGGACCGCCATGGCTTCTCCGCCTACTTCGTCGAGCACTTCATGACCCCGCTGGTCGCCGCGGTCTGGTCGTGCGCGCCCGGGGAGGCCATGCGCTATCCCGCGCGCTACCTGTTCCAGTTCCTGCAGCACCACGGCATGCTGACGGTCTTCGGTTCCCCCACCTGGAAGACCGTGGTCGGCGGTTCGGCCACCTATGTCGCAGCCATCGCCGAACGGGTGCACGAGGTGGTGCTCGGCTGCCCGGCCGGCTCGGTACGGCGCAACGAGCACGGTGTGCTGGTGACCGCCGGCGACGGCAGTCCGCGGCAGTTCGACGCCGCCGTGATCGCCACCCACCCCGACCAGTCGCTGCTGGCGCTGGCCGAACCCACCCCCCGGGAACGGGCCGTCCTGGGCGCGATCGGCTACTCGGCCAACCACGCCCAGCTGCACACCGACACCTCCCTGCTGCCGACCCGGCCCCGCGCCCAAGCGTCCTGGAACTACCTGGCGACCGGCGGCCCGGGCGAGCGACGCGACGGGAGGTCATCCGGACCGGTGCTGGTGACCTACGACATCAGCCGACTGATGGGGCTGACCGGTGAACGCCGGTTCCTGGTCACCCTTGGTGGGCGCGACCGCGTCGACCCGAACACCGTGATCGCCGAGATGATCTACGACCACCCGCTCTACACCCCGGAATCGGTTGCCGCTCAACGCCTGCTGCCGACCCTCGATGACGACCGGGTGGTGTTCGCGGGCGCCTACCACGGTTGGGGCTTCCACGAGGACGGCGCGGCCGCCGGGTTGCGCGCCGCCGAACGACTCGGCGCGCGGTGGCCCACCGCACCGGAACAGGTGACGGTCTCATGCTGACGCGTGAGCGCCCCTCGGCATCGCTGTACCGCACCCGGATCAGCCATACCCGGCACGCCCCGCTGCGCACCGAGTTCGAGCATCGCAGCTACACCTGGTACGTGGATGTCGACGATCTGCCGCGGCTGCCGTTCTGGTTGCGGCCGTTCGCCGGTTTCCGTGCGCAGGACCACTTCTCGGCACCCGCGGAGCAGCAGCCGACGCTGCGTGAACGGGTCGACGGTTTCCTCGCCGAGCAGGGTGCCGCCCCGGTCGACGGGCGGGTGACCGCCCTGCTGCACGCCCGCGTGCTCGGCTTCGTCTTCAACCCGATCAGCGTGTTCTGGTGTCACGACGCCGCCGGTGCGCTGGTCCACGTCATCGTCGAGGTGCACAACACCTATGGGGGGCGTCACGCATATCTGTTGCCGCCCACCGAGACCGGACCGGCCGCGGTCAGCAAGGCCTTCTATGTGTCCCCGTTCAACAAGGTCGACGGCTACTACCTGGTGGATGTGCCCAGGCCCGGCGCGCACGCCGAGGTGGCCATCTCCTACCACCGGGACCACAAGCTGGTGTTCGCCGCGGCGCTGCACGGGCAGCGTCGGCCGGCAACGGCGCGCGAGATCGTCCGGATGCAGTTCGTGGCGCCGGTGGCGCCGCTGATGGGCGCTGCGCAGATACGCATGCACGGTGTCGCGCTCTGGCTGCGCGGCCTGCCCGTCACGCCC
>Ga0075163_10009126_pt1 | contig 13030 bp, 13 predicted proteins | sample JI1023141ADNA_FD_71478 | JGI IMG/M metagenome (GOLD analysis project Ga0075163, IMG submission 71478) | Wastewater effluent complex algal communities from Wisconsin, to seasonally profile nutrient transformation and Carbon sequestration -... | ecosystem: Engineered > WWTP > Effluent > Algae...
CACAGGCAGTAGATGAACTTCTGAACTGTGCCGAAGGGCGTGTGATGCTCTTCGCGCTCCTGCTGCAGGAGCGTGAACGGAGCACCGAACTCCGCATGCAGACCGTCGGGGCTGTAGCGCATGACGGGCAACCCGCTGCACTTCTCCGGCCCGTCTTCGGCGAACGTCGCCACGATGACGTGGCCACCCGGCTTGACCGCGCGAAGGACCGCATCGACGTAGGCCTCACGCTCTTCGCGTGTCGTGAGGAAGTGGAAGACAGCCCGGTCGTGCCACACGTCGTAGGCATGCCGCGCAAGCTCGACCTTCGTGATGTCGCCCGCGAGCCAACGCACGCCGGCCGCCCGCTCCCCGAGACGCGCCCGCGAAACCGCCAACGCGGCCTCCGACAGGTCCAGGACGGTGACCTGCCGGTAGCCGTCGGCAAGCAGATCATCGACCAAGGTCGACGCGCCGCCGCCGACGTCGATGATGCCTGCATCCTTCGCCAGGCCCGTACGCGCAATGAGCTCAACCGACTGACGCGCATGCTCCTGGAACCAGCTCACGCCGTTCTCGGACTTGGTCGTGTAGACCTGCTCCCAATGTTCCCTGGACTGCATCTGCCCTCCCGACCGCGATGTGCCGCGATGTGCCGCGAACCGACTTGTCGACAACTGTAGAGGCGAACTCGACCCCCCCGTCAAGAGGCGATGGCCAGCGCGTTCGTGCTCGTCTTGCGTTGCAGTCAGAGGCCAGGCTTGACCAGTGTCCAACCTCGCCGAGTCCACTCCGACATGCCTCCCTCCACGTAGCGTACGTGACCGTATCCCTGGGGTCGCAGTGCCTTGAGCGTGGCGGCCGAGCGATTCTGGGAGTTGCAGATCAGATATACCGGCTTGGCTGGATCGACGGGAATCTCCAGCACACGCCGGCGCAACTGTGACATTGGCAACAAGCGTGCGCCAGGTGCCACGCCACGGGCGTGTTCCTCGGGCTCGCGGATGTCGATGAGCACTGCGCGGCCTGATTGCAGCGCCTCGCGCGCAACGTCCAGGGTGACGAAGTCACTTTGTGCCGGATCAGGTGCAGCGAGGGCCTGACCCATGGCGCCAAGCACCAGGACAGGAACCAGCAGCGCGGCGCGCCGGATGGAGGAGGGCCAAAGGCCAAGGCTTTTGCTCATGGTGCGCATGATACCCCAGTGGGTAATTTGCAGATGGCTTCATGCGACCTTTCGGTATCGATGAACATGGTGGCGGGGTGACGCCTGCGCTTGAAGGCGTCGGCCACCTGCGCGACATCGCCCGGGGACCGGCGTCAGCGCGAACGCGGCAGTCCGTGTATCAGCGCACAGACGATTCGTCTCGAGCCGCCGACAGTGGCCTATCGCATCCGCTCCATGGCCACACCTGTCACCACGACGGGCTGGCCCGGTGCGACGACGAGCGCCCTGCCGCCGTGTCCCTCCCATCCACCATCCCCTCCGACTCACGAAGCGAGACAGCATGACACGCAAGATGCAAGTGGCCCAGGTCGAGCAATTCGGCCAACCCCTGGTGCTGAAGGAACTCGACATCCCGACGCCCGGTCCGGGCCAGATCCTGGTCAGGACCGAGGCCTGCGGCGTCTGCCACACCGACCTGCATGCCGCCAGCGGCGACTGGCCCCTGAAGCCGGCGCTGCCCTTCACGCCGGGGCACGAAGGCATCGGCATCGTCGCGGCGCTCGGCGCCGGCGTCACGGCGGTGAAGGAAGGCGACCGGGTCGGCGTGCCCTGGCTCTATTCGGCGTGTGGGCACTGCGAGTTCTGCCTGGCGGCGCAGGAGCCGGTGTGCGCCGAGGCGCAGTTCGGCGGGTACACGAGGAACGGCGGATTTGCCGAGTACATCGTCGCCGACCCGAACTATGTCGCGCACATACCGGCGGGCCTGGCCGCACGCGATGCGGCGCCATTGATCTGTGCAGGCATCACCTCGTACAAGGGCCTGAAGGAGACGCAGGCCCGACCGGGGCAATGGGTGGTCGTCTCGGGCATCGGCGGCCTGGGCCACCTGGGCGTGCAATACGCCAAGGCGATGGGCCTGCAGGTGTGCGCGGTGGACATCGACGACGGCAAGCTCGAGCATGCACGGCGGCTGGGCGCGGATGCGGTGGTCAACGCCCGGAACGGCGATACGGTGGCGGCGGTGCGCAAGGCGACCGGCGGGGGTGCTCACGGCGTGCTGATCACCGCGCCATCCTTGCCGGCCTTCAGGCAAGGCGTGGGCATGACGCGCAAACACGGCACCTGCGTGCTGGTGGGCATCCCGCCGGGCGACTTCCCGACGCCCTTGTTCGATGTGGTGGCCAACTGCATCACCATCCGCGGCTCCTTCGTCGGCAACCGGCGCGACATGGCCGAGGCCCTGGCGTTCGCGGCCGACGGCAATGTCAAGGCCGACATCGAATTGCAGCCCCTGTCGGCCATCAATACGGTGTTCGCGCGCCTGGCCAGGGGCGAAGTGCCCTCGCGCGTGGTGCTGGATTTCGGGGGCTGACATTGCGCCACCCCTTCCGCAACGGCATTGCTTTCGGCGCCGTCCTGCTCTCGTCGATCGCACTCACCACACTCCCCATGCCCAGCCACGCCACCGCAGAGCCTGAATACCAAGTGGTTCGTGAACTCGAGGGCGTCGAGCTGCGGCAATACGCTGCCTACACGGTGGCCGAAGTCGTGGTGGCCGGCCCGGCCGGCGACGCCGGAAGTCAGGCGTTTCCGATCCTGGCGGGCTACATCTTCGGCAAGAACAAGGGCGAGCGGAAGTTCGCCATGACGGCACCGGTGACACAGGCCGCCGTGCCCGTGAAGCTGGAGATGACCGCGCCGGTCACCCAGAGCGCCGCACCCGGCGGGTTCCTGGTGCAGTTCGTGCTGCCCAAGGGCGTGACGGTGGCCAGCGCGCCCGAACCCCTGGACGGGCGCATTCAACTTCGCGAGGTGCCGCCCAGCCAGGTGGCCGTCATTCGCTATTCGGGATTCTGGTCCGACTCCAACTACAACGAACATCTGGCCAAGCTGCTGACGGCACTGCGTGCTGCGGGGCTGGCGTGGACCGGAGCGGCCGTGAACTCGCGCTACGACGCGCCGTTCACGCCCTGGTTCATGCGGCGAAACGAGATCTGGCTTCACCTGGCCAGCCAACCCTGAGCTTCGCGCCGAGGCCGGTCGCTGCGGGCCCGCCCGGCGGCGGCGGTGGTCAGTGAAGACCGCTGGCGCGGACTCGGCGGCACGCCGCCCCGGGTCACTGCCACCCATACCGCCAGATGTACACCCGCTTCATCAGCGTGGTCAGCACGCAGTGGGCCGCGAGGATGCCCGCCAGCCACGGGACGAAGGCCGCCGGCAGGGCCTGCAGCTTGAAGTAGGCGGCCAGCGGCCCCATCGGCAGCCAGACGCCGAAGGCCATGACGCTGGCGGTCATCACGGTCAGGACGGTCGCGGCGCGGCTTTGCAGCAGCGGCAGCCGGGGCGTGCGGATCATGTGGACGATCAGCGTCAGAAGGTGGCGCGTCCGTTGACCACGCCCTCGTCCAGCACCAGCAGGCTCTTCTCGAGCAGGATCAAGTCGGCGGCCTCCTTGGCGATGTCCACCGCGCCCTTGCAGATCCGCTCGTGGTGGTCGCGCTCGGCCTCCACCACCGACATGCGGCCGCGCTGGAAGTCGAAGGGGATCTCGTCGATCTTGCGGTAGTCCCGCTCGAGCGCGAGCTCGGTGGACAGCTCCACGTGCTCGAGCACGGCGCGGTCGAGCAGGTTCTTCAGCCCGGTCTGGTAGTGGCTGTTGAGGAAGGCGAAGTTCAGCACCTGGTCCGACGGCCTTTCGAAGGCGTCGACGTGGCGCTCCAGCGCGATCTTGTCCTGGGTCAGCGTGCCGGTCTTGTCGGTGCACAGGATGTCCATCGCGCCGAGGTTCTGGATCGCGTCGAGCCGCTTGACCACCACCTTCCTGCGCGACAGCATCACCGCGCCCTTGGCCAGGGTGGAGGTGACGATCATCGGCAGCATCTCGGGCGTCAGGCCCACGGCCACCGACAGCGCAAACAGAAAGGCCTCGAGCCAGTCGCCCTTGGTGAAGCCGTTGACCAGCACCACCACCGGCACCATCACCGCGGCAAAGCGGATCAGCCGCCAGCTGACGCTGTTGATGCCGGCCTGGAAGGCGTTGGGCGCCGTGTCGGCGGCCACCAGATCCGGCGCCGCCGCAGGAAGTGGCTGAAGGTGTGTTGCCAGCCGGTGCGCATGGGATGGGCCTCGGGGGCCCGTGGTGAGCTTCGGCCCATGATGGCACGGCCGCACTCAGCCTCGGATGACATTGATCGGCCAACTCTCCCGACACCAGGAACCATGCCGTCATGACATCGATGCCGCAGGTGCGAGAGCCATGATGCGGGCAGGTCCTGTCGGACCACCACCCCGTGCCCGTTCTCCATGACCGAAAGCCTCCACCTGCAGGCCATCTACCTTGCGCGCCACCCCCAGCTGCCCTTTGCGGTGCCGGCCGGCGTCGTTCGTGCTGTCCGCGCTGTGGGTGGAGTGACTGATCGAGCAGATGCGCGCGGCCGGTGACGACACGGCGGCCGCGCTGCGGCAGCTCAACGCCGAGCAGGCGTTGATGCTGGACAACGACCTGATCGGCATCATCCGGGTGCGCAACCAGCGGGTGATCTGGAAGAACCGGGCCATGGACCGCATCTTCGGATACAGCGGCGCCGAATGGGACGACATGCCGCCGCGCAAGCTGTACTTCGACGACGAGACCTTCGAGGGCATGGTCCGCGCCCGGGGCGAGATCTTTCGCAGCGGAGGGCGCTTCCGCCGGCAGCTGAAGATGCAGCGCAAGGACGGCACGCCGGTGTGGATCGACGTGCACGGCACCCTGATGTCGCACCACGCGGACAACAGCGGCGAGGCCCTGGTGATGCTGAGCGACATCACCCCGATCAAGCAGGCCGAGCAGGCCCGGCTGCAGGCCACCGAGCTGCAGGCGCAGAACGCCCAGCTGCTGGAGACGAACCGGATCAAGGACCTGCTCCTGGCGAACCTGTCGCACGAACTGCGCACGCCCTTGAACGCGGTGCTCGGCTTCGCGCACCTGTTGCAGTCGGGCGTCATCGCGCCGAGCTCGCCGAGGTTTCGCGGCGCGCTGGCGCAGATCGAGACCAGCAGCCAGCACCTGCTGCAGCTGATCGACTCGATGCTCGACTTCGCGAAGTCGGAGCTGGGCAAGGTTGAGTTCCTGCCCGAGCCGGTGAATGTGCAGCGGCTGATCGGCGAGGTGGTCGATCAGCAGCGGGCCGGCGCCGACGCACGCGGGATCGGCATCGGCCTGCACGTCGACGACGAGCTCGGCACCCTCCAGGCCGACCCCGTGCGGCTGCGGCAAGTGGTGCAGAACTGCGTCGGCAACGCGGTGAAGTTCTCGCACGACGGCGGGCAGGTGCAGGTGCGCGTGCAGGCCGACGGGGACGCGCATTGGCGCATCGAGGTCGAGGACCAGGGCATCGGCATCGCCGAGGCAGACATCCCGCGCCTGTTCCAGCCCTTCCACCAGCTCAGCACCGGCCCCACACGCACCCACGAGGGCACCGGCCTGGGCCTGGCCATCGTGCGGCGCATCGTCGAGGCCCAGGGCGGCGCTGTGGGCGTGCGCAGCACGCTCGGCCAGGGCAGCGTGTTCTGGGTGACGCTGCCGCGCTGAGGCCCGGGTCAGGGCGCCTTCTCGACGCCCTGCACGTAGTCCATCTCGCGCGTCTGGCCGCTGGCGAAACGGTACACGCCCTTGCCATGCCGCAGGCCGTTGGCGAACTCGCCGACATAGCGGTCGCCGTTGGCGAAGAAGTGCGTACCCGTGCCCGACTGCGCTCCATCGCGGAATTGGCCTTCGTAGCGGTCCTTGCTGGCGAACAGGTGGGTGCCGACGCCGTCCTTGACGTTGTTCCTGAACTCGCCCTCGTAGACATCGCCGCTGGCCAGGGACAGCCGCCCCTTGCCGTTGAACAGGCCGTCGACGAAGCGGCCTTCGTAGCGGTCGCCATTGGCAAAGCGGAAGATGCCCGGGCCCTGCTTGATGCCCTTGACGAACTCGCCCTCGAAGTGGTCCCCGTTGGCGAAGGTGGTGCTGCCCTTGCCATGCGACACGTCGTTGTCGAAGGGGCCCTCGTACTTGTCGCCGCTGGCAAAGACGTAGACCCCGCGGCCCTGCTTGAGGCCGCGCACGTAGTCGCCGGTGTAGCGCTCGCCGGTGGCGAAGGTGAAGCTGCCCTTGCCGTGGTACAGGTTGTCGGCGAACTCGCCCTCGTAGCGGTCCTTGTTGGCGAACTCCATCACCCCGGCACCCTGCTTGGTGGTGCCGATGAAGCCGCCTTCGTACCGGTCGCCATTGGCAAAGCTCATCACGCCGCGGCCGTTGGACACGCCATCGACGAAGGTGCCCTGGTAGCGGTCGCCGTTGGCGAACTGATACACCCCCTGCCCCGAGCGCACGTTGCCGACCACCTCCCCCTCGTAACGATCGCCATTGGCCAGGGTGTAGCTGGCCCGGCCGGGCTTGCCGCCGGCGGCGGGGACGGGGGACGAGGCGGGCTGCGGCGCTGCTGCGGGGCTGGGCGCCGGGACCGGTGTCGGCTCCGGCCTGGGCCTGGCCGCGGCCAGGACCACGGGCGGCTCGGGCGACGTGGCAGGGCCAGTGCCCGGGTTTGCCGCCTGGGAAGGCCTCGACGACTGCGGTGCCGGCACTCCAGCCCCAGGCGCGGCAGAGACCGCCGGGGCCGCCGAGTTGCGCGTCGTGGCCTGCGACCCCGGGTCGGCCCCGGAGCGTGCCGACAGGCGGCTGAGGTTGGCGCGCGCCAGGCCCGCATAGCGCCCGTTCGCATACTGCGACAGGTAGGCCTCGTAGCCCTCGGCGTTGTCGGGCGCCTTGGCGTCTTCCCAGAACCGGTCCTCGCGCGCGGCCTCGCTCAGCGGCGCCTGGGATGCGGTGGTCCTGGACGCATCGCCCGGCCTGCTGCCGGCCGGCGGATAGAAGAAGAACTCGCCGGTGGAATCGTTGACGATCAGCGGCCGCTGGTCGTGGTTGACGGTGGCCGCGAGCTTCTCCACCGCCCCCTTCACCTCGACGGCCAGCTTCTCGACGCTGAGCCCGGGGGTCTGCATGCGGGCGATCAGCTCGCGGGTGAAGACGCCGTTGGGGTGGCGATCGCGGTCGTTCAAGGAGTCCAGGGCCTTCTGGCCGCGCCCGGCCGAGAAGATCACCATCTGCCCCTTGGCCACGTCGGGCGCGTTGAGCCCGCGCGCGACGCCAATGGTGCGGCCGCGCGAACGCAGCGGGTTGTCGCGGCAGGCATCGACGATGATCAGGCTGAAGCGGGCCTTGATGCGGTCCAGCTCCTCGAGCAGGTTGTTCACCGAGTACGAGATCTTCTCGATCTGCGAGATGGTCTCGCCCTCGATGTCGGTGGGCAGCAGGTAGCTGCCGCGTTCGGTCTGCACGCCGTGGCCGGCGTAGAACACCACCACCTCGTCGCCGCCCTTGACCTTGTCGTAGAACTCCTCGAACGCCAGCACGGTCTTGCGGAAGGTGAGGTCGCGGTGCTTGTTGACCTCGAAACCGGCCCGCGTGAGCTCGACGGCCATGCCCTCGGCGTCGTTGACGGCCTTGTCCAGCTTCGACACTTGCTGGTAGCTGTCGTTGCCGATCACCAGCGCCAGGCGCCGCGCCTGCGCGCTCGTGGCGAACATCGACAGGCACAGCAGCAGGCCCAGCGCGAGACGGCTCGCGACGGCGGCAATGGGACCGACGTGGACGGGACCGTTCATCGCGGCGACTAGGCTCGGGCTGGAGGGCAGTGCGGGTCGGCATCGACCGCCGGCAGTGCGGCGGCGATACATGTTGTTGCTCTTCTTGCAAGCGCGAGCTTAACGCAGCGGGCCGGGCGGGCGCGGCCCGGGCGCGCGGCTAGGCCTGCGGCTTGACCACGGGCCCGACCACGCCGTCCAGGTTGGAGGTGAATGCCTTGCGGTACTCCGAGACGTAGAAGTCCTCGGCCCTGGCCCGGTCCGCGTCGTCTCCCCCGGTCGAGACGAAGTTGAAGGCGTTGTAGCGGCCGGCGGCGAACAGGATGGCCGCGCTCACCTCGCCGCCCCGCCCGTCCTCGGCCAGGTCATTGGCCAGGTGGATGAACCGGTCGACGAGGTCGAGAAACGCTTGGGGATAGGGCATGGTGATCTCGCATGAGGCGGCCGAAGGGCGCCAGCGAACCACCGCCGGCGTGTCGTCCGTGGACAGCTCGCGATGATGCCCCGACATCGCCTATGGCCCGGCCCCCTGCCGGGTTGCGCCTCAATCCGGCTTGGGCAGATGGCGGGCGCGCCAGCCGGGCACGTGGTCCATGCGCCACTGCCACCAGCGCGGCACGGTGGGCGTGATGGCCCGCTGCACGTAGTACGGCACCATCGGACGGAACCAGTCCCAGAGGCGGCGCAGCTCGGCTTCGGGCTGGTCATGCAGATCGACCCGCAGATCGACCAGCGGGAACGGGTGGTCGCCGTAGACCACCAGCGCCGCGGAGTTCTGGCCTTCGGGCTGTCCGCCGGCGTCGCGCCCGGCTTCGACGGCGCGCACCAGGCGCTCGGCCAGCGGCTCGTCGGCCGAGTCCTCGAAGGCGCGGGCCATGCCTTTCAGCACCCCTTCGCCCGCCAGCACATTGCCCGCCACCGACCAGCCGTCGCCGGTGATGTGCCCTGCCCAGGCGGCGTTCTTCTCGCCGGTGAAGGCGTGCGCGCGGCCGTAGACGTCCACCACGTGGATCTGCCGGGACTGCGGGAACGGGTCGGACGACAGCATCTCCGACACGATCTTTTCCGCCGACAGGGCCGACTCCATCAGCCTGCGCGCGATTGGCAGCAGGTGCGGGTTGGCCACCGCCTGCATCGAGGCGGCGCCGCGCTGCGGCACGACCACGGGGCAGCGCACCCCCACGTTGGGCGAGTAGGTGGCGATGCCCACGCCGTATTCGCCGGTCCGGGGGCAACGTGCAACGATCGAGAAGGTCATGTGCTTACTCCGCCTGGATGCCGGTCTCGGCCGACATCCGCTTGTAGTTGTCGTATTCCTGCATCGTCAGCTTGCCCAGGGCTTCTGGCGTGCCGGGTCGGACGATGGAGCTGGTGCCCTCGATGCGCCGCTTGACGTCGGGGTTGGCCAGGATCTTCAGCAGCTCGGCGGACAGGCGCTGGATGATCGGCCGGGGCGTGCCCGCGGGCGCGTACAGCGCGTTCCAGGACGTGAAGTTCAGTCCGGTCAGCCCCTGCTCGTCCAGCGTGGGGATGTCGGGCGCGATGGACGCTCGCGTGGGCGAGGTGATGCCGAAGATCTTGAGCTTGCCCTCCTTGGCCAGTGGCAGCTCGGTGGGCAGCGTGCCGAAGTAGATCTGCACGCGGTTGGCCAGCAGGTCCGAGTTGACCTGGGGCGCGCCGCGGTATGGGATGTCGGCGATCTTGGTGCCGGTGATGCGCGCCAGGCTCAGGCAGGCGAACTGGTTGCTCGAGCCGTTGCCGTGGTGACCGCAGTTGAGCTTGCCCGAGTTGGCCTTGACGTAGGCGACGAAATCGCCGGCCGTGCTGCCCGGGATGGACGTGTGGCCGGCCAGCACGATGGGCAGCTCGGCCACGTAGCCGATGGGCTCGAAATCCTTGGGGCCGTAGGACGCGCTCTTGTTCAGCGCCGGCGTGATGGCCGTCGGGGCGCTGCCGCCCATGATCAGCGTGTAGCCGTCGGGCGGGGCCTTGGCCACCGACATGTGCGCGATGCCGCCGCTGGCGCCGGTGCGGTTCTCGACCACCACCGACTGGCCGAGCGCCTTGGCCAGCTCCTCGCCGACGATGCGGCACAGCAGGTCGGTGATGCCACCGGCCGAGTAGGGCGACACGATGGTCAGCGGCTTGCTCGGCCAGGCATCGGCCGCGCTGGCGGCCCAGGGCAGCGCCAGGCAGGCCGCCGCGGCAAGCAGCGATCGCCGGCGGGCCAGGAAGTGGCAGGTGGACATGTCGGGCGCCTTCATGAAAATGATTTCATCCAGTCTAGTGGCGCATGCAGCAACAGTCCACGGATTTGTGCGTCGATTGCACTGCATGGTTTAATGAAATGATTTCATCCAGCTAGCATCCACCGTGCCTGCCACGCCCCTGCCCCCCTACTCGCCCCCGTCGGTGTCCGACGTGGCACGGCTGGCGGGCGTGTCACCCGCCACCGTCTCCCGGGCCTTCAACACCCCCGACCTGCTGGGGCCCGAGACCCTGGAGCGGGTGCGCCGCGCGGCCAGCCAGCTGGGCTACCAGCCCTATGGGCTCGCGCGCTCGCTGCGCCGGCGTCGCTCGATGGTGCTGGGCATCGTCATGCCCTCGCTGCGCTACGCCTACTTCGCAGGCACGCTCGAGCTGCTGCAGAGCCTGCTGGCGCGCGAGGGCTACACCCTGCTGCTGAGCTCGGCCAACCACGACCCGCAGACCGAGCTCGACGGCGTGCGCGCCATGATGGCCCAGGGGGTGGACGGCGTCATCCTGTTCGGCCGCCCGCTGCACGACGAGAGCGCCCTGCTGCTGGCGCGGCGCGGCGTGCCGCACATGCGCTGCTGGACGGCCGCGCCCGACGAGCCCTCGGTGGCCTTCGACCATGGCGCCGCGATGGCCGACGTGGTGGAGCACCTGGTGGCGCTTGGCCACCGGCGCTTTGCGGTCGTGATTCCGTTCGTGGCGCTGGCCGACCGCTCCCGCTATCGGCTCACCGCCATCCGCGAGGCCCTGGCGCGGCACGGCCTGGCCCTGCCCACGCAGGCCGTTGTCGACGACGGGGGGCTCGACGCACCGGCCGGCCGCGAGGCGGTCATTGCGCTGCGCGACCGCGGCGTGCAGGCCACCGCCATCGTCTGCAGCAACGACCTGATCGCCGCCGGCGTCATCCTGGAGTGCCAGGCCTCGGGGCTGAAGGTTCCGCAAGATGTCTCGGTCACCGGCTACAACGACTCGGCCCTGGCCGGCGCCTTCACCCCGGCCATCACCTCGGTCGACACGCCGGTGGACCTGCATGCGCAGGAGGTGGCCCGGGCCATGCTGGCCGCGCTGCGCGAGCGCCAGCCGTTCCCGGTGGTGCGCCTGCCCACCCACCTGCGCGTGCGGGCCAGCACCGGGCCCGCGCCCCGTTGAGCCATCATGGGCCACCTCCAGCCAATCCCGCCCGGCGCGGCAGCTCAGGCCGGCGGCCGGGCCTTCAGGCGGGCGAACAGCTGTTCGGTCACCCCGAGCACCGCGTCCGGCGCTGCAAAGCGCGACGCGGCGGCGTGCAAGGCCTTGATCTGCGCACCCGTCTGCCGCTCGACGTCCAGCAGGGACTGCACGGTCTCGGCCACCACCTCGAGCGTCCGCACGCAGGCACCCGCCAGGCTCAGGTCCTCGGGCGGGCCGTAGCGACGAATCTGCAGGTCCGACAAAGCCTGGCTGGTCGTCTTGTTGGCCGCGGACAGCATCGAGATGCCGACCTCGTTGAGACCCCAGATGAGGGCGCAATTGATGTCGAACCTGGCGACTGTGTCGCCGAGCAAGGCCTGCGCATCGCCACCCTCGCCACCCTGGCAGGCCACGAACGACTGCAGCGCCTGCTCGCCCTGTCGCAGGATCACGCGGGCGGCCTGCAGCAATGCCGCCACCGCCTCCAGCGCCGCGGAAGCCTGCGCCAGCGCCTGGGCCGTGGCGCTCACGAACGACCTCCGCGGCCGCACGCGGGCTGCGCGGGGACGACGGAAGCGACCGGTGGGGCTGCGGGATTCGGCACGTGAGGATGGCGGCGGTGCGGCGATGCGCTCCAGCGCCGCGGGTTGTCTGCGGACCTCGACGTCGCCCGCGGCGGCCACCTGCCCGCTCGAGCCACGCCGAAATCCCCACTGAATGTAGGTCATTTATTCGCTGACAACGCATGACTTCGCCATCTTTGTAACCGATGGCGCCCCGACGTGTGCCGGACGCCCAGCCGTGGTCGGCTGTGCTTCAATCCCCCTCGGATTCCCTTGTCCTGGCGCATGCTCCCAACTTCTCTGGCCCTGGTGGACGACGACCGCGAGTTCGCGGAGTTCCTCTCGCAGCACCTGGTTTCCCAGGGCGTGCAGGTGCAGGTGTTCGCGGACAGCGGTGCGCTGCTGGTGCATCCGCGGGCCTTCGAGTTCGACTTCTACGTGGTCGACCTGATGCTGCCGGGCATCGACGGCCTGGAACTGATCAAGGTGCTGCGCAAGCGCAGCCGCGCCGGCCTGCTGGTGGTCTCGGGCCGGTCGGCCTCCAAGGTGTTCGACCAGGTGATCACGGTCGGGGCCGACATGTTCCTGGCCAAGCCGGTCAAGTTCAACCAGGTCGTGATGGCCATCCGGGCGGTGCAGCGCCGCGTCGTGTCCTCGGGGCCGACCGCCACGGCCTGGACCCTGGATCGCCGCGCGCGCCAGCTGGTGGCGCCCGATGGTGGCCGCGTCGACCTCAGCGAGTCGGACTTGCTGGTGCTCGAGTGCTTTGCGGCGGCCAGCGGGGCCGTGGTGGAGCGCGAGGCCCTGTGCAGGTGCCTGGCCCGCGACCCGGGCGAGGTGGCCGCCGACGCCATCACCTCCACCATCTACCGCCTGCGCCGGCGCATCGAGCGCGCCACGCCGGCCGTCGTGCCGCTGCAATCGATCTCGCGGGTGGGCTACGCCTTCAGGGCGCCGCTGAACTGCGTCTGACGGCGGGGGCGTGGGGGCCTGGGGTCATCCCCCAAAGCGCATGCGCGCCGGCCATCGCACGCATGACTTCCGCAAGGTGGGCAAGTGCGGCTCTCGGCACGTTGCTGTCGTTGGCTGGGCGGCTGTTTGGAGCGGCCATGACTTCAGAGCGTGAGCGCGGCAAAGGGGCCTGAGGCCGGGCAGCGTCGCGCGACTGAAACGGTCGGCGCGTTGCGCCGACTTCCCTCGGTCCTCGCGCCCGAGGCCCCGCTGT
>Ga0075163_10009127_pt1 | contig 13029 bp, 8 predicted proteins | sample JI1023141ADNA_FD_71478 | JGI IMG/M metagenome (GOLD analysis project Ga0075163, IMG submission 71478) | Wastewater effluent complex algal communities from Wisconsin, to seasonally profile nutrient transformation and Carbon sequestration -... | ecosystem: Engineered > WWTP > Effluent > Algae...
TTCCGCGCCGGCCGGAAACGGCCGCGCTCAGGCTCCCCCGCCGTCGACCGCAATGTTCTGCCCGTTCACATAGGCGTTGAAGTCCGATACCAGGAAGGCGACGACCGCCGCGACATCCTCGGGGCGGCTCACGCGACCGAACGGCGAACTGGCATCGAGCGTGCGGATGTCGGCACTGCCACGGGCCTTGGCCAGCCGGCGGCCCATTTCGGTGTCGGTGAGCGTCGGGCTGACGATATGGGTGCGGATGCCGTTGCTGCGCTCCTCCTTGGCCAGTGTCAGCGCCAGAGCCTCCATCGCCGCCTTGGCCATCGAATACGGCGCGCCGCCCGCCGAGAACTTGCGCGTCGCCACGCTGGACACCATCACGATGTCACCGCGCCCGAGCGTGCGCATTTGCGGCAGCAGGAACTGGGCCAGGTGAAAGGGACCCATCACATGAACGGCCATCACCCGCTCGGGCTCGCCCGGGTCGGTATCGGCCACCTTCTGCCCGCGGCTGCTGATGCCCGCGTTGTTGACCAGGATGTGGACGGCCCCGAAGTCGCGCAGCACGGCTTGCGCCAGCTGCTGCGCGTCGTCGCGGTGATCAACCGCCGCCGGGTAGGCACGTGCGCGCCGGCCCAGTGCCTCGACGGCCGCCACCGTCTCGCGGGCCGCTGCCTCGTCGCGCCGATAGTTGACGGCCACATCGGCGCCCGCCTGGGCCAGCTGCAGCGCGATGGCTCGGCCGATGCCGCGGCTGGCCCCTGTCACGAGCGCAACACGGCCCGCCAGCGAGATCTGAACAGTCATGAAATGCCTCCCTCGGAAACGACAATGGAAAACCCCAGAATGCCATTGCGAACCGAGTGGCCGAGAATTGCGCCCGGGTATCCGGAACCCGGTGCGACGGCCTTGCGCCGTTCGCGCCGCCGATCGGCGGGCGGGGCTTACTCCACCTTGACGTTCTTGTCGCGGATCAGCTTGCCCGACCGGGTCGACTCGGACTGCACCCGCTGACGGAACTCTCCCGGCGAGGTTGCCAGCACCATGAATCCGTCGCCGGTGAGCCGCCCGTTGACCTCCGGTGATTCGAGCACCCGTTTGGCGGCCCGTTGAATCTGATCGACGATGTCCTTGGGCGTGCCCGCCGGCGCCAGCATGCCGATCCATGACCAGGCTTCGAAGCCTGGCAGGGTCTCGCCCACCGTGGGCACGTTCGGCAACTGCGGCACTCGCGCGGTCGAGGCGATCGCCAATGCCTTGGTCTGGCCTGCCTTGACCTGCTGCACCACGGTCGGCAAGGTTGCAATCACGAAGTCGATCTGCCCGCCCAGCAGGTCGGCGAGCATCGGACCGCCGCCTTTGTAGGGAACATGGATGGTGTCGATCTGGGCGCGGTCACGAGCAGGCTCACATACTCGAACGACTCGAAGGTGTCGTACTTAAGGCCCTTGTAGAGATGCGCATTGGCCGCATGCGAGTCAAAGACCAGCAGCAGCGTGTAGCCGTCAGGTTTGGCGCGCGCGACCTCGGCGGTCCCGATCGTGCCGCTGGCGCCCCCCTTGTTTTCGATCACCACGGGCTGACCCAGCTCCTGAGCCAGACGGGGCCCGATCGCGCGCGCGATGAAATCGACCGATCCGCCAGGCGGGAAAGGCACGATCAAACGAACCGGCCGATCCGGGAATTTCTGAGCCAGCGCGGCCGCCGGCGACAGGCAGGTCAGGGCCAGCAGCAGGGCAGCCAATATCGTCGAGTGGGTCAATTCCGTTCCTCATTTCAGGAGCCGCGCGCGGAAATGCTCGATCCGCACCCGGCATGTGTCACACGAACAGGAGGCCGGACCGCGAAGCCCCGGTCAGTTCATCGAACAGGCGCCGGGCCCATCGGGGTGTCCACAGGCGCCGCAGGGGCCGAACGCGGCAGCAGCGGCGTCCGAGCCGGAGGCGGTGGTGGCGAACACCGACAGGCGCTTATCCAGGGCGGTCGACTGGCATCCCGGGCACTGCGGCACGGTGCTCGCGCGAACCAGGGTTTCGAACTCGCGCCCGCACTGCTGGCAGGCGTACTCGTAGATCGGCATGGGAAGGCTCCGTTGTGTCACCCGAGTGTAGTCCAGCGCCTCGCGCGATCTCACCCGCGCTTCAGCCGATCCATTACGCCGTGGCAGAGCCCGAAAAACGGGCGCCCTATCCGCCCATCGTCTGTTCGATATCGAACAGACGGCAATGCCCCGACAGCCCTAGACTGATGTGGCGTTTCGGAGGGAGTCGCGACTGTCTTCGCCCCTTGCCGGGCGCAAAAGGGACATCGCCTGTGGCACCTGCCATCGCTCCATTCCGAACCCGTGGCAGTCAGACCCGCCGATCGAACCGTGCCGGCCGAAGCAATCACCTGCTTGCGGCCCTGTCGCCGATGGATTGGCGCCGCTGGAAACCCATGCTCGAACCCATCGAGTTGCCACCGGGCCAGGTGCTGCGCGAATCCGGCGAGCAGGCCACCTGTGCGTTTTTTCCGGTCGATGCGCTCGTTTCGCTGTCCTACATGACGCGGGAGGGAAACTCGGCCGAATTCGCGCTCGTGGGTCGCGAGGGCATCATCGGGGTCTCCCTCTTCATGGGCGGAGATTCAGCCATCGCGCGCGCGGTCGTGCTGTGCGCGGGCCACGGCTTGCGCGTGCCCGCGACGTTCATCAAGGACGAGTTTCATCGAAGTGAGCCAATCCGGCGCCTGATGCTCCTGTACACGCAGGCGCTGCTGACCCAGATGGCGCAGACCGCGGCCTGCAATCGGCACCATTCGATCGACCAGCAGCTGTGCCGCCTGCTGCTGCTCAGCGCAGATCGCCTGCGAGGCAATACTGTCCTGATGACGCAGGAAATGATCGCCCGCACGCTGGGCGTGCGAAGGGAAGGCGTTACGGAAGCCGCACGGCGGTTGCAGAGCGCGGGCGTGATCCACTATGCGCGCGGCCAAATCACCCTGACCGACCGCGTCGCCCTGGAAGCGCGCAGTTGCGAATGCTACGACGTGGTCAGGAGAGAATACGGAAGGCTGCTGCCGATACGATCCTGAGCGTGATGGCACACGTCCCCTGCCCTGGCGCCAGCCTGCGGATCTGCGGACGCCCTCCCTCAGAGCACGTAGCCCAGGTCGACCAGGTGCGCCGTCGTGTCGTAGGCCAGCCGCCCCTCGTTCGAGCCGTAGATCACGAAGTGCGCGATCGCGCCATTGGCCCGGCTGCCCAGGAACGCGGACAGATTGGCATCGACATACGCGGCCACATCCGGATTGTCGACCAGATAGCGGTTGCCGTCGAAATGATCGAATGCCGGTCCGCCCGAGCGCCCTTCCCAGACACCGAACAGGTTGTAGTGCCGAAAGAGCGTGGCGTCGTCCAGGTTCAGTGCACTCAGGTCGGCCCATTTGTTCCGGTAGTAGTCGGCTTCGAACCAGCTGTTGGGCGTGCGGCCGGCGGCCGCGCCCGATCCGAAGTAATTCTGCGGCGCCCCGGCGAGCCCGACGCTGGCGACCAGTTCCGGATGGGCCAGCAGGTAGTACACCGCGTCGAACAGGAATCCTTCCGACTGTCCGAAGGCCGGGCCGGCGCTGCGCGGCAGATTGGTCAGCGAAATCGTCTGGTCCGCGAATCGAATCGACTCGACATCGGCCAGAAGGTCCTCACCCTCGATGCCCGCAAGCGCCGAGACGATCCAGTGCGAGCCCGAACGCGCGACCCCATAGTTCGAGCGCGACAGGGTGTACGCGGCGGTGTCCTGGCCGGCGCCGCCATCGAGGGTGTCGTTGCCCCCGCCCCCGCTCAGCGTATCGTTGCCGGCATTGCCATTGAGGATGTCGATGCCCGCGGTGCCGACCAGCGTGTCGTTGCCCGCAGTGCCATTGCCCACCAACGCCTGCCCGCCGACCGTACCGGCCGCCAGCGAGTACGCGCCGGTGTCGGTGCCGGCATCCGACACGCCCAGGTAAAAATTGCCACTGGCTGTGGCGGTGTAAACGATGCGCGAAGCCAGCCCGGCGCCGCTGTCGTCATCGAGCGCGATCAGTCCGAACGACGGCCCATACAAGGACAGGTAAGGGTCCTCCAGGCCGCCGCTGGCCCCGAGCGCATCGAAGACATAGGTCGTGCCGGCGCTCAGGCTCACCCTGAACAGATCGCGATCGCTGACGGCATCGATCCTGCCGATGCTGGCCGGGCGATCGACCGACACGACACCGGCGGTACCGACATCGAACGGAAAGTCGTCGGCGATCGTCGCGGCCCGGATCGAGTAACCGCCCCCGCCGGAACCGTAATCCGTCGCGCCCAGGAAGTAGGCGCCCGACACACTGGCGGTGTAACGGATCTGCGAGTTGAGCGATCCGCCGCTGTCGTCGTCGAACGTGATCAGGTCTACGTCCGGGTTGTAGAGCATCAGAAACGGATCGGCCAGCCCGCCGCTGATGCGTGCCAGATCGAACACATAGGTGGTATTGGCGACCAGATCGACGCGGAACAGATCCCGGTCGCCGTTGCTGTCGATACGGCCGGGCGAACCGTTCTGATTGACCACGACTCGCCCACCGGTGGCATCGCTCCAGGGAAAATCGTCGGTCGAGGTGCGCGCCGACAGCGTGTAGGCCCCAGCCCCCGTGCCGTAGTCCATGGCTCCCAGGTAGTAGGTGCCGGCCGAGGTCGGCGTGAACGTGATCAGCGCATTCAGCGAGCCGCCGCTGTCATCGTCCTGCGCCACCCGTTCACCCTGCGCCCCATACAGCCTCAGGTAGGGGTCGGGAAGACCGCCGCCGGCACGGGTCAGGGCGAACTCGTAGCTGACCCCGGCCGTCAGCACCACCCGGAACAGATCCGCGTCATCGGCGATCTCGATCGCACCCCGGATCACCGCGCCGTCCACGGCGAGCACGCCCGGGGTGCTCACGGACCACGGATAATCGTCGGCCACACGTGGTGCCGCGGTCGTGAAATCGTAGGCGGTGGTGCCCGAGACGCCGGCAAAGGCATTGCCCGAGAGGTCGGTCAGCGCGCCAGGCGCCAATGTGACGGAGTATCGGACGCCGTAAGCCAGGTCGTCCGACGGATTGATCGTGACGGTTGCACCGGCAATGCTCACCTGCGTCGCATCCGACATCGCGATGGTGCGCGCCACCGATCCATTGGCGTTCAGGATCTGCAGGTTGCCCGAGCCGGCGCGCACGGGCTCACTGAAGTTCAGGACCAGGTTCGCCCCGGGCGCCACATCGGTCGCATTGTCGGCCGGGGAGAGCCCGGTCAGAGTCGGCGGCGTGGTGTCCTGCACGGACGCCGACAGGGTGTAGGCGCCGATCCCGGTGTCGTAATCGAACGCGCCCAGAAAAAACACGCCCGTGCTGGCGGCGGTGAAGCCGAGCCGGGAATTGCCCGAGCCGCCGCTGTCGTCGTCGAACGCGACGGCGTCCCCGTCCGGGTCGTACAGCACCAGATACGGGTCGGCCAGGCCGCCGGCCACGCGGACCAGATCGAACACATAAGTCGTTCCGGCGGTCAGCGCAACCTTGAACAGATCCGCATCGTCGGCGGTTTCGATCGTCCCCCGGGCCGCAGCCCCGCCCACCGCCACCAGACCGGTGGTGCCGATCGAGAACGGGAAGTCGTCGGCGGCTGCCGCGCCCCCCGTGCTGAAGCTGAATGCGCCGGCGCCTGCGATGCCGGCAAAGGCGTTGCCTGCCAGGTCGACCAGCACCCCCTGACCCATGTTCACGAAATAGCCGGTGTTGGGCGCCAGGTTGCCCGCCGGATCGATCGTGACGGTGGCACCCGAGATCGCGACCTGCGTGGTGTCGCCGATGGCGATCGTGCGCACCACGGCGCCGGCGGCGTCGAGAATCACGACATTGCCCGCGCCAGCCCGCACCGCTTCGCTGAACGCGAGTACCAGGTTGGTCGACGGCGCCACCGCGGTCGCATTGTCCGCCGGCGTCGTGCCGGTCAGCGTCGGCGCGGTGGTGTCGGCCGACGTGCGGATCGTGAAGTTGTAGGCGCTCGAGCCCGTGATGCCGGCGAACGGATTGCCCGCCAGGTCGCGCAAGGCGCCCGGCGGTACGGTCAGGGCATAGCCGCCACCCGGCAGGAGGTCGGCGGCCGGATTGATCGTCACCGTGCTGCCCGACACCGTCACCTGCGACGCGTCGTTGACCGCCAGGGTACGGGCCACGGTGCCATTGGCGTTCAGGATGACCAGGTTGCCGGTTCCCAGCTGGATCGCTTCGCTGAAGCTGAGCACCAGGTTGGCGGAAGGGGCAACGCCGGTGGCATCGTCAGGCGGCGACAGCCCGACGAGCACCGGCGCGATGTCATCGGCCGAGCGCAATGCGACCGCAGTCCGGGTGACGTCGGCGAACTGAAACGATTCGACCGCCGTCACCGCGTCCGTGCCGCTGGCCGGACCTGACAAGGTGGTGACCCCGCTCACTGAATTGAACGTGATCGAATAGCTGGCGAAGGTGCCGGCGAACACGGCGGTGTCGTTGCCGTCGCCCCCGGCGAGCACGTCATTGCCAAGGCCGCCCACCAGCACATCGTCACCGGCGCCGCCGTCCAGGCGGTCGTTGCCCGCGCCGCCCTCGAGCCAGTTGCCGACCGGGTTGCCGGTGATCACGTCGTCGCCGCCCCCTCCGACCGCGTTTTCGATCACGGTCGTGTAGGCGATCGCGATGTTGTCCGTCATGCCATCGGCCGACGAATAGCCGCCCGCCAGCAGGCTGATGTTGGACGCCGTGCTCCAGCCGCTCAGGTTCAGGGTATCGACGCCGCCCGAGTCGAAGATCGTCAGCACCGGGTCGCGGTTGATGGTGAAATCGAACAGCTGGGCGCCGGCTCCCGGGACATTGCTGCCGAAGCCGTACACGGTGTCGCCCGTGCGGGTCGTGGTCGACACGCCGTAGACCGCCTGGATGGCCATGATGTCGTTGACCATCGGCGTATTGGGCGAAATGCTCAGGCCATTGCTCGCCGTCCAATCGGCCCAGCGCACATCCGACGAGCGCTCGCCCCCGCTCGGTCCGAAGTACGACATGATCGAGAGCACCAGCGAGTCCTGGTAGGACGAGGGCAGGAAAAAACCGCCGCCGGATTCGTCAGCGTTGTAGTCCCCCATGTGGTTCAGGCCGAAGGTGTGGCCCAGCTCGTGCAGGATCGTGGCAAACCCATAGCTGCCCACCGTGGCGACCGAGACGTCGCTGCCGGCCTTGAACCACGCGGTGCCCGAGGTCGGGAAATACGCGTGCGCGTAGTCCGTCATCGACGACGAAAACGAAAATTCGATGTTCGACGCATTGCCGGTGACCTGTTGCAGCGACTGGGGAATCAGATCGTCCCAGGCCTGCACAGCCAGCACGAACAGCGGCCTCAGGCTGCTGTTGACCGGCTGGAATCCGGCCACTTCATTGGTCGCAGTGAGACCGCCTGGCGCGCTCGGAAACGAATAGGTGATGGTGGCGCCGCTCCAGCGCGCACCAGAGATCAATTGCTGCCTGACTTGGACATCGTTCCAGTTGGCGATGGTCATGAGTGGCTTTCGAAGAGACAGGATCCCGAGCTGCCGTGAACTGTATCGGAGGACCCTGGCAGGCGGTCAAGCCACGCCTCGCCAGGGTCACGTTTCCGGAGTGGAGGCCGGTCCGCTGCCCGGGCACGTCATGCTGATCGCGGTTCCAAGGTCCATTTCGGGATCAGGCCCATCGTTATAATTGTTGACAGGGTGCCCCGAAATGCGTCGGCTCGGCAGAGCTCTCTCGATGAGCCATGTCGCCGCCGGCACCGAGTGTAGGGAAGGTTTGATTTGACGCAAGTCACGCGCCCCGGCCTGCCGGCAGGCGTCCTGATGGGCCATGCCGTCCTTGGCGCAGTCATTGCCGCTGCACGATGGGACGCTGCGAACCGCGCACCCGTCCTCCTGTGGCTGGCAGCCCTGGCGCTGGCCCTCGGGCTGGCCTGGCATTTCGACATCGGGCGCGGCGCGCACGATACCGGCCGACGCCGCATTCAAGCCGGCTGGCTGGGCCTCGGGCTGGCCTGGAGCCTGGGCGCCGTGCTGCTGCTGCCGCAGACCACACCCGGGCAGTTCGGCGCGCTGGCCCTCGCGCTGGGCGTGCTGGCGGGCGGCTCGTTCGTCATCGGCACGGTCGATCTGGTCGCCCTCGCCCTAAGGCTGCGCGGCCCCGGGCTGCAGGCCGCGAGCGCCGGCCTTGCGGCAGCGCCGGACCCGCGCCAGCCGCTGACCGCCTTGATGCAGGCCCTGCCGCAGGGATACTGGTTCATCGACACCCAGGGACGGTGCACCGATGCCAACCCCGCCCTGTGTGTCCTGCTGGGACGACAGCGCGAGGCCATCCTCGGCCGCCATGCCATCGACTTCTGCGACGGCGACGATGCGGCGCGCCAGAGAGTCGCTGAGCGAGCCCGCGCTGAGGGCGGAACCGGCACCTACGAGATCACCGTGACGCGCCCCGATGGCACCCGGGTGCATTGCCTGAACACCGCCACCCCGCTGTCGGATCCCCAGGGCCGGCCACTGGGTACGGTGGGCCTGTGGACCGACATCACCGGGCAGCGTCAGGCCGAAGCGTCCTTGCGAGTCTACGAGCGCCTGATCAACGCCGTCACCGAGGTTGTCAGTGTGGTCGACGAGCAGCAGCGCTATCACCTCGTCAACGACGAGTGGTGCCTGCGGACCGGCATCGCCCGCGAGCAGGTCATCGGCCGCACATGGGCCAACTTCCTGCCCACCGTGACACCCCATGATCGGGCTCGCGCGTTGCGCGAATGCCTCGAACTGCGGCAGCCCCGGGTCGTACGCGGGTCGCTGGCGATGCCTGGCCAGGTCGACCGGCTCTTCGAAACCCACTATTACCCCTTTGCCGACGAGCAGGCCGGAGCGCGCCGTGTCGTGCTGGTGTCGCGCGATGTCACGGTGGAAGAACGCGCTTTGCAGCTCGCCCGCGCCAGCGATGAAAAACAGCGCGCGCTGCTCGAGGCTTTTCCAGGCTTCATTGCGCGGATGGACGCCCATTTCGTTCTGACCTACGTCAATCGGCGTCTGGCCGACCGATTGGGCATGCCCCAGGAAGACATCGTCGGCAAGACGCCCTGGGATGCCTGCGGCCAGCCGGTGGCGAATTGGCTGAGGCCGATGCTCGAGCGCTCGCTCGCCGGCGAGTCGGTCTCTTACGAGCGCCAGATCGAGGCCGACGAGGCCGGCGGCCTGTCGGTTCAGATCACCCATGCGCTGGGTGCCGATCCGCTCAGCGGCGAGCCGGTCATCTATGCTTTTGGGTTCGACATCAGCGCGCACAAGCGCGCCGAGCGCGAACTGACCGCCACCAGCGAGCAACTCCAGGTCCGCACGCTGGAACTCCAGACCACCCTGGACAGCATGGCGCAAGGCATCATCAGCGAAGACGCGCAACGCCAGGTCCGGTTCTGCAACCAGCGCGCACTGGAATTGCTGGACATGCCGCCCGACGTGCTCCATGCGGGCGCCAACGGGCGCGAGCTGTTCAGCTTCCAGTTGCAGCGTGGCGAAATCCGACCCGATGGCAGCGTGGTCGATGTCGAGGCGCGCAGCGTGCTGACCGTGACCAGCATCGACGGCACCCCGATCGACTACGTGCGCCGCACCCCCGCGGGCCGGATGCTCGAGGTGCGGGTGCGCCCGGTCCCGGGCGGCGGCTTTGTCCGGACCTATTCGGATGTCACCGACTATACGCAGACGCAGCTGGCGCTGCGCAGCAGTGAGGCGGAAATGCGTGCGCTCCTCGCGGCGTTTCCGGGCTACATCGCGGCCATCGACCAGAACTTCATCTACACCTATTGCAACGACCGCCTGGCGGCCCGCCTCGGGCGTGAGCCGGCGCAGATCATCGGCCGGCATGGTCGCGGCGTGCTGGGCGATGCCCGATTCAGGGTCAACGAGGCGGCGGTCGAGCAGGCGCGGGCCGGTACGCCGGTCACGGCCGAACGGCACTACCCTGCCACACCAGGCCACGACCCGATGGACCTGGAGGTGACCCACGTCGCCGGCCCAGCCCAAGCCGACGGCAGGCAGATCTGCTATGTCTTCGGGATCGACGTCACCGCACGCAAGCATGCGGAATCCCAGCTGATCGCGGCCCGCGTCCAGGCCGAGCAGGCGAATCGCGCAAAAAGCGCTTTTCTGGCCAACATGAGCCACGAAATCCGCACGCCGATGAATGCCATCCTGGGCCTGAACCATCTGATGCGCCGGGCGGGTGCGACACCGGAACAATCCGATCGGCTGGCCCAGATCGACACGGCCGGCCAGCACCTGATGTCGATCATCAACAATGTGCTCGACCTGTCCAAGATCGAGGCCGGCGGCGTCACTCTGGAGATCGCGACCTTCGACGTTGCCGCGGTGCTTGAAAACGTCGCTTCGCTGGTCGGCGAGTCGGCGCGCGCGAAAGGCCTGGCCGTCGAAGTCGCCCGCCCTCCCGCGCCGGCGCGGGTCAGTGGCGACCCGACGCGCCTGCGCCAGGCACTGCTGAACTACGCGGCCAACGCGGTCAAGTTCACCGACAGCGGCAAGATCACCCTGCGCGCGGACGTGCAGCAGGACGGCACCGATTGGCTGCTGGTGCGCTTTTCGGTCAGCGACACCGGCGTCGGAATCGCTCCTGAAAACCAGAGCCGGATCTTCGACACCTTCGAACAGGCCGATGCCTCGACATCACGCAAGCACGGTGGCACTGGTCTGGGTCTGGCGATCACCCGCCGGCTGGCGCAGCTGATGGGGGGCGATGTGGGTGTCGACAGCTCACCGGGCGTCGGCAGCCGCTTCTGGTTCACGGCTCGCCTGCTGCGCGGGCAGGGTTCGGCGGCTGGCGCACCTTCGGTGGACGCCATCGACGCCGAGCGCCAGCTGCGCTCGCACCATGGCGGCACGCGAGTGCTGGTCGTCGAGGACAACGAGGTCAATCGGGTGATCGTGCGCGAGATGCTGGTCGGCCTGGGCCTGACGGTTGACACGGCGGCCGATGGACGCGATGCCCTGATCCTGGCAAGGACCCGCCGATACAGCCTGGTTCTGATGGACCTTCAGATGCCCGAGATCGACGGCCTCGAAGCAACCCGGCGCATGCGTGGGCTGCCTGGCTGGGCGACCATACCGATCGTGGCGCTGACGGCCAACGTGTTCGACGAAGACCGACGTGCCTGCGAGGCAGCCGGCATGAACGATTTTTTGTCCAAGCCGATCGACGCACGCGCGCTGCATGCCTGCACCCTGAAATGGCTGGAGGGCAGCCAGGCCGATTCGACCCCGCCGATCGAGGCGGCCGCCGCCGCGCGGCCGATATCGCCCACGACAGCGACGAGCCAGGCGGTGCTGGAGAAGCTGGCCGGCCTCGCCCACGTCGATCTGGATCACGGTTTGTCCGTGATGGGTGGCGACGCCGACAAGTACCTGGGCCTGCTCGCTTCGATGATCGGGCTACATGGCGGCGACATGACGCGCCTGACCGCTTTGCTCGACGACGACGAGCGCGACGCCAGCCGTCAGCTGACCCATTCCCTGTACGGCGCCGCCGGCATGCTGGGCCTGCCAGGCATTGCGCAAAAGGTGCTGTCGCTGCAGGGCGCACTGCGGCTCGGTCCGCCGGATGGCGAACGCCGCCGCGCGATCCAAGCCCTGATGGCCGGCATCGATCGCGAATTCGCGGCGATCGCGGCGGAGCTGGCGCAACCGGGCATCCCCGGTCTGACCGCTACCCGCGCCCCGCGATGATTCCGCAGCCCACGCGCCGGCCCGAATTACCCGCGGGCTGCGACTGGTAGTCGTCGGGATCGGCGTGGATCACGACGCTGCGCCCGATGATGCCGGCTGCCCCGCTCGTGACCTGCATGCCGCGCACTTCGGCGCGATAGGTGGCATTGCCGTTGGCGTCGGCCACCATATTGGGGAGGTCACCGGCATGCCGCTCGACCTTGCCGTGATGGCCATGAGGATGGTTCGTCGGGTTGAAATGGCCTTTGGCGCTGCTGGCATCGGCCGCGCTGCAATCGCCCGCCTCATGCACGTGAAAGCCGTGAGGCCCGGGCGTCAGGCCGCTGATCCTCGCTTCGACCACAACCCCATCGGCGCGTGGGGTGAAGCTGACCGTGCCGTTCACCTGACTTCCCGAGCGTGCTTGCACCTGCGCCTGCGCCATCGGTTCGGATGTCTTCATGCCGGCGCATCCGGCGAGTGCCGCCAGGACCGCCGCCGATGCGATCAGCGAACGTTGACAAGATATTTTCATCGAAATCTCCTTACGATAGGCAAGCAGCTTAGGGCTTTTCGGGCCCATTTCGGCAAGAGGCCCTGAGGGGAACGCTTAGCGGGCGCAGTTGCCGGCCTGCCTGCCACGCAAATGGGGCACACTCACCCGATGAACGAACCTACCCTGCCGATCCGTCGCGTCGGCATCGATACCTGGCGCGAAAACGTGGCGTTTTTGCATCGCGATTGCCCGGTGGTGCGCGCGGCGGGTTTCCAGGCGCTGGCCAAGGTGCGGGTCCAGGCGAACGGGCAGACACTGTTCGCGGTGCTCAACGTGGTCGACGATGCCTGCATCTGCGAACCCCGTGAGCTGGGCCTGAGCGAGGAGGCCTTCCGACGCCTGGGCGTCGAGCCAGGCCACCCGGCGCGCATCGAACAGGCCGAACCGGCGGCCTCGATCGCGGCGCTGCACCGCAAGATTGCCGGCGAACGATTGGCTCGCGACGATCTTCGCGCCATCGTCCAGGACATCGCGGCGGCGCGCTATTCCAGGATCGAACTGGCGGCCTTCGTCGTCGCCACCAACCAGTTCGAGCTCGACCGCGACGAGGTGCTCCACCTGACCGAGGCCATGATTGCCTCCGGCCAGCGCATCGACTGGCAGCGCGAGGTCGGCGCCGGCCCGGTCGTCGACAAGCATTGCATCGGCGGCATCCCGGGCAACCGGACTTCGATGGTGGTGGTGCCCATCGTCGCCGCGCACGGCATGCTG
>Ga0075163_10009131_pt1 | contig 13027 bp, 9 predicted proteins | sample JI1023141ADNA_FD_71478 | JGI IMG/M metagenome (GOLD analysis project Ga0075163, IMG submission 71478) | Wastewater effluent complex algal communities from Wisconsin, to seasonally profile nutrient transformation and Carbon sequestration -... | ecosystem: Engineered > WWTP > Effluent > Algae...
TCGCGCCAGCGCGCCTGGGGCGTGCCGATCGCGATCTTCGTCGAGAAGAAGACGGGCGAGTTGCTGCGCGACCAGGCAGTCGTCGACCGCATCGCCGCCGCCTTCGAGGCGGAGGGCGCGGATGCCTGGTACACCAGCCCGCCCGAGCGCTTCCTCGGCAACGGCCGCAACGCCGAGGACTACGAGCAGGTGCGGGACGTGGTCGACGTCTGGTTCGATTCGGGCTCGACCCACGCCTTCGTGCTGGAGCAGCGGCCCGATCTCGCCTGGCCGGCCTCGCTCTATCTCGAGGGTTCGGACCAGCATCGCGGCTGGTTCCACTCCTCGCTGCTCGAATCCTGCGGCACCCGCGGCCGCGCGCCCTACGAGGCGGTGCTGACGCACGGCTTCGTCATGGACGAGCAGGGCCGCAAGATGTCGAAGTCGCTCGGTAACGTGACGGCGCCGCAGACGGTGATCGACGAGTACGGCGCCGACATCCTGCGCCTCTGGGTGGTCAGCGCCGACTATTCCGAGGATCTCCGCATCGGCAAGGAGATCCTGAAGCACCAGTCGGAGATGTATCGCCGGCTGCGCAACACGCTGCGCTACCTGCTGGGCGCGCTCGACGGCTTCACGCCGGACGAGGCGGTGGCGCCGGCCGAAATGCCGGAGCTGGAACGCTGGGTGCTGCACCGCCTGGCGGAGACCGACCGCACGGTGCGGCAGGCCTGTGCCGACTTCGAGTTCCACGCCATCTTCACCGCGCTGCACAATTTCTGCGCGGTCGACCTGTCGGCCTTCTACTTCGACATCCGCAAGGATTCGCTCTACTGCGACCGGCCGGATTCGCCGCGCCGCCGCGCCTGCCGCACCGTCATGGACCGCATCTTCGACTGCCTGACGGCGTGGCTCGCCCCCATCCTCTGCTTCACCGCCGAGGAGGCCTGGCTCGCCCGCCACGGCGAGGCGGCCGAAACGAGCGTCCACCTGCGTCTCTTCCCCGACATCCCCGCCGAATGGCTGGACGAGGCGCTGGCGGCCAAGTGGCAGACCGTCCGCGAGGTGCGCCGGGTCGTGACCGGCGCCCTGGAACTGGAGCGCGCGCAGCGCCGCATCGGCGCCAGCCTGCAGGCGGCGCCGCAGGTCCAGGTGACCCCGGCGCAGGCCGCCGCCTTCGCCGGGCTGTCGCTGGCCGAGATCGCCATCACCTCGTCGGCGGAGATCGTCGTCGGCGAGCCGCTGGCGGACGCGTTCCGCCTCGAAGACGTGGCGGGGGTCGGCGTCGTGCCGCGACTGGCCGAGGGCGGCAAGTGCCAGCGCTGCTGGCGCATCCTGCCGGAGGTCGGCCGGGTGCCGGGCCACGATGAGCTGTGCGCGCGCTGCGCCGAGGCCGTGTCCGATGGTCCCCTGGCGGGGCAGGCGGCATGAGCCGGGCCGGCGGCGGGCTCCTCGCGGCGGCCGCCATCCTGGCCGCCGACCAGGCGAGCAAGCAGTGGATGCTGGGGTTCCTGGCGGTGGAAGCGCCGCTCGGGCGCGGCCGCTTCGTGCCGGTCACGGACTTCTTCAACCTCGTCGTCGTCTGGAACCGCGGCGTCAGCTTCGGTCTGTTCGCCGGCCATGACGACATGATCCGCTGGGCCCTGTCGGGCCTGGCGATCGTGGTGTCGGTGGTGCTGGCGGTCTGGCTGTTCCGCACCCGGGACTGCCTCGTGGCGCTCGGCCTCGGCTGCGTCATCGGCGGGGCGCTGGGCAACGTCGTCGACCGGGTGCGCTTCGGCGCCGTCTTCGATTTCCTCGATTTCCACGCCTTCGGGTATCATTGGCCCGCGTTCAACGTCGCGGACTCCGGCATATTCGTCGGGGTCGCCGCGTTGTTGGTCGACGGGTTGTTCCGCCGCCGGGAAGGGCATACATAGGTCGGCCATGAGCGAGCAAGCGAAGCGCCACAGGACGATGAACGCAGCCCGCGTGGCCATCCTGGTCGCCTGCGCCCTGGGTACGGGCGCATGCAGCAATCTCCGCCAGCAGATCGGCCTCGACAAGCAGGTGCCGGACGAGTTCCGCATCGTGGCCCGACCGCCGCTCAGTATGCCGCCCGACTTCGCGCTGCGCCCGCCGCAGCCGGGCGCGCCGCGCCCGCAGGAGGAGGCGGTGGTCGACCGTGCCCGCCAGACCGTCTTCCGGATCGAGCCGTCCGCGACCGCGCCGACCCGGGACCTGCCGGCCGGGGCCAGCGGCGGCGAGGGCGCGCTGCTGCGCCAGGCCGGCGCCGACCGGGCCGACCCCAACATCCGCGCGACCCTGACCCGCGAGGGCATCGGCGCCGAGCAGCCCGAACGCGGGATGGTCGAGCGCCTCGCCTTCTGGCGCAGCGCGCCGCCGCCGGGCGTCGTCGTCGACCCGCAGCGGGAGGCGCAGCGCCTGCGCGAGAACCAGGCCCTCGGCCGCCCGGTGACCGAGGGCGAGACCGCGGTGATCCGTCGCCGGCGCCGCGGACTGTTCGAGGGCATCATCTGATCGCGGCCTTCCGAGCGGCTGGCCGACCATCGCAGCAGGCGCCGGCCGGCGCGGGAGGTTGGACGATGCGGAGCCGGACGCGAACGGCGGGCGAGCGGGCCCGCAGGCTGCTGGCGGTGATCCTGCTGTTCGTGGCCAGCCCGGCCTGGGCGGCCGACGAGGCGGGGCGCCTGGCGCCGGAATCGGTGGTGCTCGACAATGGTCTGACGCTGGTCGTGGTCGCCAATCCGAACATGCCGGCCGTCGCCCACTACGTCTTCTACAAGGTCGGCTCGATCGACGAGCCCTGGGGCAAGTCGGGCATCGCCCACTTCCTCGAGCACCTGATGTTCAAGGGCACGCCGACGGTGCCCGACGCCGCCTTCTCGCGGGTCATCGCCAGCAACGGCGGCCGCGACAATGCCTTCACCAGCTACGACTACACCGGCTACTACCAGTTCATCCCGGCCGACAAGCTGCCGCTGGTGATGGAGATGGAGGCCGATCGCATGGCCAACCTCACCTTCACCGAGGCGCAGGTGGAATCGGAGCGGCGCGTGGTCCTGGAGGAGCGCTTCTCGCGCACCGACAACAGCCCGTCGGCGCAACTCCGCGAGCAGACCCGTGCCGCTCTCTACCTCAACCACCCGTACCGCCTGCCGGTGATCGGCTGGGAGCACGAGATCCGCGGCCTGACCCACGCCGACGCCCGTGCCTTCTACGAGCGCTGGTACACGCCCAACAACGCCATCGTCGTCGTCGGCGGCCGGGTGACCATGGCCGAGGCGAAGCCGCTGGCGGAGCGCACCTACGGCCGCATCGCCGCCCGCCCCCTGCCGGAGCGGACGGTCGTCCAGGAGCCGGCGCGGGTGGCCGAGACGCGCATCGAGTTGGCCAGCGACAAGGTCCGGCAGCCCTATGTCAACCGCGCCTACATCGCGCCCAGCCTGTTCAACGGCGATACGAAGCACGCCTATCCGCTGGAGGTGCTGGCCGTAGTCATGGGCAGCGGCGTCTCCAGCCGCCTCAACCGCGCGCTCGTCCTGGAGGGCAGCCTCGCCGTCTCCGCCGGCACCAGCTACGACAGCAACCAGCGCGGGCCCGCCACCTTCAACATCTTCGCGACGCCGCGCCAGGACGTGCCGGTACCGGCGGTCGAGGCCGCCATCGGAGCCGAGGTCGACCGCGTGCTGGCCGACGGCGTGACCGAGGCCGAGGTCGCCCGCGCCATCCGGCGGGTCCAGGATTCCGCCGTCTACGCCCGCGACAGCCTGGCCGGCCCCGCCCGCATCGTCGGCAGCGCGCTCGCCATCGGCCTGCCGCTGGCCGAAGTCGACGCCTGGCCGGAGCGCGTGGGCAAGGTGACCGTGGCCGACGTGGTCGCGGCCGCCCGGCTGGTCTTCCGGCCGCAGAACCTGGCGACCAGCATCCTGCTGCCGAAGCGCCAGCAGGGATCGTAGGGAGCCGCCCCGTGGGGATGCCGAACTTGCGTCGCGTTCTCGTCCTGGTGCTGGCGGCGCTGGTGCTGGCACCGGCAGCCCTGGCCCAGGTTCCCCCGAAGCCCGCGGCCGTCCAGCGCGTGGTCAGCCCGGGCGGCATCGAGGCCTGGTTCCTGCCCGACCGGTCGCTGCCGATCCTCGCCGTCGCGCTGTCCTTCCCGGGCGGCACCGCCCAGGATCGCGCCGGCAAGGAAGGTGCGACCGACCTGATGGCCCAGGTCATGACGGAGGGTGCCGGCGACCTCGACGCCGAGGCCTTCCGGGCCCGGCTGGAGGATCTGGCGACCAGCCTGTCGGTGTCCGCCGGCCGCGATTCGCTGACCGTCTCGTTCAAGACGCTGACCCGATACCGCGAAGAGGCCCTGGGGCTGTTGCGCCTGGCGCTGGTCCGGCCGCGCTTCGATGCCGACGCGCTCGGCCGTGCCAAGGAGCGGCAACTGTCCGCGCTGGCGCGCTCGGCCACCGCGCCCGGCGAGATCGCCCGCGACCTGTGGTGGCAGGCGGCGTTCCCCGACCACCCGTATGGTCGCACCGGCGACGGCACCCCGGCCAGCATCGCCGCCATCGGCCGGGACGACCTCGCCGCCGCCTGGCGCGCCCAGGTCGCCCGCGAGGGCGTGAAGATCGGCGTCGTCGGGGATATCGACGCGGCCGAACTGGCGCCGCTGCTGGATTCCCTGCTCGGCGAGATTCCCGCCAGGGGCGAGCGCGCGGCGGTGCCGCCGGTGGCCGCCGCCGGCGCCGGCGACGTCCTGGTGGTCAAGCGGCAGCAGAGCCAGAGCGTCGTCGTCTTCGGCGCCCCCGGCCTGAAGCGCGACGACCCGGACTTCGAGGCGGCCCATCTCGTCAACTACATCCTGGGCGGCGGCGGGTTCAGCTCGCGGCTGATGCGCGAGGTGCGCGAGAAGGCGGGCCTCGCCTACTCGGTCAGCACCGGGCTCGGCACGCTGGATGCGACGGGCGTGGTCCAGGGCAGCGTCGGCACCGCCAACGCCGCCGTCGCGCGCTCGATCGAGATGATCCGCAGCGAACTGGGCCGGATGGCCGGCGAGGGCCCGACCGCGGCCGAACTGGAGAACGCCAAGGGCTCGGTCATCGACTCCTTTGCGCTCAACCTCGATTCGACCGGCCGGATCGCCGGCTTCCTGGTCAGCCTGCAACGCGACGGGCTCGGCATCGACTACATCGAGAAGCGGGCCGAGCGCTTCCGCCGCGTGACCCTGGCCGACGCCAGGCGGGCTGCCGGGCGGGTCTTCGATCCGGCCCGGCTGCTCTTCGTCGTGGTCGGCGAGCCGGAAAATCTGCAGGCGACGCGCCCCACCCCGACGGCACCCTAGCGGCCCCGACCACCGGACACATGACCATGATCCCCTTCGCCATCGACGATTCCGCGCTCTTCGCCGACCGGGTGGGCAAGGCCGGCATCGACGCCGCGGCCTTCGCCCGCGGGCTCGCCGGTCGCGGTGCCGAACTGGCCCGGGTCCGGGCGATGCGCGACGAGGGGACGCTGCCCCTGCTGGCACTGCCGGGCCGGCGCGACGACCTGCCGCCGCTGGAGGCCCTGGCGGTCCGGATGCGCAAGAAGACCGGCGACGTGCTGGTGCTGGGCACCGGCGGATCGAGCCTCGGCGGGCAGACGATCAACGCGCTCGCCGATCAGGGTTTCGGGCCTCCCAAGGGCACGCCGCGCCTGCGCTTCCTCGACAACATCGACCCCGCCACCTTCGCCGCACTCGCCGACGGCGTCGACTTCGCGCGCACCCGCATCCTCGCCATCTCGAAGTCGGGCGGCACGGCCGAGACGCTGATGCAGCTCCTGACCCTGCTGCCGCGCCTGGAGAAGGCGGTCGGCCGGATGGGCGTGGCAGAGCGCCTGGTGATCGTGACCGAGCCCGCCGACAATCCCCTGCGCCGGCTCGGCACGCGCCTCGGCGCCACCATCCTCGACCATGATCCGGGCGTCGGCGGCCGCTTCTCCGTGCTGTCGCTGGTCGGGCTGCTCCCGACGCTGATCGCCGGCCTGGACGCCGGCCGCATCCGCGCCGGCGCGCGGTCCGTGCTCGACGCGGCGCTGGACGCCCCGCGCCCGGAGGACTGCGCGCCGCTGCGTGGTGCGGCCCTCAACCTCGCCCATGCCGGGGCCGGCCGGGCGACGACCGTGCTGATGCCCTACATCGACCGGCTGGCCCATTTCGGCATGTGGTTCCGCCAGCTCTGGGCCGAGAGCCTGGGCAAGGACGGCCACGGCACGACGCCGATCCGCGCCATGGGCACGGTCGACCAGCACAGCCAGCTGCAGCTCTACCTGGCGGGGCCGGCCGACAAGATCTTCACGCTGGTAACCCTGGCGGCGGCCGGGCGCGGCGACCGGGCGGCGGCCGCCTTCGCACGCGACCCGGCGTTGGCATATCTCAAGGGGCGGCGCATGGGCGACCTGCTGGACGCCGAACAGCGGGCGACGGCCGAGACGCTGATCGGCAACGGCCGGCCCACCCGCGTCTTCCGGCTGGATCGTCTCGACGAGCGCGCGCTGGGCGCGCTCTTCATGCACTTCATGCTGGAAACCATCTTCGCCGCCGAACTGCTGGGCATCGACGCCTTCGACCAGCCGGCGGTCGAGGAGGGCAAGAAGCTGGCCCGCGCCTACCTCGCCGACTCCTGACACACCGAGGCGCCGACCCCGTGGCCATCCGCCTGCTGCCGCCGGTCGTCGTCAACCGCATCGCGGCGGGCGAGGTCGTCGAGCGGCCCGCGGCGGCCGTCAAGGAGCTGGTCGAGAACGCGCTCGACGCCGGGGCCCGCCACGTCTCGGTCATGCTCGCCGACGGCGGGCAATCGCTGATCGTCGTGCTCGACGACGGCAGTGGCATGGCGCCCGCCGACCTCGAACTCGCGGTCGAGCGGCACGCCACCTCGAAGCTGCCGGACGACGACCTCGAACGGGTCTCGACGCTGGGTTTCCGTGGCGAGGCACTGCCCTCGATCGGCGCGGTGGCGCGCCTGTCGATCACCAGCCGCCCGGCCGGCGCCGACCAGGCCTGGGAAATCCGCGTCGAGGGCGGCGACAAGTCCGCGCCGCGGCCGGCCGCACACCCTATCGGGACCCGGGTCGAGGTACGGGATCTCTTCTACGCCACCCCGGCACGCCTCAAGTTCCTGAAATCCGTCCGCACCGAGCGCGAGCACGTCCTGGACACGCTGCGCCGGCTGGCGATGGCCCATCCCGCCGTCGCCTTCACCGTCAGCGAGGACGGGCGCAGCCTGGCGCGCTATGCCGCCGAGACCCTCCCGGACGGGACGGAGGGGCGCCTCGCCCGGCTGGGCCAGGTCCTGGGCCAGACGTTCCGGGACAATGCACTGGCCGTCGCCGCCGAGCGCGAGGGGCTGCGCCTGTCCGGCTATGCCGGCCTGCCGACCTATCACCGGGCGACGGCGGCCGAGCAGTACCTCTTCGTCAACGGCCGGCCGGTCCGCGACAAGCTTCTGTTCGGTGCCGTGCGCGGGGCCTACGCCGACGTCCTGGCGCGCGACCGGCACCCGGCCGTCGCCCTCTTCCTCGACGTCCCGCCGGACACGGTCGACGTCAACGTCCATCCGGCCAAGACCGAAGTGCGGTTCCGCGATACCGGCCTGGTGCGCGGGCTGGTGGTGGGGGCACTGCGCCACGCCCTGGCGGCGGCCGGACACCGGGCGAGCTCGTCGGTCAGCGAGGCCGCGCTGGGAGCGTTCCGGGCGATGCCGGCCGCGCCGGTGCCGTGGCCGCAGCGCCCGGGCGGACCGGGGTTCCGTCCCGGACTGGCGGAGGCCGCGGCCGCGTTCCAGGCGCCGGGGCGCCTCGACCTCGACCTGCCGCCGGCAGCGCCGGTCCCGGCGACCGAACAGACGGCCCCGCCACCCGACCGGCCGCTGGGTGCCGCGCGCGGCCAGCTCTTCAACACCTACATCGTGGCCGAGACCGCGGACGGGCTCGTCCTGGTGGACCAGCACGCCGCCCACGAGCGCCTGGTGCACGAACGGATGAAGTCGGCACTGGCCGGGAGCGGGGTCGGCCGCCAGACGCTGTTGCTGCCGGTCGTGGTCGAACTGGAGCCGGCCGCCACCGACCGCCTCGCGGCACGCGCGAGCGAACTGGCCGAACTGGGGCTGGTGCTGGAGGGGTTCGGACCCGGCGCCGTCGTCGTGCGCGAGGTTCCGGCGATGCTGGGCGACACGGACGTACCGGGCCTGGTCCGCGACCTCGCCGACGAACTGGCCGAACTCGGGCAGGCCTTCTCCCTGCGGGAGCGCCTGGACCAGGTTTCGGGCACGCTCGCCTGCCACGGCAGCGTGCGCGCCGGCCGCCGGCTCTCCGCCGAGGAGATGAACGCGCTGCTGCGGCAGATGGAGACCACCCCCAACAGCGGCCAGTGCAATCACGGCCGACCCACCTATGTCGAGCTGAAGCGGGCGGACATCGAGCGCCTGTTCGGGCGCCGCTGAGCCATGGCCGGAACGACAGCCCGGGCGGGGCCCGGGATCGCCCTCTACGCCCACCTCTCGGAGCCGATCGGCATCGGCAGTTCCGGGCGCGGCCTCGCGGCCGCGATCGCCGCGTCGGGCCTGCCCACGGCCACGATCGACGTGCCGTGGCCGGGCGGATGGCAGGCCGGCACGCCGCTGCCGACCCCGGCCGAGCTGGACATGCCGATCGCCGTCTTCGCCACCAACCCCGACACCCATCGCCGCTGCATCGGCAGCGGGACACTGCCCGGGCCGAGTGCCGGCGGCAAGGTCTACCGGATCGGCCATTGGAGCTGGGAGAGCCCGAACGGCCTGCCCGACGAGTGGCGGACGATGGCCGTTCTCTTCGACGAGATCTGGGCGCCCAGCAGCTATGGCGCGGCCTGCATCGCGCCGTTCGTCCCCCTGCCGGTCGTGGTGATGCCGGCCGCCCTCGTCGCCCCCCCGCCGGCCGGGCGGATCGACCTGGCGCGCTTCGGCATGCCGCCGGGGACCTTCACCTTCCTCTCGATCTTCGATGGCCGCAGCAATCTCGACCGGAAGAACCCGGGTGGCGTGATCCGCGCCTTCCGAGCCGCGTTCGCACAGCCCCGACCGGACGTGCGCCTGGTGCTGAAATCGCGGGGCCTGCTGCCGCGCGATCGCGCCGTGCTGGACCGCATGATCGCCGGCCGCCCGGACATCCGGATTCTCGATCGAACCATGACCGCGGCCGAGATGGCGGCGCTGGTGGCCGGGTGCGGCTGCTACGTTTCGCTGCACCGGGCCGAGGCCATGGGCCTCACGATGGTCGAGGCGATGGCGCTCGGCCGGCCGGTGATCGCGACCGCCCATTCCGGGAATCTCGACTTCATGTCGCCGGAAACCGCGGCCCTGGTCGCCTACCGCTTCATGGCGCTGCCGCAGGAAAGCCTGCCCTTCCGGCAGGGAACGATCTGGGCCGAACCCAGCATCGCCCATGCCGCCGAACTGATGCGGCAGACCGTGTCGCGGCCGGAACAGGCGGCCGAGCGGGCGAAGCTGGCCGCCGGTTCGATCCGGCGCCTGCTGTCCGCCGACGCCGTCGGCGGGCGGATCGCCGCCCGGATCGACACCATCCGGGCGGCCGGACGGCTGCCCGCCCCGGCCGCCCCGGCCGCCCCGGCCGCCCCGCGCCGGGCCGCCGGGCCGCGGGATGGCCGCACGCCCGGCCTCGGCGGGTCGCTGTTGGTCGCAACGCCGGTCAAGAACGCCGCCCCTTATCTCGGCCGGTACTTCGACCTGCTGGAGCGGCTCGCGGTCGACCCCGCCCGCCTGTCGATCGGCATGCTGGAGAGCGACAGCTCGGACGGGACCTGGGAGGCGCTCGAAGCGCGTCGCGAGGACCTGGCCGGACGCTATGCGCGGGTCACGCTGGCGCGGCACGACTTCGGCTACCGGTTGCCGCAGGGACCCCGATACCAGGCGGCGGCGCAGCATTCCCGCCGTGCCACGCTGGCGCGGTCGCGCAACCGCCTGCTGGCGGCGGCGCTGCGCGACGAGGACTGGGTGCTCTGGCTCGATGTCGACGTCTGCGACTACCCCCCCGACCTGGTCGAGCGGCTGGCGGCCGACGGCCGGGACATCGCCGTGCCCCACTGCGTGCTGCCGAACGGCCGCACCTTCGACCGGAACACCTTCGTCCTGGACCGCGGCGAGGACGGCGGGCCGCGGGAGGATCCCCGGAACCTGATCGACGGCGTCTACCTGACGGAGCAGGCGGTCGGCCGCCGCCACCTCGAGGACTTTCCGGCCGATCACGGGCCGGTCGAGGTGCACGGGGTCGGCGGCACCGCGCTGCTGGTCCGCGCGGACCTGCATCGCGAGGGGCTGATCTTCCCGGTCGCCCCCCATCGCGGCTACCTGGAGACCGAGGGGCTGGCCGTGCTGGCCCGGGACATGGGCTATTCCTGCTGGGGCCTGCCCGCCATCCGGATCGTCCACCCGCCGCTTTGACCGACGGGCTCCCCTGTCGTCGCCGTCAGGGTTGGACGCCCATCCGGAAGAACGACTGCGGCGGCGAATAGCCCCCGGGCGGGGTCAGGCCCAGCATCGCCGCGAGGCCGGCGCAATCCGGGTCGCCCGCGGTGGATTGGCAACCGGCCGGCGTCCCCGGCGTGTTGATGTCGACGTTGGAGGCGGCGAGCAGCCCTCTGAGATCGGCCACCACGACGTTGCGCCCGGTGTCGAAGTCCGGGAACGCCACCCGCACCCGGGTCGGGAAGCCGCACCCGGGCGGGCTGTAGGGACCGGGACCGTAGGCAGCGCAGTCCGCTCCGCCGATATGCACGGGGAAGCCGTAGGGGACGGGCGATCCGTAGGCCGGCCCGGTCGGATAGATCGGGCCCGGATAGGCGGGAGCCGGATAGATCGGAAAAGCGTAGGCCGGCTGACCCGGGTAGGGCAGTGGCGCTGCCGGCAGGGCACCCGTGGGCGGCGGCCGGTATGTGCCGAGCGGCTGGCCCGACGTCGCCATGTCGACCTTGAGGAAGCGGAAGCCGCCCGGTGCCGGCCAGGCGAGGTCGGGATCGTTGAGCGGCGACGCGGGCAGAGCAGGGGAGCCGACATTGAGCTGCGGCGGCACGCCGAGGGTGAACGCGATCCCGCGATAGCGGCCCGGCGGCACCGCGCCGGTGACGGTCTGGCGCACGCCGGCGGTCCCGTCGGCACAGGGGCCGCTGCCGTCCTCGAAATCGAGCAGCGCCACGTTCTGGTGCTGCCAGCGCCCATCCTCGACCAACTTCATCGGCGCCTGGACGCCGGCATCGTCGATCAGCGCGATCTCGGACAGGTAGAAGCGGAAGTCGGTCGGCAGGATGGTCGACCCGGTGACGCCGATGCCGCCATAGGCGGCCCCGCAGCGGAAGGGGGCATCGCCGACCACGCCCGCGAACCGGATCGTGTAGATGCCGTCGCCGGGTACCCCGGACGAGGCCGGGACGTTGCCGGGTGTGCGCCAGCGTGCCTGCTGGGTTGCGGGGTCGAGGATGACGGACGCTTCTCCGGTCAGGTCGCCGGTGGGCGGCGGCGTCTGGCATGCGGCGAGGAGGGCGATGCCGCCGAGGGCGGCCAGGACCAGGGAACGCGGCATCTTCTGTCTCCAGCGTCGCAGGACGGACCGGGCTGCCACGATCGGCCGCGGCGCCGGCGCGGCCGGAAACGAAGCAGCCCTCGCGCGGGTCCCGGGGCGGGACGGCGAGGGCTGCCGGCGGGCTATTGCGTCCGCGGTTCCTGCCCGACCCGCTTGTTGGCGATCGGGTCGTTGGTCGCTTCCTCGCCGACCATGTCGAAGCGCGGCGTGCACGCCGCCGTCGTCACGGTCGCCAGGGCCAGCACCAGCAGAAGGGCACCGCGCAGCGCATTTGCCATTACATCGCTCCCTTGATCGCCTCCACCAGGTCGAGGCGCTCCCACGAGAAACCGCCGTCCGCATCGGGCGCGCGCCCGAAATGGCCGTAGGCCGCGGTCCGGGCGTAGATCGGGCGGTTCAGGCCCAGCCGGTTCCGGATGCCGCGCGGCGACAGATCGACGATAGAAGGCAGGATCGCGGCCAAACGTTCCTCGTTTTCGACACCCGTGCCGTAGGTATCGACATAGACCGACAGCGGCTTGGAGACGCCGATGGCGTAGGACACCTGGATGGCGCAGCGCTCGGCCAGGCCGGCGGCGACCACGTTCTTGGCGAGATAGCGCGCGGCATAGGCGGCCGAGCGGTCGACCTTGGTCGGGTCCTTGCCGGAGAAGGCGCCACCGCCGTGGGGGGCCGCGCCGCCGTAGGTGTCGACGATGATCTTGCGGCCGGTCAGACCGCAGTCGCCGTCGGGGCCGCCGATGACGAAGCGGCCGGTCGGGTTCACGTAGAACTCGTCCTCGCCGCACATCCAGCCCTGGGGCAGGCAGTTGAGGACGTGCGGACGGACGATCTCGCGCACCTCCGCCTGTTCCAGGTGCTCGGCATGCTGGGTCGAGACGACGATCGAGGTGGCGCGCACGGGGCGGCCGTTCTCGTAGAGCAGCGTCACCTGGCTCTTGGCGTCCGGCCCGAGGCCGGGTGCTGCGCCGGAATGCCGCGCCTCGGCCAGCGAGCGCAGGATGCCGTGGGCGTAGTGGATGGGCGCCGGCATCAGGCTTTCGGTCTCGCGGCAGGCGTAGCCGAACATGATGCCCTGGTCGCCCGCGCCCTCGTCCTTGTTGCCGGCCGCGTCGACGCCGACCGCGATGTCGGCCGACTGCGCATGCACCAGGACGTCGACCTTGGCGTGCTTCCAGTGGAAGCCTTCCTGCTCGTACCCGATGTCCTTGACCGCGGCCCGCGCCGTTTCCTCCAGCATGGCGGGCGTGATCGAGGCCGGGCCGCGCACCTCGCCGGCGAGGACGATGTGGTTGGTGGTCGCCAGTGTCTCCACGGCCACCCGCGCCTGCGGGTCATGCCCGAGATAGAGATCGACGATGGCGTCGGAAATGCGGTCGCAGACCTTGTCGGGATGACCTTCGGCGACCGATTCGCTCGTGAACAGATAGGAACCGCGGGG
>Ga0075163_10009132_pt1 | contig 13027 bp, 13 predicted proteins | sample JI1023141ADNA_FD_71478 | JGI IMG/M metagenome (GOLD analysis project Ga0075163, IMG submission 71478) | Wastewater effluent complex algal communities from Wisconsin, to seasonally profile nutrient transformation and Carbon sequestration -... | ecosystem: Engineered > WWTP > Effluent > Algae...
AATATGATTTAATTTTTTTTAGTGAATTCTTAGTACTTTAGGAATCATTAATTATGGTTTATCTGATAATTTTTTATTTTATTTTTGTTAAGTGAGTAGGTTATAAATGGATGCCTAGGTAAATACATTTTTTCGGACGTTTTATTACTTGCGAAAAGTTAAGTTTGGCCAGAGAGAGACTAACACTTAAATTTCCGAAACCAGAAAACTGGATATATACATTGATAACGTCTTGTGCAAAAAAAAAATGCACAAGACGTTATTTAAGACGTGGGGAACTGAAACATCTAAGTACCCATTGGAAATGAAATCAACCGAGATATCGTTAGTAGTGGTGAGCGAATGCGGTGTAGGCCTTTAACTTTAAAGTAGACATAAGAAAATTAAATAAAAGAAATTTTATTTAGTGCCTTAGAGGGTAGCAGCCCCGTATTATGTTTTTGTTTTATAAAAGTTTTTAATTGAGTAGGGCGGGTTAGGTTTTATCCTGCTTGAATATAACAGAACCACCTGTTAAGCCTAAATATATGTATTTGACCGATAGTGAATAGTACCGTGAGGGAATGGTGAAAAAGAAGCCTTTTGGGTTTTGTTGAAAAGAAACTAAAATTTATAACTGACATAGCTGTTGGAGCTTATTATTGTAAGTGACAGCGTACCTTTTGCATAATGGGTCAGCGAGTTAATTTGTTTAGCAAGCTTAAATTAAATAAATATTAATGGAGGCGTAGTGAAAGCAGGCTGTAACGCAGCAATTAGTTAAACAAATTAGACCCGAAACCAGGTGATCTAGTTATGAACAGGCTGAAGGCAATTTAAGCGTTGTTGGAGGGCCGAACTCGTATTTGTTGAAAAAAATTGAGATGATTTGTAACTAGGGGTGAAAGGCTAATCAAACTTGGAGATAGCTGGTTTTCCACGAAATCTATTGAAGTAGAGCGTCATTTTTTATTGGGGAAAGATTTTTGGGGGTAGAGTACGAGATTAGCTAGGGGGTCGTCGTTGATTTACCGAATTTATCGCAACTCCGAATACCAAACTAATTTTTTATGGCAGTCAGACTGTGGGTGCGAAGATTCATAGTCGAGAGGGAAACAGCCCAGATTTCAAGCTAAGGTCCTTAAATTTTAGTTAAGTGTGAGTGGAGAGTACATCTTGCTAGTTTAAATTAGGAGGTTGACTTAGAGGCAGTCATCCTTTAAAGAAAGCGTAAAAGCTCACTAATTTTATAATTTTTTTTTAGATTTACTCTAAATTTAAAATTTTGGTTTGGTGTATTCGCAAATGAATAGGGACTTTCAACTAAATACCGAAGCTGAAAATTAAACTTTGTTAAAAGTTTAGTGGTAGTGGAATGTTTTGCAGATTGATGAAGATTTTTTGGGAAAAAAATTGGAAATGGCAAAAGCAAGAATGCTGACATGAGTAGCGACAAATAATGTGATAGCGCGGTATTAACGTGCTGCGTTATCGGTGTAACATTATCGCCGAAAAACTGAAGGTTTCTTCGTTAGGTTAGTCCACGAAGAGTTAGTCGGTCCCTAAGAGAAAAGTGAAAACTTTGGTTGATGGGTAGTTTAGTTAATATTCTGAGACTAATAAATATTTAAATACATCGGTGACAGACGTTTTTATAATTTAATATTTAGATGATTATGTTAAGTTATTAAAATTGTTTTTAGAAAGAGCTGACGTTTAATTTTTATTTATTAACCGTACTAAAACTGACACAAGTAGTTGGGTAGAGAATACTAAGGCGCTTGAGGTAACAATGTTGAAGGAACTCGGCAAAATGACTCTGTAACTTCGGGAGAAAGAGTGCCTTAGATAAGTTTCATTAAATTCAGAATATTTTCTGATTTTACTGTTTTGAGAGTTTTAACTCTTAATTAGAAAACTTTTTTAGGGTGGCACAGAAGTGAGGATAGCGACTGTTTACTAAAAACACAAGACTCTGCTAAGTCGTAAGACGATGTATAGGGTCTGACACCTGCCCAGTGCTGTTAGATGAAAAGAATAAGTTAACGCTTTGAATAGAAGTCCCAGTAAACGGCGGCCGTAACTATGACGGTCCTAAGGTAGCGAAATTCCTTGCCATTTAATTGATGGCCCGCACGAGTGGTGTAACGACTTTCCTACTGTCTCCAACATTGACTTAGCGAAATTGAAGTTTCCGTGAAGATGCGGAGTACTCATGGCTAGACGGAAAGACCCCGTGCACCTTTACGATAGCTTTACATTGTTATTAAAAATATACTGTGTAGCATAATTTGTAGCCTATGATCCCTTTACGCCAGTAAACTGGGGAGGCGCAAGGTGAAATACTTTTCTGTATATGATTTTTAACTAATCTTATTGAGACCGTGTATGGTGGGTAGTTTGACTGGGGCGGTCGCCTCCTAAAGAGTAACGGAGGTGTGCAAAGGTAAGTTCAAATTAATATAACAATATTAATTGTAGAGCGCAATGGTATAAACTTGCCTGACTGAGAGATTGACAAATCGAACAGGGACGAAAGTCGGTCATAGAGATCCGGTGGTGCTGTGTGGAAGGGCCATCGCTCAACGGATAAAAGGTACGCCGGGGATAACAGGCTAATGATTCACTAGAGACCTTATCGCCGGAATCGTTTGGCACCTCGATGTCGGCTCATCACATCCTGGAGCTGTAGGCGGTTCCAAGGGTTGGGCTGTTCGCCCATTAAAGTGGTACGCGAGCTGGGTTTAAAACGTCGTGAGACAGTTTGGTCCCTATCTACCGTGAGAATTTGGAAAATTGAAAGTGATTCCCTGCTTAGTACGAGAGGACTGGTGTTTGTGATTACAAGAGTAATCAGTAATGATATAGTTATCAAAAACAGTTGAGGGGTATACCTATGGTGGTCCGGTTGTTAGGCATATAGCATAGCCGGTTAGCTATGTATAAAAAAAGATAATTGCTGAATACATCAATGCAAGAAGCTATCCTTAATACAAATTTTCTTCGACTTGTAATATGTTATTACGTATATAGGTGAAAATGTAGTAGTTTTGAAAAAAATGAAGCTGTTTCATACTAATAAGTTTTTTTTCAAAAAAAATAAAAATTTTTTGGCTTTTTTTATTTACGTTTATTGTTAGTTTGCTGTGCTTTAAAAAAATTAATCGTTAACATGCGTAATGATCCACACTATCTCGTTTTGATCTAGTTTTGTGAAAAATGCGTTTGATGGAAGTACTGACGGGAGTCGGAAGATAACATGAGAATTTTTTTAAATTATTTGTAAACGAAGTTTATTTGCGCCCATAGCTCAATGGATAGAGCGGTGGTTTTCGAAACCAAAGGTTCTAGGTTCGAGTCCTGGTGGGTGTATTCGGTGGAGTGGAGAAGTGGTTATCTCGTCAGGCTCATAATTTGAAAATTCGTTGGTTCGAATCCAACCTCCATCAAGAAATTGGTTTAGAAACGTATGGGGTTATAAGGTTTTGGGGGTTGTAGTTTAATGGTAAAATGCTGGCTTGTCGCGCCACGCGATATGGGTTCGACTCCCGTCATCCCCGATACCTTAGGGAGGATGGCTGAGTGGTTTAAGGCATCGGTCTTGAAAGCCGAAGAATATTGAATATTCCGCAGGTTCGAATCCTGTTCCTCTCTAGGCGGCTGTAGCTCAATGGGTAGAGCATCCGTTTTGCACGTGGGGGGTTACGGGTTCGAGTCCCGTCGGTTGCATTGTCAGTACGTGACGGAATGGTTAACGTGTCCGCTTTGGGAGCGGGAAATTGAAGGTTCGACTCCTTCCGTACTGAATTATTAATTTAGGGTGCCCTTAGCTTAATTGGATAGAGTGGTGGTTTTCTAAGCCTTCAGATATAGGTTCAAGTCCTATAGGGCACGTTATTCGGGGGTGTATAGCTCAATGGTAGAGCGGTGGCCTTTTAAGCCAAGGGTTCTAGGTTCGAGTCCTAGTGCGCCTATAGGTTGCGAGAAGGTGGCTGAGTGGTTTAAGGCGGCAGACTGTAAATCTGTTGGGTGATCCCATCACAGGTTCGAATCCTGTTCTTCTCATTTTTATCGCGCCCTTCATCTAGGTGGTTTAGGATGTTGCTCTTTCACAGCAAAAACAAGGGTTCGAATCCCTTAGGGCGTAGGTGGTGTGATTTTTAGTTTAAACTATATTAGTTGCGCTATAGTATTATAAGCAAGTATTATAGCTCGCTTGGCGGAATGGTAGACGCGGTAGACTCAAAATCTATTTCTTTCTAAGAGTGTCGGTTCAAGTCCGATAGCGGGTAGTTTAAATAATTTTGGGAGGATGGCTGAGTGGTTTAAAGCGATGCTTTGCTAAGGCGTTTGCCCTTGTGGCAACGTGGGTTCGAATCCCACTCCTTCTAATGTTGGTTTGCAGGAAAAAGTAGGGGGGCTCGCTTGGCGGAATGGTAGACGCGGTAGACTCAAAATCTATTTCTTTCTAAGAGTGTCGGTTCAAGTCCGATAGCGGGTAGTTTAAATAATTTTGGGGGGGTAGTTTAATGGTAGAACGAGAGTCTCCAAAATTTTTGGTGTGGGTTCGATTCCCACCCTCTCTGAGAGTGTAGAGTTAATTAAAGAGTCTCGGTAGCTCAATGGTAGAGCGAGCGACTGTTAATCGCGAGGTTGTTGGTTCGAGTCCAATTCGGGACGAGTTGTAGGTGGGGGTGAATAGCTCAATGGTAGAGCAGTAGTTTTGTAAACTAGAGGTTCGAAGTTCGACTCTTCGTTCACCCTATGGCGTTTGTAGCTCAATGGTAGAGCGGTGCTTTGTGGCAGCATAGGTTGTGGGTTCGAATCCCATTAAACGCCCTTAAACGTGCTTGTAGCTTAATTGGATGAAGCGTCGAATTGCGAATTCGGAGACTAAAGGTTCGAGTCCTTTCAAGCACGGTTTTTTGCCAGATATTATTTTAGGTAGGTTTTGTTGTCTGGGTAGCTCAGCGGTAGAGCGGAGGCCTGAAAAGCCTTAGGTCAGTAGTTCGATTCTACTTCCAGACATAAGTCTGTTAAGGGTGGCTAGCATAGTGGTTATGCGGTGGATTGCAAATCCATGTTAGAGTGGTTCGATTCCACTGTCACTCTTTGTGTTTTTAGCGCGAGCGTGATGGAATGGTAGACATGTCGGGTTTAGACTCCGGTGACAAGTGTGTCGTGTGGGTTCAAGTCCCGCCGCTCGTAAAATAGTGTATATTGGGGTAAAATACATAGTTGTGGGAGTTTACATTGGTTAAGTTTTTATATTTTGGACTTAAGCACATATAAGTAAGATCTTGATCCTGGCTCTGAGTGAATGCTAGCGATATGCTTAACACATGCTAGTTTAAACGTATTATTAGTTGGTATAATACGTGGCGTACTGGTGAGTAATGCGTGACAATCTTTAAGCTGTTTGAGGTGAATCTCAATTAATACTAAATACTTTTTTATTTTAGGTTGAAATTTTTTTAGCTTTAATTCATTGGTATTAGTAAAAAGTATTTTACGCTGCTGAATGAGGTTACGTGGGATTATGGTAGTTGGTAGAGTTAAAAGCCTACCAAGCCTGTTATCTCTAGTTGGTCTGAGAGGACGATCAACCACAATGGGACTGAAAACGGCCCGAACTGAACAGGCTGCAGTGAGGAATTTTGGACAATGAGTTTTGCTTGATCCAGCAATGTCGCGTGTGTGATGAAGGTGAATACTGTAAAACTCTTTCGTTGGAGACGATAGTGACTGTATCCAAAGTAAGAAGCCCCGGCAAACTTCGTGCCAGCAGCCGCGGTAAAACGGGGGGGGCAGGTGTTATTCATCCTGACTGGGCGTAAAGGGCACGTAGGCGATTTATTGTGTTTTTAGTAAAATCCTCCAGCTAAACTGGAGAAATACTATTTAAACTGGTAGATTAGAGTTTGTTTGAATAGGGCGGTACATTTAGTGTAGAAGTGAAATTCGTATAAATTCGATGGACCACCGTCTGGCGAAGGCGACCCTATAATCGTGAACTGACGCTAAGGTGCAAAAGCATAGGGAGCAAACGAGATTAGAGACCTCAGTAGTCTATGCCCTGACCGATGAGTGTTGAATGCTTAGCTATATTTTAGTTGGTATTTAAGTAAATGCTTAAGCACTCCGCCTAGGAATTACAACCGCAAGGTTCAAACCTAAAGGAATTGGCGGAGGGTTTTACCAGCGGTGGAGCATGTGGTTTAATTTGATATACCGCGTAGAACCTTACCAATCTTAGAACTTGTCATTCTGTATACTAAATAATTTTAGTTAAGACTTTATTCTTTTTGAGTTTTTGTCTTTTGAAGAAGACAAACAGGTGCTGCATGGCCGTCGTCAGCTCGTGTTTTGAGATGTTCGATTAACTTCTGTAACGGGCGCAACCCTTATTTTGATTTTGTTTTTCAATAGAAGCTTGTAAGCTTTTGTTAGGCTAAAATAAACTATAATCTGGTTTATACTGTTTAAAACATCAAAAGACTGACCGCGAGATGTGGAGTGAAGGTTGGGAGTATGTCTGGTCGTCATGGCCTAAATAGATTGGGCTACATACGTGCTACAATGGTAATTACAAAAAGTAGCGAGAGCGTGAGCTTTAGCAAATCTTTAAACATTATCTCAGTTCAGATTGTTTTCTGCAATACGAAAACATGAAGTAGGAATCGCTAGTAATCGTATATCAGCATGGTACGGTGAATATTACCCAATCCTAGTACACACCGCCCGTCACGCGGTAGAAATTGGTATTGGCAGACATAAGCGGGGGTTTTGTTTTCATTTTTTTTTTTAATTATAAATTAAAGCGGTGTTTTACAATTTACTGCTTATAACCCTAAGATTGAGGACTGCTGCGAAGTCGTAACAAGGTAGTTGTAGGGGAACCTGTGTCTGGAGGGTATATTTTTGAAATTCGATGAAGTTTTTATATATTAGGTCCAATAGCTTAGGTGGTAGAGCGCGCACCTGATAAGTGCGAGGTCGTTGGTTCGAATCCAACTTGGGCCAATAGTTAGTTAGGTTTTGACAGTGAGCACGTGTTGTGTTTTTTTTTTGAATTTTAGTTAAAATTTTTTAGTCTTGTTAATGTGAAGTTTATACTTTAAGTTTTATTTTTATGAAATTTTTTGTTAGAAAGTTTGTTCGTAATAGGGTACTTTCAAATTTTATTTACGAGTTTGCTGTATTATATCCAACACCGTCAAATTTAAGTTATTTTTGGAATTTTGGATTTTTAGCGCTTGTTTGTTTAATTTTTCAAATAATTACTGGTATTATTCTTGCAATGCACTATACGCCTCACGTTGATTTAGCGTTTTTAAGTGTTGAGCATATAATGCGTGATGTTAATTATGGTTATTTTTTGCGTTATGCTCACGCAAATGGGGCATCCGCATTTTTTTTTATAGTTTACTTACATATGTTGAAGGGGTTATACTACGGTTCTTATGTCTACCCTCGTCAAATTTTATGATCTAGTGGTGTTGTTATTTTGTTAATTATGATTATGACGGCATTTATGGGGTATGTATTACCTTGAGGTCAAATGAGTTTTTGAGCAGCTACGGTGATCACTAACTTATTTTCTGCAATTCCGTATATTGGAGTTGATTTAGTTTACTGACTTTGGGGTGGATTTTCTGTTGATAACCCCACACTTAATCGTTTTTTTAGTTTGCACTATTTATTGCCTTTTGTTATTTTAGGGTTAGTAATTTTTCATTTAGTTTGTTTGCATAATTGAGGTTCTAATAACCCGCTAGGATTAAACGCGAAAATAGATACTTTTTCATTTACACCGTTTTTTTTTTTAAAAGATTTTTCTTATTTAAATGTTTTTTTGTTTGGAGTCTCAATTTTTGTATTTTTTTTCCCTAATTATTTAGGTCATCCTGATAATTATATTTTAGCGAATCCTTTAGTAACTCCGAATCATATTGTACCTGAATGATATTTTTTACCGTTTTACGCTATTTTGAGGGCGTTGCCTGATAAATTATTGGGGACAATTTTTTTAGCGTTGTCTATTATTGTGCTACTTGTGTTACCGTTTTTTTCAACTTTAGCTATACGTAGTTCGTATTTTAAACCAGTTTTTCAAATTTTTTTTTGAATTTTTGTTGTTATCGCGTTAACGTTAGGTTGGGTTGGTGGTAAACCAATTGAGCCAACATACTATTTTATCAGTCAGTTTTCAACATTTAGTTATTTTTTTTATTTTTTAGTTTTAGTTCCGTTTTCATCTAAGGTTGATTTTTTTTTTTTGCAAGATCGTATGTATTCTAATATTTATTTATTTAAAACTCGTATTGAAGATATTTATTACGTTCCATTTTTTTAGAAATTATGTTTTCGCCAATTGAAAAATTTGATGTTGTTAATCTAATATTTTTTAATATTTCAGATGTTCTTGATTTTTCAATAACTAGTATGTCTTTATATTTATTATTTGTTGTAGTTACTCTAGTGTTTTTTTTAATTTTTTTTAATTTTAACTCGACTTTTATACCAAGTTTTACGCAAGTATGTGTTGAGTCGTGTGTTACTTTTGTATTCGGAGTTTTAGATAAACAGATTGGTAGAAAGGGGTACGTGTATTTCCCGTTTGTTTTAGCATTGTTTTTTTTTATTTTGTTATCAAATTTATATGGGATTACGCCGTTTAGTTTTGCACCGACTTCTCATGTTGTTGTAACTTTTTTTTTTTCAATTATGGTATGGTTTATGGCTATTTTTATTGGAATTTTAGAAAATGGGGTTGGATTTTATAAATTATTTGTTCCTAACGTTCCTATTTATATGCTACCGTTTCTGATTATAATTGAAATTATTTCATATATTATTCGAGTATTTAGTCTAGCAATTCGGTTGGCTGCTAATATTACGTCTGGACATGTGTTATTATTTACAATTGCTGGGTTTGCCGTTAAATTATTTAAATTAAATTGATTTGCAGCGCTTTTTGCTGGTTTTTTATTGTTATTTGTTTTTGTATTGGAACTTGGGGTTGCGTTTTTGCAAGCTTATGTGTTCATTACACTTGTTTGTATATATTTTAATGATTCGTTAAATTTAGCTCATTAAGTTATTAAGGCTATGGATAATTCTTCAAAGTTATTTTTTTTTGGTAAAAGCACTTTAAGTGCTGTTTTGTCGGCGTTTAGCAGTAAAATTAATTTGTTAGCAGGTTTTAATGGGACGAAAATTGGTGGGATTTTTGAGATCCGTAAATCAGGTTTTTTTTTACTTACACCTAGCCCGTGGCCGTTATTTTCTTCATTTGCTGTATTTTTAATGTTAACTGGGTTTGCAGCTTACATGAATTATTATGCTGGTGGGTTGTTTTGTTTTTTTTTAGGTATTTTTTTTGTTATTTTAGCATTTTTTTTTTGATGTCGAGATTTGATTCGTGAGATGACTTTTTTAGGACGAACATCTTTGTTGATCGAGACAAATATTCGTTGAGCGTTTTGATTTTTTATTGTGTCTGAGGCGTTATTATTCTTTAGTTTTTTTTGAGCATTTTTTCATTCAGCTTTGGAACCTGTTGTTCAAATTGGTACTGTTTGACCTCCTTTAGAATCGATTCAAATGAATAGTTTAGGTATTCCTGTTGTAAATACGGTTTTTTTACTTGCTTCTGGGGCGGCGTTAACGTGAGCGCAATACGGCTTAATTGGAGGACAATTTCGAGATGTGTTGTTTGGTTTTTGTGTATTATTTGTGTATGCTGTATTTTTTATGATGTCTCAGTGGCACGAGTATGTTGTTGCTTTTCATCAAGTAAACGACTCAGTATTCGGGTCAACAATGTATATCTTAACTATGTTTCACGGGGGGCATGTACTTATTGGTAGTATTTTTTTATTTATTTGTTTAATTCGTTTTTTATTGGGTCATTTTAAACCTGTAAGCTATTTGGCTTTAACGTTAGCTGCATGATATTGACATTTTGTTGATGTTGTATGAGTTCTTGTGTTTTTGTGAATTTATTTGTGGGGAACGTGAATTCCGCACTTCTTTAAAGCTGATTTTATTGAGAATTTAATAACAGGGTAGTAATATTGTTGCATGTTAAACTTTAAAGAGAATTTTTTTTTTATTAAGTTTTCTGTATTATTTTTTTTAATTGTAATTTTCGGATATTGGGGTATTGACTTAAATTCTGAGGAATTATATATTGCATTTAGTTTTTTGTTTTTAGTTATTTTAGCTTTTGTTTTATCTAGAAAAGCGCTTTTGTTTGTTTTTGTTAAATCTGTAAATTTAAAATTTATGAGGATTGTCGCTGATTTATTTGTGATTGTTGGGGCTATAACGCTGCAGTTAAGCGGACTTTTTACTTTAAAAAACTCGTTTAAAACTCTATATCAGAGTATTGTTAAATTTTGTAGTTTAGTCGTTAGTTTGCTTGGAACAAATATTGCGATTTTTGAAGCCTTAGCTCACGCTAAAATGCAAAATTTGCATATTTTTATGACTATGGGGTTGGGTGCGTTTTTTAAAATTGTTGCTCGTTCGCGACGAACTAATGCTGTTGTAGGGGGGTTTTCCAAGTTTTTTAATATTACTTTTTAGTTTTTAACAACAAATTTTTACTTAAAAAAAGAGAACTAAACGAATATGGCACATAGCGATGCATTGATTTTTTTAACTAATATTACTTGAGTATTTTTACTTTTTCTTTTTGTATATTTTTTTTTTGTTTTATTTTTTTTGCCTACTTTATATAAAAAATTTCGTATGCGTACGTTGATAAAAACTGTTAATAGCTTGAGTGGAGTATTAGCATTGAGAAATGTATTGGTATCTCTTACGTTTTTTGTTGATTTTTTTCGTGGTTTGAGTTTAGTAGTTGTTAATTTTATTAATTCTAGCTTATTTTTTTTTTCGGTTAAGGCTTATTTTGTTGTAGGTTTTTTCATAGCAGATAAAGTCGCTAGTGTTAATAGTGTGAGCGTAATGCTTGGTGAATTACGAAATAGTAGCATTTGGGGGGAATTTTTTTCGGATAAATCTCCAAAATACTTTAATGTTAAGAAAAATTAATTTTTCATTCATAATAAAGACAAAAATATTATAATTTATTATAACTAAAATTTATGTGACTTCAAAATTTTTATAAATGATTTTGTTCAACAAATCATAAAGATATTGGAACTCTTTATATTTGTTTTGCTTTGTTGTCCGGAGTTGTTGGGACTGTATTTTCACTATTAATAAGAATGGAATTGGCACATCCTGGGGATGGTGTTTTATTGGGTAATTATCAGTTTTATAATGTTGTTATTACTGCACACGCTTTTTTAATGATTTTTTTTTTTGTTATGCCTGCGATGATCGGGGGGTTTGGGAATTGAATGTTTCCAATTTTTTTAGGGGCACCTGATATGGCATTTCCTAGGTTAAATAATATTAGTTTTTGACTATTAATTCCGTCATTACTTTTACTGGTGTTTTCAGCTTTTATCGAATTTGGGGCTGGAACTGGATGAACAGTGTATCCGCCGTTGAGTACATCTTTATATCATTCAGGAGGTTCTGTAGACTTGGCGATTTTTAGTTTACATATTTCGGGTACGTCTTCGTTATTAGGTTCAATTAATTTTATTGTTACATCTTTAAATATGCGTACGAAGGGGATGAGTATGCAAAATATGCCTTTGTTTGTTTGAGCGGTGTTGGTAACAGCTATTTTGTTATTGTTATCGTTGCCTGTTTTGGCGGGTGCCATTACGATGTTGTTAACAGATCGTAACTTCAATACGTCTTTTTTTAATTCGTTAGGGGGTGGGGATCCTTTATTGTATCAACATTTATTTTGATTTTTTGGGCACCCAGAGGTTTATATTATTATTTTACCTGGGTTTGGGATTATTAGTCATACAGTAGCTGATGGGGCGAAACGTCCTATTTTCGGACGTTTTGGTATGGTATACGCGATTTTATCTATTGGGTTATTAGGTTTTATTGTTTGAGCTCATCATATGTTTACAGTTGGTTTGGATGTTGATACGCGTGCGTATTTTACTTCGGCAACAATGATTATTGCTGTACCAACTGGTATAAAAATTTTTAGTTGAATTGCAACAATTACAGGAGGTATTATTGATTTGCGAACACCAATGTTATTTGCTATTGGGTTTTTATTCTTGTTTACTATGGGGGGTTTAACTGGAATTGTTGTAGCAAACGGTGGACTAGATATTGCGTTACATGATACGTATTATGTTGTCGCGCACTTTCATTATGTACTTTCGATGGGAGCCGTATTCGCTTTGTTTGCTGGGTTTTATTATTGGTTTTTATTTTTGACTGGTAAAGCTTATTCTGAATATTTGGGTCAATTACATTTCTGAACAACATTTATTGGTGTAAACGTTACGTTTTTTCCAATGCATTTTTTAGGTTTAGCTGGTATGCCTAGACGTATACCTGATTATCCTGATGCTTTTCAACTATGAAATTCGGTGGCTACATTTGGATCTTATATTACAACGTTCAGTATGGTGGTGTTTTTATTGGTTATTTATAACGCTTTTATAGGTTTCTCATGATATGTTTCTTTTTTTACACTTTTTAATATTAATGCAAATCTTGGGTTGGTAAAAGATTATAAGCTGTTAAGGGGTAATACAGTTAATCAATCTAGTAATTCAGTGCGTGTTTATCAAAATTTTAAAATTAAACGGCCGTTGAATTATAAGACAAGTTCTTGAGTTGATCTTGGTTCAGTGTCTAGTCGTTTTACTAGACGTGCAGTTGCATTCCGTCGTAAAACATACGGGCCATTAAGAAATCGTTGATTTCGTTGAGCTTAGTATTAGTTGCTAAAGTTTTAGGCGGTTAGTTTTTATTTATTCGTTTAATTGCGTAGTGTTAATCAGCTAGGAAGCACGTTTGCTCGGGACTTAATATGATTTAATTTTTTTTAGTGAATTCTTAGTACTTTAGGAATCATTAATTATGGTTTATCTGATAATTTTTTATTTTATTTTTGTTAAGTGAGTAGGTTATAAATGGATGCCTAGGT